>Ga0081538_10003429_pt1 | contig 14995 bp, 14 predicted proteins | sample TabmetS5T2R1_FD_71022 | JGI IMG/M metagenome (GOLD analysis project Ga0081538, IMG submission 71022) | Tabebuia heterophylla rhizosphere microbial communities from the University of Puerto Rico - S5T2R1 | ecosystem: Host-associated > Plants > Roots > Rhizosphere ... | reverse complement strand
GAAGTGACGATAGCTAAAGAGCCTGAAAAACAGCAAAGGAACTTAGAAGTACCTATAGAAAAGGAAAAGCTGGTAGTTGAGCGAAGAAAGGCTAGCGCACAAAGTACTACTGAAAAGCCTGTAGAATCGGAACAGGAAATCAAAGTGCCTCTCAAGACAGAAAAAGTTGAAGTCACAAAGGAACCCTATGTAAAAGAGGAAGTTGTGGTAAAGAAAAAGCCTGTGACTGAAACTAAAAAGATTACAGATACTGTCCAGAAAGAAAAGGTAGACGTCGTCAAAGGTAGAACAAAAAGGAGCGAGAAGAAAAGAAAGTAGGCACACATACATTTTTGGCAGTACCTATTGTAGTCTTCTTCTACTTGGTTATTTGGACTTAGTAATGCGCAGTTTACTGTTTAGCGGGATAAATTCTAGCAGGATGTTATTACAGCTGCTCCATCTCTAGTGCCACCCAGGGGAAACTTTTTCTAACAGAGCGCAATACAAAACAACCTACTATTTTGAATAAAATGCCGGCGATGACGAGCCAATCCTGCCAAAAGCATCTATCAACGGTTCTACCATTGGCAGCTTCTAAAAAATAGATATGTGTCTATCACATGTGTGGCGCCAACATGCAGCTTAGTGAGCTAGTTAATGCGGCCGTTGTTTGGCACATCCTCGTTCGTAAACCGAAGGATATCTAGAACATGTTAATTCTTACATAAATCAAAAGAAATCCGCTAGAGAAATTGAGGCCGGTGACGCGGGCGTCAAACTACCCATATTATTTAGCGCCCTCTCCAGCGCCATTATTTAAAGGAATTTGGCATATTTATGCAATATTTTTGGTGCATTAGACGCTTGGTGGAAGCGATATTCTCAAATAATTAATTGACTGACTTACTTCTATTACTAGTCAACAAATAGTGCATTATCCATTGTTAGTATGTATGTTGGTGAACCAGATAAATTGAGCAATAATAACAACGACAACAACGAGAACAAATCTCTAGGCACGCTAACATCGCTGTCTGATGCAATAGTGACCGTTGTAGGGAAGGTCTCTCCCTCAGTAGTGGGAGTGCAAACAGGACGAATGGTAGGTGGTTCAGGTATCATTTGGAGCAGCGAGGGCTATATCGTCACCTGTCATCATGTTGTTAGGGGCCACAAGAGAGCGCAGGTAAGCTCACATGAGCTTGGAACTATGCCTGCAGATATAATTGGCAACGACCCCTACTCTGACGTTGCGCTATTGAAAATCAATACGAATGGCAAAACATTGCGACCAATAGAAATTTCTGAAAACGAAGATCTAAAGGCAGGTCAAATCATACTTGCCATCGCCAATCCTTTTGGAGAGCAGGCAAGCATAACCAACGGAATCATCACATCATCGAGAAGCTCCGTAAGAGGCTGGTGGGGAAGGATAATGATGAACAATGTAGTCATAACAGATGCGCAGCTCAATCCTGGTTATTCCGGAGGACCGTTGGTGGACGTAAAGGGTAAAATGATAGGTTTGAACGCCTTCTACATATCATCCAGGGGCATCGCAATCCGAACGAGTAAGATCAAGGGAACTGTGGAAAATCTGAGAAATTATGGGAAAGTCAGACGTGCATATTTGGGGATTACTTCATATCCTACCTCTATTCCAGAAGAGATAACAAAGCGGACAGAAATAAGCCAAGATTCCGGCCTAATGGTTACTTCAGTTGAACCCAATTCCCCTGCAAAGAAGGCTGGTCTGCTAATGGGCGACGTGATATTGAGTCTTGACAGTAACCAAGTTGGGAGTTTATATGATATAGATCGGCTGCTCACACAAGAGCTAATAGCTAGGGCTGTGAAGCTGGCACTTCTTAGAAGTGAAAAGTTAACCGAACTAACAATCATTCCGGAAGACGCCTCAAAGAAAGAGCATCAATAGAAATATGGACAGAAACAATCGCTATTTTATTTGATGAGAAGGTCCAGGCGGCTTTGTTAAATAGAGGAGATCTATACGGAAAGTTCCACAGCATATGGACAAGATGCCACAAACGCAGCAGAAGGACTCTGAAAATGCTATAATAATCGGATGATACAATTGACAGAGCGAGAGGATTTTCTTTCTGGCAGAAGAGTCCGCGGACATATGGCGGCGGCGGCGGCGGCGGCGGCGACGGTCCAGTAAACAATCTAGGGAGATCTAATATAGTCTTTCTTTGCTTTCCAGCCAGATAATCACAGGCCAAATCAACCTCGTCGCTGCTTTTGTGCCATCCATCCATCTATTCATCCATCTTTTTATCGCAAAGCCTGACGCCGAAAGAGCCAGGTCGCTATTGGCATGGCAACAATGATAATGCCAACACACCAGGCGAATGCCAGCCAGCCAGAATCGCCAATGGGTGTGCCGACAAGCCAGGCACGCATTGCCTCGATGACATGCGTAAGAGGCTGGTTTTCAGCAAAGACCCTCAACGCCTCAGGCATAGTATCAGTTGGCACAAAAGCACTGCTGACAAACGTTAATGGAAAAATGACGATGAAACCTGTCCATTGTGCCGCCTCTATGCTTTTGACAAGCAGCCCCATGATAGCAGACAGCCACGAGATGGCAAGTGAAAAGAGGAATGCGAGGCCGAATATCAACAACCACTCTATAACGCCGGCAACTGGTTGAAAGCCTATGAGAAAAGCAACACCGAGAATAATTAGACCCGAGATTGTATTGCGGAACAAGTCTGCTCCAACATGACCAACTAGGAGGGCCGAGCTTGCAATAGGCAGCGAGCGAAACCGATCAACAATGCCTCGCTGTAGGTCAATCGCTAAATTTAGTGTTGTATAATTTGCGCCAAAGGCCAGCATTTGCACTAGGATGCCAGCTACAAGAAAGTTTACATAACTTATATCGCCAGTGTCTATCGCACCGCCAATAACATAGCGGAACAGAAGGAAAAACATGATCGGAAAGAGCGCGACCGCCAAGAGCTGGTCGAGACTCCTGGTGATGTGCTTGATGCTGCGCGTAGCTAGCACCCACGAATCACTGAATACCCAAAAGAGATTTGAGCGCTTTTCCGTCTGAACATCGTCAGTAATGAAAGAAGGTTTGGTCATTACTTTAACCTCCCTGTTGTTTTTCTGCCCCTCCGTCTGGTTGGTCTGTTGTACGCCCGGTAAGCGTCAGGAAAACATCATCAAGCGTCGGACGACGGAATGATACATGTTCAACGTCAACACCTGCTTCATCCAAACGACTGAGGACCTGCTTGAGCTGATGCACGCCCCCTTTGGTTGCCAGACTGAGAGTCCGCCTTTTACTATCTAAATGAAGACCATCACCATCATCAAAGATGTTTTTAGCTGCCTCGAAGCTGCTCACCCCACCGGAAATGGTTACCTCCAAGCGCTCCGAACCTACGCGCAGTTTCAGTTCGTCAGATGTGCCCTCGGCAATAATTTTGCCACCGTCAATAACAACAATCTTGTCGGCCAGACGATCAGCTTCATCCATGTCTTGGGTGGTAAGCAATATGGTTGTACCGGCGGCGACCAGTTGCTCAATAATATCCCACATAATTAAGCGACTCCGGGGATCAAGACCGGTAGTGGGTTCATCAAGAAAAATAATTGGCGGGGACGCAATCAAGCTGACGGCAAGGTCTAGCCGGCGGCGCATGCCGCCAGAATAGGTCTTTACTGCACGGGCAGAAGCTTCCACCAAGTCAAACAGCTCAAGCAACTCTTGTGAGCGCCGTTTGATGTCTGGGTGGCTGAGACGGTAAAGCCGGCCTATCATATGCAGATTTTCTTTGCCTGTCAAGTATTCGTCCACAGCTGCGTACTGGCCTGTCAAACCGATTAAGCTGCGCACTTCATCGGCTTCTTTAACTACGTCAAAGCCGTTAATTAGTGCCTGGCCGCTATCGGGTAAAAGCAGCGTACTAAGGATTCTGACAGTAGTGGTTTTTCCGGCACCGTTTGGTCCGAGTAACGCCAGAACAGTGCCTCGCTTGACAGAAAAATCAATACCATCAAGTACTGCAAGGTTTTTGAATGATTTCCTCAAGCCTTTTACGACAATAGCGTTATTATCTGCTGACATGTATATCTTCTAGTTAATCTGCTGCTATAATATATAATGGCGGATGCACCGGCAGGAGAGGGAGTGCAGTTGTTGTATCTTCTGCTAGCAATACTACTACAACCTCCTTTTGCTCATGATGTTTATTCTCACAGGTATATTGCAAAATTGCTTTATTTAGAAAGTTTGAAAAAACTTGAATGAAAAGAGATATTGATTGGTGTCCAAAGTTTCAGTTTGATTGCCAGGTATGTCAAGCCATAAGCGAGCTTGCATCCAAGCATGGGACGGTAGTTAGGCGTAGTGTCCTTCCAGACTAAAGGGGGGCGTATAGAATCTGATTCTCAGCATCACCAAAGGGGAAGAAGTCGCACAAAGCTCACAATAAATAACGAATAGTATAGGTTGCGGCCTCTCTTCTGATAGCCTTATAGCTTGGTTGTTCTCTGTTTCAATATGGCTACACAACAACAAGAAGTTACCAAGCAGATCAAGACAGCCGTTATTCATAACAATGTAAAGATCGAAAATTTTACGATTACCTATCCTAAAAATAGGATTAGTGATGATATTGTGCTCTATGATGCCAAGCAATTACTGAAGGAAGTAGTGCAGGTTTTTGTTGTCATGTTGTGTTTCAGTTGTTCTAGTACACAAGTGCCGTGGGTAATTTTGGCACTCACTTCCCTTGAGTGTGACATCAAGAGACATTATCAAACCCGTGGAAAATAAATTGACCTCCACGCTACCTTGTAATCTATAACGGATCTAAATACAGAAATTTCGAAAAGCATCAACAAGGCAAAAAACTGAAGCTCTGAAGAGAAGTTTGGAAGTAAGATTAAAAAGAGTATAAATGGAATATCCAGTTGCAACCACTCAATTGGAGCCGAGTAATCTTTCTTTGCTAATGAAATGAACAACCAGCTAGCATCAACGATTATTAAAAGCGTAATCCAGCCCGTAAAAGCATGAAAGGAGTTCAATGTAAGCCCTATGGCGATAAGCAAACTGGCTTCAACAAATAACACAATGAAATCAAAAAATGTCTTGCCTTCGGTTCCTTTCTTTATACCTTGTCTAGCTATTTTTACTAGAAACATAGAGGTACCGTGGTAGAAAGGCATGGCAATAGATAAGAAGATGAGGAGCGACCAAAATTCATTAGGCGCGGCCGAGACTAAATCCAAAGGGCTTCGCGGCTGTCCTGCCAATGGGACAAATGCACTCTGCAATGCAATTGTTATTGCAAAACCAGCGACAACACCATATATTCCCGATAGAATTAGAATAGGATTTTCGCCTGCTCTTTCTTCATTGTAGCTCGATTCGGTTTCTTTTGTTTGTTCAAAAGTGGGTTTACTCTTCTCTAAAATATGGTGTAAAACATAAATCATTACAAATATTGCAGATGTGACTCCGGTGAGTATGGATAGTACCGAGAGTGGATTCGCAGGGATCAAGAGTGACAAGTAGGCAAGATTAGCTATGAATGGCAATACCAGCCATATGACTCTATTCATCTAACATCCACACACTTTTGGCATGTTAATATGTTATCAAGGAAACAACAAGCGAACTGCATGCGTAAGCCTGACTTCATTTGCCATCCTTTGAGAGGAAGGAGAAAAGCCGATGAGCTGGAGAAAATTTAGTACTAATGATTTTTTGCAGAATCACCGATTATGCAACAAGTTATGCAACTCTTTTATGGCATGATGAGCGTGGGAAAAGTCATTTTGACAATGAATCGAGCGAACTTCTTGCCATTGAGGAGATATATATATTATCGAAGGTTGCTAATGATGTATCCTTAAAGCTCGATCGGCTTAAGTCTTTTCATACTTATAAAAAATAGATCGCAGAATCACGATAAGCCATCTTGAAATGAGCACTTACAGAATTAACTAACTTTACTCCTCTTCTGCAGTTGTTCTAACACCATTTGTTTACCCTTTGGAAATAATTCCCTTTTCAATACATTCCATTCAACAGATATTCTTCCAGGACCTGTCAGTAAAAGGCTAATCGATATCGCCATCAATAACAAATCTAGTTCATATCCACCAACAAATCCTCTCGATAGTTTAGCAACGATTGTAGAACCAATCATTTCAATTATAAACAAAATTGAAGCTATCCTAGTTAAAACTCCTACAAGCAAAGCAATACCGCCTATTACTTCTAGCAATCCTATAGGCAGAGCCATTGCAGCTGGCAATCCAACCATATTAGCAAAGAAATCCTCTGTTCCTGCTATATCGGAAAGCTTCGGTAAACCATGAATTATAAACGCAATTCCAGCTAGAATCCTTATTGGAAGAGGACCATATTGAGCTAGTTTTTCATATACCATTTTTTTTACCACCATCATTATCATTATTACCATTACTTCGCGGTACTGCAAAGGCTTTTTTAGCTTGTTTGACTGTCAGAGTTACTTCTTCATTATTCATAATCTTGTATTGTGAAATGGTTTGCCCTGTTGATGGATTTACAGTCGATTGGCTAGTAGTAATACTCATCACTTTTGATGTTCCAATCTATCATATATTAGAGATCTCTTCAAGTCTTCTACCGTGGCGCGGAAAGAAGCTAATACTTTGGATCAAACAATTTCACATAGGTTCTAAAATACAGGTTTCCCACTCTTGCTTCGATAGTAAGGAGATCGCTCTTGGAACAAGCATTATTCGCTTTCATGATGTACTGGCTCAGCGCCGCAATGCCTTCACCTAGATCATCTCTGTCCAAGCTTTTCAAAAAGTTAATCTGGTTCTGAAGAGCTTGGCAGACACCAAATTTCTTTGTAAATACAACAACACATTCTCCGCATTTCTAAAAGTATCATACTGGCCGATCCTGTAATTGCTGCGTGTGGGACTTGACATTACATTATATTCATGTTTGCGACAAGGTTGCCAAAACAATGCAACACTTGCAAATATTCGCATGTCATCAAGTAAACCAAGTGCTCTTCAACAGATACGCGAGTGATGATCCCATCGAACATTGGCAAAGCAAAGCAGAACTCTAGCTGCCAGCCTATGGCTATCCAAGATTGTCTCAAGGCTTAGATCAATGAAGACGAAATACCAACAATGGAAAAATTTACTCGTAAGGAGGGGGTGTTTGCCAATCTTACCGTTCTCTTCTATTTCATTGTCGCCCTAATAATGTGGCTAGCAATAGCAGTGATACCATGAGTTAAGTTGCTCATTTTCGTATTCCGACTAGTCTATCGATGTTGCACTGAACGCAATATTTCCGCTGCGTAAACTAATACATACATTCTGTGGTTCTATCTATAGAGAAATCGCAGAATCTCGTGTACTAATTCCAAGAATTATATGCCTCTAGCGCCATATTATCGATAATAAAAAAGCGCAAGCTGTGTGACGCTGTGTCACACAGTCAGGCCCGCGACGATCTAAAATGACAAAAAGAAACTAATTTTGACTTTATTGGGCAACAAGGTCTGGTAGAAGAGCGCGCCAAGGCCTTCGCCGAAAGGGGCAAAGAATGACCCAGACCGGGTGTTTGTAAATGTCCTTCAGTTTGCCAAGAGCAAAAGGCAAGGGTGGAAAAGGAAGAGAGATAAGCCCGGCGACCCTCAGAAACTACATCAAGGCAGTCAGACTGATCTGTGAGATGAATGACGTCGCCATAACATGGAAAAAATCACCCGAGGCTTGCCAAGAGCAAGACGCTTTGCAGATGACACAGCGACGACACTTGACGAGATTCGTAGGATATTAGAGCACCCGAACCGCAGAATCAAGCCTGTCATCTACACAATGTCGTCTGCATGCATAAGCCTTGAAGCATGGAATTATCTGCGCGGGGGCCACATAAAGCCGATAGAAAGAGACGGCAAAGTTGTAGCAGCTAAAATTACCATCTACGCAGGCGACCCGGGAGAGTGTACTTTTCATTCATAACACCAGAAACCAAAACCTCACATTGCTTGCAACCTTGTTCTGCATGCTGTAGCGCAAGAATGCGATCGGTAAAATCATGAAATTGAAAGCCGGTGTTTTCTAAACCTAATCGGACTGCTCGAACAATATCCTTATCGTCATCAACAACTATGATCGCTTTTGCAAGCATTCTTCATAAGCACATCATAATATCTCTAATGCTTTGACGATGTGAAAATTCTATGATTCTCAAATTTATTTACTCTACATGATGGTGTTGCGTCAACTGATCATAGAACCTAATTGACTTGATGTTTACAAACTCTAGCATTCCATATCTGGATAACTCTCTCCCAAAGCCACTCCTTTTCACTCCTCCAAATGGAACTCGGGGGTCTGAAACTACCATATTGTTTACAGTTACGATGCCCGATTCAATGGTCTCTGCTAGCTTGTTTGCCCTATCCAAGTCTTCGGTCCATATGCTTGCCCCAAGGCCAAACTTTGAATCATTGGCAATCTTTAACGCTTCCGCTTCATCTTCAACTACTGACACTGGGGCGACAGGCCCAAAGACCTCTTCATTGGCAACACGCATTTGGCTGGATATTTTAGTTAGGACAGTAGGTTTGTAAAAGTACCCTTTGCCGTCAGCAGCTGGGGCTCCACCAGCTAAAACTTCAGCTCCATTTGATACCGCATCTTTCACTTGAGCATCAATGTTTTCCAATGCCGGCTTGTTCACTAGCGGACCTATGTCAGTGGTGTCGCGCATTGGATCTCCAACAACAAGCTTCTTCACTTTTTGTACAAACTTTTCAATAAAGACATTCGCAACATCTTTCACTACAAGAAAACGTTTTGATGCAATACAGCTCTGACCGCAGTTAATAAATCGACCTTTCACAGCGCCCGTGGATGCCTTCTCAATATCAGCATCACCACATACAATGAAAGGATCGCTTCCTCCAAGCTCTAACACACATTTTTTCCATTGCGAGGTTGCCCTCGACGCCACCTTTGCACCAACTGGGACGCTACCTGTAAAAGTCACCGCACTAACGTCCTCCGAATCTATTAATGCATCCGCTATCCTGGAATCTCCCACGAGTGTTTTGAATATTCCATCTGGCGCTCCTGCGTTATTAAAAGAAGTCTCTATCTGAATGCCACACTGCATTGTTGCACTTGCAGGTTTCAAGACTATAGTATTTCCAGCCATAATACTTGGTGCTGCAAACCTCAGCGCCTGCCAATAAGGAAAGTTCCACGGCATTATACTTCCAATTACGCCCAACGGTTGAAAAGTTATTACGCTTTTTCTAGCGTCCGTGTTGACTGCTTCGTCATTTAAGAAAATATAGCCATTGTCAGCAAAATATTCCATAACCCAAACACACTTTTCAACCTCTGATATAGACTCTTTTATTGGCTTGCCCATTTCTTGAGTTGCAGTCTTGGCAAGGTGTGTCTTGTTTCTTCTAAGCTCCTGCGCAAAATCCCGGATAAATTCTGCCCTTCTAGAAAAACCTATACCTTTCCAATTTGTAAAGGCTTTTCTAGCTTGTTTGATGGTCAGAGTTACTTCTTCATTATTCATAATCTTGTATTGTGAAATGGTTTGCCCAGTTGTTGGATTTACAGTAGATAGGCTAGCAGCAGCAGCAGCAGCACTCATCACTCTTCATGTTCCAATCTATCGTATATTAGAGATCTCCTTAAGCCTTCTGAAGACACAAACGTAACCTGAAAGGAAATGTTAACATCTTTTCATTCTTGAAATTTTTCGCAAACCCTTTGGAGAGTTATCGGGATCGCAATTATTATTAATAATTCTGCAAGCCGCCGGAGCGTATTCATGAATAAGAGTTGCCATTATTTTGGGCAGCATGCCATCTTTGACAGTTATTGTAAAAGCAGTGATTGGCTTATAGTTATTATTACTATATTTTATTGCTATTCGAATTCACGTTGGTGTGCTGCTTTGATATGTTCTTTGAGGAAATCTGACAAAGGTCCTTTGATTTCTTTAACATTTTGTTTAAACAATACCATTTCCGCTGCAGCCGCAGATACTCCTTTCCTTCCTTCTTTCCTGCAATAGATATTTACCTTCCATCTTTCATCATCAAGCTTTGGAAAGTCAGATCTATAGTGAGCTCCTCTACTCTCTTGTCGCATCAAAGCACTTCTAATTATGGCCTCACAAGCAATCAGTGATGATTTTACCTGCAAAGTTATAACGATATTTTCAGAATTATTGTCATCAATTTTGGATACTTCAATAATATTATCTTTGGAATAAAACTCATTCTTTAATTCCAAAATTCTTTTCAATCCATTTTGGAGCCTTGTCTCTTCTCTTATTATTCCTGCATTCTGTTTCATTAGTTCTTGTATTTCATCACGAAATTTAATTGGTTCCTTAACTACAAAGATTCCTCCATAATAATCATCATCAAATCCTTCTTCTTTTTTTTGGTTGTTATCGACATTCGATTGTCGCGTTGATGGAGCCTCAGTTTTCTTTGCATCTGCTCCTGCTTCTTGCTTTGTCAATCTTGCTGCTGCTTCTTCACCAGCAATTTTTCCAAAAACCATTGTATCTAGCAAGCTATTTCCACCTAAACGATTAGCACCATGAATTTGACTTATTACTTCGCCAACAGCAAATAAACCCTTAATCTTTGTTGTACACTTTATATCTGCTACGACTCCACCCATAGAATAATGCGCAGTAGGTGCAACCTCCATTTTCTCTTTGGATATATCAATTCCATCAAGTTCTAGGAACTGTTGATACATAGTGGGAAGCCTGTCCTGAATTACTTCCTTTCGTAGATGGGTTACGTCTAACCAAACTCCACCATGCTCCGTACCTCTTCCAGAAATTATTTCATTATAATTAGCGCGAGCCACCACATCACGCGGTGCTAGCTCCATTCTTTCAGGATCATAATTTTTCATAAACCTCTCACCTTTTGAATTTAACAAAATGCCTCCTTCACCACGTATTGCCTCTGTAGCCAGCAAGCCCACTGCTTTTTCGGGCCAAACCATTCCCGTAGGATGAAACTGCACCATCTCCATATCTACTAAATCGACACCTGCTTCATATGCTAGAGCTATACCTTCTCCATAGTTTTCAAAAAGCCTAGAACTACTTACAGGATAGACTCGTGTGTATCCACCAGCTGCAAGGATTAAGGACTTGCATTCAAATCTTACAAATTCTTTATTTTCGGTATCTACGCCAAATGCTCCATTTACTTCACTACTACCATCATCGTTATCTAACTTTAATAATTTCATGATGTAAACGTTGTCTATCATTTTGATTTTCTGCTGATTTACTTGCTCCATCAATACACGAATTATTTCCTGACCAGTCCAATCTCCGCAAAATACAGTCCTTCTATATGTGTGAGCTCCAAAAAACCGCTGTGTTAGCCTACCGTCTTTTTCCCTATGAAACCTAGCACCCCAATTAACTAGTTCCATTATCGCATCGGCTGCATTTCTGCAAAGTACCTCAACTTTTTCATAGTCAGCAATAGACTCGCCTTCTCTCAAGGTATCACTTGCATGTATCATCCAGTTATCTTCCGGATCCATAGTACCAAGCGCTGCATTGATACCGCCTCTTGCAAGTGTTGTATGAGGATCACCCCTTTTACTTCTACTAATAATGAGAACATTGGCGCCAGCATCATGAGCTGCAATCGCAGCTCGAAGACCAGCAGAGCCACCACCTATAACTAAAACATCACATAAGTAGTTGGATTGTTTTTTCTTAGTGTGATCAGAAGCCATTTTTTATGAATCAAACAATCTTCAACAAAGTAATATTTAACTACAAACATCCCCGATACTGTCAAGTTATCGTCCGATCAAGCTTTATCTCATGGTTGGTTGTACATCCGACCGACGAAGATTTGACAGAACCAGTGATGAGAAGGAATATAGGAATGGAATGGATATAGGATTACAAAAATGTTAACGCCGGAGATTGAAACTTTCAGAAAGCCAACATACAATATAAATCCCCTGATCCTCAACAGATGGTCTCCAAGAGCAATGACAGGTGAAGAGTTGGATGATGACATTCTAATGACTCTCTTTGAAGCCGCAAGATGGGCTCCATCTTCATTCAACAACCAACCATGGAGATTCATTTACGCAAGGAGAAATACTGAGCACTGGGACAGGCTTTTCAGTCTGTTGCTGGAAGGTAATAAGGTCTGGGCAAAGAACGCTGCCGTGCTGGTTGTTGTAGTTTCGAGAAAGAATTTCGAATATAATGAGAAGCCTTCAATAACACACCAATTTGACGCCGGAGCTGCATGGGAGAACCTAGCGTTAGAAGCATCATCGCGCGGTTTGGTTACTCATGGCATGGAAGGTTTTGATTATGAAAAAGCACGACGAGATCTACAAATTCCCGATGACTTTGATGTTATGGCAATGATCGCAATCGGCAAGAGGGGGCCAAAAGAGAATCTACCACCAAAGCTTCAGGAAAAAGAGTTTCCGAACAATAGAAAACCTTTGAAAGAAATTGTTATGCAAGGACGATTCATAGATTGAAGAAGAAGCAACATACGAAGAGGTACTATCAAGTTATCATCGGATCAGGCTTTATCTCATGGTTGTACATCCGACGAAGATATGACAGAATCATATTGCTAAAGCTTTGTGAAAAAAGTCGTGAAAGCACTCTCAAAAAGCTGAATCCTAGCCTGACTTCAAATTTAGGAATTAAAGCGGATTCCAGATGAGATGATCCTATACACTATTAGCTTCATCATTCTTTCAGGATATTATTGTATCAGAGCACATATTTCTTCAATTAACGCCAATCTACTTTCACTCGAATCATCCTCAGTGTCCACATCTCCGTATTAGAACCTTCTCTATTTTACACTTGGTTGTTATTGCAATTATCAAACCAAAAAGTTGTTATCATGGATTTGACATGACACTAGCAGGTTAATGCAGAAACCAGAATCAATTATCATTGTAACGGGTCAATCTGGAAAGGATTTGATGTCTGATCCGGTGTTGAACAAGGGGACAGCCTTTACGGAGGAGGAGCGAACTGAATTTGGTCTGCATGGGTTGTTGCCACCTGTAGTCGAAACACTAGAACAACAGAGTGTACGGGCATATGAAGCATACAAGAGAAAAGATGATGATTTGGAGAAACACATATTTCTGCGGTCGCTGCAGGACACAAATGAGACCCTTTTTTACGATCTGCTTTATCGCCATATAGCCGAAATGGCACCGATTATCTATACTCCGGTCGTGGCGCAGGGCTGCATAAATTTTTCACATATTTATCGTCGGCCTCGCGGTATTTTTTTGTCATACCCACTTGCAGACAAGATGGACGAAATAATAGAAAAAAACCGTCCTTACCGGGACGTAGATGTAATCGTTGTAACGGATGGCGAGCGGGTATTGGGAATAGGTGACCAAGGAGCTGGAGGTATGGGTATCCCCATTGGCAAGCTTTCACTTTATACAGTGATTGGTGGGATTGACCCTAAGCGAACGCTTCCAATTCTGCTTGATGTTGGTACAAACAATCAGGAACGGTTGCACGACCCAGAATATCTCGGATGGCGTCATGAAAGAATAACAGGTCAGCCTTACTGGGATTTTGTGGACAAGTTTGTATCATGCATTAAACGAAACCTTCCAAACGTCTTGCTGCAGTGGGAGGACTTTGCAAAATCACATGCCCGTCCAATCCTTGACAAGTACCGTGATAGCCTCTGCACCTTCAATGACGATATCCAGGGCACTGCTGCAGTTGCGCTAGGCGCCATATACAGGGCCCTGAAAATTACAGGAAAGAAATTTTCAGATCAGCAGGTTGTTATTCTAGGTGCAGGAAGTGCAGGGACCGGGATTGCAGAGTACATTTTGCAAGCAATGGTAGCTGATGGGATGGAAGAGACCAAAGCCCGCAGACATTTCTTTCTCTTGGATAGCAGAGGGCTCTTGCAGACAACAAGTACAAACCTGACGGAAGTTCAACAGAGGTTCGCACAACCTTCTGAATTGGTGTCTAGTTGGAAAGCAACAAAAGAAGAAGGGCATAATATAGGTCTAGCCGAGGTTATCAAGAATATTTCAGCGACCATCCTTATAGGAGTTTCAAGCCAACCCGGCCAATTTACTGAGCCGGTTGTCAAAGAAATGGCAAGCAAAGTTAACAAACCAATTATCTTTCCTCTATCAAATCCCTTTGACCGTGCAGAAGCCGTGCCAGAAGATCTTGTTCGATGGACAGAGGGTCGTGCCCTGATAGCTACAGGAACAGGGTTTCCACCAGTTAGCTTCAACGGTAAGACATACAGAATAGCACAGTGCAACAATTTTTACATATTTCCTGCTATCGGTCTAGCTGTATCCGCTTCGGGAGCAAAGCGGGTCACCGACAGGATGATGATATCAGCAGCGAGTGCTTTGGGTAATTTTCAAGACGCTAAAGGTAACAACTATAGTAATGCTGAATTACCGCTGCTGCTGCCACCGATAGAGAGTATGAGAGATGTTGCTATTCATATTGCAATAAAGGTCGCACTTCAAGCTCAACAAGACGGCATCGCGCCAGAAATGAATGAGCAACAAGTATCTGAGCAGGTGCAAAAAAGGTTCTGGATTCCAGAATATCGAAATTACAAAGTCGCAAAGAAGTAAGTTTCGAATCAGAAGATTAAAAATCAGCATTAGAAGTTAGGCTCGAAAGAGGGCCATGGCTCTAGAGTGTAGTAAGTAAGTTGAAACAGCTTCTCAATAGTCGTAAGCATAAATGAACAGGAAAGAATAGGCTACATGAACAGGTTTGTCTTCGCTAGATCCACAACTTCTCATCTCGTTTGCCGTTCAGTACCGTCTTTATCATAGGTTGCGGATCAACTACTTAGGAAAAATCAATGGGATGATGATACGCTATCTTGCGAATCCTATGATTTATTGATGACGATGATATCTAACCTTT
>Ga0081538_10003428_pt1 | contig 14995 bp, 13 predicted proteins | sample TabmetS5T2R1_FD_71022 | JGI IMG/M metagenome (GOLD analysis project Ga0081538, IMG submission 71022) | Tabebuia heterophylla rhizosphere microbial communities from the University of Puerto Rico - S5T2R1 | ecosystem: Host-associated > Plants > Roots > Rhizosphere ... | reverse complement strand
CTCCACCCCCCGCCGAGAGGCGGCCTCCACCCCCCGCCGAGAGGCGGCCTCCACCCCCCGGCGAGAGGCGGCCTCCACCCCCCGCCGAGGGGCGCCCTCCACCCCCCGGCTCCGGAGCCGGGCCCCCCGGAGGGGGAGCGTAGCCCATCCACCGGGGAGGTGCGCCCGGCGGTCCACAGCCCCACGCGTGTCCCACAGCCCCCACGCGTGTCCCACAGGCCCCACGTGTGTCCCACGGGCCCCGTGCGTGCCCACGGCCCCTGGGCTCACGCGTCCAGGACCGTGACCTCGATCGTGAACTCGATCGTCCAGGGGCCGTCGCCGGCGTCGGGGCCGGGTCGTTGGGGCGACGGGTCGACGGGGCGGCTCCGGTAGCTGTGCTCGCCGGCGCCCCAGTCGTCGAGGCCCAGGTAGGGCTCACGGACCGTCCCGGCCGGTGAGCCGTCGGCGGCCTCGCCGGTGACGGCCACCGACATGACCGAGCTGGGGTTGAGGACCAGGTCGAAGCGGTGGTCGAGCTCGAACCGCTTGCCGTCCTGGACGTCGGCCGCCCCCTCCTCGGGCCAGCGGGCCGCCTGGTCGCCCACGCCCAGGCGCAGGACCAGGCTCCCGCCGACGGCGTCGGCGTCCTCGACGGTGACGCCGGTGAAGGTGACCGTGACCCGGGAGCGGCGCGGCGGGGGGATCACGGTGACCCCGACCTCGTCCACCGCGCTGGGCTCACCCGGGGGGATGCCGAGCCAGCAGCCCTGCTCGGACAGGTAGCCGGCGGCGATGGCGTAGCTCCCGGCGACCGTGCCGAAGCCGTCGCTGGCCTTGAACACCGCCCGCTCCTCGCCCGGCTCCAGCGGGGTCGGGTCGCCGTCGCCGCCGAGGAACCGGTCCAGGTTCTCGCCGGCCGGGCCGCGCACGGCCAGCCGCAGCTCGGACACGTGCGCCCGGTAGTCGCCGTAGTTCCGAACGGTGAACTGGGCGACGAAGTTGCCGCCGAGGGTCGGGGTCCAGGAGTTGACCCAGATGCCCTTGGCCGCGCCGAGGTCGATGTAGGGCGGGCGCTCGCGGGCGTAGTCCTGGACGAACAGCCCCCGCCAGGGCCCGTCGCCGCCGCTCGCCTCCCAGTGCCGGCCGCCCGCCTCGAACCCGAGCACGACCTCGGCGTCGGGGTGGTGGCTGTCGTAGACGAACAGCCGGATGGGCGGGCCGCCGCCGGGCCCGGCGCCGTCGTCGTCGTAGCCGTAGGCGACCACCTGGCGGTTGCGGCCCAGCTCCTCGAGGGAGCGAGCGCCGATCAGGCCGAGCACCACCGGGCGGCCGGCCTCGAGGCTGCGCCGGACCCGGGGCAGCTCGTCGCTGGTCAGCCGGGCCACCCCCGGCGACGACCAGGTCGGGTGGTCCTCGGCCAGCGACCAGGTCAGGAACTGGCGGGCGCTCCAGGTGGCGAAGCTGTCGAACAGCCGCTTGTGGATGAAGTCGGCCAGGCGGGTGCCGTCGTCGGGGACGGCCCGGTCGGGGAAGTCCTCTGGGCGGTGGGAGGGCACCGGCAGGCCCGCGAACCAGTAGTCGAGCGCGGCGAACGCCATGCCACCGGAACGACCGTCGGTGGCCACCTCGCCGTAGCCGGGAATGGTCACCACCTTGTCCACGAAGTCGTTGGCGAAGTGGAATCCGTGGGCGCGTGGATCGAACCCGGTTCTCGGCACAGGCCCCCCCTGAGATCTTGCACCGGACGAATGTCGCGATCCTCGCTCCCGGTCCCCCTTGAAGGCAATAGTCCGAAGGCATCTAGTCAGTTGTTCTGGCCGGTCCATCCCACCGGACCACCCGTCCGCCCGGCTGTCCCCGGATCGGGGGACAACCAAGAGTATTCATCCGGCCTATTGGTACGGGCGTCCCGAAGCGTCAGCATGTCGGCCTCCATGCTTCCAACCGCACCGATCCGTGTCCTCATCGCCGACGACATCCCGGAGCTGCGAACGCTGCTCAGGACGGCCCTCCAGGGGAGGGGCTTCCAGCTGGTCGGGGAGGCCGGAGACGGCCGCGAGACCCTCGACCTGGCCGTCGACCGGGAGCCCGACGTTGTCGTGCTCGACCTCGGCATGCCCGGGGTCGACGGCCCCGACCTGGTCGCCGCTGTGCGCCGCCGCGCCCCGGCGGTCCGGGTCGTGGTGCTGTCCGCCTTCGCCGACGAGGCGCCGCGGCGCCGGGCGCTCGACCTGGGCGCCCACGCCGCCCTGGACAAGGACGTCGACCCGGACCAGCTGGTGGCGACCCTGCGCGAGGTCTGCGGGCGGGCCTTCGGGCCGCTCGTCCTGCCTCCGCCGACAGGGCTGGAGGGGCTGGCCGCCGACGAGCTGGAGCGGCTCTGGGGCACCCTGGCCGCCGCCCCGGTGGCCACCGCCGTGGTCGGCCCCGACGGTCGCTTCCTCAAGGTCAACGGCGCCCTCAGCGCCCTCGTCGGCCACCCCGAGGAGGCCCTGCTGGCGGCCGGCTACCAGGCGGTCGTCCATCCCGAGGACCGGGACGCCGACCTCGAGCAGCTCCAGCGCCTGCTCGACGGGGAGGCGACCGGCTACCAGCTCCAGCAGCGCTGCCGGCGGGTCGACGGGGAGGCGATCTCGGTGCTCTGCAACACCTGGCTGGCCACCACCCGGGACGGCCGGCCGCTCCACCTCGACGGCCGGGGACGGCCCCGCTACGTGGTCCGCCAGCTGGTCGACCTGCGCGAGGGCCGCCGCCCCGAGGACCAGCTGGCCTGGCGGGCGACCCACGACGCCCTGACCGGGCTGCCCAACCGCAGTCTGTTCCTCGACCGGCTGGAGATGACCCTGGCCCGCCTTGGCCGCGACCCCTCGCTGGCCGCCGTGCTGGTGGTCGACCTGGACCGGTTCAAGGAGGTGGCGGAGCGCTTCGGTGACGACGCCGTGGACCGGCTGCTGGTGGCCGTGGCCGGCCGCCTGCGCAGCATCCTGCGGCCCAGCGACACCGTGGCCCGCTTCGGCAGCGACGAGTTCGCCGTGCTCTGCCCCGACCTGGCCCACGAGCGCGACGCGGTCCGCCTGGCCGAGCGCATGACCGCCGGGCTGGCCACCCCCTTCGCCGTCGGCGGTCAGGAGATCGTGGTCTCGGCCAGCATCGGCATCGCCCTGACCGGGTCGCGGGCCCGCCGGGCCGAGTCGCTGCTCTCGGACGCCGACACCGCCCTCCAGCGGGCCAAGCACCGCGGGGGCGGCATCTACGAGCTGTTTGACGAGACGGTCAGGGCCCAGCTGATCGAGCGCCTCGAGCTGGAGCAGGCCCTGCGCCAGGCGGTCGAGGCCGACGAGCTGCGCGCCCTCTACCAGCCGATCGTCTCCCTCAAGGAGGGGCGCCTGGTCGGGGTCGAGGCCCTGGTCCGCTGGGATCAGCCGGGCCGGGGCCGGCTGCTCCCGGCCAAGTTCGTCCCCTTCGCCGAGGAGACCGGGCTGATCGTCCCCCTCGGCGCCTGGGTGCTGGCCGAGAGCTGCCGCCAGGCGGCCCGCTGGCGGGCCAACGGCCCCCGCACCCTGCCCCCGACCGTGCACGTCAACCTGTCGCCGCGCCAGTTCGCCGAGCCCCACCTGGTCGACCTGGTCGCCGGCGCCCTGGCCGACACCGGCACCGACCCCGACCGGCTCTGCCTCGAGGTCACCGAGCGGGCCCTGGCCGCCAACCCGGCCTCGGCCGCCACCACCCTCAAGCGCCTGTCCGGCCTCGGGGTCCGCGTCTCGGTCGACGACTTCGGCACCGGCTACTCGTCCCTGGCCTCCCTCCAGTACCTGCCGCTGTCCTCGCTCAAGATCGACCGCTCGTTCGTGGCCCGCCTCGACCTCGCCCCCTCCGACGACGCCATGGTCGCCGCCGTCATCGGCCTCGGCCACACCCTCGGCCTGACCGTCATCGCCGAGGGCGTCGAGACCCCCGCCCAGCTGGCCAGGCTGGACGAGCTCGGCTGCGACTACGCCCAGGGCCACCTGTTCGCCCGCCCCGACACCGCCTCCCGCATCGGCGAGCTCCTCGGCCACGACCGCCGCTGGCAGTAGCCGTCTCCGAGGCGGAACCCCGGCGCCCCTGATGGTGTATGGATTGGCGAGACCGAGTCCGTGGAGGGCCGACCACTGGACGAGCAGGAACTCGTCGAGCAGGCACGAGGGGGCGATGCGCGTGCCTATGAGGCGCTGGTCCGGCGCTATCAGGACCTCGCCTTCCGGACGGCGTTCGTGATCGCGGGCGGGTCGGCCGACGCCGAGGACGCCGCCCAGGAGGGGTTCGTGAAGGCCTGGTATGCGCTGCCGCGGTTCAGGGCCGGGTCGCCGTTCCGGCCGTGGCTGCTGGCGATCGTGGCCAACGAGGCCCGCAACCGCCGCCGCAGCGGCCGGCGCCAGGACGACCTGGCGGTGCGGGTCGCCGAGGACCGCCCCTCGGGGGACGCGGCCCCGTCCCCCGAGGCGGCGGCACTGGCCACCGAGCAGCGCCGGCTGCTGCTGGCCGCCATGGGCCGGCTGGGCGAGACCGACCGCCAGGTGATCGCCTGCCGCTACTTCCTGGAGCTGTCCGAGGCCGAGATGGCGGCCGCCCTCGGCTGCCGGCCGGGGACGGTGAAGTCGCGCCTGTCGCGGGCCCTCGACCGGCTGCGGGCGGTGCTGGCCGAGCCGGGCGGGGCGATGGCGGCCGCCCCCGACGCCGGGCTGCCGGGGGGAGGTGACCGATGAGCCGGCGCGAGCTCGATCTGGAGGCGGCGCTGGCCGACCTGGCCACCGCGCTCGAGTTCCCGCCCACCCCCGACCTGGCCGGCGCCGTCGGCGCCCGGCTGGAGCAGGCCCCGGCCCGGGCCCCGGCGCCGGCCCGCCCGGCCCGGCGGCTCCGCTGGCCGGCCGGGTGGCGGCGGCTGGCCGCGGTCGGGCTGGCCGCGGTCCTGCTGGCCGCGGCCGTGCTGGTCGCCTCCCCGGGGACCCGGGAGGCGGTGGCCAGGCGGCTGGGGCTGCGCGGCATCGGGGTCCAGATCGGCGGGCCCCCGCCCCCGACCGTGACCACCACCCCGGGCGCCCGCCTCGACCTGGGGCTCGGCGACCAGGTCACCCTTGAGGAGGCCCGCCGCCGGGTCGGCTTCCCGGTCCTGGTCCCGGCCGGGCTCGGCCAGCCCGACAGGGTGTTCGTCGACGAGGCCGTGCCGGCGGGCGGCCGGGTCGACCTCGTCTACCGGGCCCGGCCGGGCCTGCCCGCCTCCCCCTTCACCGACGTCGGGGCGCTGATCACCCAGTTCCAGGGCCAGCCGACCCCCGAGTTCCTCAAGAAGGTCACCCGCATGGGGGTGGTCGAGGCGGTCACGGTCGGAGGCGAGCCCGGCTACTGGTTCAGCGGCGAGCCCCACTTCTTCACCTACATCGACGCCGCCGGCGAGTTCCGCGAGGAGCAGACCCGCCTGGCCGGCAACACCCTCATCTGGCAGCGCGGCGACCTCACCCTCCGCCTGGAGGGCGAGCTCCCCAAGGAAGAGGCCATCCGCATCGCCGAGTCGATGCGCTGACCCGCGGTCACTGGGCGGTGTAGCCGCCGTCGACGGTGTAGTAGCTGCCGGTGACGAACGACGCCTCGTCCGAGGCGAGGAAGGCGACCAGGGAGGCCACCTCCTGCGGCTGGCCCAGCCGTCCGACCGGGTGCAGGCCGGCCACGCCGGCGACGATCTCCTGGGAGGCGGACGCCAGCAGCGGCGTCTCGATGAAGCCAGGCCCGACGGCGTTGACCCGGATGCCCTGGGTGGCGTACTCGATGGCCGCGGTCCGGGTCAGGCCGACCACACCGTGCTTGGCGGCCACGTAGGCGCACGACTGGGCGAAGCCGACCGACCCCAGGATCGAGGCCATGTTGACGATCGAGCCGCCGCCGCCCGCCAGCATGGCCGGGATCTCGTGGCGCATGCACAGGAACACCCCGTCCAGGTTGACCGACAGCACTTTGCGCCAGCTGTCCATCGCGTACTCGCCGGTCGGCACCTGGTCGCCACCGATGCCGGCGTTGTTGACGGCCACGTCGAGCCTCCCGTGGTCGGCCATGACGCCCTCGACCAGCGAGCGCACGGCGTCGGGGTCGCTGACGTCGGCTGCCGCCACCGCGGCCGATCCGCCAACCTCGTCGGCGACCCGCTTGGCCGCGTCCTCGGAGATGTCGACCACGACCACGGTCGCCCCCTGGGCGGCGAGCGCATGGACGCACGCCTCCCCGATCCCCGCGCCGCCCCCGGTGACGAGGGCGACCTTGCCGTCCATTGCTGTACCTGCCATGACTGCTCCCTTGGCTGGTCTGCCGAGAGTCCCGGGATGCCACGGCAACTCCGCCGTTACCGCTGCGGCAACGTTCCGACCGCCCCACCGGCGGGAACGCTCCCGGCATGGACGCGGGGCTGGTGGTCGTGTCGGCGGTCTTGGGGGTCTTCCTGCTGGTGCCGCTGGTGCTGGCCTGGGCGAGCACCAACCCGCGGCGGTGGGCGCGGGTCGAGGGCGCGCTGGGCCGGGAGCTGGCCGGGAAGCCGCCGCCGCGCTGGCTGTTCGTCGGCTGGATCGTCCTGGGTGTCCTCTACATCGCCATGGCGGTCCTCCAGGCCCGGACCCCCGAGCGGGACGGGTTCCCCTGGTTCAACCTGTTCGTCGGCGTCATCTGGCTGCTCAACGGCGGCACCCAGTACCTCATGTACCGTCGCATGCGCCGGCGCGAGTCAGCCCAGACCCAGGTCGAGCACGGGGCGGAACCCGGTCGACCAGGAACGGGCGGCTGAGGCGGCGACCTCGAGGACGGCGAGCTGGTCGCCGACGCGGGAGGGGTTGGTGGAGCCGGGGGTGGCCTTGGCGGCCAGGCTGCCATCGATCTCGAGGACGGAGCGGTCGGCCGTGGCCAGGGCGGGATGGATGGCCGCCAGCTCCTCCACCGGCAGGTCGGCCAGGCGGGCGCCCTTGGCGGCGGCCAGGCGGACGGCGGCGCCGACGGCGGCGTGGGCCTCGCGGAAGGGGACGCCCTGGCGGACCAGGGCCTCGGCCAGGTCGATGGCGGTGGTCTCGGTCGCCTCGGCGTCGCGGCGCATGGCCGCCGGGTCGGGCTCCAGGCCGGCGACCAGGCCGGCCAGGGCGCCAAGGGATCCGACCAGCAGGTCGCGGGCCTCGAACGCGGCCGCCTTGTCCTCCTGGAGGTCGCGGGCGTAGGCCAGGGGGAGGCCCTTGAGGGTGGCCAGGAACCCGGCCAGGCGGCCCAGGACCGTGCCCGCCCGGCCCCGGACCAGCTCGGCCACGTCGGGGTTGCGCTTCTGGGGGAGCATGCTCGACCCGGTCGCCCAGGCGTCGGGCAGCCGCACCCAGCCGCGGCCGGCCCACAGGGCGACGTCCTCGGCCAGCCGGGAGGCGTGGACCATGGCGATCCCGGCCGCGGCCAGCAGCTCGGCCACGGCGTCCCGGTCGGCGGTGGCGTCCATGGCGTTGTCGAAGGCGGCGGCGAAGCCGAGCGCGGTGGCGGTGGCCGCCGGGTCGAGCGGGAACGACGACCCGGCGATGGCCCCGGCCCCGAGGGGGCTGACGTCGGCCCGCCGGCCCGCGTCCTGGAACCTGCCGACGTCCCGGGTCAGGGCGAAGCCGTGGGCGGCGAGCTGGAAGGCCCAGAAGACCGGCTGGGCCGGCTGGAGGTGGGTGAGCCCGGGCACGACGGCCTCCGGGCCGGCGGCCCGGCCGGCCCCGACCAGGGCGTCGACCAGGCCGGCCAGGGCCTCGACGGCGTCGGCGCAGGCCTCCTTGAGCCACAGGTGCAGGTCGGTGGCGACCTGGTCGTTGCGGCTGCGGCCGGTGTGGAGCTTGCCCCCGGCCGGCCCGACCAGCTCGGTCAGGCGGCGCTCGACGGCGCTGTGGACGTCCTCGTCGCCGTCGCTGAAGGCGAACTCGCCGGCGTCGAGCTCGCCCGCGACCTGGGCCAGGCCGTCGAGCAGGAGCTTGCCCTCGCCCTCCTCGAGCACCCCGGCCGCGACCAGGCCGCGCACATGGGCCCGGCTCCCGGCGACGTCCTGGCGCCACAGCCGCCGGTCGGTGGCCAGCGACGAGGTGTAGGCCCACATGCCCGGGTCGGGCGCCCCCGCGAACCCCCCCGCCCAGAGCGGTTGCCCGGGGTCACCCATCCCCGTGGACCCGGGCCCAGGTGCGGGCGGGCAGGCCCCACAGGGACACGAACCCCCGCCCGGCGTCGTGGTCGAAGGCGTCGCCGCTGTCGTAGGTGGCCAGATCGGGCCGGTACAGGGCCCGCTCGGCCCGCCGGCCGGTCGGCTGGCAGCGCCCGGGCGACAGCTCCAGGCGGACCTCGCCGGTGACGGCCGGCTGGGTCTCGGCCACGAACGCGTCGAGGGCCGCCTTGAGGGGCGAGAACCAGAGGCCGTCGTAGACGAGCTCGGCGTAGCGGATGTCGAGGCGGGCCTTCTCGTGGAGCACGTCGCGGTCGAGGGTCAGGTCCTCGAGGTCGCGGTGGGCCGCGATCACCGCCAGGGCGCCCGGCACCTCGTAGACCTCGCGGCTCTTGATCCCGACCCGCCGGTTCTCGATCATGTCGACCCGTCCGAAGCCGGCCTCGCCGCCGAGCCGGTTGAGCACGGCCACCACCCCGGCCAGCCCGGCCTCCTGGCCGTCGATCGTGGCCGGCACCCCGGCCTCGAAGCCGACCACCACCTCGCGGGCGCCGCCGGCCGCGGCCGGCGAGGCCGTCCACTCGAAGGCCTCCTCCGGAGGGGCCAGCCACGGGTCCTCGAGGACCCCGGCCTCGACGGTCCGGCCCCACAGGTTCTGGTCGACCGACCACGGCTTGGCCTCGGTGATCCAGCCCAGGTCGAGGCCGTGCTTCTCGGCGTAGGAGATCGCCTCCGGCCGGCTCATGGCCCAGTCCCTGACCGGGGCCAGGATCTCCAGCTCGGGGGCGAGGGCGCCGCAGCTGACCTCGAACCGCACCTGGTCGTTGCCCTTGCCGGTGCAGCCGTGGGCGACCGCCCCCGCCCCCCGGCGCTGGGCCTCCTCGACCAGCAGCTGGGCGATCAGCGGCCGCGACAGGGCCGACACCAGCGGGTAGCGGCCCTCGTAGAGGGCGTTGGCCCGCACCGCCGGGACCAGGAACTCGGCCGCGAAGCGGTCCCGGGCGTCCACCACCACGGCGTCGGCCGCGCCGGCGGCCAGGGCGCGGGCGGCCAGGGCGGGCAGGTCCTCGCCCTGGCCGACGTCGGCCAGCAGGGCGACCACGGCGCGACCCTGCTCGTGGACCAGCCGGTGCACGGTCACGGTGGTGTCCAGCCCGCCCGAGTAGGCGAGCACCACGAGGTCGGCGGTGGGTCGGGTCATGCGGTCGCTCCTCGGTAGGGTTCGGCGATGGCGGGCAGTTCGGGCGGGGTCACCGCCAGGGCGGCGAGCTGGCGGGCCATGACCCGGCCGGGGGTCCGCTCGGTGCAGACGACCAGGATGGTGTCGTCCCCGGCGACGGTGCCGGCGACCCCGGAGATGCCGGCCCGGTCGAGGGTGGAGGCGAGCGCGGCCGCGTGCCCGGGCGGGGTGCGGAGCACGACCAGGTTGCCGCTGGGCACGATGGCCAGCAGCGACGCCCCGAGCATGCGGCGGACCTCGTCGTGGTCGGCGCCCTGGCCGTTGCCCGGCTCGGGCAGGGCGTAGACCAGCCGGCCGTCCGGCCCCCGGACCTTGACCGCGCCCAGGTCGTCGAGGTCGCGCGAGATGGTCGCCTGGGTGGCGTCGAAGCCCTGGGCGTGCAGGTGCTCCAGGACCAGCGCCTGGCTGGACACCTGCCGGGTCCGGAGCAGGGCCGCCAGGGCCTGCTGGCGGGCCGCCTTCAGCGACACAGGCCGGCCTCCTCGAGGGCCGCGCCCAGCCGGGCCAGCCCCTCGTCGATCTCGTCCTCGGTGACCACCAGGGGCGGGGCCAGGCGCAGGGCGGTGTCGGTGACCGGGTTGACGACCAGCCCGCGGCCGAGCGCGGCCAGGGCGGCCGCCCGGGCGTCGGCCGGGGCCTCGGGACCGAGGTCGAGGGCGAACCACAGGCCCGCCCCCCGGACCTCGGCCCCGGGGAGCCCGTCGTCGGGTTCGTCGGCGCTCGGCGGGGCCCAGGTGGAGCGGCCGGTGAGGCGCCCCCGCAGCTCCTGGAGCCCATCCGCCAGCCGGGTCGACACCTTGTCGACGTGGCCGGTGAGCAGCGGCTCGACCACGTCGAGGGTGGCCAGGGCGGCGGTGCAGGCGACCGGGTTGCCGCCGAAGGTGGTGCCGTGGTCGCCGCGCTGCATGGCGTCGGCGACCTCGGTCCTGGCGATGGTGGCCCCGATCGGGTAGCCGGAGCCGAGGGCCTTGGCCATGGTGACCACGTCGGGCCGGATCTCGTCGTGCTGGTGGGCGAAGAAGCGGCCGGTGCGGCCCATCCCCGACTGGATCTCGTCCACGATCAGCAGCACCCCGGCCCGGCTGGTGAGCTCCCGGACGGCGCGGAGGTAGCCGGGGGGCGGGACCCGGATGCCGGCCTCGCCCTGGATCGGCTCGACCAGCACCGCGGCGGTGTCGGGGCCGATGGCCGCGGCCATGGCGTCCGGGTCTCCAAATGGAACGTGGGAGAACCCGGGCGGCAGCGGCTGGAACGGCGTGTGCATGGCCGGTTTGCCGGTGGCGGCCAGGGTGGCCAGGGTGCGGCCGTGGAAGCCGCCAAGGGTGGCCACGATGCCGGTGGCCTGCTCGCCCCGGTTGGCCCGGCCCCAGCGCCGGGCCGCCTTGATGGCGGCCTCGTTGGCCTCGGCCCCCGAGTTGGACAGGAAGACCTTGGCGTCCCCGCCGAAATGGCCCACGAGACGTTCTGCGAGGTCGACCTGGGGGCCGGTGAAGTAGAGGTTGGAGGTGTGGCCGAGGGTGCCGAGCTGGGCCGCCACCGCCTGCACGACCTTGGGGTGGGCGTGGCCGGCGGCGACCACCGCGATCCCGCCCAGGAAGTCGAGGTACTCGCGGCCGCGGGCGTCCCACAGGCGCACCCCCTGGCCGCGGACGAACTCGACCTGGGGCCGGGCGTAGGTCGGCCACAGCACGGCCGCCTCGCGCTCGGGCAGGCTGCTCACAGGGCCTCCTCCTCTTCCTCCGCGGCGACCATGGTCCCGACCCCGGAGTCGGTGAACAGCTCCAGCAGCAGGGCGTGCTCGCGCCGGCCGTCGAGGATGTGGGCCCGGCGGACCCCGCCGCGCAGGGCGGTCACGATCCCGGTGAGCTTGGGCACCATCCCGGCCGCGACCTCGCCTGCGGCCAGGATGGCCTCGACCTCGGCCACGGTGAGCTGCTGGAGCAGCGACGCGGGGTCGGCCAGGTCGGCGAAGAGCCCCTCGACGTCGGTCAGGTAGACCAGCTTCTCGGCGGCGAGGGCGGCCGCCAGCGCTCCGGCGGCGGCGTCGGCGTTGACGTTGTAGGGCTGGCCCCCCGGGCCGGCGGCCACCGTGGCCACCACCGGGACCAGGCCCTTGTCGGTCAGGGCGCGCAGCGCGGTCGGGTCGACCGCCTCGACGTCGCCGACGTAGCCGAGGTCGGCGCCGCCGGGGTCGACCCTGGGCCTGGCCCGGAGCAGGAGACCGTCCTCGCCGGACAGCCCGACGGCCAGGCGGCCGTGGGTGTTGATCCGGCCCACCAGCGTCTTGTTGACCCGCCCGACCAGCACCATGCGGGCCAGGTCCATGGTCTCGGCGTCGGTGACCCGGTGGCCGTCGACGAACACCGGCTCCTTGCCGAAGCGGGCCATCAGCTGGCTGACCTCGGGGCCGCCGCCGTGGACGACGATCACGTCGACGCCCACGTAGCGGAGCAGGACGACGTCGTCGACGAAGGCGTCGAAGCCGGCCGTGCCCATGGCCGCCCCGCCGTACTTGACGACCACCGTGCAGCCCGACAGCCGCTTGATCCAGGGCAGGGCCTCGTGGACGGCGGCCGCCTTGGCCTGCAGGTCGTCCAGGGAGGTCGCCACGGGCCGCCCGGGCCCCAGCGGACGCCGCTGGACCGCACCGCCTGCCGGCTGGGCCGTTGTCATGTCGTGTACTCCGAGTTGAGGCGGACGTACTCGGGAGTCAGGTCGCTGGTCCGGACCTCGGCCCAGAGCCCGCTCCCGCCCAGGTGCAGCCGCAGCTCGATCTCCCTGGCCGCCATGGCCGGGCCGGCGTCCGCCCCGGTGGGCCGTCCCTGGCTGACCAGCAGGACCCGCTCCCGCGGCCCGGCCGCCGGCTCGACCCCGGCCGCCCCCGGCCCGCCGGCCACCTCAAGCCGCACCAGCCCCGGGTCGAAGCCGACCCCGGCCGTGCCCGCGGCCTGCAGGATCCGCCCCCAGTTGGGGTCGCCCCCGTACACCGCCGTCTTGACCAGCGGGCTGTCCGCGACCCGCCGGGCCACGGCCAGCGCCCGCTCCTCGGCGCCGGCCCCCCCGACCTGCACGCTGACCACCTTGGTCCCTCCCTCGGCGTCGGCCAGCATCTGCCCGGCCAGGTCACGGCAGACCGCGCGCACGGCGCCGGCCAGCTCCCCCGGGTCGGCCCGCACCCCCGACGCCCCCGAGGCCAGCAGCAGCACCGTGTCGTTGGTCGACTGGGCCCCGTCCACCGTGATCCGGTTGAAGGTGGTCGCGACCGCCCCGGCCAGCGCCTCGCGCAGCACCTCCGGCTCGGCCACCGCGTCGGTCGTCAGCACGGCCAGCATCGTGGCGTGGGCCGCCCCGGCGAGGGCGAGCTCCGGGGCGAGCATGGCCGCCCCCTTGGCCATCCCGCCCACCGTGACCCCACCGGCGACCCGGCCCCCCGCCTGCTTGGTCACGGTGTCGGTGGTGAGGATGGCCTCGGCCGCGGCCAGCCCCCCCGAACGGTCGAGGGCGGCCGCCGCCTTGGCGACCCCGTCGGCCACCCTTGACGTGTCCAGCGGCACCCCGATGACCCCGGTGGAGCAGACCAGGACCTGCTCGGTCCGGCAGCCCAGCTCGGCCGCGGCCCGCTCCACGGTGGCCAGGACGGCCGCGTCCCCCGCCGGCCCGGTGCAGGCGTTGGCGTTGCCGGCGTTGAGGACGACCACGCGGGCGTCGCCCGAGGCGGCCAGCCGGTCGCGCGACCAGGTGACCGGCGCCGCCACCACCTGGTTGGTGGTGAACACCCCGGCGGCCACCGTCCCCGGGTCGCCCACGACCAGGGCCAGGTCGGGCGCGCCGGACGCCTTGAGCCCGCAGGTCACCCCGGCCGCCCCGAACCCGGCGGCCGCGGTCACCCCGAGCCGCCGGTCGACCTGCACCACAGCCTGGCGCGCCCCGGTACCCGCCGAGGCTCCCTGTGCGCCCGCCGTGCTTGTCACGGTCCCGGCGGGACGAGGTCGAGGCCGGACGTCTCGGGCAGGCCGAGGGCGAGGTTGGCGCACTGGACGGCCTGGCCGGCGGCGCCCTTGACCAGGTTGTCGATGGCCGCCGCGGCCACCACCCGGCCCGTCCGCCGGTCGGCCGCGGCCGCCACCTGGGCCCGGTTGGTGGTCGCGACCGCGCGGGTCGCCGGCCAGCCCGTGGCCGGGGCCAGCAGGTCGACGAACGGCTCGCCGGCGTAGGCGGCCGCGTAGCAGGCGGCCAGCTCCTCGTCGCCGGCCGACGGGGCCAGGGTGGCGTAGCAGGTGGCCAGGATGCCCCGGGTGGCCGGCACCAGGTGGGGCGTGAAGGTGACCGTGACCGGGGCGCCGGCGGCCAGGGCCAGCTCCTGCTCGATCTCCGGGGTGTGGCGGTGGCTGCCCACCTTGTAGGGGTTGACGTTCTCGTTGGCCTGCACGAACAGGTTGCCGTCGACCAGCGACCGGCCGGCCCCGGACAGCCCCGACTTGGCGTCGACCACGATCCCGTCGGTCGCCACCAGCCCGGCGGCGACCAGCGGGGCCAGGGCCAGCAGGGCCGCGGTCGGGTAGCAGCCGGGCACGGCCACCCGGGTCGCCCCCCGCAGCTCGTCGCGGTGCAGCTCGGGCAGGCCGTAGGGCCAGGCGCCGAGCTGGTCGGGCAGCGGGTGCTCGGCCCCGTACCAGGCGGGGTAGGCGCCCGGGTCGCGCAGCCGGAAGTCGGCCGACAGGTCGACGACCAGCCCGGCCGCGGCCAGGGCCTGCTGGGCGATCCCGGCCGCGCGGCCGTGGGGCAGGGCGCAGAACAGCACGTCGGCGCCCTTGGCCAGGCCCTCGTCGACCGAGCAGAAGGTGAGCTCGCCGTAGGCGGCCCGCAGGCCGGGGTAGCGGGAGACGAGCGGCTGGCCGGCCGCCTGGTCCCCGGCCGCCCAGGCGACCTCCAGGTGGGGATGGCCGGCGAGCAGGCGCAGCAGCTCGGCTCCGGCGTAGCCCGAGGCGCCGAGCACGCCGACGTTGCGTGGGGAAGTCATGAGGATAGTTATGCAGAAGACCCTGAGAATATGCAACACCCCGCAGAACTTCGCATTCTTGCTGCGGCGCAGCTGTTGCGGGAGCCGCATGAATATGCAAGGCTCGACCCGGACAGATGCGCCAGCACGCGGCGGCAGCCTCCCCGGCGGTCGCCGGATTCGTGTGCCCCGCCCTCCGAGCCCTTGCCATCGAGGCCTGCTGCCATGACCCAGTTCCCGTCCGCCCTCCGGCACCCGACCACCCCCGACGGCGCCGGCCCCACGTCCGACGGCGCCGGCCCCACCCTCGACGGTGCCTCCCCGGCCGTCGACGGCGCCCGGCCCCGCCGCGCTCCCTGGCCGCCCGACCCCTTCCGCTACCTCGACGGCCGTCTGTCCGTTGGCGGGCTGCCCCTCGACGAGGTGGTCGCCGCCACCGGGACCCCCGCCTACGTCTACGACCTGGACGCCGTGGCCGCCGCCTACCGGCGGGTGGCGGCCGCGTTCGAGCCGATCGGCGGGCGGGTCCTGTACGCGGTCAAGGCCAACGCCAACCTGGCCGTGCTGGCCACCCTGGCCGGGCTCGGGGCCG
>Ga0081538_10003427_pt1 | contig 14997 bp, 17 predicted proteins | sample TabmetS5T2R1_FD_71022 | JGI IMG/M metagenome (GOLD analysis project Ga0081538, IMG submission 71022) | Tabebuia heterophylla rhizosphere microbial communities from the University of Puerto Rico - S5T2R1 | ecosystem: Host-associated > Plants > Roots > Rhizosphere ... | reverse complement strand
CGTCGGGCGCCCAGGCGGGAGCGCCATCGCTCGCAGTCTGCTGCGGCAGGAGCCGGAAGTCGGAACCGTCGCTTGCGAGGATTGCGAGCCGGTCGCCGGCGTCCACCAGGAGGCGGTCGCCCATGGGCGAGTAGGCGGGGCTGTCGTAGGCGGTGTCGCAGGTCGGCTCCTGCGGGACATCGTCGGCCCTGGTGCACGTCCGCAACGTGAAGCGCTCCTGCCCGAACAGACGCCCGACCATCAGGGCGTTCGTGTACGTAGTGGGCCCTTCGCCCTCCTCCCCCTGGCTCCCGCTCGCGCTGTGCACGTAGGCGATGAAGCCGTTGCGGCCGGGGAACGCGCCCTGCGCCGCCGGCGCGAGGGCGAGGAGCAGGCCGGCTGCGATGACTGCAACGGAGGGCCAGCTTCGCGTCACATCCGCCCCAAACCGCGCGCACGATCCGAGTTGCGGCCCGGCTCGTCCACGACCGAAGCGCAGCCGCTCGAGACGCAGGGGCCGCCAGCGACGAGGCTCGACCGCCGGGAGCGGTAGCTTCCGGTCGGTGAGCGGCGTCGGCATCGATCTTCTCGACATCGCGCGGCTCGAGCGGGCGCTCGAGCGTCGGCCGCGCCTGGCTGAGCGGCTCTTCACCGACGGCGAGCGCGCCTACGCCGCACGGCGGGCGCGACCCGTGATGCATCTGGCGGCGCGCTTCTGTGCGAAGGAAGCGGTGGCCAAGGCGCTGGGCCTGACCGCGTGGAGCTTCCGAGACGTGGAGGTGGTGGCCACGGGGGCGGCGCCGGAGGTGCGCCTGAGCGGGAGCATCGCGCGCCGCGCCGACGAACTCGGCGTACGCGCGCAGGTTTCGCTGACCCACACGGAGACGATGGCCGGCGCCGTCGCGGTTCTGTTGTGAGCCCCCCTCCCTCGCACTCGTCCGCGTCTGGCGGCTGCGAACCGTCGCCTGCCAGCGTCCTCGGCCTCGCCGATGCTTTCAGCATCGACTGCGGCCTGCGTCCTTGTCAGGCTCGGTTGTCGCGCGCCAGACACGAACGAGTGCTCAGTCAGGGGTGTTGTGAGCCCGCTACCCGACTGGCTCGATCCCGTCTTCGAGGCGGCCGAGATGCGCGCGGTCGACTCGTGGGCGATCGAGGGGCAGGGCGTACCGTCGCTCGAGCTCATGGAGCGGGCGGGCGCGGGGTTGGCGCGCGTGACCGCCGCGGCGGCGCGGCCCGGCCCCGTGCGCGTGGTGGTCGGCAAGGGCAACAACGGCGGAGACGGACTCGTGGCGGCCCGGCTCCTGCGCGAGGACGGCCATGAGACCGACGTGCTGTCGGTGGCCCCGACGAACGAGTTGCGCGGCGACGCCGCCGCGAACGTCGAACGGCTGCCCGGTCCGCCGCCCGAGCCGTTCGCCCCAGAGCGGCTCGAAGGCTCGGGCGTAATAGTCGACGCCCTGCTCGGCACCGGGTTCGAGGGCTCGCCGCGCGAGCCGCTCGCTTCCGCGATCGCCGCGATCGGCGCGCAGGACGCGCCGGTGGTCGCCTGCGACGTTCCGTCGGGCGTAAACGCATCGACCGGCGAAGTCGAGGGCGAGGCTGTGCGGGCCGCCGCGACGGCCACCTTCCACGCCTCGAAGGTCGGACTGCACGTGGCGCCGGGCAAGTCGCACGCGGGCCGGGTCGAGGTCGTGGAGATAGGGATCCCGCGCGGCGCGCCTACTGCAGAGGCCGCCGGCCTGATCAGCGAGCGCGTACTCGCCCTCTATCCCTCCCGAGGGGGGACAGGGACCAAGTTCAGCTCGGGCGTGGTGGTGATAGCGGGCGGCTCGGTGGGCCTCACCGGGGCCCCTACGATGGCGGCGCGGTCGGCCCAGCGAGCGGGTGCGGGATACGTCCAGGTGGCGGTGCCGGGGCCTTCGCAGCCGGCCGTCGAGCTGCGGCTGCTCGAGCAGATGAGCCGGGGCCTCCCGGACGACGACGGCTTCCACACGTCGAGGGGCGTGGAGGTCGTCGCCGAGATGGCGGAGCGGGCGGGCGCCGTCGTGCTCGGTCCGGGAATCGGGCGGGCTCAGAGCGCCGTCGAATTTGCCCGCGGCGTGGCGCGGGCCGTCGAGACGCCGCTGCTCGTCGACGCGGACGGCCTGAACGCCCACGCCGGACAACTCGAGCTGCTCTCGGAGCGCCGGGCACCGACCGTCCTCACGCCGCACGAGGGGGAGCTCGGGCGCTTGCTGGAGGTCGACTCGGACGAGGTGCGGGCCCACCGCCTCCGACACGCCCGCGAGGCCGTAGAGCGCAGCGGCGCCGTCGTCCTGCTGAAGGGCGACGACACCATCGTCGCCGCCCCCGGGGGACCGGTCGCCATCAACCCGAGCGGCACGCCGGCGCTGGCCACCGCCGGCACCGGCGATGTGCTGTCGGGGGTGATCGGCGCGCTGCTCGCGAAGGGGCTGGGCCCGTTCGAGGCTGCGGCCCTGGGTGCGCTGGGGCACGCGCTCGCCGGGAGGGCCGCCGCGGACCGGTTCGGAGCAGATCACGTCATGGCCGGCGACGTAATAGACGCGCTCCCGCGCGGGCTGACCCTGCACGGGTAGGCGCCGCTGGGCCGCTCGTCCGGAGGCGGTATCGTCGCGCCGCATGGCGGAGTCGGTGCGCGACATCATGGACCCGTCACCGGTGACGGTGTCGCCCGACGCCTCGGTCGAGGAGGTCGTCAGCACGCTGCGGGAGCACGAGCTGCCTGGGGTACCGGTCGTCGACGCCGACGGGCGCTGCGTCGGCATCGTGACCGAGGCCGACCTGGTGCTGCCCGACGACCAGGGCGACCTGCACATCCCGCACTACGTCAACCTGTTCGGGGGCACCGTATTCCTGGAGCCGCTGGGCCGCTTCGAGCAGAGGCTGCGCAAGGCGTTCGCCTCGAAGGCGACCGACATGATGACCTCGGACCCCGACACGGTCGCGCCGGACACGACCGTTCAGGACGCCGCCCGCCTGATCCACCGGTCTGGGCACAACCGCCTCCCGGTGGTGGAGGACGGCCGCCTGGTGGGCGTTGTCACCCGCGTGGACGTGCTCGGCGCCCTCGCCGGGTGAGCGTCCGGTGAGCGCCCCGGAGCGCGCGCTCGCCCGGATCGATCTCGGGGCGATCGAGCGCAACTGCGCCCAGCTGTGCTCGCTGCTCGCGGACGGGACCGAGCTGTGCGCGGTCGTGAAGGCGGACGGCTACGGGCACGGTGCGGTCTGGACGACGAAGGCGGCGCTCGCGGGCGGCGCGACCTGGCTGGCGGTCGCGACGGCCGGCGAGGCCGAAGATTTGCGGCGACATGGTGTCGGCGAGCGCATCCTGGTGATGGGGGCGCTCACTCCTGAGGAGCAGCGCGTGGCCCGGGAGGCGGAGGCGGACGTCGCGGCGTGGACGCCGGACCTCGACGGCGAGCGGCTCCACGTCAAGCTCGACACCGGGATGGGTCGGCTCGGGACGAGGGACTGGGACGAGGCCGTACGGCTCGCGCGCAGCGATCGCGTGGTCGGGCTCATGACCCACTTCGCCACGGCTGACGAGCCGGGGGACGATTACTTCCAAATGCAGCTGGATCGCTTTCGTAGGTTCGTCGATGCCGTCGGCCGCGACGATCTGCTGGTACACGCCGCCAATAGCGCCGCCACCCTCCGCGACCGGGCGGCGCACTTCGACCTCGTCCGCTGCGGCATCGCCATCTACGGCATGGATCCGTTCGGCGAGGATCCCACCGAGCGCGGGCTGGAGCCGGCCCTGACGCTTCACTCGTGGGTGGCCGCGGTCAGGCGCTTTGAGCCGGGCGAGAGTGCCGGCTACGGCCGCCATTGGACCGCGAGCGAACCGACGTGGGTCGCGACCGTGCCGATCGGCTACGGCGACGGCTGGCGCCGCGCGCTGACGAACAACTGCGATGTGCTCGTCGGCGGCCGCCGCTTTCCCGTGGTCGGGACCGTGAGCATGGACAACGTGACGGTCGACCTAGGGCCCGAGACCGACGTGAGCGTGGGAGACGAGGTCGTGCTGATCGGGGAGCAGGGCGAGGAGCGAATCCTGGCCGAGGAGGTGGCGGAACGGCTCCAGACGATCAACTACGAGATCACCTGCGGCCTCTCGCCCCGGGTGCGCCGGATGCACGTCCGGTGAGCCTGGCGGAGATCCTCGCCGGCGTCGACGCCTGGGTGGTGGGCGGCACCGTGCGCGACGAGCTGCTCGGCAGGCCGATCCACGACATCGATCTGGCGGTGGTGGGCGATCCCGAGCCGCCGGCACGGGCCGTGGCCGCCGCGGTCCGCGGCCCGGTGTTCTCGCTCTCCGAGGCCTTTGGCGCCTGGCGCGTGATCGAGCGCTCGACCGCCAGCGTGTACGACTTCTCGCCGCTTCAGGGCCAGACGATCGAGGAGGACCTCGGCCGGCGCGACTTCACCGTGAACGCGATGGCGCGGCCGCTGGCCGGCGGCGAGTTGATCGACCCCTTCGGGGGACGCGCCGACCTCTCGGCGAGCACGTTGCGCGTGCTCGGACGCCCGGCCTATGAGAGCGATCCGCTCCGGCCGCTGCGGCTCGCGCGCCTTGCGGCCGAGCTTGGATTCACCCCTGATCTCGAGACCGAGCGGCTGACCGTCGCGGCCGCGCCGCGCACTCGCGAGGCGGCCGGAGAGCGGGTGTTCGGCGAGTTGCGCCGCCTGCTAATCGCCCCCGGCGCGCTGGCCGGCCTCGAGCTCGCCGACCGGCTCGGGTTGGTGCGAGCGGTGCTCCCGGAGGTCGCGGACCTGCACGACGTGGAGCAGAGCCACTATCACCACCTCGACGTGTACGGCCACACGGTTGAGGTGCTCGAGCGCCAGATCGAGCTCGAGGGCAGGCTAGAGGAGATCTTCGGTGAGCTCGGCGGGCCCGTACGGGACACGCTCGAAGGCCCGCTCGCCGACGAGCTGACGCGCGGCCAGGGCCTTCGCTTCGGCGCCCTGTTGCACGACATAGGCAAGCCCGCGACCCGCGCCGCGCGTCCCGACGGCCGCATCACGTTCATGAGCCACGATCGCGTCGGCATGGACATGATCCGCTCCCTGTGCCGCCGCCTACGTACAAGCGAGCGCCTGAGCCAGTTCCTGCAGGGCCTGACCCGCCACCACCTCAGGCTCGGCTTTCTCGTGCACGAGCGGCCGCTCGACCGGCGGGCGGTCTACCGCTACCTGAAGCGCACCGCGCCGGTGGAGGTCGAGGTGACGCTGCTCTCGTGCGCCGACCGCATGGCCACCCGTGGGCGCAACGCCGAGCGCGCCACACGAGCGCACCTGGAGCTGGCCCGGGAGCTGATGGTGGCTGCGCTCGATTGGCGTGCGAACGGACCCCCGAAGGTCCCGGTGCGCGGTGACCAGCTCGCCGCAGAGCTTGGCATCGAGCCCGGGCCCGAGCTCGGGCGTCTGCTCGCGAAACTGGAGGAGGCTGTCTACGCCGGCGAGGCCGGGACGCGCGCCGAGGCCGTCGCTCTCGCCCGGAGGCTGCGCGACAATTCCGACGGGTGATCGTCGACTGCGCGATCTACGAGGACGGCCGCCGCCGCGACGGCGGTGTGGACCTGCACCACGCCTACACCGCGTGCCGTCACGACGGCAACTTCGCATGGATCGGCATGTATGAGCCCACCGAGGAGGAGTTCGACTCCATGCAGCGGGAGTTCGACCTCCACCCGCTCGCCGTCGAAGACGCGATCCACGCCCACCAGCGGCCGAAGCTCGAGGTCTTCGACGACATGGTGTTCATCGTCCTGAAGACCGCGCGCTACGTGGACCCCGACGAGGTCGTGGAGTTCGGCGAGATCCTGATCTTCCTCGGCGAGGACTACATCCTCACGGTGCGGCACGGGAAGGCCAGCGCGCTGAAAGAAGTTCGAGATGCGCTGGAGTCCGACCCCGAGCTCCTGAAGCACGGGCCTGGGGCCGTGCTGCACGCCATCGTGGACCGCGTGGTGGACGACTACGCCCCGGCGCTCGAGGGCCTCGGCGTGGACATCGAGGAGGTCGAGAACGAGGTCTTCTCACAGGATCGGACGAACCCGGCCCAGCGCATCTACAGGCTGAAGCGGGAGGTGCTCGAGTTCAACCGCGCGGCCGCGCCGCTGGTGGAGCCGATCGACCGGCTGGCCAAGGGCCACTACGACCTCGTGCACCCCGAGGTGCGCGCCTACTTCCGCGACGTGAACGACCACCTGATACGGGTGCACGAGCAACTCGAGAGCTACCGCGATCTGCTCACCAGCATCCTCCAGGCGAACCTCGCACAGGTGACCGTGCGGCAGAACGACGATGTGCGGCGCATCTCGGCGATCGTCGCGATCCTCGCCGTGCCCACGCTGCTAGCCGGGATCTACGGCATGAATTTCGAGCACATGCCAGAGCTTGGCTGGACGTTCGGCTACCCGCTCGTGCTGGCCGTGATGCTGACGCTCTGCACGCTGCTCTACCGCTTCTTCAGGCGCGTGGGCTGGCTGTAGGCCGGTAGCCTCCACCGCCATGGCCGAGGACTGCATCTTCTGCAAGATCGTCGCGGGCGACCTGCCGTCGGAGACGGTCCAGGAGGACGAGCACACGGTCGCGTTCATGGACATCAATCCCTGGACGCGCGGCCATGCCCTCGTCATCCCCAGAACCCACTCGCCGAATCTCTACGAGGTCGGGGAGGACGATCTCCGGCACACCTCGAGCGCCGCGAAGCGGCTCGCGCTGCGCATGCGCGAGCGGCTCCGCTGTGACGGGGTGAACCTGCTGAACGCCTCCGAGCCGGCGGCGTGGCAGACGGTCTTCCACTTCCACATGCACGTCATCCCGCGCTACCAGGACGACCCCCTCCAGCTGCCGGTGCGGCCGCGGCAGGCCGAGCCCGCGGAGCTCGCCGAGGTCGCGGTGGAGCTACGCGGTGCTTGACCCGCACCACTTCCGCCGCCCACCCCTGGTAGGTTGACGGCCTGTAGGGCCGGCTAAAACCGGCGTAGTTGCAACATGCAAGGTGCCGTCTTCGGGCTCGCTATGCAGGACCGAAAGCGGGGCACACGCAGGAAGGGGCATCGACGTGCCTACCGGAACCGTCAAGTGGTTCAACGACGAAAAGGGTTACGGATTCATCACGCCTGACGACGGCGACCGCGACCTGTTCGTCCATTACACGGGGATCGACGGCCAGGGCTTCAAGTCCCTAGCCGAGAACTCGAAGGTCGAGTACGAGGAAGAGACCGGCGACAAGGGGCCGAAGGCGGTGAACGTCCGCCTCATCTGATTCCCGAGTAGGCCGTGCCCAAGGAAGAGAAGATCGAGATGGAGGGCGAGATCGTCGAGGCCCTCCCGAACACGATGTTCAAGGTCCAGCTCGACAATGGGCATGAAGTTCTCGGCCACATCTCGGGCAAGATGCGGCGTCACTACATCCGCATCCTCCCGGGCGACCGCGTGAAGATCGAGCTGTCGCCCTACGACCTCGACCGCGGGCGGATCACCTATCGCTACAAGTAGGGCTGCGCAACAAAATCGCGAGGGGGGTGTTTGAACCCCGGTCCATGGTGCGGAAGCTTCTGCTCATCGCGATCTTCGGGGGTGCGCTTGCGCTTCCATCGGGTGCGTCCGCTCGCATCATCGAGCTCGGGTCGCAGGCTCAGCCGGCGAACCCGAACTGTCCGGCCGAGGAATGCGTGGTCGCGGTGCGAGTCACCGCCCTCCAGGGCCGCGCGGCGGGCGGGCCGAAGAACCCGTACTACATCCGGCGCGACGGCAGGCTGGTGGCGTTCACGGTCACGCTGTCGCGGCCCAACGACGAGCAGATCGACTACTTCGACGACAACTTCGGCTCGCCGGCACAGGTGCGGCTGTCCGTCCTCCGGCGAGGAGGCACCCGTCAGACCCGGCTGAACTACCGCCTGCTCGCCCAGTCGGAGGGCTTCCAGGTGGACGACTACTTCGGCTCGAGCCCGACATTCGTGCTCGAGCAGCCGCTGCGGGTACGTCGAGGCAACTGGATCGGGATCACCGTGGATACCTGGGCACCGATGTACGCCTCCACGACTTCCCGTTCCGACTGGTGGCGCGCATCGCGCGCGAAAGGAAGCTGCGCTGGGTCGCGCAGCCTGGAGCAATTCGCCATGGGGGAGCTTGGCCAGGAGAGCGTCTTCGGCTGCACCTATCACGCCAAGCGGTTCCTCTACACGGTCACCTACGTCCCGGACAACCGTCCGACCGAGGAACAGGGTTAACAAGCCGGGACCGGCTAAGCCACTTTCGCATGCCCCCGCGTCGCGCTAGCATCGGGGCGTGACCACGGAGGGGTGGATCTTCATGGTCGGCTTCCGGGTATTCGACGTCGGGCTGCTGATCGTGTGGCTGATCTGGTTCTTCCGCTTGCGCGACGACGACGACGACTCACACGACGACGGCGGCGGCGGAGGCGAGGGTCCCGGACCACGGCCCGGGCACGACGGTCCGGGTGGCGACGGGATCAGGCTGCCCCTCGGCCGCTGGAAGCTCGGCGAGGGGCGCGATCGCGGTCATGCTCCGCCGCGTCGGCCGGGAAGGCGCCGGGGCGCCGAGCCGCCGGTGCCGGGTCCGCTGCCCTCCCGCGTGCGCAAACCACGCTCCCCTGTACCGGTGCACCACCTGCGGTGATAGTTTCCCCTCCGCCGATGGGGGGACTAATCGACTTTGGACTCACTGACGAGTCGGTGGGGGAGAACGAGCACGTGGTCGCGCTCTCCGGTGAAATCGACGCGCACTCGGCGCCGCGCATTGGCAGCCGCCTGTTCGGGCTGGCCGACGAGGGCAAGTCGCGCGTGGTCGTGGACCTCTCCGACGTGACGTTCATGGACTCGACCGGCATCGGCGTGCTGCTGAACGCGCTCGGGCATTTCTCGCTGCGCCACGCCACGATGGTGCTGGTCTGCCCGACCGAGCGCATGCTGCGACCGTTTCAGGTGACCGGCCTGGTCAGCCACCTCACGATCTTCGAGTCTCGCGAGAAGGCGCTGGCCGGGCTCGCCTAGCTCTGGCGCCGAATGGCCGGCAGCCGCCGGCCGCAATGGGGGCAGTCGTTCAGATCCTTTTGAACGAGCTGCTCCAGGGAGCAGCCGCAAAGGCGCAGATTCTCGACGGAGTAGGGAAGGTCGCTCGGGGAAGGCGCGAGCGGGAGCACCGCTCCCACGACGCTGAACTCCTCGCCCGAGTCATGGTCCACGTAGGTCATCCCAGGCTCGACCTCGCGGATGACCTCGCGGTCCGAGCGTGCTCGCAGACGGTATTTCTGTCGGGCAGGCATGGGGCGGAAACAATAGCGTCGGCTTATGCGCATCCTCGTCTTTCACGGTTACCTTCTGCGCGGCACCGGAAGCAACATCTACAACGCGAACCTTGTGCGGGCGCTGGCGCGGCTCGGCCACCAGGTGGACCTGCTCTGCCAGGACCGCCGGGCGGAGGTGCCCGAAGGCGTGACGGTCCACCTGCCGGACATCGGGAGGATCCTGCCCGTTTACGTCGCCGACCGCTATGAGGGCTTCGACGCCGTGCCTTACCCCGAGCTCGACGACGGCGCGCTGAGCCACTACCTCGAGGCCAACGTGGCCGCCGTGCGCTCGGCGCCGACGCCTGACGTCGCGCTCGCCAACCACCTCGTGATGAGCCCGGTGATTCTCGCCCGCGGCCTCGAGGGGCACGCGCCGTATGCGGTGAAGATCCACGGCAGTGCGCTCGAGTACACCGTCCGGCCGTACCGCCGGCGCTTCCTGCCGTACGCCCTCGAGGGCATCCGCCCGGCCGCGGGCGTGCTCGTCGGCTCGGGGCACACCGCCGCGAGCCTTTGGGAGGTCCTGGCCGACGAGCCCTCGCTGCCCGAACGGACCCGGCTCGGGCCGCCGGGCGTTGACGTTCACACCTTCAGGCCGCAGCCGCCCGACGAGGCGGCCGCGGGTCTGACCCGGCTCGGCGAGAAGCTCGAGTCCGGCGAGGGGGCGGCCTGGGGAGGCGAGCCGGGAGCCGCCGATGCCCTCCGCGAGCTGCACCCGCGCCGCGACCGCATAGTCAGCTATGTCGGCAAGCTGATCGTCTCGAAGGGAGTCGACCTGCTGCTGGCCGCCTGGCCGCTCGTGGTCGCCCGCGTTCCCGAGGCACGGCTGGTCGTGGTGGGCTTCGGGACGTACCGCGAGGCGCTCGGCCGGTTCGTCGAAGCGCTTGGGCGCGGCGACATGGTGTCGCTCAGGGAGATAGCTGCGCGAGGACGCGAGCTCGAGGGGGGCCCGCCCGGCGAGCTGAAGTACCTGCGAGCGTTCCTCGACCGCGCCGGGGACGATTGGGCGCGGGCCGCGCCCGCGGCCGCGGGGAGGATCCACTTCACCGGTGCGCTTCCGCACGACGACCTGCCGGGCCTCCTGCCGGCCTGCGAGGCCCAGGTGATGCCGAGCACGTTCCCCGAGGCCTTCGGGATGGTCGCCGCCGAGGCCGCGGCCTGCGGCGCGCTGCCGCTGTCCGCCGGTCACTCGGGAATGGCGGAGGTGACGGCAACGCTCGCGCCGGCTGTGCCCGAGGAGCTGCGGCCGCTCCTGTCGTTCAAGGTGGGGCCCGGGGCGGTGGACGAGATCGCCGCCAAGCTGGTCTCCTGGCTCACCCTCGACCCGGCCGAGCGCAATCGTGTCAGGTCGGCGCTGGCCCGCGAGGCCGCGCGGCACTACAGCTGGGAGAGCGTGGCCGAGCGGGTGATAGCGGCCGCCCAGGGCAGGCTCGAGGAGCTTCCCCGTCCGGTTGCACCGGATAGTCTTCCCGCCTCGTGAGCCTCGCCCGCAACACGGTAAAGGCGACGCTGTTCGGTCTCGCCGCGGCTGCTCTCGCGCTGCCGCTGGGCGCGTGCGGGAGGGACGAGCCGGACCTTGAAAACGGCAAGGCACAGTTCGTCCAGCAGTGCGGCTCGTGTCACGCGTTGAGCCGCGCAGGTACGCAGGGCCAGACCGGCCCGGACCTGGACACCGCGTTCCAGGCCGCGCTGCGCGCCGGCGAGAGCCGCGAAACGGTGGAGGGGGTCGTTCGCGACCAGATCTCCCACGTCCTGAAGAACAGCGTCATGCCGAAGGATCTCGTGACCGGAAACGACGCTCGCGACGTGGCCGCCTACGTGGCGTTCGCCGTGGACAAGCCCGGCCAGGACCAGGGAGTCCTCGCTCAGGCGGGCCTGGCGGAGGCGACGACCGGGGAGCAGATCTTCATCGCCGCCGGCTGTGGCGGCTGCCACAAGCTCGCGAAGGCGGGCACCAACGGCACCATCGGCCCGTCGCTCGACGACCTCGCGAGCGTCGCAGGCGATATGGAGCCCGGCACCTCGGCCGAGGAGTACGTGCGGCAGTCGCTCCTGGAGCCCGACGCCTTCACCGTGGAGGGCTTCCAGCCGGGCGTGATGCCCTCCTTCCAGGGGCGCCTGAACGACAAGCAGGTGCAGGCGCTGGTCGACTATTTGTTGGGCCGCTAGGTCCTGGATCGCGACGGCTCAGGCGAGGCGGTAGAGCGTGAGCGCGTTCTCTCGCAGCACCCGCCGGCAGGCCTGCTCGGCCTCGTGGGCCGGCAGCGCGTCGCCGAGCACCTCCGCTAGCGCCTCTCGCCACCAGCGGGCGGCGAGCGGGTAGAGCTCGGGCGCGCGGGTGGCGTCGGAGGCGTAGAGCAGCTTCGAGGTGGGCGCGAGCTCGAGCGCCTCCCGGACCATCTCCGCCGGCCGGGAGACATGCGGGATCGTGAGTGAGAGGTCGAAGAAGACGTTTGAGTAGACGTGGGCGAGCCAGCCCGCCTCGCGGACGTACGGGTAGTTATGGAGAAGCACGAAGGGCGTCCGCGCGAAGCGCTCGATGAGCGGCTTCAGAAGGCTTGGGTCGGCGCGCGGCAGCATGAGATCGGAGTCGCCGAAGCCGCAGTGGACCTGGACGGGAAGCGGCTCCTCTGCGTTCGCCTCGAGTGCGTCGTGCAGGAGCAGGTCGACCAGCGGCTTCGCTTCCACCCTCGGGGCACCGGTCGCCAGCGCCTCGGCGGCGCGTGCGGCGTCCGGAGGGCCGACATCGAGTCCGGAGCGGTAGGCCGCGATCGTCTTAAGGGCGACGTAGCCGCGCTCGCGTGCAGCCGCCACCTCGCTCCGTACCAGCTCGCGGATCTCGTCCAGCCCGCGGCCGCGCGCGAGGCCGTCGTCCCCCAGGCTCTCGATCCGAAGTACCGGGGCGGCGGCGCAGCCGGCGAGCCGGCCCATTTGTTCCCAGCTCGCACCGCCTGGAGGGAAGCCCTCGTCGATGAGCAGCCAGTCGGTGCGGGTCGCGCGTAGCAGCGTCGCCGCGTACTCGTCCGGCCCGGAGTTCCGCCGCCGCTCGTAGACGGCATCTTCAGTCGCCTCGCAGCCCAACAGCTCGGCGATGACACCGATCGCGCGCAGATAGGTGAGGCCCGTCGCCACATGCGGCCACTGGCGCGGATCCTCGCTCTCCGAGAACAGGCCGCGGAACTCGTCGAGCGTCGCCGGCGCCTCCACGATCCCGTGCGCGTGGTGGTCGACGAGCGCGACCTCGCTCAGTACTTCAAGAAGTGGCCCCGCTGTTCGAATTCCTCGTCTCCCTCACTGTAGGCGTCCCACTCAGAGCGCCGCACGGCCAGGTAGGAGCCGGCCAGCACGGGGCCGAGCGCGCCGACGAGTACAGCGTCCGCTTCGAGCGCGTCAAGCGCCTCCCGCTGGGTCGTCGGCAGCCGGCGGATGCCCCGCCGCTCGCGCTCGGCTTCCGGGATCGTGGCCGGGTCGACCTCTATCGGCTCGGGGGGCTCGAGGCCGCCCTCGAGCCCGTCGAGGCCGGCCGCGATCAGTCCGCCGAGCGCGAGATATGGGTTGCAGCTCGCGTCGCCCGCCTTGAGCTCGACGTTTGTCGTGGCTTCCTCCATGCCCCGGAAAACCGAGGGAAGCCGGAGGGGCGCCTCGCGGTTGTCGTGCCCCCAGCACGTGAAGGCGCCCGCCCAGTACTGCGGGACGATCCGGTGGTAGGAGTTGAAGCTCGGGGCGGTCAGCCCGCACAGGCCCGGCACATGCTCCAGAACGCCCGCCAGGAAGGCGCGCCCCTCGTCCGAGAACAGGTCCGGAGCCGACGGGTTGTGGAAGCGGTTGTGCCCGCTGTCGACGTCCCAGAGCGAGAAGTGCAGGTGCATTCCATTGCCCGCCACCTCCGGCCACGGCTTGGGGGCGAGCGACGCGACGAGGCCGCGGGTGGCCGCCACGCCGCGGATAGTCTCCCGGGCGAGCAGCTGCTCATCTGCCGCCTGCAGGGACGGCCGGTGGGCGGTGGAGATCTCCTGTTGCCCGTGCCCAAGCTCGGCGTAGTACTGCTCGACTGCGATGTCCTGCGCCTCGAGCGCCCGGACGAGCGCGTCGACGTAGTCCTGCGACGCGGTCATTCCGACCGTCGAGAAGCACAGGCTCGAGTCGACGGGCACGTACGCGCCGTCGACCTCGGTGGCCAGCGAGAACTCGTTCTCGAAGCCGACCTCGAGCCGGGCTCCACGCTCTATAAGCCGATCGACCATCCGCTTAAGGAACGCGCGCTGGTCGACCGGTGCGGGCTCGCCCTCGAGCGTCAGCTGATCCACGAGCATCGCGCCTGTGCTGGGGGCGTACGGGAGAACCCGGAAGGTCTCCGGATCGGGGACGAGGCGGATCTCACCGACCGGCCCCATCCCCTCGACCGGCTGCAATTGGTCGAGCGCGTTCATCGCCTGCATCGCCACCGTCAAGCCGATGCCGCTCCGCATCCGTCCCTCGAGGCCGCGAAGGGCGGACGCCTTGGCCCGAACCGTGCCGTCGTTGCCGCACCAGAGGAAGCGAACGAGACCGAGGCCCGCCTCGCCCGCCCGCTCGATCACCTGGGCCGCGCCCGACTCCGAGATCATCGCTGCGCGCTCACAATAGGCGCAACGTCAGCGAGACGTCAGCGATGGTGAGCGGACGCCGGCCTCCTGACCGGCGAGCGTCCCTTCGAGAATCGCTTCTTCGAGGCCGCGGGGGCCGAGGCAGTCGCCCGCCTCGTGCACATCCACGACGGCGCCGGCCAGCGACTCCACGAGTTTCCGGTCCGGGATGCGGCCCAGCGCCAGTACGAGGACGTCAGCTGGGAGATCCGACTCCAGCTCAGGCGCGAAGAGGTTGCGGAAGCGCACTCGACCGCGGTCGGCTCCGACGAGCTCCAAGTGGTGCGCGAACCGGACGCCGGCCCGGTAGAGCCGTTCCGCATAAAGGTTCCGCTGGTACTGATGGAGCGACTCGCCGAGCGCGGCTGATCCCACGGCCACCGTCACGTCGTTCCCGCCGTCTTCGAGGAGCTCCGCGCAGGCCAGCCCTGACGCGTCTCCGCCCCAGTCGGCGACGATGACGCGTCGGCCGCTCGGCCGAGGTCCGCGGAGCACGTCCCACGTCTGGACGACCTCGATCCCGGCAAGCGGAAGGTCGGGCTGGTACGGTCGCGCACCCGTCGCGACGACGACCGCGTCCGGCGCCAGCGCGGCGATGCTCTTCGGAGTCGCGTCGGCCTCAAGGCGGGTCTCGACGTTCGCCGCCTCGAGCAGGCGCCCATAGTTACGGGCGAGCGAGCGTGCGAGCTCTTCGTGCATCGGCGCCGCTCCGGCGAGCGCGACCTGACCGCCGATTTGGCTGCTGCGTTCGAGCAGCACGACCTCGTGCCCGGCTGCTCCCGCCTCGGCCGCCGCGGCCAGGCCCGCGGGGCCCGCGCCCACGACGACGACGCGCCGCCGTGCCGCCGAGCGGGCCGGAGGGCCCATCCTGAGCTCGCGGCCGGTGCGTGGATTCTGGGCGCAGGCGATCGGGGTGCCCGCGTGGTAGTGGGCGATGCAGGCGTTGCAGCCGATACAGCGGAGGACGTCGTTGAGTCTTCCCTCCCGCGCTTTGCGCGGCAGGTCCGGATCGGTGATGAGCGCGCGAGTCATGCCCGCAGCGTCACAATG
>Ga0081538_10003426_pt1 | contig 14998 bp, 12 predicted proteins | sample TabmetS5T2R1_FD_71022 | JGI IMG/M metagenome (GOLD analysis project Ga0081538, IMG submission 71022) | Tabebuia heterophylla rhizosphere microbial communities from the University of Puerto Rico - S5T2R1 | ecosystem: Host-associated > Plants > Roots > Rhizosphere ... | reverse complement strand
CCGCCTCGCCCTGGCCGCCACCACCACCCACGACCTGCCCACCGTCGCCGGCTTCTTCACCGGCACCGACCTGGAGCACCTGTGCGACATCGGGGTGGCCGACCCGACCGGCGAGGCCCGGGCCGACCAGGAGGGGCAGCGGGCCAGCCTGTGCCGGCTGCTGGAGGACGAGGGCCTGCTGGCGCCGGACGACCGGTCGGTGCCGGCGATCCTGGCCGCCCTCTACGGCTTCCTCGTCCGCACCCCGTCCATGCTGGTGGCGGCCACCCTCGAGGACGCCGTCGAAGCCCACGACCGCCCCAACGTCCCCGGCACCACCGACCAGCGCCCGAACTGGTCGCTGCCCCTGCCCGTGCTGCTCGACGACCTGGCCGGCGACCCCCGGGTCCGGCGGCTGGCCGCCATCCTCGACCGGGGCACGCGGGCCTGAGCCGGCCGGGGTGGCTCAGGGCCCGGCCGGGGCCTCGCGGGCCAGCTCGGCCGCGACCACGTCGGTGTCCTCGACCGGCACCTCGTGCGGCTTGATCCTGCCCTCGCGGATCTGCTCGGCCCAGTGGCAGGCCACGGTGTGGCCGTCGTCCAGCGGGCGCAGGTCCGGCACCTCGTCGTGGCAGCGGGTCGGCTGGCGGTAGGGGCAGCGGGTGTGGAAGCGGCAGCCGGGCGGCGGGTCGGCCGGCGACGGCAGGTCGCCGACGAGCAGGATGCGCTCGCGCCGCAGCTCCACCTCCGGGTCGGGGATGGGGATGGCCGAGAGCAGGGCGATCGTGTACGGGTGCAGGGGCACCTCGTAGAGCTCGTCGGCCGGGGCCACCTCGACGATCCTGCCCAGGTACATGACCGCGATGCGGTCCGAGATGTGGCGGACCACGGCCAGGTCGTGGGCCACCACCAGGTAGGTGAGCCCGAACTCCTCCTGGAGCTCCTCGAGCAGGTTGATGACCTGGGCCTGGATCGACACGTCCAGGGCCGACACCGGCTCGTCGGCGATGATCAGGTCGGGCCGGACGGCCAGGGCCCGGGCGATGCCGATGCGCTGGCGCTGGCCGCCGGAGAACTCGTGCGGGTAGCGGGCCCTGGCCTCGGCGGGCAGGCCGACCACCTCGAGCAGCTCGGCCACGCGGGCGTCCAGGGAGCGGCCGTCCTCCTGGATCCGGTGGGTCCGCATCGGCTCGGCCAGGATCGAGCCGACGCTCTGGCGCGGGTCCAGGCTGGAGAAGGGGTCCTGGAAGATCATCTGCATGCGCCGGCGCAGCCGCCGCAGCTCCTCGCCCTTGAGCGTGGTGACGTCGGTGCCGTCGAAGCTGACGGTGCCCTCGGTCGGCTCCACCAGGCGCAGGATGGCCTTGCTGACCGTGCTCTTGCCGCAGCCCGACTCCCCCACCAGGCCGAGGGTCTCGCCCTGCTCGATCTCGAGGTCGACCCCGTCCACGGCGTGCACCGCGCCGACCTTGCGCTCGAACACCAGGCCCTGGGTGATCGGGAAGTGGACCTTGAGGCCCCGGACCTCCAGCAGGCTCACGGCACCGGCTCCGGCGCCTCGGCCCCGACCGGGTTGAAGCAGCGCAGCAGGTGGCCGGTGGGGCCGTCCGGCTCCAGCTCCGGCGTCTCGGCCGTGCACTGGGCGATCCGGTTGCCGCACCGGGGGGCGAACGCGCACCCCCTGGACCAGGGGATGGTGTCCCGGGCCGAGCCCTTGATGGGCTGCAGGGGCGTGCCCCTGGGCTGGTCGAGGCGGGGCACGGAGGCGAGCAGCCCGGCGGTGTAGGGGTGGCGGGGGCGGGCGAACAGCTCGTGCCGGTCGGCGGACTCGACGATCCGTCCCGCGTACATCACGTGGACGGTCTCGCACATGCCGGCGACCACGCCGAGGTCGTGGGTGATGAGCAGCAGGGCGGCGTCGCGGTCGGCGATCTGGGCCCGCAGCAGGTCGAGGATCTGGGCCTGGATGGTGACGTCGAGGGCGGTGGTCGGCTCGTCGGCGATCAGCAGCTTGGGCTGGCAGGCCAGGGCCATGGCGATCATCGCCCGCTGGCGCATCCCGCCCGAGAGCTGGTGCGGGTAGTCGTCCACCCGCCGGCGGGCGGCGGGGATGCCGACCGCGTCCAGCAGCGACACCGCCTCTCCGGTGGCCTCGTCGCCCTTCTTGCCGAAGTGGCGCCGCAGGACCTCGGTGATCTGCTTGCCCACCGTCAGCACCGGGTTGAGCGAGGTCATCGGGTCCTGGAAGATCATGGCCAGCTCGCGGCCGCGGATCTCGCGCAGCTCCTGGTCGGACAGCTTGAACAGCTCCCGGCCGGCGAAGCGGACCGAGCCGCTGACCTGCGTCCCCCGCTTGGGCAGGAGCCCGAGGATGGCCAGCGAGGTGACGCTCTTGCCGCAGCCCGACTCGCCGACCACCCCGATCGTCCGGCCCGGCTCGACGTCGAGGGTGATGCCGTCCACGGCGTGGACCGGCCGCCGGCCGCGGCGCTGGAACGTCACCCGGAGGTCCCTGACGGCCAGCAGGGGCGCGCTCTCGGGCTCTCCGGCCTCCGCCGGTGAGGGCTGGTAGGCGCCCGCCGTGCTCATCGCCGGAACTTGGGGTCGAGGGCCTCGCGCAGCCCCTCGCCGAGGAGGTAGAAGCCGAGGCAGGAGATGACGATGGCCAGGCCGGGGAAGATGGCGGCGTGGGGGGCGTTCTGGAGGAACGACTGGGTCTCGGCCAGCATCCGGCCCCACTCGGCCACGCCCGGGTCGGCCGAGCCGAGGCCGAGGAAGGCCAGACCGGCCGCCTCGATGATCGCGGTGGCGAGGGCGAGCGTGGCCGCCACGATCACCGGGGCGATCGAGTTGGGGATGATGTGGCCGGCGACGATGCGGGACCGCTTGACGCCGAGCGAGTGCGCGGCCAGCACGTAGTCGCTCTCGCGCTGGGACAGCATGGAGCTGCGCAGCAGCCGGGCGAAGATGGGCACGTTGACCACGCCGATGGCGACCATGACGGCGGTCAGGCCGCGGCCGATGGCGGCGGCGATCCCGATCGCCAGGAGCAGGCTCGGGATGGCCAGCATCATGTCCATGAACCGCATGAGCACGGTGTCGACCCGGCCGCCGAGGGCGCCGGCGGTGGCCCCGATCAGGAGCCCGACGAGGGCGCCGAACAGCAGCGACCCCACCCCGATGACCAGGGAGGTCCGGGCGCCGTAGATGATCCGCGACAGGATGTCGCGGCCCAGCTGGTCGACGCCGAGCAGGTGCTCGGCCGACGGTCCGGGATAGACGCCGGGGCGGATGATGGACAGGTTCTGCTCGCCCGGCTCGTAGGGGGCGAGCAGCGGCGCGAACACCGCCACCAGCACGAAGATGGCGATCAGGATCAGGCCGGCCACGGCGCTGGGGCTGCGCAGCAGCCGCTGCCGGGCGTCGGCCCAGCGGCCGACGACCTGCTCGCGCTCGACCTGGAGCTCCTGGGCTTCGGCGTCGGTGAGGCTCATGGGGCGGTCACCTGACCCGGATCCGTGGGTCGAGCCTGGCGTAGGTGATGTCCACCAGCAGGTTCACCAGCACGAAGACGACGGCGAGGAAGAGGATGCCGGCCTGGAGCACGGCGTAGTCGCGGAAGTTGATCGCCTGGTACATCCACTGGCCCATGCCGCCCCAGGCGAACACCGTCTCGGTGAGGATCGCCCCCGACAGCAGCAGCCCCGTCTGCAGCCCGATGATCGTGACCACGGGCAGCATGGCGTTCTTGAAGATGTGGCGGCGGTCGACCACGGTCGGCTCCATGCCCTTGGCCTGGGCGGTGCGGACGTAGTCCTCGTTGACCACGTCCAGCACCGAGGCCCGGGTGATGCGGGTGATGATGGCCAGCGGGATCGTCCCCAGGGCGATCGCCGGCAGGATCAGGTGCCGGACCGCGTCCATGAAGGCGACCCGGTCGTTGGTGATGAGGGCGTCGAGGACGTAGAAGCCGGTCGGGTGGGGCGCGGTCGAGGTGGCGTCGGCCCGCCCGGTGGTCGGGAGCCAGCCGAGCTTCACCGAGAAGATGTACTTGAGCACCATGCCGAGGAAGAACACGGGGATGGCCACGCCCAGCAGCGAGCCGGCCACCGACAGGTGGTCGACCGGCCGCTGGTAGCGTTTGGCGGCCAGGAACCCGAGGGGGATGCCGATCCCGACCGCGAAGATCATCGCCGCGATCGTCAGCTCGATGGTGGCCGGGAAGCGCTCCCCGATCTCGGTCACCACCGGGCGGCGGCTGACCACCGACTGGCCGAAGTCGAGGCGAACCACCGACTCCACGTAGGTCAGGTACTGCTGCCAGATGGGCCGGTCGAGGCCGTACAGCTCACGGACCCGCTCGATCGCCTCCGGGGTGGCGCGCTCGCCGAGCAGGGCCTCGGCGGGCCCGCCGGGCAGCGTCCGGATCCACACGAACACGAGGATCGACAGCCCGATCAGGATCGGGATGAGCTGGATCAGGCGCCTGACGATGAACTTCAGCACGGCCGGATGGTGACGCCGAGGCGGCCCGGTCGGGACCGCCTCGGCGTGCGCGCCTCCTTCTGCCCTAGGAGGTGGAGGTCAGCGAGACGGTGGCGAAGAGCTCGGTGGTCACCGGGCTCGGGACGTACCCCTGGACGTTCTTGGTCAGGACGAGGAAGGGTCCGGTGTGGGCGTACGGCACCCCGGGCAGGAACTGCATGATCTGCTCGTTGCCCTGCTTGTACAGCTCGACCCGCGCGGCCGGGTCGGTCTCGCGCTCGGCGTTGTTGAGCGTGGTGAAGATCTCCTGGTTCCTGAACCCCCACTGCTCCGAGAAGGCCTGGAAGAACACCCCGACGAAGTTGTCGGCGTCACCGAAGTCCCCGGTCCAGCCGAGCAGGTAGACGGGCGCCTGGCCGCTCTGGACGGCGTTGAGGTAGTCGGGCGTCCACGGCGCCGACTTGGGCGTGACCTTGAACCCGGCCTTCTCCAGGTCGGCCTTGAACGCCTGGAAGTTGGCTGCGGGATCGGGCATGTAGGGCCGGCTGACCGCCGTCGGGTACCAGAACTCGAGCGTCGGGTTGCTCACCCCGGACTCGGCGATGAGCTGCTTGGCCTTGTCGACGTTGTAGTCGTACTTGGTGACGTTCTCGTTGTAGCCCTGGACGTCCGGTGGCATGAACTGGTGGGCCACCTCGGACCCGGCCGGGTACTTGGCCTTGATGAGCGCGTCGCGGTTCAGCGCGTGCGCGATGGCCTGGCGGATCTTGGGGTTGTCGAGCGGCTTCTGCTCCTGGTTGAAGCCGACGTAGGCGACGTTGAAGGCGGGCCGCTGGAGCACCTGGTAGTTCGCCTTCAGTGCCTCGACGTCACCCGGGTCGGCGTTGTCGTAGCCCTGGATCTCGCCGGCCTCCAGCGCCTGGCGGCGAGCCGCCAGGTCGGGGATGGTCCGGAAGATGACCTTGTCGAGGATGGCCTTGGTGCCCCAGTAGTCGTCGTTGCGGGCCAGGGTGACCTTGTCCTGGGCGGTGAACGACTCGAACTTGAGGGCGCCCGTGCCGGTCGGGTGCTCCTTCCCGTAGGTCCCCTCGAACTTGGGCGCCTCGGCGCTGCCCGACACCTTGTCGGCTCCGTACTGCTCCATTGCCTGGGGGCTCTGCATCGAGAACGACGACAGCGACAGCGCGGCCAGGAACGACGCCGACGGCTGGGTCAGGTTGATGGTGACGGTGTCCTCGTCCTGAGCCTCGCAGGACTGGTAGAGGCTGGGGTTCTTCTTGTCGCTGAACCCGCCGAACACGGTCACGTAGTAGTAGGTCACCGCGTCGCTCTGGAGGATGCCCTTCCAGTTGTACCAGCGGTTGAAGTTGGCGCAGACCGCCTCGGCGTTGAAGGGCGTGCCGTCGTGGAACTTGACGCCCGTCTGCAGCTCGAAGGTCCAGCTCTTGGCGTCCTCGCTGGAGGTCCAGGACTTGGCCAGGCTGGGCTCGATCTCGGTGCCGCCGGCCTTGGTCTTGACCAGGCCCTCGTAGATCTGGTTGGTGATCCGGATCGACTCGCCGTCGGAGACGACCGCCGGGTCCATGCTGACCGGGTCGGACGAGGCCGCGAACACGATGGTGCCGCCCTGCTGGGTCCCGGCCGCACCCCCTTCGTCGGTCTTCTGCTCGCCGCACGCGGTCACGGCCAGGACGAGCGCGGCCGACACGACCAGCATCCGCAGCGCCACACGTGGTCGTTGCAACAATCCCACCTCCCACCGGGGGCGCCGCCGTCGGCACCCGGCACTGGGCAGATTGGACCCCAAGCGAAGGCCCCGGCGCAATGCCTCTCGTCCTCAGACGACCTTGAACTGCTCGAACGGCTGCCGGCAGTGGTTGCACCAGAACAGCGTCCGGCACAGCGTCGGGCCGAACAGGTTCTCCAGGGCGGTGTCGTCCGACCCGCACCAGGGGCAGGTCGCGGTGGGCCGGATGGGGATGGTGGTGAAGACCGCCCGGCTCTGCCGGGCGGAGTCTCCCGGTCGTCGGCCGAAGGCCGACTCCAAGCCGTTTTCCGGAGGGGCGAAGCCGCTGTCGCGGAGCTTGCCGCGGCCCTCGGCGGTGATCCGGTCCGAGGTCCAGGGCACGGCGAAGGTCATCTCGACCTCGACCACCGGGGCCATCCCGGCCAGGCGCTCGGCCACCGCCTCCCGGATCAGGTCAAGGGCCGGGCAGCCGACGAAGGTGGGCAGCAGCTCGACCCGGAGCCGGTCGCCGTCGAGCTCGACGGCGTGGACCAGGCCGAGGTCGACCACGGACACGACCGGGATCTCCGGGTCGGGCACCTCGGCCAGCGCCGCCCAGACCTCGGACTCGGTGAGGACTCTCACCAGACGGCCTCGGGGTCGGAGCGGCGGACCATGGTGAACTGGTCCCACAGCCAGCGGAAGTCGTCGGAGTGGTCGGGGCCGCGGCAGCCGGCCGGCGGGGCCGGCGGCGGGCCGGGCAGGCCGAGACGCTCCAGCTCCGGGGCCAGGCCGGCAAGCCAGCGGCGGCGGACGGCGGCCATCGGCTCGGCCAGCACGCCCGCCTCGACCAGCAGGTCGTCGTCCTCGATCCCGCCCAGCACGCACAGGGCGTCGGGCCAGAGCCGCTCCAGGGCCGCGACCAGGCGCGAGCGGGGCTCGTCGCCGCCGTCGGCCAGCCGCTCCAGCCAGGCGTGCATGTGCAGCAGGTGGTAGGTCTCCTCCCGGCGCATCTTGGCCACCACCTCGGCCAGGGGCGCATAGGAGGCGGCGGCCAGCACGTCCAGGCGGGCGGCGTCGGCGGTGTCGTAGAGGAACCGGCGGGCGACCGTGAAGGCCCAGTCGGTGCGGGGGTGGTCGAGCAGCCGGGCGTGCCGGTAGCCCTCGGGCGGCCGGCCGAAGGCGATCTCGTCCGCGTCGCCCCCCTCCAGCTCGGCCAGCAGCCGGTACAGCGCCTGGGCATGGCCGATCTCGTCCTGGGCCAGCGACGCGATAGCTACATCCTCCTCGAGGACGGGGGCGATCCCAGTCCACTCCGAGTCCCAGAACCCAAGCACGAACTCGTCGTCGGCCATGGCCAGGAGCAGCCCGGCGAGCGCGGTCCTGACCGGGGCGTCGAGGACCTGGGCGGTCATCGCCGCTCCTTCTCGTGCTCGGGGGCGGTTCCGGCCCGGGACCTGGCCGTGGCCAGCTTGGCCTTGATCTCGGTGGAGTAGCCGACCGGCTTCTTGAACGAGCGGTCGAAGGGGGGCTGGAGGAGGTCGGGGTCGTCCAGGTCGACGATGGCCGCCCGGGGCACGACCCACAGCCGGACCGACTCCTGGCGGCGCCCGTAGAACTCGCGGGCGTAGTGGCTGGCCAGCTCGGGGTCGGGGGCGAGCAGGTTGCCGGCGTGCTGCATGGGCGCGCCCTCGCGTTCGCGGCGGAAGACCTCGTACACCTGCATGGGCTGGCCGCTCATGGTCAGGCGGCCACCGGCGCGGCCATCACGGTGTCGCGCACCCACTGGGTCTCGGCGTAGTGGAGGCGGCGGAAGGCGAGCCGCTCCGCCGACCTGGGGCCGTGGCCGGTGACCACCGCGTACAGCTCCTTCCAGTCGGGCTCGGTGTAGTGCCAGCGCCCGGTGTCGTCCTGGCGCAGCTCCGGGTCGGGCGGCTCCAGGCCGATCTCGCGGAGGCGGGGCACGTACACGGTCAGGAACTCCTGGCGCAGGGTCTCGTTGTCCTTGTTCTTGATCCGCCAGGCCAGGTCGCGGTCCTTGGCCGGGTCGGTGCGGGGCCCGTGCATCTGCATCAGCGGCCCCCACCAACGCTCCAGCGCGTCCTGGACCAGCGCCCGCTGCCGGGCGGTGCCGTTCATCATGGTCAGGACGACGTCGCGGCCGTGCAGGATGTGGACCGACTCCTCCCAGCAGATCTTCTTCATCGTCCGCCCGTAGGGGGCGTAGCTGGACTCGCGCAGCGCCTGCTGGGCCACGATCGCGGCCGCGTCCACCAGCCAGGCGATGATGCCGACGTCGGCCCAGCTCTGGGTCGGGTAGTGGAAGACGTTGTGGAACTTGGTCTTGCCGGCCAGCAGGTCGGCCAGCATGGCCTCGCGGGGCTTGCCCAGGTCCTCGGCCACCCGGTAGAGCAGCTGGGCGTGCCCGACCTCGTCCTGGATCTTGGCCGAGAGGGCGAGCTTGCGCTTGAGGGTTGGCGCGCGCAGGATCCACTCGCGCTCGGGCAGCACCCCCATCAGCTCGGAGTTGGCATGCATCTCGACGAACCGGCAGACGGCCCGGCGGTACTCCTCGGGCATCCAGTCGGTGGCCTCGACCCTGCCGCCGGTGGCCACGTGCCGGTTGAACTCCTGGATCCGCCTGGAATCGGTCACTGGCGCTCCTCGTTGCCGTGTGCCGTGTCGTATGCGCCCGCCCTCATCGGGGTCCTCTCGTTGGTCGCCTGGAGCCCGCCCAGGAACAGGTCGGCATAGCGCTCGGCGAGGGTGTCGGGACCGAGCGGCCCCTCCGGCCGGTACCAGTGGGCCATCGCGTTCATGGCCGAGAGCACGAACACCGCGGCCAGCTTGGGGTCGGGGGTGGCGAGCTCGCCGGCGGCCACGCCCTCGGCCACCACCCGCTCGAAGTAGCGCTGGTAGGCGGCGCGCGAGCGGGTGACGGCGGCGCGCCGCTCCTCGCTCAGGAAGGTCCACTCGAACAGGAACACCTTGGCCCGCTCGCGGCCGCCGGTGACCACCCGGACGTGGGCCGCGACCATCTCGCGCAGCCGCTGCGAGGCCGGGCCGGGGCGCTCGGCGATCGGCCGCACGGCGGCGTGGAACTCCTCGGCCGCCTCCTCGACGATCGCCGCCAGCACCGCCTCCTTGGAGGGGATGTGGCTGTAGAGGCTGCCGCCCTGGAGGTCCAGGGCCTTGGCGATGTCGCGCATGCTGGTCGCCGCGTAGCCGCGGGAGCTGAACAGGGTGCTGGCCACGTCCTCGATCTGCCGTCGCCGGGTCTGCACGAGCGCTCCTAACGAACAGTTGTTAGGAAACGGTAGCAGGCTAGCCTCGCCCCGGCAACGAAACGGGCATGAGGTGTTTGATTTCCCCCGAACCGGGCAGTCTGCCCCATCCGCGCCAGGAGGGAGGCACCGCGATGCGCGACAACGTCGCCCTGTCCTGGAACACGGCCGCCCTGGACGCCGTCCGCCAGGTTCGCATGGGCCCGCCGATCGTGGCCCGCGCCCTGCATGTCCTGCACGCCGCCATGTACGACGCCTGGGCGGCCCACCACCACCGGGCCCTGGGCAGCCGCCTGGGCGACCTGCGGCGGCGTCCGCCGGCCGAGCGGACTCCGGAGGCCAGGCGGGAGGCGGCCAGCTTCGCGGCCCACCGGGCCCTGGTCGACCTGTTCCCCGCCCACGCGGACGCCTTCGCCAAGCTGATGGGCGAGCTCGGCTACGACCCGGACGCCGTCGGGCCCGAGGGCTCGCCCAGCGCCGTCGGGGCCGAGGCGGCCGCGGCGGTGCTGGCCTTCCGCCATGGCGACGGCGCCAACCAGCTCGGCGACCTCGGCCCCGGGCCGGGCGGGCGGGCCGCCGCCTATGCCGACTGGACCGGCTACCGGCCGGTCAACTCCCCCCTGGAGCTGATCGACCCCAACCGCTGGCAGCCCCTGCCCACCCCCGACGGGCTCGGCCAGCGCTTCCTGGCCCCCCACTGGGGCCTGGTCGCCCCCTTCGCCCTACGGGCGGGCTGGGAGCTGCGGCCGCGGCGGGGGCCGCGGCGCCACCCCGGGCGCGGCTACGCTCTCCAGGCCGCGCAGGTCCTGGCCGACAGCGCCGGGCTGACCGACGAGCACAAGGCGATCGCCGAGTACTGGGCCGACGGCCCCGCCAGCGAGACCCCGCCCGGCCACTGGTGCCGGCTCGCCCATGAGGTCTCGGCCAGGGACGGCCATGACCTGGACGAGGACGCGCCGCTGCTCTTCGCCCTCACCGCGGCCCTGCACGACGCGGCCATCGCCTGCTGGGACGCCAAGCGGGCCTTCGACTCGGTGCGGCCGATCAGCGCCGTCCGCTTCCTGTACGCCGGCCAGGAGGTGCTGGCCTGGGGCGGGCCCGGGCTCGGCACGCGGCCCGTCAGGGGCGAGGAGTGGCGGCCCTACCTGCCCACTCCGCCGTTCGGCGAGTTCCCCTCGGGCCACTCGACCTTCAGCGCCGCCGCGGCCATGGTGCTGACCTGCTTCACCGGCTCCGACCGCTTCGGGGCCTCGGCGACCGTCCCCGCCGGCAGCTCGCAGGTCGAGCCGGGCGTCACCCCGGCCGCCGACGTCGTCCTCTCCTGGCCCACCTTCGTCGACGCCGCCGACCAGGCCGGCCGCTCCCGGCGCTACGGCGGCATCCACTTCAAGGCCGGCGACCTGGTCGGCCGGGTCCTGGGAGCCACGGTCGGGGCCCGGTGCTGGCGGGTGGCGGCGGAGCTGTTCAAGGGCGGCCGCGCCGGTCCGGCGGCCGCCTGAGCGAGCCGGTCAGGGCGCGGGCTCGTCGTCCGGGTCGTCGGGCAGGTCGCGGGCGGCGGCGGCCCGGCCACGCTCCAGGCCGGAGCGGTACCTCGTCAGCATGCTCCTGACCTGCTCGGGCGAGCGGGAGCCGGCGCGGCCGGCCGGGTCGCCGGGGCGGTCAGGGTCGCCGGTGGCGGCCAGGTCGGGGGCCAGGCTGGCGTGCGGCGCCCGCTTCGGCAGGGGCGGCTCGCGCTCGGGGACCTGGGTCACGTAGCGGCGCAGGGGCAGGCTGGCCAGGGCGGCGTCCCCCGGCCCCTCGCCGGCCGGCGGCGGGGCGTCCCGGGCGGCCGGCTCAGCCCGCCCCACCAGCGGCTCGGGGAAGAACACCAGCGCCGTCACCCCGCCCGAGGACGAGCGGCGCAGCTGCACCCGGACGTCGTGGCGCTCGGCCAGACGGCCGGCCACCCAGGTGCCGAGCCCCTGCTCCACCCCGTCCCCGGCCGCCGGGTCGCCGGCCAGGCGCCGGTTGACCGCCTGCAGCTCGGCGTCGGTCATGCCAAGGCCCTGGTCCTCGACCTCGACCACGTAGCCGGACCCGACCTTCTGCCCGCTCACCCGCACCCTGGTCTCTGGGGCGGAGAAGGCGGTGGCGTTGTCGATCAGCTCGGCCAGCAGGTTGGCCAGGTCGTCGGCGTCCGGGCCGGGCACCACCAGGTCCTTGGGCACGGCCAGGTCGACCCGGGGGGCGTCCGGGTTGCCCCGGACCGCCACCGCGGCCAGGTCGGCCAGCGGGACCGGGTCGTCGTGGTCGTTGCTCGGCTGGCCGCCGGCCAGAACGATCAGGTTGTGAGCGTTGCGCCGCGCCCGGGCGGCCAACCGGTCGACCTGGAGCAGCCGCCCCGGCAGCTTCGGATCCGCCTGGTCGCGTCCGACCCGCTCCAGCAGCTCGAGCTGCTGGTCGACCAGGTCCTGGCTCCGCCTGGCCAGGTCGGCCAGCCCCGCCCCAGCCGCCGGGTCGGGCGGCGGCGACAGGCCGTGGAGCGCACCACCCCCAGCCAGCGCCGCGCCGCCCCCAGCCGGGGCCGCGCCGCCCTCCGCCAGGGGAGTGCCGCCCTCCGCCAGGGGCCTGTGGACAGCCAGCGACGCGCCGCTTCCCGCCGGGCTACCCTCCCGTACCGGGGGCCCGGGCACCGGAGGGTGGGGCTCCGGCGCGCCCCGGTGGGGGCCGAAGTGGTCGGGGCCGAAGTGGTCGGGGCCGAACCGGTCGGGGCCGAGCCGATCGGGGCCGAACCGGTCGGCGACCGGGTGGTCGGCGGCGAACCGGTCCGCGGCCGGGTGGTCGGCGGCGAACCGGTCGGCGGCCGCGTGGTCGGGGGCGTCGCGGTCGCGGGACCGGCGGGAGCGGCCGGCGGCCAGGACCAGCAGGACGGTGGCGGCGCAGGCGGTCAGGAGGAACACCCCGCCGTAGACGGCGGCCCGGCGGTCGGCGTCGCGGTCGGCCAGGCCGGCCAGGCGGGCCACCTCGTTGTTCAGGCCGAGCTCGACCTCACCCATCCGCTCCACCCGGGCGGTGATGGCCCGCGACCAGGCGGCCAGGTCGGGGGCGGGGTCCGAGCCGCCCTCCAGGGCGGCCCGGCGCAGGGCGACGGCCTGCCCGACCTCGGCCGGCGGGAGGGCGCGGCCGTACAACCGCGACTGCTCGACGCTGGCCAGGGCGGCGAACTCATCCAGGAGCGCGTCCTGGCGGCCGGTCAGGCTGGCCAGGTTGGCCCGGTCCGCCGGGTCGAACCGGCCACCAGCCGCCGCCCGGGCGGCCGCCTCGCGCTCGCGGTCGGCCAGCTCCCGGGCCCGGGTGAAGGCGCTGGCCGCGGTCACGGCCCGCAGCAGGCCGGCGTCCTGGCCGGCCTCGCGCAGCCCGATGTCGCCGCCAACGCCCAGCAGGTTGCCGATGATCCTGGAGTAGCGGCGGGACACCGCGGCCGAGGCGGCGGCCGGGTCGCCCCTGTCCGGGGTGTCGACGGTCGACCGCAGGGTCGCCAGCCCGGCCAGCTCGGCCAGCCTGGCGCCGAGGCGCTGGTCCAGCTGGCGGTCGCGGCCGGCCAGCTCGATCCGGACGGCGGCGTTGCGGTAGGCCGCGGTGGCGTCGTCGACCGCCCGCCGGGCCGACTCCAGCGCGGTACCGGCCGCCCCGGGCCCCTGGCCGGCCGGCGAGGCGACGGACAGGCTCCGCTCCCGCTGCAGCTCGTGGACCAGGTTGCTGAGGGCGCCGACGAAGGGCACCAGGCCCCGCACCCGCTCGGCCCGGGCGCCCTCCCGGATGCTGGCGACCGCGCCGACCCCGGCCAGGACCAGGACGGCCAGCAGCGGGATCGCCAGGAAGGCCGCGCCCGCGGGGCGGCGCGTCGTCTGGGGGGGCTGCGCCATCTCCCTGGTCCGTCTCACAGACCGGGTATGAAACAGGTTCGAGGGATTCGTCTCAACTACCGGTCAAGCGTCGCACACGTCACCCGACCCGGTGCCCGCGGACCAGGCGACTGGTGAAGGCGGCCCGGCGGGCGGCAGGCACCCGGCCGCCGATCCGGGCCACGAACAGGTTGGCCGGGTCGTAGGCGATCTCGGGCTCGTCGGTGGGGAGCGACTCGAACCCCGCGGCCTCGAACACCTGCCGCAGGACCTGGCGGTAGGCCACGGCCGAGAGGCCGCTCTGCTCCAGGTCCCAGTGCCAGGCCAGGCCGGAGGCGATCAGGATGAGGTCCTCGAACGGGTCGGGCTCGACGGCGAAGCGGAGCAGGGCGCTGGCCACCCCGCCCCGCCGCCAGCCGCTGGCCACCTCGACCGCGCCCACCTCCAGCAGCCCGGGCAGGCTGGCGAAGCGGGTCCCGGGCTCGGGCTCGAGCACGGCCACGTAGCCGACCACCACCCCCTCGGGCGTGTGGGCGACCACCACCTCGCCGGTCGGCTCCTCGGCGATCCGGGCCAGCACCTCGCGCTCCTCCTCGGGGGCGCGCACGAAGGCGTGGATGCCGGGGTCGACCTCGAGCCGGCGCAGCAGCGAGCCCGGGCAGCGGTCGCGCAGCACCAGCGGACCCTGCGGGGCCTGGTGCCGGCCGGCCCGCGGCTCCCAGCCTGGCAGCCTGGCCGGGCCGCCGGCCCGGGAGGGGAGCGGGTAGACGACCCGCACCGACGGCGGCAGGACCAGCCGCCGCACCGTCCTGACCGTCCGGGAGTTCCGCGCCTCCAGCTCCCGCCGCTTGGCCTGGGCCCGCTCCCGCCGCCGCGGGCGGGGGTCCAGCCAGCTGGCGGAGGGGTCCGGGGAACCCCACAACGGCCCAGCCGGGAGCGGGTCGGCACCTTCCCCGGCCACGGCGCCCGGGGAACCCCACAACGGCCCAGCCGGGAGCGGGTCGGCACCTTCCCCGGCCACGGGGTCCGGGGAACCCCGACGGGGTGCCTCGGTGAGTCGGGGGCCCGAGTGCATCTGCAGCCAGTCGGAGGGGACCCGGGACGGCAGCCGGCGCCCGCTCAACTCCGACCAGAGCAGCGCCCAGGCCCGCGGCAGGACCCGGGCCAGGTCGTAGCCGCCGCCCCCGGTGGCCACCCAGCGGCCCTGGCAGTGGTGGTGGGCCAGCCGGTGCAGCCGCCTGGCCAGCTCCCGGAAGCCGCGCAGGCTCAAGGTGAGGTCGCTGAGTGGGTCGTCGGCGTGGCCGTCGCAGCCGTTCTGGGTGACCAGCAGGTCGGGCCGGAAGGCGGCGGCCAGCGGCTCGACCACCCCGTCGAAGGCGGCCAGGAAGCCGTCGTCGCCGGTCCGCGGCTCCAGGGGCACGTTGACGCTGCGGCCCGCCCCCGGCGGCCGGCCCAGCTCGTGGACCTCGCCCGACCCGGGGAACAGGTAGCGGCCGGTCTCGTGCAGGCTGACCGTGCACACCCGCGGGTCGTCGTAGAAGGCGGCCTGCACGCCGTCGCCGTGATGGGCGTCCAGGTCGACGTACAGCACCCGCAGCGGCCAGGCCCGGGTGCAGCGGGCGATGGCCACGGCCACGTCG
>Ga0081538_10003425_pt1 | contig 15006 bp, 15 predicted proteins | sample TabmetS5T2R1_FD_71022 | JGI IMG/M metagenome (GOLD analysis project Ga0081538, IMG submission 71022) | Tabebuia heterophylla rhizosphere microbial communities from the University of Puerto Rico - S5T2R1 | ecosystem: Host-associated > Plants > Roots > Rhizosphere ... | reverse complement strand
CAGCCGGGGGCCGCGGAGCGAGTCGAGGGTAATAAAGAGAGCCGCCTACGAGCCGATGTTCCTCACCCACTTGCGCGACCACCTGTCGATCAATGGCATTCGCAGCGTGAGCCTGCACGAGCCGCTGAGCAACGTGCGGCCGGTCATCTTCCTCACCTTCGCCCATGGGGCGCCGCGCACCGAGGTGTGGCGCGCCTTGCACGCGGCCGCGACGCTGCGCGCCGACTGCGGCAAGATCTGCATCGCGGTGAGCCAGGACATCGATCCGGCCAACACCGACGCGGTCCTGTGGTCGCTCGCCTATCGCTGCAACCCGGCCGAGGACGTGCACATCGCGCCGCATCGCTCGAGCGGGCACGGCCCGAAGTCAGGCCGGCGCGCCAGCGACGCCACCATGCTGGTCGATGCCACGCTCAAGCAGACCTATCCGCCGCTGGCGCTGCCGGCGCGCGAGTTCATGGAGCGCGCGCGAGCGATCTGGGACGAGCTCGGGCTTCCGGCGCTCTCGCCGCAGCCGCCGTGGCACGGCTATTCGCTCGGCGACTGGGACGAAGCATGGGACGATTACGCCCGCCGGGCGGTGGCCGGGCAGTGGGAGGCGAGCGGCGAGGAAACCCTTTCGCGCCGCCGCGGCGGCCTGACGCCGGAGACGCCGGTGCGCGAGGTGGAGAAGTAGGACGCAAGGAAACGCCGGCTACTGCTGGCTGCGCTTCACGAACTCCGCCAGAGCGCCGACCTCGCGCTTGTCGCCGTCGTAGTCGGCCGCGAACCGCTCATACAGCCGCGCGTACGCCAGATACGCTTGCCGCGCGGCCGGATCATCGGCAACGAACTCGGCAATCTCCTCCATCTCGGCGACCCAGCGATAGGCCTTGGAATACATCGCCGGCATCTGCCGCGTGAGCCAGGCGAGCAGCGCCGGCTGGCTCTCGCTGAGCTCGCGGTGCAGCGTCTCGGCGGTGCCTTCGCGTGCGGCGGCGAGCATCATCGCGGCGCTGAGCGCGGTGAATCCCTTGGTGATGCCGGCGTACGACATCTTCACCGCTGACGCGGCGCCAGCCGGCCCGTCGAGCACGCGCACCTTGAGGCCGTATTCACCGAGCGCGGCAAAACGGCCGGCCGCGTCGCCGGACGCATAGAACACCGGACCGTCGTAGTTGGGCTTGGGCGGCCCCCCGATGATGCCGGCGTCGACGAACGGGCATCCGGTCGACGTGATGATGGATGCGATCTCGACCACGGTTTTCGGATTGACCGCGTTGCAATCCACGTAGATCGGCTTCTGCCGGCTGGCCTGCAGCCGCGGCAGGAGCCTTTCGGCGAGCGGAACGGCTGCCGCTGGCGGCACGATCGACATCACAACGTCGGCCGTTACCGCCTCGGTGTCGGTCACCGGCACCATGCCGGCCTCGCGCGCCCGCGCCAGACTCTCGGCGCTGCGTCCATCCAACACGGTCGTGACCTTCAACCCGTGCTGCACCAGGCGTCTTCCGACCGCGCTTCCCATCATTCCGGGCGCGATGATCGCCACAACAGGGCCCATGACCTCTCCTCGAAACCTGCTCGGGAGGATACTTATGATACTTATAGCGCGATGCGGGCGAGGGCGCGTAGTCGGCATGCGGGCCATGCAAAAAAGCCGTTTCGCAACCTATTCTGCTGTAACTGCTGGTATTTTTTCTCGGGCCGAGGAAACCGAACGATGGTCGGCCGCGCCGCACGGAGGCTCCACCTCGGAGCCCGGTCGATCGTCCGGGCGCAAATGTTCATCTTTCCTCAATCTTGTCTTGAATATGCCGTTGTGGCGGACGATTCCCGCGCAACCGTTCACGCCGGCATCTCAGGGGGGACCTGATGCACCGTCCGATCGTCACTTTCGCCGCCCTCCTACTCGGCTGCGCCATGCCGGCCGGCCAGGCAGTGGCCCAGTATTACCCCTATGTCTATCGCGGGGCGCCGCCGGTCGATCCGGACGACGATGATTTGTTCGCCGATGATCCGCGCGACTATCGCGCCGTGCCGCGACCTTACCGGCCGGCCCCGGGGGCCGATCCCTATGACCGGCGCTACCCCGGCGACCGTTACAGCCGCTATAGCCCGCCACCCTATTCCGATCCCGAGCCGCTCGGGACGCTGCGGCCGCCGGCCGGGATCTATCCCGACAACCAGCCGCCGCGCACTTATGGCCGTCCGCAAGGCGCGCAGCCGGGCTACGGCGCGCAACCGGGCTATGGCCCGCAACCAAGCTACGGCGGGCAGCCGGGCTACGGTCCTGGCGAACCCGGCGCGCGCGGGGAGCCGGACCTGCGTCCGCCGGCCGCGCTCGGGCGCGGCAATGCCACCTACGCAGCTTTGCCGCCGGACTACCGACCCGAGGAAGGCGAGGTGAAGGAGCTGCCGCCGCAACTGCGCCGCCAGATGGTCGAATACCGCACCAAGGAGCCGGCCGGCACGATCATCATTGATACCGGCAAGACCTACCTCTACTTCGTGCTCGGAAACGGCCAGGCCATTCGCTACGGCATCGGCGTCGGCCGCGAGGGCTTCACCTGGGCCGGCGAGGAACGCGTGTCGCGCATGGCCCAGTGGCCCGACTGGCATCCGCCGGCCGACATGATCGAGCGCCAGCCTTATCTGCCGCGCTTCATGGCCGGCGGCCCGAGCAATCCGCTTGGCGCACGCGCCCTCTACCTCGGCAAGTCGCTCTATCGCATCCACGGCACCAATCAGCCCTCGACCATCGGCCAGTTCGTGTCGTCCGGGTGCATTCGCCTGCTCAACGAGGACATCGAGGATCTCTACGGCCGCGTGAACGTGGGCACGCGCGTGGTGGTCATGGCCGGCAAGCCGCCGGCCTCCACCACGGCCGTGCGCTAGGCAGTCCCTCCTGATCGCTTATCGTGGGGGTCGGGTGAGCCGGCGATCCGTTTTGGGGTCGCCGGTTCGCGCGCACGTGCACGCTGGCGCGCCGAGAAGTGAGATGAATCTGACGTCGCGGCAAGCGACGGCACGACTCAGCACATTATTTAGGCAAATATAGCAGAATATTCTTTTTGTCGCCCACTTGAAACTGCTGTATAGAAAAATAATTCTGCAAGAAAGTCGGGATGCCTGGATGCGGTTTCTCCCCATCTTTCTCGACCTCGCGTCCGGGGTCGTGGTGCTCGTCGGTTCGGGCGAGCCGGCCCTGAGCAAGCTGCGCCTGCTCGATGCGGCGGGTGCGCGCGTGCGCTGGTATCCGCTCGCCCAGGCCCGCACGATTGCCGCCGAGCAAGGGGACCGCATCGCGATTGCGACCGGCGACCCGACGTCCGACGATTGGTCCGACGCAATCGCGGTCGTGGCCGCCGCCGGGTCGCCGCTCGATGAGGACATCGCCGCCCGCGCCAAGGCCTTGCGCATTGCGGTCAACGTCGTCGACCGGCCCGATCTCTCCACCTTCATCGTTCCGGCCATTGTCGATCGCGGCGACGTCGTCGTCGCCATCGGAACCGGCGGAGCAGCGCCGGTTCTGGCGCGGCGATTGCGCGAACGCATCGAGGCACTGCTGCCGCAACGGATCGGACGGCTCGCGACGCTCATGGGCCGGTATCGCGCGCGACTCAATGCCGCGCTCCCGGCCCTGTCGGACCGTCGCCGGTTCTGGGAGCGGGTGATCGACGGCCCGATCGGCAGCGCGGTCCTTTCCGGCCAGCCTGAGGGCGAAGCTCTCCTCGTCGATGCGATCGACAACGGGGCGCATGCCCATGGCACCGGAACGGTTTTTCTCGTCGGCGCCGGACCGGGCGATCCAGACCTGCTGACGCTGCGCGCGCTGCACACGCTGCAGGATGCCGACATCGTCTTCTACGACGAGCTGGTGACCGAGGGTGTGCTCGATCGCGCCCGCCGCGATGCCGAGCGCGTGTTCGTCGGCAAGCGCGGCGGGCAACCTGGCATCGGGCAGGACGAGATCAACCGCCGCCTGGTCGATGCCGCGCGCGTGAGCAAGCGCGTGGTGCGCCTCAAGGGCGGCGATCCGTTCGTGTTCGGGCGCGGCGGCGAGGAGCTCGAGCATTTGCGCGCGACCGGCGTTGCGGTCGTGATCGTGCCCGGCATCACGGCCGCGCTCGGATGCGCGGCGGAGGCTGGGCTCCCGCTCACATTCCGCAACGAGGCTTCGCGGCTAGCCATCATCACGGCGCACCGCGCCGACGATGCCGCCGCCATCGACTGGTCCAGTCTTGCCGATCCGCAGACGACGTTGGTCGTCTATATGGGGCTTGCGTCTGCGGCGGCGGTGCGCGACGGGCTGATCGCCGCCGGCCGCGCGGCCGATACGCCGGCCGCGGTTCTCGCTCGTGGCAGTCGGCCCGACTCCCAGGCCGCGGTTGGGCGGCTCGACACATTGCCGGATCTGGCCACATCGGTTGGCGAAGGCCCCGCGCTGCTTGTCATCGGCGAGGTGGTCGCCCGCTCGACGCCGTGGCGCGACGCAGAGGTCGAAGCCTTGACGAGGTTGGCCGCATGACTTCGCCGCTCGAACAGAAGCTCAAGGTCAAGGGACCGGTGGTTGTCACGGCGAACCGGCTGCGCGACGGCGTGGTGATCTATCGCACCGCCGATGCCGGCTGGACCACCGATCTTGCGGCGGCCGTAGTGGTGACCACCACACCGGCCGCGCACGAGCTGCTCAAGGCCGCGGTGGCCGACGATGTCGGCGCCGTCCAACCCTATGTGGCGCCGGTGGAGCTCACGCCCGATCGCGGCGTGCTGCCGGGAAACCTGCGCGAGCGCATCCGCGTCGGCGGGCCGACCATTGAGCTGCCCCTGAGCGCGTAACCCTGCAGGCCATATGAGGCCGCGATGTACGTCTACGACGAATTCGACTGGACCTTCCTCGAGCAGCGCGTCGCCGAGTTCCGCGATCAGGTGCGCCGGCGGCTGGCGGGCGAGCTGACCGAGGACGAGTTCAAGCTGCTGCGCCTGCTCAATGGCGTCTATCTGCAGCTCCACGCCTATATGCTGCGCATCGGCATCCCCTACGGGACGCTGTCGTCCGACCAGTTGCGCGCGCTCGCCTACGTGGCGCGCCGCTACGACCGCGGCTACGGGCATTTCACCACGCGGCAGAACATCCAGTTCCATTGGATCAAGCTCGAGGAGCTGCCCGATGCCATGGAGTACCTGGGGCGGGTGAGACTCCACGGCATCCAAACCAGCGGCAATTCCATTCGCAATATCACCACCGACCAGTGGGCCGGCGTGACGCCCGAGGAGATCGAAGATCCCCGTATCTGGGCGGAGCTGGTGCGCCAGCACTGCACGCTGCACCCGGAGTTCTCGTTCCTGCCGCGCAAGTTCAAGATCGCCATCACCGCCGCCGCGCATGATCGCGCCGCGATCAAGATCCACGACATCGGCCTCCGGCTCTACCGCAACGCCGCGGGCGAGGCCGGCTTCGAAGTCGGCGTGGGCGGCGGGCTCGGCCGCATCCCGTACCTTTCCCAGACGATCAAGCGGTTCCTGCCCAAGCGCGACCTGCTGAGCTACGTCGAGGCGATCCTGCGCGTGTACAACCAGTACGGCCGCCGCGACAACATTCACAAGGCGCGCATCAAGATTCTCGTTCACCAGATTGGCGTCGAGAAATTCGCTCAGGAGGTGGAGGAGGAGTGGCAAGGCATCAAGGACGGGCCGCTCGCGCTTGCGCCAGCCGCGATCGCCGAGATTGCGGCGCGCTTCCGCTATCCCGACTATGAGAAGCTCGACGGCAATCCGGACAGCCTCACCTCGGCGCGCCTCACCGACCGCGCCTTCGCCACCTGGTTCAACAGCGCCGTCAGCCGGCACAAGGTGCCCGGCTACGCGATTGTGACGCTGTCGCTCAAGCCGGAAGGCGGAACGCCGGGCGATGCCACGGCGGCGCAGATGGAGGCGGTCGCCGATCTCGCCGATCGCTACAGCTTCGGCGAGATCCGCGTCGGTCACGAGCAGAATCTGGTGCTTCCGCACGTGCGCCAGCGCGACCTGGTCGAGCTGTGGCATGCGCTCGACGCGATCGGGGTCGCGGTTCCCAACATCAATCTCATTTCCGACATCATCGCCTGCCCCGGTCTCGACTACTGCAGCCTGGCCAATGCCCGCTCGATTCCCGTGGCGCAGGAGATAACCCGCCGCTTCCGCGATCTCGACACCGCCCGCAGTCTCGGGCGGCTGCACATCAACATCTCCGGCTGCATCAACGCCTGCGGCCATCACCACGTCGGCCACATCGGCATTCTCGGCGTCGAGAAGAACGGCGAGGAATATTACCAGGTGACCATCGGCGGCCGCGCCGACGAGAAGGCGGAGCTCGGCACGCTGATCGGTCCGGCCGTGCCCTATGCCGACGTTGCCGACGTGGTGGAGGACATCGCCGCGGCCTACATGGAGCTGCGCCAGCGGCCGGACGAACTGTTCATCGATGCCGTCAAACGCCTCGGCGTGGAGCCCTTCAGGGAGCGCGTCTATGCGGCTCGTCAAGGCGGGTAGGATCGTCGAGGACCGCTTCGTGCACTGGCTCGACGACGTGCCGGTGCCCGAGGGCGCGGCCGTGATCGTGCCGCATGGGCGGCTTGCGGCCGAGCCGGACCTGTTGCGCCGCAGCGCGCCCACCGGCGTGATCTGGCCCAACGACCGCAAGGTCTCGGACCTTGCCCCTTACGTCGATCGGCTCGCCCTCATCGCGCTGGTATTCCCGGTATTCAAGGACGGCCGGGCCTTCAGCCAGGCGCGCATCCTGCGCGAGCAGTACCGCTTCGCCGGCGAGTTGCGCGCCACCGGTCAGGTCCTCCGCGATCAGTTCGTGTTCATGCTGCGCGCCGGCTTCGATACCTTCGAGGTGACCAAGGATTCGGATGCGGCGGCCTTTGCGGAGACAATTCGCCGCTACAGCATCTTCTACCAGCCCACCGGAGACGGGCGGCACACCGCCTTGACGGCGCGGCTCAACCGCGCTCCTGTTGTCGCGGCGCCGGTGAGGGAACGAACGCTGCAGGAAACCTGAAGCGCCCGCCCTCGATTTTTGTCGCGGGAGCCATTATAGGTCCGGTGCCGCCGCGCCGCGGGCGGGCAGCGCCGATCAAGCCCACGAGGGAAGTTCGTCAGTGACTTACGTCGTCAACGACAATTGCATCCGCTGCAAATACATGGATTGCGTGGAGGTGTGTCCGGTCGACTGCTTCTACGAAGGCGAGAACATGCTCGTCATCCACCCTGACGAGTGCATCGATTGTGGCGTATGCGAGCCGGAATGTCCCGTCGACGCGATCAAGCCCGACACCGAACCTGGCCTGGAGAAGTGGCTCGCCCTCAACGCCGAATACGCCAAGCAATGGCCCAACATCACGGTCAAGCGCGAGCCGCCGGAAGATGCCAAGGAGTGGGAGGGCAAGGCGGGCAAGGAGTCGGAATTCTCGCCCAAGCCGGGACAGGGCGATTAGGTCTGCCCTTCCATCAGCCCCTCAATTTAGCTGATAATGGCATGCCCCGCGCAAGCGGGGCATCTGGTGTCCGGGGGAGATATGCCCGCCACGGCTCTCGATTCCGCAATCTTCCGCGACATTTTCTCGACCGAAGCGATGCGGCGCGTATTCTCCGACGAGCGGCGGATCGAGTTCTATCTTGAGGTCGAGGCGGCGCTGGCGCGCGTGCAGGCCCGGCTCGGCATCATTCCGGCCAACGCAGCCGACGAGATCGAGCGCACCTGCCGGATCGAGAACATCGATTTTGCCAGGCTGAAGGCACAGACCGAGCGCATCGGCTATCCGGTGCTGCCGGTCGTGCAGCAGATCGTGGCGAAATGCGCCGAAGGCTTGGGCGAGTGGTGCCACTGGGGCGCGACCACCCAGGACATCACCGACACCGCGACCATGCTGCAGATCCGCGAGGCGCTGGCCCTGGTGGAGAACGATTTGCGCGCGATCTCCGCCTCGCTGGCGGACCTCGCTCGCCGCTATCGCGACACCGCGATGGCCGGGCGCAGCAATCTGCAGCAGGCGGTTCCCATCACCTTCGGCTTCAAGATCGCGACGCTGCTCGCCGCCATGCAGCGCCATCGGATGCGTCTTGCCGAGTTGCGCCCGCGTGTGCTGGTGGGCGAGTTCGCCGGCGCCGCCGGCACCCTGTCGTCGCTCGGCGCCGATGGCCTCAAGGTCCAGGCCGCCCTGATGGCCGAGCTCGGGCTGGGCGAGCCCGAGATCGCCTGGCACACCGTGCGCGACCGCATCGCCGAGGTGGGCTGCTTCCTCGGGCTGGTGACCGGCACGCTCGGCAAGCTGTCAATGGACGTGAAGCTCTTGATGCAGACCGAAGTGGCCGAGGTGTTCGAGCCGTTCCACCCGGAGCGCGGCTCGTCGAGCACCATGCCGCAGAAGCGCAACCCGATCTCGTGCCTGTACATCCATTCCACCGCCGCACTGGTGCGCCAAAACGCGGCGGCGCTGATGGAAGCCGCGGTCGCGGACCACGAGCGCTCCACCGGCCCATGGGAGATCGAATGGATCGCGCTGCCGGAGATTTTCCTGCTGGCGTCCGGGTGCCTTGCGCAGAGCCGCGATCTCGTCGCCGGCCTGCAGGTGGACGAGGCGCGCATGCGCGCCAATCTCGACCTCACTCAGGGCATGATCGTCTCGGAAGCCGTGATGATGGGATTGGGGCCCAAGATTGGACGCCAGCGTGCCCACGACCTCGTCTATGACGTCTGCCGCAAGGTCGGCGCCACCGGCCGGCCGCTGCGCGATCTGCTGATGGAAGATCAGGAGATCGCGCGGGCCACGACGGAAGCCGAATTGGCCGCGCTCACCGATCCGGCCAACTATCTCGGCCTCGCCGGCGAGATGGTGGACCGCGTCCTGGCGCGCGAAGCGAAGCTTTGTTCTTGTTGAGGAGAGGCTGAGGGCGTGAGTGAAGCAAAGTTCGATTTTCAATCCGACGGGCTGAAGCTCGCCGGCATCGTGCACGTGCCGGACGATCTCGAAAAAGGAGAGCGGCGGGCCGCCTTCCTGGTGCTGCACGGCTTCGGCAGCAACAAGGCTTCGGGCAGCGCCGCGCGTCCGGCCGAAGTCCTGGCGAAGCTCGGCTACGTGGCGCTGCGTTTCGACATGCGCGGCTGCGGCGACAGCGAGGGCGAGCATGGGCGGGTGATCTGTCTCGACCAGGTCGCGGACACGCGCAACGCCTTGACGGCGCTGGCCCGGCATCCGGCGGTCGATCCCGATCGCATTGCGGTCGTCGGCACCAGCTTCGGCGGGGCAGTGGCCGTCTATGCCGGCGGGATCGACCAGCGCTTTGCCGCAGTCATCTCCAACGGCGGCTGGGGCGACGGCGAGCGCAAGTTCCGCGGCCAGCATCCCACGCCGGAAGCCTGGGCCAAGTTCACCGCCATGCTCGAGGAGGGACGCCGCCACCGCGAGCGCACCGGCAAGTCGCTCATGGTGCCGCGCTACGACATCGTGCCCATCCCGCAGCACGTGCGCGACAACCTGGAGCGGCAGAACGTGCCCATGTTCCCGCCCGGCTCGATCGAGGTCTTCCCGGCCGAGACGGCGCAGAGCATGTTCGACTTCCGCGCCGACGACGTGGTGGGCAAGATCGCGCCGCGCCCGCTCCTGCTCCTGCACAGCGCCTCCGATTCGGTGACGCCGACCGACCAGTCGATCGAGCTGTTCCGACGCGCCGGCCAGCCGGCCGAGCTCCATCTGCTCAGCGGGCTCGACCACTTCATGTTCTCGGAGAACAGCACCCGGGTGTGGAGCATCATGCGCGACTGGCTGGAGCGATATTTCCCCGTCCGCGCCAGGGAGAAAGAGCCCGCCTGATGGGCTTGGACGTGCCGTTTGCTCCACCTCTTCCGCACGCGGGTCGGGTGGAGTGTGTGGCCCGGCAATGTCATAACCTGCTCATGAGGGAGCTCGCGTGGAATCGATCCGCGTCCGGCACGACGACCTGGAACGGTTCATCGCTCGTGCCTTCCAGGTGAAGGGCATGAGCGCCCAGGATGCGGCTTTGGTCGCCGACGTGCTGGTCTGGGCCAACCTGCGCGGCGGCGACGGCCATGGCGTCGCGCGTCTGCCGCGCTACCTGGAAATGATCGACCGCGGCGAGATGGATCCGCGCGGCCGCCCGCACGTTGTGCTCGAGGCCGACACCTTCTTCGTTCTCGATGCCGCGCGCTCGGCCGGCCCGATCGCCCTGACGGAGGCCGTTGCGGCGGCGACGGAGCGCGCGAAGGCGCGCGGCGCCTCGATCGGCCTGATGCGCGACGCCACCCATGCCGGCGCGATCGGGCGTTATGCCCATCACGCGGTCGAGCGCGGCTGCGCGTGCATCATCCTCGCGGCGGCCTACCCGTTCATGCCCTATCACGGCGCCAAGGTCGCGAGCCTGCCGACCGCGCCCGTGGTCATGGGCGTGCCGACCGCCCGGCACGGCCCGATCGTGCTCGACATGGCCTCGAGCATCATCCCCATGGGAAAGATCCACCAGGCGCGCGCCAGGAATGAGCCGCTCGAGGAGGGCTGGGCGCTCGATGCCGACGGCCGACCGACCACCGATGCCAAGAAAGCCGCCATGCCGCTGCCGCTCGGCGGCCCGAAAGGATCTGGTCTCTCCCTGATGCTCGAGCTGTTGGCGAGCGTATTGGGCGGCACCTCCATCCTGACCAAGGTGCTGGGACCCGAGCGCAGCACCCGCAACGCGCAGAATGCGCTGATCGTCGTCATGGACGTTGCGGCGTTCCGGCCGGATGGCGGGTTCCTTGCGGACTCCGACACGCTCGCCGACATCATCAAGGAGCTGCCGTTGCGCGACGGCTTCGATGAAATCCTGCTGCCGGGCGAGCGCGGCCGCCGCACCGAGGCGGAGCGGCGGGCCAAGGGTATTCCGATTCCGCCCGGTACCTGGGATGCTCTCCGGGCCGTTGCCGCAGCCTGTGCCGTCGAGTTGCCGGCGCCAAACGCTTGAGGGGTAGGCGATGCCAAGACGGGGGCTGTTTCACCACTCTCCCGGCTGCACGCCCTTCGCCTTCAGCACCGGCGCGGCTTCCGGCGCGGTGAGAAAGCGGATCAGCGCCTTGGCGGCTTCCGGCTCCCTGGCGGCGGCGCCCATGCCGGCCGCAAAGCCGATCATGGTCTGCAGCTCCGCCGGCAGCGGGCCGACCGGCTCGACGCCGTTGACGTCGAAAATCCGCGACGAAACCACCACGACCATGTCGGCCTCGCCGCGCGCGACGACCTCGACCGTGTCTTCCGCCGCCATCGGCTTGAGCTTGGGTTTCATCTCCGCCGCGATGCCGAGGCGATCGAGCAGGCCGACGAAATAGATCCCGCTTGCGCCCTCGCCCGGATAGGCGACGGATTTTGCCGCCAGCAGCGCGCGCCGGAACGCGTCGACCGAACCGATATCGGGCTTCTGTGCGCCCGTGCGCACAGCGACGCCGAGGCCGGCGCGGCCGATATCGGCGCGCGTGCCTGCAACGACCTTGCCCTGCCGGATCAGGTCATCGAGCACCGGCGGATTGAGAATGGCGACGTCGAATGTCTCGCCGCCCTCGATCTTCCGTTTCAACGCCGCATTCACTTCGAAGCGGAGCGAAACCTTGTGGCCACTCGTGCGCTCGAACTGGGCGCAGAGCTCCTGCACCGCCGCGCGAGCGCCGTTGCCGCTCACGACCTTGAGCTCGGCCGCTTGCGCCGTCGTTATGGCACCGGCCAGCAGGGCTGCCGCCAGCGTGCGCGTGATGATGGTCATCGTCCCATCCTCTTTCGTGGATTCGCCGCAGGGTGCTATGGCCTTACTGCCGGCGTCTCGACCGGCAGGCCGCGGGCGCGCCACATCAGATAGAGCTCGAGCGCCACCTGCTCCGGCGTGCCGTATTCGTACGGCTCGGCCCGCATGCCGATCATGCAGTTGCGCAGGCGGCGCTGCAGCGAACCGAGCGTCTGCCATTCCAGGCGGTAGAGCGGGTAGCCGGTCGGATGCCCCTGCGGGATGGTATTGCCCGCCAGGCTCTTTCCCCAGTTGTCGTCGTGACATTGGTTGCAGGCCAGATTGAGCTGGCCCTGGCGCCGGCGAAACAGCGAGCGGCCGGCCTCGACGAACTCGACCATGCGATCGATGGCGATGTCGATCGGCATGCCGCGCGACTGGCGCGCCACGTAAGCCGTGAGCGCGAGCAGCTCCTTGCTTTCGTGGGCGAGCGGCGAGGCCTTCTGCTGCTCGGTCCGGCACAGGTTGACCCGCTGCTCGAGATCGATCGGGCGGCCGCGTGCGGCATTGAAGGCCGGATAGCGGGCGGCGACGCCTTTCATGCTGGCGCGCGCGTCGCCATGGCAGTCGGCGCACGCCTTATCCGCCGCGCCGGCCTTCTGACGCCACAAGGCCTCGCCGTCGAGTACCCAGAACGTGCCCGGATTGGCGGTTTCGTCGTCCTGCATCGCCTTGAGCTCGCTACTCATGAGGTCATAGCTGGAACGGCGTTCGCCGGGCGGGATTTCGCCGCACCAGCCCGGTACGGCCGGGCTGCCGACGGAAGCAAGCAGGGTCGCGATGCTGGCGAGACGCCGCAGGCGAATCGTCCGGTCGCTCATTCGACGGTGATCGCCGCGGACGCGGTCGCGGAAAAGCCGTTGTCCCCGGTCCACTTGAACTCGAACGTGCCGCTCTCCGTGGCGACCGTGTGGAACGTGATGAAGGGATTCGCCGCAATTGCCGGATGCAGCTCGGCGGTGAAAATCTCCTCACCGTTGTAGGTGCACACGAACGACGTGACGATGTCGCGCGGAATCGGCGCGCCGGTGTTGGTATGGCGGAAGCCGGACTCCATCACATGCGAGATCAGCGTCCTGATCGCGATGATCTCGCCGCGCTTGGCCTTCGGCGGAACGTTGATGAGGGCGCGCGTCATGATCAGTTGTCCTCGAGGCAGGCGCCGAGCGTGATCACGACATTGGTCGTGGCCGACCAGAACGAGCCGTCGCTCAGCTCCGCGATCGCCACGACACTTTGCGTGTCCGCCAGTCGGATGCGGGTCGAAACTCTGGCGCGGCCGGCGCGCGGGCCGAGATGCATGCTGATGACGTTCGGCTGCGGATTCTTCTCGTTGAAAATGTGGATCGCCTTCACGTAATCGTTCGGCGTCATCGGGCTTTCCACTGACACCGAACATGCCACGGTGTTGCCATTCTCGACCAGCGGCGGGATGTCGAGCGTCACCTTGCCCTGCCGCACCGGCGCCTCGCCGATCACCTTGCGGATGGCGGCCTGCATGGCGGCAGGCGTCGCGTCCGCGGCCGGTACCATCAATACCGTCGCCGTCCCGCAGCCCGCCGCCAGGGCGCCTGCCGCCTTCAGGATATCGCGCCGTGTCGCGCGTCGATAGGGATACTGGCTCATCGTGTTTCGATCATCTCGCTAGTCGCGCAAGGTTGCAAGGAATGCCACCACATCCTCGATCTGCTCGGCCGTCAGCACCGGTTTGCCATGGAAGGCCTGGGCGACCCGTTGAAAGCCATCCACGCGGTAATACGGCGGCATGATGGAGGTTGGATTGAGGCGGGTCGCATCGACCATCCGCAGCCGCAACTGTCCTTCAGACCAACGCGCTCCGGTGCCATTTAGATCCGGCGCAAGGGTGCCCTGGAACCGCTCCTCGGGAAACGGCCCGCTGTGGCACAGCAGGCAGAGCCCCACTTGCCGATTGACCACAATGGCGCGGCCGCGGGCCGGATCGCCGGTGGCGCCGGTGAGCGAGGCCGGGATCGCATCGCCGCCTACCGTGTAGCGTTGCAGCGCCTCCTGCGCGTCGGACGCGCCGGGGCAAAGGGCGCACAAAGCGAGCAGGCTGACGACGCGCGCAAGCCGCATGCACGTCGGGTCAGCCGAAGACCTCATTGGTGATCGTCCTGAACCAGCCATTGGCGAAACTTGCTTCGAGCGCGCGCACCTCGCGCGGCGCATCGACCTTGCTCACACCGCCGGAGCCTTGGACCTCGGTCAGCACGCCGTCCACCGGACGATACACGCCGGCAACATGGATGCCGTAGTCGGGCGCCACCAGGCTGTAGCAGGTGTTGATGAGCTTCGTTTCGGCCGGCTTCTCGCCCTTGAGAAGCTGGGCGAGCGCCGCGGCGCAGACCTTGGCCTGGGCGTTGGCCGTGAACGCCGACTTCGGCATGGCACCGGCGATGGTCGCATCGCCGATCACATGGATGTTGGGCACGAGCTTCGATTCGAAGGTGACCGGATCGATCGGGCACCAGCCGGTCCGGTCGGCGACGCCGGCGAGCTCGGTCACGCGGCCGGCCTTCTGCGGCGGGATGACGTTGGCCACCTTGGCTTGGTGCCGGCCGAAATCGGTAACGAGCGTATTGGTCGCGGGATCGACCGACGTCACCTTGCCGCCGCTCGACAGCGCCACCCATTCGAGCAGGTCCGGATAAAGCTCCTTCCAGGCATTCTGGAACAGCCGCTGCTTGGAAAAATTATCCTTGGCGTCGAGGACGATGAGCTTGGAGCGCGGTTTCCTGGTCTTGAGATAATGCGCGATCAGGCTCGCCCGTTCGTAGGGCCCGGGCGGGCAGCGGAACGGATTGGCCGGCGCCGACATCACCACCAGCCCTCCGTCTTCCATCGCTTCCAGCTGCCGGCGCAGCAGCAGCGTCTGCTCGCCGGCCTTCCAGGCATGCGGCATGCTCTCGGCGGCGGCCGGGCTGTAGCCCGGCAGCGCGTCCCAGTTGATGTCGATGCCGGGCGCCAGCACCAGCCGGTCATAGTGAAGTCTGATGCCGTCGCCGACTATGATATTGCGGGCCTGCGCGTCGACGATGTTGGCTGTGCCGGCCGCGAGCACGATTCCGTCGGCGACCACCTTCTCGTAGGAGAATTGTTGCGCCGGCAGATCACGAAGCCCGGCAATCACGACGTTGCTGAACGGGCATGCGGTGAAAGTCCGGCTCGCCTCCACCACCGTCACCGCAATGCGCCCAC
>Ga0081538_10003424_pt1 | contig 15006 bp, 14 predicted proteins | sample TabmetS5T2R1_FD_71022 | JGI IMG/M metagenome (GOLD analysis project Ga0081538, IMG submission 71022) | Tabebuia heterophylla rhizosphere microbial communities from the University of Puerto Rico - S5T2R1 | ecosystem: Host-associated > Plants > Roots > Rhizosphere ... | reverse complement strand
GACTACCGGGTGGTCCCGGCCGCCACCTTCACCCACCCCGAGGTGGCCAGCGTCGGCCTGACCGAGGCCAAGGCCAGCGAGGCCGGCCACGACGTGGTCGTCGGCCGCTTCCCCTTCACCGCCCTCGGCCGGGCCCAGACCTACGGGTCCACCGAGGGGCTGGTCAAGGTGGTCGCCGACCGCAGGTACGGGGAGGTGCTGGGCGTCCACATCATCGGGCCGAGCGCCAGCGACCTGATCCCCGAGGGCGCGCTCGCCATGCACCTGGAGGCGACCCTCCACGACATCGCCGACACCATCCACGCCCACCCGACCCTTGGCGAGAGCACCATGGAGGCGACCATGGTCGCCCTCGGCCTGCCGGTCCACGTCACCCGGCCCCGGCGGCGGTAGAGGCGGGCCATGTCCCAGACCGCCGCAGCCGCATCCAGCAGCCAGCGCCGGGTCCTGGCCACACCGCTGGCCCGCGCCGTGGCCGCTGACCTCGGCGTGGACCTGGCCAGCGTCACCGGCAGCGGCCGCGCCGGCCGAATCCTGCGAGCCGACGTGGAGGCGGCCGCGGCGGCGGGCACCGGGGTCGCGCCAGCAGCCGGGTCGGCGCAGGCTGTCCCGCACTTCTTCCTGACCATTCGGGTCGACGTCGAGGCCCTGCTCGCGTTCCGGGCCGAGCTGAACCGGCAGCTGGCCGCCGGCGGCCAGGACCTCGAGGTCAGCGTCAACGACCTGGTCGTCAAGGCGTGCGCGAACCTGCTGCGGGCCAGCCCGGAGCTGAATGTCTCCTTCGCCGGCGACCGGCTGCTCCGGCAGCGGCGGGTCAACGTCGGGATCGCCGTGGCCGTCGACGGGGGCCAGCTCGTGCCGGTGGTCCGCGACGCCGACCGCAAGCGCCTGACCCAGGTCGCCCGCGAGGCCCGCGACCTGATCGGCCGCGCCCGGGCCGGCCAACTCGCCGCCGGCGAGGCCAGCGGGGGGACGTTCACGGTGTCGGACCTGGGGAGGCACGGCGTTGAGCAGTTCAGGGCCCAGATCAACCCTCCGGAGGCGGCCGTCCTGGCCGTCGGCGCGGCCGCGCCCGCGCCGGTGGTGACCCCCAGCAGGCAGGTGGAGGTCCATCAGCTGCTGCGACTGACCCTGTCCATCGACCACCGGGCCCTGGACGGGGCCACCGGGGCCGGGTTCCTGGCCCGGCTCAAGGACCTGCTCGAGCACCCCCTGCGGATCGTCGCCTGACCATCCGCCCGCCAGCAGCGGAGTACCCGTCATGGAGTCCCATCGGCAGAAGACCAGGAACCTCATGGCCCGGCCGCCGTCACCAGGGCGAGGATGGCCAGGAGGTTGGGCAGCCCGAAGAACAGCAGCAGGCCCAGCCCGAGGGACGGGCGGATGCGGGTCCGGCCGGCCTCCGCGGCTGCGTGAGATGTCGGTGTTGGCGCGCTCGGCAACCTCGCGGGAGGCTGTACGACACCCGTGGCCGCAGCTACCTCTTGGTGGGCCAGAAGGGCTTCGGGGCCGGGATGCGGGCCAGGGGTGAGCGGAGACGGCCGAACCGCGGGTCGTCGGCCTGCCAGTGGCGGTAGGCGCGGTCCAGCTCGTCGCGGCTTCGGACCACGAAGTTCCACCACATCAGCACCGGCTCGGAGAACGGCTCGCCGCCCAGGAGCAGCAGCCGGGCCGGCTCGGCCGCCGACAGCACCACCTGGTCCCGGCCGACCCCCAGGTAGGCCAGCTCGCCCGGCCGGACGACCTGCTCGCCGGCCAGCACCTCGCCCTCCAGCACGACCAGGGCGTGCTCGAACGTCGGCTCCAGCGGCCAGGCGCCCGTGCCTCGCCCAAGGGCCCCGTCCACGCCGACCAGCGGCGTGTCGCGCCGGGCGGGCGAGACCGCGCCGGCGAGCTCGCCCACCAGGATGGTGGCGACCGCGTTGCTGAGCTCGACCTGGGGCAGGGTGGCGTGGTGCTCGAAGGCGGCCAGGCCGTGGCGGGTCGCCTCCGGCTGGGCGACCCACAGCTGCACCCCGTGCAGCTGGCCCCGGTAGCGGCCGGTCGCCTCCTCCGAGTGAGTCACGCCCTCCCCGGCGGTCATCAGGTTCAGCTGCCCGGCCCGGATCACCTGCTCGGAGCCGAGGCTGTCGCGGTGCAGGACCTCCCCGGCGACCAGCCAGGTGACGGTGTGCAGCCCGGTGTGGGGGTGGGGGCCGATGTCCAGGCCCCGGGTCTCGGTGACCAGCTCGGGGCCCATGTGGTCAGCGAAGCACCACGCCCCCACGGTGCGGCGGCCGACCCGGGGCAGGGCCCGGCGCACCCGCATGGCCCCGACGACCGACTCCCGGCTGGGGGTGATCTCCACGCAGGCGGGCCTGACCGCGCTCGCCTGGGCCTCGGTGGGTGGGCGTCGACGGTGCCGACCGGTCCGCTCATGGCCTCACTCTGCGCCGCCGCCCCGACCCTGTCCAGCGGGCGGGGATTACCGGCCCGGTCGTGCAATTCCGCAGGCAACCGGCCGCACAGAGGCGCCGATGAGCCGTGCAAACGGGTGTTCTCATCCGACGCTCATCCACCGTCGGCTATGGTGTCCGGATACCTCTCCGGCAGGGAGGAGAAGCATGCGCTCGGTGCGAGCGATCGCCTTCGTGGCCCTTCTCGGGGTCGCGCTCGTCGGCTGCGGGCCGGACGAGCCGGTCATCGATCCTGGGGACGGCGGCAACTACACGGTGCGGCCGGACCCCGCGGAGTTCGTCGACCGCATCGACAACCCGTGGCTGCCGTTCACCCCCGGCAGCCGATGGGTGTACGAGGCCGGCGGGGGAGAGCGCAACGAGGTCGTGGTCACGAACCAGACCCGCGAGGTCATGGGCATCACGGCCACGGTCGTCCACGACACCGAGAGCCGCGACGGCGAACTCGTCGAGCGGACCGCCGACTGGTTTGCCCAGGACCGCGACGGCAACGTCTGGTACCTGGGTGAGGACACGACGGCCTACAAGAACGGCCAGCCGTCCTCGGCCGGGTCATGGGAGGCCGGGGTCAACGGCGCCCTGCCGGGCATCATCATGAAGGCCGAGCCGAAGGTGGGCGACGCCTACCGCCAGGAGTTCTACCGCGGCCAGGCCGAGGACATGGGCAAGGTCGTCCGCGTCGGCGACACCGAGACGGTCCCGTTCCGGTCCTTCGACGGCCTGCTGGTCACCCAGGACTGGACCCCGCTGGAGCCGGACGTCGTCGAGGAGAAGTTCTACGCCAAGGGGGTCGGCCTGGTGCTGGAGACCACCGTCCGTGGCGGCGCCGACCGCAATGAGCTGGTCAGCTACCAACCCGGTCGATAGCCCATTGTCACTGGGCAGTTCCGGCCGGTGGAGGGCCCGCTGCCGGTCCGGTAGCGACGTCCCTCACCCGGCTCTCATCATCCTCTCACCGCCACCCGACACAATGAAGGGATGCGGGCACTGGTCGTCGAGGACGAGCCCAAGATGGCGGTCCTCCTCCGGCGCGGGCTGGCCGAGGAGGGCTACGCTGCCGATGTCGCCGGCACCGGCGAGGACGCCATCGACCTGGCCGGGGCCATCCCCTATGACGCCATCGTTCTGGACGTGATGCTGCCCGGGCTGGGCGGGATCGAGGTCTGCCGGCAGCTGCGGGCCAGCGGCGTCTGGACCCCGATCCTCATGCTGACCGCCCGCGACGGGATCGAGGACCGGGTGGCCGGCCTGGACGCCGGCGCCGACGACTACCTGGTCAAGCCGTTCTCGTTCGCCGAGCTGCTGGCCCGGCTGCGGGCCCTGGCCCGCCGCGGCCGGGCCGAGCGCCCGGCGGTGCTCCAGGCGGGACCACTCCGGCTGGATCCCGCCACCCGGCAGGTGTGGCGGAGTGAGGCCGCGATCGAGCTGTCGGCCAAGGAGTTCGCGCTGCTGGAGACGTTCATGCGCCGTCCCGGGGAGGCCCTGTTCCGCCTGGAGCTGCTGGAGCACGCCTGGGACTACACCTACGAGAACCGCTCCAACGTGGTCGACGTCTACGTCGGCTACCTGCGGGCCAAGATCGACCGCCCGTTCGGCCGCCACTCGATCGAGACGGTCCGCGGGGTCGGCTACCGGCTCCGCGGTGACGGGGGAGGCTGAGCGGGGGTGCGGCCACTGGCCGGCCTCCCGATCCGGGTCCGCCTGACCGTGGCGTTCGCCGCCGCCATGGCCCTCGTGCTCGCGGCCAGCGGGCTGTTCCTGTACGTGCGGGTCGGCGCCGCCCTCGACCGCACGATCCGCCAGGGCCTGGCCGGCCGGGCCGACGACATCGCCGCCCTTGTCCGCGAGGCCGGCCCCGGGCTCGCCCAGGCCCAGGGCCGACCGCTGGTTGAGCGGGACGAGAACTTCGCCCAGGTCCTCGCCCCCAACGGCGCCGTCCTGGACAGCACCCCAGGGCTGAGCGAGCGCCAGCTGCTCACCGGCGAGGAGCTGGCCCGGGCGACCCAGGGCACCGTGATGGTCGACCGGCCGCCGTTTCCCGGCGCCGACGACCCCCTGCGGCTGCTGGCCACCGCGGTCCCGGCCGCCGGGGGGCGGACGGTGGTGGTCGTGGTCGGCACCTCCACCGAGGAGCGGGCCGAGGCGCTGGAGAGCCTGCTCGGTCAGCTGCTCCTCGGCGGGCCGCTCACCCTGGTGGCCGCCTCGCTGCTCGGCTACCTGCTGGCCGCGGCCGCGCTGCGGCCGGTCGAGTCGATGCGCCGCGAGGCCGAGGCAGTGTCGGCGGCCGAGCCCGGCCGGCGGCTGCCGCTGCCGGCGGGCGACGACGAGATCAGCCGGCTCGGGACCACCCTCAACACCATGCTGGACCGCCTGGAGGCGGCCCTGGCCCAGGAGCGGCGGTTCGTCTCCGACGCCAGCCATGAGCTGCGGACCCCGCTGGCGTCGCTGCGCACCGAGCTGGAGCTGGCCCTGCGCCGCCCCCGGCCGGCCGCCGAGCTGCGTGCGGCGCTGGCCTCGGCGGCCGAAGAGACCGAGCGGCTGTCCCAGGTCGCCGACGACCTGCTGGTGCTGGCCCGGGCCGACGGCGGCAGGCTCCCGGTCAACCCCGAGCCCGTCCCCGCCGCCCAGCTTCTGGCCGAGGTGACCGAGCGCTTCGGGGCCGAGGCGGCCCAGGCCGGCCGGGCCATCGACCTCCAGGCCGAGGACCGCCTGGAGGTGGTCGTGGACCGCCTCCGGGCCTCCCAGGCCCTCGGCAACCTGGTCGACAACGCCCTGCGCCACGGCCGCGGCCGCATCCGCCTGGTCGCCCGGCGGGTCGACGACCGGGCCGAGCTCCACGTGCAGGACGAGGGCCCGGGCTTCCCGGAGGGGTTCGTCGGCCGCGCCTTCGACCGCTTCAGCCGGGCCGACCCGGCCCGCCAGGGTCCGGGGGCCGGCCTCGGCCTGGCCATCGTCGCGGTCATCGCCGACGCCCACGGCGGCAGCGCCCACGCCGCCAACCGCAACGGCGGCGCCGACGTGTGGCTGGAGCTCCCGGCGGATACCGCAAGGTAGGCGTTCCCAAGATTGGCGTTGGGCCCAAGCACGTGGCGATCAGGGTCCCCAGACCCAGCCCGCCGGTGCCGCCTGGAACCGTTGCGCCGCCCCGGCCGGCCACGTGGTTCGGTTACGCCCGGATGCCTGACTGGCCTTCCACGTCGGCGGGCTCGTCGCCGAGTAGGTCTCGGCCGCGGCGTAGGACCGCCTCCAGCCAGGTGCCGGCGATCATGGAGGTGATCAGGGCGAGGAGTACCAGCATGGTGTAGAAGCGGTCGTTGATGATGCCGGCGTCCAGGGTCACCGAGGCCAGGACGATGCCGGGGCCGCCGCGGGCGTTGAGGGCTACCGCCAGGTTGCGGGCGCCCCAGCGGCTCTCGCCGACCATTCGGGCGCCGGCATAGCAGCTGGCCGACTTGATCAGGCAGGCGAAGCCGAGCAGGACGAGGAAGAACAGCGGCTCGAAGGCGTTGGCCAGGTCCAGGCGCAGGCCGACGATGGCGAAGTACAGGGGCACGACCACGCCGCTGGAGACGCTGGTGATGGCCTGGCGGGCCTCCAGGTCGGGGCCGCGCAGGTCCCCGGCCAGGATGCCGGCGACGAGGGCGCCGAAGATGGGGGCGACCCCGAGGAAGGCGGCCAGGCCGGCCAGGGCCAGCATGAAGACCATCTGGAAGGCGATCGGGCTGGCCCGGTGGAGCACGTTGCCTCGCCAGTCGGCCAGGCGCTGGACCAGGCCGGGCCCGGTGACCACCGGCAGGAGGAAGAAGGCCAGGGTGACGACGATGTAGTAGCCGGTCCCGAGCGGGCCCGACGGCTCGACGCCGAGCAGCCCGAGCAGCCCGGACGCCTCGGCGTTGGCCGCGGCCACCCGGGCCAGGGCGAGGTTCAGGACCACGTAGATGACCAGGTCCTCGAGGACGGCCACCGAGAGCACGACCCGGGCGAAGCGGGTGTGGAGGATGCCGAGGTCGGCCATGATCCGGGAGATGACCGGGATGCTGGTGACGGCGATGGCCAGGGCGAAGGCCAGCCCGAAGGAGATCCGGTCGCCGGCCGGGCCGAGGAAGCGGCCGGTGTCGTACAGAGCCAGGAAGCCGAGCGCGGCCAGGAACGGGACGACGTTGCCGATGACGGCGATGCCGAGCACGGGCCTGCGCTCGGAGCGCGACAGCAGCGCCCGCAGCTCGGCGCCCGAGCAGTACATCAGCAGGAGCAGGCCGAGCTGGTAGGCGATCCCCAGGCCGGCCTGGGTGACGGTACCGGTCTTGAAGACGGCCTGGTACGCGCCGGGGGCGACCAGCCCGAGGAGGGTGGGGCCGAGCAGCAGGCCGCCGAGGATCTCCCCGGCCACCCGGGGCTGGCGCAGCCGGGTGGCCAGGCGTCCCAGGAGGTGGGCGGCCACCAGCAGCGCGACCGTAGCCACGATCAGGTGGGTGAGCTCGTCGCTGGAGAGGCTCACGAGAGGGTCCCGAGGCCGACGAGGGCCTGGCGGTCCTCGTCCAGCAGGGAGCTCGTGTTCCACCGCTCGAAGGCGGTGACGACCCGCAGGACCATGTCAACGGTGCCCACCGGGTCGACCCCGATGGCCGTCTCGGCGGCCAGGACCAGCCCGTGGACGCCGTCCAGGAGGGTGTTGGCGATGTCGTTGGCCTCGGCCACGGTCGGGTGGCGGCTGGTCACCATCGACTCGAGCAGGTTGGTGGCCACGTACACGGGCCGGTTCCAGCGGTTGGCCCGGCGGACCACGACCTTCTGGTAGAAGGGGACCTGCTCGAGGGGGACCTCGCGGGAGAGGTCGCCCCGGTCGATGAGCACGGCGTCCGAGGCGCTGATGACCGCGTCCATGTTGCGGATCCCGGCCCGGCTCTCCAGCTTGGAGATCACCGTGGCTCCGGGCCCGGCGAGCTCGCGGACCAGAGCGACGTCCTCGGCCCTGCGGGCGAACGACAGGGCGACGTGCCGCACCCCCATGGACGCCCCGATCGCGATCGCCTGGTGGTCCTTGTCGCTCAGGGCCGGGAGCAGGGGGGCCGGGGCGACGGTCACGGCCTTGTTGGAGCGCACCTGGCCGCCTTCGACGACCACGGCGGTCACGCCGGCCGGGGTCACCTCGGTGACCCGCAGCAGCGCCCCGTTGAAGTCGATGCTGAGCTCGGCGCCCGGCTCCAGGGCCTCCAGGGCGGCGCGGGGCTGGAGGCCGAGCTCCTCGGCCGTGCCCAGGGGACCGGCCGCGGTCAGCCGGACCGTCCGGCCCGGCTCCAGGACGACGTCGGGGGCCATCGGCCCGCAGCGGACCTGCGCCCCCTCGGTGTCGAGACAGATCGGCGTCGCCGAGTGCCGCTGGATGCGCTCGATGGTCGGCGCCACCGCCTCCAGCGGCGTGTGCGACAGGTTGATGCGGAACAGATCGACCCCCCGCCCGGTGAGGCCCTCGATGACGTCCGGGCGCAGCGACGACGGCCCGAGCGTACACAGGATCTGCACCTTCACTGTTCTCCACCCCCTGAGTTGGATGACTCTGTCTCCTGCGCCGGGTACCAGCGGCCGGCAACCTCCTTGGTGACCTCGCGAACCCGGGCGACCTCCCCGTCGCTGAGCCGGCGCCGCCAGGCGACCAGGTTGGCCCTGCTGTCCATGGGCCGGTAGCCGGTCTTGGACAGGCCGCTCCTGGACAGCGACCAGGTGTGGGCCCGGCGAGTGGTCGTCCCGGTGCTGGAGCCGACCACGGCCCGCTCCGCCGCCCGGTCGAAGTGCAGGCCGAGCCAGCCGAACAGCTCGGCGAACGACGCCACCGGGTCGGTGGCCAGGTCCTCGTAGCGGACGACGCGCACGCCCTCGTGGCGGCGCTCGTGCTCGGCCGCGACCAGGTAGAGCATCCGCCAGAGGGTCCCGACCCGGCCCGGCAGGTCCTCGGGGGTGGCCGCGACCGCCTCCAGCTCGGCCCGGTAGGGCGCCAGCCAGTCCCGCATCAGGTCCGGCTGGCCCAGCAGCTCACCGAGGTCCGTCGTCCAGCCGAGCCGCTTCCAGCTGGCCACCAGGGCCGCCGGGTCGCGTGCGACCACGACCACGCGGCAGCCGAAGCGGTCGGCCAGCCACCCGGAGGCGAGCAGCGCGTACGGGTCGTCCAGCAGTGCCCGCCGGCCGAGCAGCCGCCCGGCCAGGAAGCTGCTCGCGTACCTGACCATCCTGGCCAGGTCGTAGGCCGAGCGGTTCTGGCGGAGCTCGGCGGCCACGTGGTAGCGCAGCCCGAGGGTCTCGCGGAAGGGGGCCAGCCAGCCGTCCTCGTTGTGGGCGCCGATGTACTGGTAGTGCCGCTCCACCGGGACCGGGGCGTTCAGCACGCCGGGGGAGCGACCCGGCGGGTGGTCGGGGTTGAGGGGCTCGTTGATGTAGGTGAGCTCGCCGCTGGCCTGGAGGAGCTTGCCGACCCAGCTGGTGCCGGACCGGGCCATCCCGGTGACGACGACCGGCGCGTTCCCGGGTGCGACCGCCGGGGTGGTCATGGCTGCTGAACTGGACGTGGTCATACGCCGACACTACGTCGGCGGAAACTCAGCGACCTCCGGCACGTATTGCAGCTCGGATACGGAGTTCTCCGTACCCGGCTGGCCCTGGCGGTGGCGGAACACGGTGCGGTGGTAGCCCACCGGGTAACGACCGGGCCGGCCGTTCAGCTGCCGCCGGTGTCGACCAGCTCGACCTGGTTGGTGAGGCGGCCCAGGCCGGTGATGGTGATGGCGACCGTATCGCCTGGGCGGAGGGTCAGCTCCGGTGGGGGGACGATCGAGGTGCCGGTGAGCAGGACGGCGCCGAGGGGGAGATCCTGGCCGCGCCAGAGCCAGTCGACCAGCTCGGGCAGGCGGCGCTTCATGTCCGCGACCGCGCAGCGGTCGGCGAACAGCTCGGCCCCGTCGCGCTCGATCGACAGGGTGATCTCCATGTCGGCCGGGTCGGGGGCCTCGGCCGCCGGGACCAGGCAGGGGCCGAGGGCGCAGCTGGCCCGGTAGAGCTTGGCCTGCGGCAGGTACAGGGGGTTCTCGCCCTCGAGGGAGCGGGACGACACGTCGTCGCCGATGGCGTAGGCGACGATCTCGCCGCGCCGGTCGGCGACCACCGCCAGCTCGGGCTCGGGCACGTCCCAGTGCGAGTCGGCCCGGACGCCGATCGGCTGGCCGGGGCCTCTGGCCGTGCCCGGAAGGGCCTTGAGGAACAGCTCGGGCCGGTCGGCCAGGTAGACCTTGTCGTAGGCGTCCAGGCCGCTGGACTCCTCCAGGCGGGCGTCGCGGCTGCGCCGGAAGGTCACCCCGGCCGCCCAGACCGGCTGGGCGCCGACCGGGGCCAGCAGCGGGGCGCCGCCGGGGACGGGCCCGGCCGCCGGGGCGACGGCCAGGGCCTCCAGGGCGCCCGGGTCGCCGCCGAGGACGCCGTCAATGCTGGCGGTGGCGTCCAGCAGCTCGGCCGGGCCGTCGGTGACCGGTCCGCGGGCCAGCCGGGGCCGCCCCTCGACGAGCAGCTGCCAGATGGCCACCGCTCAGCCCTCCGCCGGGAGGATCGTGATCGTCCGGGTCGAGGTGTAGAACTCGCGGGCCGCCTTGCCCTGCTCGCGGGGGCCGAAGCTGGAGTCCTTCTCCCCCCCGAACGGGGCCAGGTAGTCGACGCCCGAGGTGGGGGCGTTGACCCGGATCATGCCGGTGTCGAGCCGGGCCGCCAGCCGCAGGGCCCGGTCCAGGTCGCGGGTGAACACCGAGCCGACCAGGCCGTAGCGGACGCCGTTGGCCACCCGGACGGCCTCGTCCTCGTCGGCCACGGGCAGCACCACGGTGATCGGGCCGAACACCTCCTCCTGGGCCAGCCGGGCGTCGGGGGAGAGGCCGTCGACCAGGGTCGGGGCCACGAACCAGCCGGCCCCATCGCCGGCCTTGCCGCCGGTGAGCAGGCGCCCGCCGTCGGCGGCGGCCTCCTCGGCCGCCTCCACCACGCGGTCGCGGGCCGGCTCGGTGATGACCGGCCCGACCACCGTCGACTCGGAGGCCGGGTCGCCGACGGCCAGGCCCTGGACGGACGCGACCAGCGCCTCGGTGAACGGGCCGGGGTCGCCGACGACGATGACCCGGCTGGTGGCGGTGCACTTCTGGCCGGCGTAGCCCATGGCCGCCCCGGCGACCACCTTGGCCGCCCGCTCGGGGTCGGCGTCCGGGAGCACGATCGAGGCGTTGAGCCCGCCCATCTCGGCCTGGCTGGGGATGCCGCGCTCGGTGGCGGCCACCGCGACCTGCCGGCCCACCGCCACCGAGCCGGTGAACGACAGGCAGTCGACCTGCCCCAGCATGGCCCGGCCGGTGTCGGCCCCGCCGGGCAGGACCTGGAACAGGCCGTCGGGCAGGGCTGGGCCCAGCAGCTCGGCCAGGCGCAGGGCGAGGCCGGTGGCCTCCGGCGACGGCTTGAGCAGGACCGCGTTGCCGAAGGCGAGCGCCGGGGCGGCCTTCCACATCGGGATGGCGACCGGGAAGTTCCACGGGGTGATCAGCCCGGCCACCCCCCGGGGCCGCCGCCGCGACTGCAGCAGCGCGGCCGGGCTCGGGCCGGGGTAGGTCTCGCCGTCGGGGTCGAGGGCCTGCTGGGCGTAGTAGCGGACGATTCCGACCGCCCGGGCGGCCTCGGCGCCGGCCTCGGTGACCGGCTTGCCGACCTCCCGGACCATCAGGCCGGTGAGCTCGCCGGCCGCCCCGGCCAGGGCCTCGGCGGCCGCCTGGAGGGCCGAGGCGCGCTCGACGGCCGAGGCGTCCGCCCACCGCCCGGCGGCCGCCCGGGCCCGCCCGGCCGCCTCCGCGACCTGCTCGGGACCGGCCTCCTCGAACTCGGCCACCAGGTCGTCGGGTCGCTGGGGAGAGCGGCTCTGGAGCCCCACCTGCCTCGCCTCCATCACATCCGGTCGGCTGCCGCCCAAACAGTAGCGGAGGGTCAGCCGGCCGGCGGCCAGCGCCAGCGCGACACCGTGCAGCAGTCGCGGAACCCCAGGTGCCGGATGCCCGGCGGCTGTTCGCCACCGGCGCGTCCGTGGTCAAGGTCGACTTCGGCGAGGAGCTGCCCGACGATGCCGTCTCTGCCGACGGCAACCCGGCCCACCGCATGCGCAACCAGTACCCGGTGCGCTACCAGGCGGCCGTCCACGCCGCCACCGCGGCCGCCCGCGGCGAGGGCGAGGGGATCGCCTGGAGCCGCTCCGGCTGGGCCGGGGCCCAGCGTTTCCCGGTCCACTGGGCGGGGACGTGCCCCCGGCCTGGGAGATGCTGCTGCCCAGCGGCTCGGCGACCAGCTCCTGTGCGGCGGCTCGATCCCTGGTCGCCCCGCTGCTCACCCCGGGCGGGCGGCGGCGGGTGTACCTGCCCGCCGGGACCTGGACCGACTGGTGGACACGGGAACGGGTCCGCGGGCTACGGTGGGTCGAGGCCGCCCACGGCCTGGATACCATGCCGCTGTACCTGCGGGGAGGGAGCCGTGATTCCGATGGGACCGGTCATGCGCTGGGTGGGGGAGCGGCCCACCGACCCCCTGACTGTGGTGGTGGCCCCGTTCGAGGACGACGGGCTCACCGAGCTGGCCGTGCCCATGGACGGCCGCGAGCTCACCGTCCGCTACCAGGCCCGGGCCGGCCGGCATTGGGTCGAGGTCGAGGGGCACCGGGGCCAGGTCGTCCTCGACGCCCCCGACGGCGTGGAACTCAAGCCATGAGCGAGCCGCCGGCCGGGGCGGCCGCGCCCGAGGTCGCGGTCGTGGGCAGCCTCAACCTGGACCTGGTGGTCCGGGTCCCGCGGCTGCCCGGCCCGGGGGAGACGGTCGCCGGCGACGACGTCTTCCGCAACCCCGGCGGCAAGGGGGCGAACCAGGCGGTGGCGGCGGCCCGGCTCGGACGCCGGGTGGCCATGGTCGGCCGGGTCGGCGACGACGACGCCGGCCGACAGCTGCTCGGGTCGCTCGAGGACGACGCCGTCGACACCGCCCAGGTCCGAGCCCTGGCCGGCGTCCCAAGCGGCACCGCCCTCATCACCGTGGACGCCGACGGCGAGAACCAGATCGTCATCAGCCCCGGGGCCAACGCCCGCCTCACCGCCGACGACGTCGCCGCCGCCGGGGCCGCCCTGGAGGCGGCCGCGGTGATCCTGCTCCAGCTGGAGGTCCCGCTGGCGGCGGTGGCGGCCGCGGCCCGGGCGGCTGCGGGGACGGTCGTGCTCACCCCGGCTCCGGTGCGGGAGCTGCCCGATGGGCTGCTCGGTCTGGTCGACGTGCTGGTCCCCAACCGGGTCGAGCTGGCTCAGCTGGCCGGCGGGCCGCTGCCGCAGACGGTCGAGGCGGCGGTGGGGCTGGCCGGCCGGCTGGCCGCCCGGGCAGTGGTCGTCACCCTCGGCGCCGACGGCGCCCTCGTCGTCACCGACGGCCAGGCCAGCCACGTCCCCGCCATGCCCGTCCAGGCGGTCGACACCACCGCCGCCGGGGACGCGTTCTGCGGCGGGCTGGCCGACGCGCTCGCCGCCGGGGCCACCCTCCAGGACGCGGCCCGCCGGGCCGTCCGGGTGGCGGCGGCGGCCTGCCTGCGCCCCGGCGCCCAGGCGTCCCTGCCCACCCCGGCCGAGCTCGGCGCGCTGCCGGAGCCGGCCGGGCCCTGATGAGGGACCCCAGGGCGCCGGTCACCCTCGCCGTTGTCGGGGCCGGCAACCGCGGCACCACCCACGGCGACTGGGCGCTCGCCAACCCCGGCCGGGCCCGGGTGGTGGCGGTCAGCGAGCCCCGCGGCCCGCGCCGGGAGCGGTTCGCGGCCCGCCACGACCTCCCCGCCGGCGCCGTCCTCACCGACTGGCGGGACTTGGCCGGCCGCGGCCGGCTGGCCGACGCCGTCCTCATCTGCACCCAGGACGCCATGCACGTCGAGCCGGCGGTCGCCTTCGCCGAGCTCGGCTACCACGTGCTGCTGGAGAAGCCGATGGCCACCACCGAGGCCGGCTGCCGGCGCATCGTGGAGGCGGTCGAGCGGGCCGGGGTGCTCCTGTCGGTCGGCCACGTCCTGCGCTACACCCCCTACACCGCCCTGGTGAAGCAGGTCGTCGACGCCGGCCGCCTCGGCCAGGTCGTCTCCGCCCAGCACCTGGAGCCGGTCGGGTTCCTGCACCAGGCCCACTCCTATGTCCGCGGGCCGTGGCGGCGCGAGGACCTGGCCACCTTCATGCTCCTGGCCAAGTCCTGCCACGACCTGGACTGGCTCCAGTACGTGGTCGGCCGGCCCATCCGGCGGGTGGCCAGCTTCGGCGCCCTCACCCACTTCCGGCCCGAGCACCGGCCCGCCGGGGCCGCCGACCGCTGCCTGGACTGCGCCGTCGAGCCGGACTGCCCGTACTCGGCCGTCCGCTTCTACTCGCGCTGCCTGGAGCGGGGCACCGGCTGGCCGCTGGACGCCCTGCTCGACCGCTACACCGAGGCCGACCTCCGGGCCGCCCTGCGCTCCGGACCCTACGGGCGGTGCGTCTGGGCGTGCGACAACGACGTGGTCGACCACCAGGTCGTGGCCATGGAGTTCGACGGCGGTCCCACCGGCACCTTCACCATGACCGGGTTCAACACCGGCGGCCACCGCCGGACTCGGCTGTTCGGCACCCGCGGGGAGCTGGAGGGTGACGGCGAGACCGTCCGGGTCCACGACTTCCTCACCGGCACGGCCGAGGTCCTCACCGCCCGTCCACCCGGCGACGCCACCGCCGCCGGCGGCCACGGCGGCGGCGACTGGGGCCTGATGGACGCCTTCGTCCGCGCCGTGGCCACCGGTGACCCCGCTCCCATCCTCAGCGGCCCCCGGACGTCGCTTGACGCCCACCTGGCCGTGTTTGCCGCCGAGCGGGCCCGCCGCGATGGCGTGGTATCCGATGTGGAAGGGTAATCACCCGGGAGTCGCTCGACGAGGAGGAGCACGCCCATGGCCGACCCCAAGGACACCACCCAGGAGATCCAGACCCAGGTGCTGGAGGGCATCCGCCGAAGCCAGGAGGCCGTGATCGACGGCATGCGGGCCTGGACCGAGACGGTGCAGCAGCTCGTGCCCGGCGGGTCCCAGGCCGCCGTGCCGAGCGGCACCCAGCTGCCGTCGGCCGCCGAGGTCGTCGACTCGGTGTTCGACTTCGCCGCCCAGCTGCTCAACGCCCAGCGTGAGCTCGCCCACAGCGTCCTCGGCGTCACCACCGCGATGGGCGAGCGGGTGCAGGAGGAGACCGGCAAGGCCGCCGGCCCCGCCCGGAGGTCGGCCAAGCGCTGACCACCGGCTGCAGGGAGGAGGCAGGCCATCGAGACGGCGTGGGCTCCTCTGCGGATCCGGGTCTTCCGGGCGCTGTGGCTGGCCCAGCTGGCCAGCCTCGTCGGCACCTGGATGCAGACGGTGGGGGCGCAGTGGCTGCTGGTCGACGAGCCGTCCGCCGAGACCCTGGTCGCCCTGGTGCAGACGGCCAACATGTCGCCGGTGTTCTTCCTG
>Ga0081538_10003423_pt1 | contig 15010 bp, 16 predicted proteins | sample TabmetS5T2R1_FD_71022 | JGI IMG/M metagenome (GOLD analysis project Ga0081538, IMG submission 71022) | Tabebuia heterophylla rhizosphere microbial communities from the University of Puerto Rico - S5T2R1 | ecosystem: Host-associated > Plants > Roots > Rhizosphere ... | reverse complement strand
GGGTTCGACTCTCACCGGTTTGCTTCGGGTCGAGACCTGGTCTTGGGCGGGGTGAGGGTGGATTTTCCGCTTGGTCTCCTGGGGTTCTCCGATGCCGACGCCCTCACCCACGCCGTGATCGACGCCCTGCTCGGGGCCGCGGGGCTCGGCGACATCGGCGGGCACTTCCCCGATACCGACGAGCGCTGGCGGGACGCCGATTCGATCGCGCTGCTGCGTTCGGTGCGCGACATGCTCGGGGATGCCGGGACCGCGCCGGTGAACGTGGACGCCACGGTGCTGTGCGAGGCGCCTCGGCTCGGGCCGTACCGAGACGCGATGCGCTCGCATTTGGCCGAGGCGCTCGGCCTGTCGCCCGCCGCCGTGAACGTGAAGTTCACGACCGCCGAGGGAATGGGCTGGGTAGGGAGCGGCGAGGGCGTGGCCGCCCTCGCGATCGCGACAGTGGCGTAGTTCACTCGCCTGCGTCATGCCATCTGCATTCGGGCGCACCGTGAGCCCGAAGGCAGATAGCGTGCGGCCGAATAGCCTTCCGGCTCGTGCGGCAGGTGCGCATCCACGACACGCTGAGCGGCGAGGTCGTTCCGCTCGAGCCGCGAGAGCCGGGGCGGGTTGGCATCTATGCCTGCGGGCCGACCGTCTACGCCCGCATCCATGTCGGCAACGCCCGGCCCTTCGTGATCTTCGCGCTGCTCAAGCGCTTCCTCGAGCACGAGGGCTACCAGGTCGCGCTGGTCGAGAACGTGACCGACGTGAACGACAAGATCTACGACGCCGCCCGTGACCGCGGCGTCCCGAGCGACGAGCTCGCCCGCAAGATGACCGCCGCGTACGTGGAGGACACGGATCGGCTCGGGCTCGGCCGACCCGACAGCGAGCCGAAGGCGAGCGAGACAGTCGCCGAGATCGTCGCGCTGATCGAGTCGCTCGTGGAGTCGGGCCACGCGTATGAAGCGGCGGGCGACGTCTACTTTCGCGTGGCCAGCTTCGACGGTTACGGCAAGCTCTCGAACCGCCCGCTCGAGGAGATGCAGCAGGGTGAGGGCGACGACGCCGCCGAGCTGAAGGAGGCGCCGCAGGACTTCGCGCTCTGGAAGGGCCGCAAGGAGGGCGAGGACACCTGGTGGGAATCGCCATGGGGACAAGGCCGGCCGGGCTGGCACATCGAGTGCTCGGCGATGGCGGAGACCATCCTCGGCGTGGACTTCGAGGTTCACGGCGGTGGCTCCGACCTCGTCTTCCCCCATCATGAGAACGAGATCGCGCAGACCGAGGCGGCGCGAGGGCGGCCGCTAGCGCGCGTATGGATGCACAACGGCATGGTCGAGATGGAGGCCGAGAAGATGGCGAAGTCGGTGGGCAACGTCCGCCTTCTGCACGGCGCCCTCGATGAGTTCGGTCGCCACGCGGTCGTGATGTGGCTGGTGAGCGCGCACTATCGCAAGCCCATCGCGTTCACCGAAGAGGCGCTCGAGGATGCGGCGCGGGCCGTCCAGCGTATCCGGGAGTTCCTGCGCCGCCTGGACGAGGGCGCGCCCGAGCCAGCGGGCCTCTCGGACTATGCGGAGCGCTTCTTCGACGAGCTGGCGAACGACTTCAATACCGCAGCGGCACGGGCGATCCTCTTCGAGTGGATCGCCGAGGGAAACCGCCGCATCGACGCGGGGGAGGCCCTGGGCCGTGGCCGTCTTGACGAGATGCTCCATGCGCTGGGACTGGAGGGTCTGCTCGAGGAGCCGGCAGAGGAGGCGCCCGACGCGGTCCGCCGGCTGGCCTACGAGCGTGAGGAGGCTCGCGCCCAGCGCGACTTCAACCGCGCGGACCGGATTCGCGAGGAGCTGGCGGAGCGGGGCTGGGAGGTCCGTGATACGACGGACGGGGCCCAGCTGGTGCGGAAGGGATGAGAGGCCCGCGAGGCGGCCACAGTCTCGGGCTGCCGCGGCCGCGCCGCCGGCGCCGGGCGGCGAGCGCGTGATCGTCTACGGCCGCAACCCCGTGCGCGAGGCACTCCGCGGCAAGCGCCGTGTCCAGCGCGTCTTCGCCACGGAGCGCGCCGCCCACGAGGTTTGGCTCGGCGAGGTCGAGGCGCGAATCGTCGATGGCCACGAGGTCGAGGCGCGCTGCGGGTCTCCCGACCACCAGGGGATCTGCGCCGAGGTCGAGGCCTACCCGTACACCGACGCGGATGCGCTGCTCGACCCCGAGGAGGCCCTCGTCCTGTGCCTCGACGAGGTACACGACCCGCACAATGTCGGCGCCGTCTGTCGGGTTGCCGAGGTCGCCGGTTGCGCGGGCGTCGTGCTTCCGGAGCGGCGCTCCGCCGAGATCACCGCCGCGGTCTGCCGGGCATCGGCGGGTGCGGTGGAGCACTTGCCGGTGGCCCGAGTGCGGAATCTCGCCGATTGGCTCACGGCCGCTAAGGAACGGGATGCGTGGGTCTACGGCGCCGCGGCCGATGCGGAGGTCGCCTACGACCGGCCGGACTACCGCGGTCGAGTGGTTCTCGTCCTCGGATCGGAAGGTAGGGGCCTTCGGCGGCGCGTTGCGTCCGTGTGCGACCAGTTGATTCACCTTCCGGGTCGCGGGCGGGTTGGCTCGCTCAATGTCTCCACGGCTGCCGCGGCACTCGTGTACGGGATCTTGCATTTCCGCACCGCGCTTGACAGGGCTCCATAACGCGGCCATACTCGCGCCCAGCAGATCAGGCTGAAGTCGAGCTTTAGAGCTCGTCTTCAGAGAATCTGGCGCCAGGGGAGGTAGTGCGCCACCGAGCTTCAGGGGCCAGTGGGGCCCGAGAGGAGCATTCGATGGCAGCATCCGCTACCCCCGGGACGGTCCGGCCGCGCACCGCCGCCGCACCCGTTATCACGCGTCGGGTGACCGCTCGAGCTCACGCTGAAGTCGAGCTTGATGATCACTATTTGATCGCACTCGCAAAGCAGGGGAAGCGGGACGCCTACGACCGAATCGTGAAGCGGTACTACGGGTTCGTCCGGCTCAAGGCGTCCTCCTACTTCCTGATCGGCGGTGACGCCGACGACCTCGTCCAGGAAGGCCTGGTCGGCCTCTACAAGGCGGTTCGCGACTACCGGTGGGACCGGGAATCGAGCTTCCGCAACTTCGCGGAGCTCTGCATCACGCGGCAGATCATCACAGCGGTCAAGACGTCGACGCGCAACAAGCACACCCCGCTGAACGAGTACGTCAGCTTCTCGCAGACACCTGCGGCCAGCGGCGGCGACGGCGAGCCCACGCTCGACGAGCTGCTACCCGGCCCGTCGGTGCACGACCCGGTCAACCAGGTGATCTCCTCGGAGGAGCTGCACAGCCTCGTGGCATGCCTGTCGAGCGTGCTGTCCGACCTCGAGAGCTCCGTGCTGTCGCTGTATCTGGACGGCCACAGCTACGAGGCGATCGCGGGCCGCCTCGGCTGTGACACGAAGACCGTGGACAACGCGCTTCAGCGCGTGAAGCGGAAGGTCGGAGCCCACCTGGCGTCGCGGCAGGTGCTGCTCTAGCGGGCGCGCAGCGCACGCGCCGGCAGACGGCGCAGATCGAGGATCGACGCGCGATCTTCGATGTGAAAGCGTCCGATCGAGCACCAGACGGAGCTATCGTCGCAACTATCGAGCTGCCCGCTTAGCTCAGTTGGTAGAGCATCGCCCTTGTAAGGCGAAGTGCGTCGGTTCGAGTCCGACAGCGGGCTCTCCGTTCTACAACAGCGCCCGCCGCGTCGCCGGGCGCGGGCCGCGCCGGCTTACGCCTCGGTGCTGCCGACCGTCGCCCGCTCGATGTCGCCGTGCCCGTTGGACGAGATCGGCACCTGCTCGAGCGGCTCGAACTGGGAGGAGTTCAGCCGGCGCTCGAGCTCCGCGAGCGCGACTCCGAAGAGCAGATGTCGCCATGCGGCCTGGGCGAACGCCCGTCGGTTCCCGCCCATCCGCTCGAGATCGGCGCGGGCCGGGTGATGGCGGTCGATCAGCGCGCCGAGCGGCCAGAAGGCCATGTGCTCGCCGATCGCCGCCCCGACGCCGGCCACCAAGGGCGGCGCGGGGATCAGCGGGCGGACCAGGGCAAACACCGCGCCGAACGCCGCCCCGTTCAACATGTGGATGCCGACGCCGGCGACCTGCCAGCGGGACCCGCGTGTGACGAGCTTGCCGAGCAGCTCCACGTCGTCGTAGCCGCAACCGAAGACCCGCTTGTCTAGCGGCTGCTGAGCCGCCCACAGCCCTGCCGCGGCGGCGCCGGCCAGGGCGCCGTTGAATGTCCGGCGGAGCTCCACCACCCGCAGCGTAACGGCCCGCACGCACCCGGGTAGCTGTACTGCGATGCAGGAGGAGTCATGCTGAAGCCGCGGCCGCTCGAGGTGTACCACGAGCGCACGCGCCGGCGAGGGATAAACCCGCTCGTCTACTGGCCCGTGCGCTTGATCGTCAAGACGGCGGTGCTCGTCTACTTCCGGGTGCAACGCCTCGGCCGCGAGCACGTCCCACGGGGCGGCGTGATTCTCGCCTCGAACCACCGCAGCTTCCTCGATCCGTTCGTGATCGGCGGCTGCGTGCGCCGGCCGATCTTCTTCGTCGCGAAACGCGAGCTCTTCAAGAACCCGCTGCTCGGCTGGCTCCTCAACTGCATGGGCGCGTTCCCGGTTCGTCGGGGGCAGTCGGACGAGGAGTCCGTGAAGACCGCGCTCGCGCTGCTGGCGCGGGGCAAGGCGGTCGTGGTCTTCCCCGAGGGAACCCGGATCACTAACGGCTCGCTCGGGCGTCCCAAGCGCGGCGTCGGCCGCCTGACGCTCCAGAGTGGGGCGCCGGTCGTGCCGGTGGCGGTGACCGGCAGCGAGCGCGCGCGCGACGGCTGGCGGATCAAGCCGGTCAAGGTGCGGGTGCGGTGCGGAGCGCCGCTGAGGTTCCCGAAGCTCGAGAATCCGTCGCGGCGCCTCGCCGGTGCAGTGACCGATCGGATCTGGCCCTGCGTTCGCCTGCAGTGGGAGTGGCTCGGAGGACCGCCCGCGCCGACGCCCGGCGAGGGCGCCAAGCCGACGCCCGGCGCGCATGCAGAGCCGGCGCGCGCGCGCCCGCGCGAGAAGACCCGCGCGGCGTGATGCTCGGAGTAGGCTCCGCGATGGGTGGCGGACCCCGCGGACAAGCAGCGGCTCGACCGGGACTTCTCCGAGCTCTACCGCACGCACCTGCGCGACGTCTACAGCTACGCCTACTACCGGGTGGGCAACCACCACGATGCCGAGGACCTGACGGAGCAGACGTTCCTGCAGGCGTACCGCCACTTCGAGCGGGCGCAGCGAGAGTCGAACGGGCGCCCGCTCCGGCCGTGGCTGATCCGAATCGCGCACAACCTGGCGGCGAACTACTACCGCGACCGCTCGCGGCGGCCGATGACCCAACTCGAGGACGCGACCGTGCTCACCGCGCCGCACGGCACCGAGCAGATGGTCGAGGAGCGCGAGGAGGTGAAGGAGGTGCTCTCGGGCGTGTCGAAGCTTCCGGAGGACCGCCGCGAGGCCCTGATCATGCGCTTCGCGCTCGGCATGGACAACCGCGAGATCGCCCGAGCGCTAGGGCGCTCCGACGGCGCCACCAAGGTGTTGATTCACAGAGCCATCAAGCAGCTCGAAGAGGCGTTGAAGGAAGATCGCGATGAGTGAAGGCGAACGAGTGGAGCGGCTGCTTCGGCTGGCCCTGACGCCGGTCGAGCCCCCCGAGCGGCTCAGCGACCGGCTGGAGCGGGGGCTCGCGGAGCTGACGGAGGCCGCGGCCGACGAGCTTGCGGACTGGGAGCTGTCGGCGATGCGCGACCCTCGCAACTGGGCGCGGCCTGCCGCCGCGGTGGTGGTCGGCAGCTTGGCCGGCGGTGCGCTGGTCCTGGTTCGGGCGCGCCAGCACCAGAAGAAGAAGCAGTCGGCCCGCCTGCGCGCGCTCGAGCGCAGCATTCGCAGCGTGGCCGGCGACCTCGAGAAGCGGCTGCGGCACTAGGGGCGGCGAGCCGGCGGCCGCCCGGGGCAGCGGCCGCCGGACCCACGCGGTGCGCTACGCCGCCGCCGGGCGGGCGGTGCTCGGCGCCGCCGTCGCCGGGGTTGCGAGTCCGGCCCCGACGCCCGCGATGCCGATTAGGAGGTGGAGGACGTTGTCCTCGGTATTGACTGGGATGAGGTTGAAGATCTCGTCGCCATCGCCCGCGATGAAGCCGAGCAGCGCGACGACCAGATACACCGCCCCGAGGCCGATCGCATAGCCGCGCGCGCCGCCGTACGAGCCGGCGACGGCGAGGCCGAGCACGCCGGTGGCGATGTGCACGACGTTGTGCCAGCCGTTCACGTCGAGGATGCCGAGCACGGCGTCGCGCTCGGTGCCGTCTCCCGTAGCGAAGCTGGCGTTGTAGAAGAAGCCGACGATTCCGGCGACGACGAGCGTCAGACCGATCACGAGGGCAAAGACCTGAGCGGGTGAGCGACCTTCCATCGCATGACCTCCTAAAACGTGCGAACTGGGGTTCACTCCTTGTTCGTTCTCACCCCGTTCGTGGATCATGGTTTCGCGGCTGATCCAGATCGCGCGCCGTCGCGTAGGAACGAATCGCCATGGCAGACCTCCGCAACCTCGCGGACGAAGAGATGATGCAACTCGTACAGGCCGGCGATCCGCGCGCCTTCGAGCTGCTCTACGACCGCCACGGCGGCGCCGCCTTCTCGCTTGCGTACCGGATGGTCGGGAACCGCACGTCGGCGGAGGACGTCACCCAGGAGGCGTTTCTCTCGATCTGGCGGAGCCGTCTGCGGTACGACCAGGCCCGCGGGAGCGTCCGGACGTGGGTGCTCGGCATCGTCCACAACCGGGCAATCGACGGCCTGCGGAGGAGCGTCGTGCACGACCGCCGGCGCGAGACGATCGAGGACATGGAGGAGCGCTTCGAGGCGCGCGACCGGACCGACGTGGAGGCGGCACGGAGGGAGGAGGCCCGCAGCGTCCGGAGTGCGCTCGACACGCTGCCGGAGGACCAGCGTCGAACCATCGAGCTGGCTTACTTCGGCGGGTTTAGTCACAGTCAGATAGCCGAGCTGCTGAACGAGCCGATCGGTACGGTCAAGGGAAGGATGCGGCTCGGCCTGGACAAGATGCGACGCCAGCTCGGTGAGGGCGTCGCAGCCGAGGGATTTGCATGACCGCACGTGAGCACACGAGCTACCGCGAGGACATCGGCGCCTATCTGCTGGGAGCGCTGACCGGCCCGGAGCGGCGGAACTTCGAGCAGCACCTCGACGAGTGCGCGGACTGCCGCGCCGAGATCGAGCGGCTGCGCCCGGCGGCCGACGCTCTGCCGCGATCGGTAGAGCAGATCGAGCCGCCACCGAGCCTGAAGTCCTCGCTGATGAAGGTGGTCGACAGCGAGGCGCGGAAGCGCGCGGGCGCGCCCCCCAGGCGCTCGCTCTGGGAGCGCCTCTTCCCGCGCGGCGGGCTGGTCCGCCCGGCGCTCGTAGCGGGGGTGGCGCTCGCGGTGGGCCTCCTGGCCGGCATCGGCGTCGCCGGGCTGGGCGGCGACGGCGAGAGCACCGTCGCCGCGACGGTCACGGGCGCCCAGGCACAGGGCGCGCGGGCCGAGCTTACGATCGAGGACGGCGCCGCGACCCTCACCGCCAGCGGTCTCGGGGAGCCGTCGGCCGGCGGCGTGTACAAGGTCTGGGTCCTGCGGCCGGGCGAGGACGCGCCGCGTCCGAACGCCGTGTTCCTGCCCGACGACCGCGGTAGTGCAAACGTCCCCGTGCAGGGCGATCTCGACGCCGGCGACCAAGTGCTCGTCACTCCCGAGAGCAACCCACAGGTGACGGCGCCCGAGGGGACGCCGTTCATATCGGTCTCCGTCCCGACCTGAAGCGGCGCGACCGCCGCCCGCCTCGGTGGCAGCTAGTGTGACCTCCAGCCATGGAGGCCTGCTACCGGCATCCGAACCGCGAGACCGGCGTCCGCTGCTCGAACTGCGGGCGGCCGATCTGCCCCGACTGCATGACCTCGACGCCGGTGGGCATGCGCTGTCCGGAATGCGCGCGCCAGCGCCAGGCGGTGCCCGCGGTCCGCAGCCGCACCGACGAGCCCGTTCTCACGTACATCCTGATCGGGATCAACGTGGCGGTGGCACTAGGCGCCCTGCTCGGCGGCGCGAGCGCGACCGGCGGGGGCGGGCTCGGCGGGAGCACGCTGCTCGAGGAAGGCTCGGTGTCGCGCGCGACCGTCGCCGACGGCGAGTACTGGCGACTGGTCACGGCAGGCTTCTTGCACGCCGGGTTCTTCCACCTCCTGTTCAACATGCTCTCGCTCTACATCCTGGGCTCGATCCTCGAGCCGGCGGTCGGGCGGCTGCGTTTCGGGCTCATCTACTTCGTGTCCCTGCTCGCGGGCTCGTTCGGCGCGCTTCTCGTCGAGCCGACCTCCCCGACGGTGGGGGCCTCGGGCGCGATCTTCGGCCTCATGGCGGCGGCCGTGATCGTGATGCGAAACCGGGGCATCAGCATCATGGAGAGCGGGCTCGGGATCTGGATCGGGCTGAACCTGATCATCACCTTCACCGTGCCGAACATCTCGATCGGCGGGCACATCGGAGGGCTGATCGGCGGCGCGGTCAGCGCGCTCGTGCTGTTCGACCTCAGCGACCGGATTCGGCTGCCGGACGTGGTGCCGGCCGCGCTGTGCGCCGGCCTCGGCGCGCTGGCGGTGGTGGGCTCGATCGCGGTGGCGGGCTAGCCACGCCGGCGATCCGAAACACGGCGGGATCCCCATCCGTTCGCCCTTATGTGGGATATGGCCACGAAAGGTCGAACACGTCGCGTCGATCCGACCGGACCCCGTACCCAGCCAAGCGCGGCCGGCGGAGAGCGACCGCGCGACGGCTCGGCGCTACCCCACCGGCGCCGCCCGCTCCAGGTCCACCTCGATCGATCGCCGCGTAGGCGGCGCCGGAACGAGGTCCGGGTGCAGCAGATGGCCGAGAAGCTCGATGCCCTCCACCAATCGCGGCCCGGGTCGCGAGAAGTACGCCGCCGCATCGACCGCCACTACCCGCGCGTTCAGGGCGGCCAGGCGCTCGCGGTGCCGCACCGCCTCGGCGGCCGCCTGCTCCGCGTAGTAGCCGCAGGGCATCGCCACCGCGACGTCCGGCGCCGCGGCCTCGAGCTCCGCCCACTCGACAGTCCGCGATCTCTCCCCGGGAAGCCCGAGGACGTCCTCGCCGCCGGCGAGCTCGATCATCTGCGGCACCCAGTGACCTCCTGTATAGACGGGATCGAGCCACTCGAGTGCTGCCACGCGCGGACGCGGCGCACCCTCGACCGCCCGCTCGACCGCCTCGATCCGGGCCCCCGCCTCCTCAGCCAAGCGGACGCCGGCCGCCTCCGCCTCTGCCGCCTCCGCCAGCCGGGGGACGTCGGCGAGCACCTCCCCGAGCGTGGCGGGGTCGAGCGAGATCACCCGCGGTCGTGTGGGCAGACGCTCCGCGACCGCACGGACATCGTCGAACGACACGGCGCAGACCTCGCAGACCGCCTGCGTGACGATTAGATCGACCTCGAGCTCCCGGAGCGTCTGCTCGTCGAGCTCGTAGAGGGCCTCCCCGCGGCCGACGCGCTCGCGGACCGCGGCGTCGATCTCCGCCGTGGGCAGTTCCTCGGGTATCACGCTCCGAGTCAGGTGCGGGAGCTGCTCGGCACCGGGCGGGTAGTCACACTCGTGAGTGACCGCCACGATGCGGTCACCCAGGCCGAGGGCGAAAAGCATCTCGGTCGCGGAAGGCACCAGCGATGCGATACGCATGGAGACGAGGATGGCACGTCCAAGCGACGAGGAGGCAGACCGGCCCGTGGGAAGCCGAACCCGGTCGCGCCGCCGGGACGGCGGCCATGCCATCAAGGTCCGGCCAGGACGGCCGGACGCGGTTTCCAACTGCTACGCTCGCGGCGTCTGCCGATGAGCGACGACGAACCGCCTCGAAGTAGCCAGCCGTTTCCGGCTCTCGGCCTGAAGTGACCGAGCTGATCCTCCTCCTGGGCGTCGCCGCGCTCGTCGCCCTCAACGGCTTCTTCGTCGCCGCGGAGTTCGCGCTCGTGCGTGCTCGCCAGAGCCGTGTCGAGCAGATGCGGGACGCGGGTGAGAGCGGCGCCGCGCTCGCGCTGCACGAGATCGATCGCATCGACGAATATCTCTCCGCCTGCCAGCTCGGCATCACGATGGCCTCGCTCGGCATCGGCTTCCTGGGCGAGCCCGCGATCGCCTCGCTGCTCGAAGACCCGCTGGGCGGAATCTTCAGCCACGGCGTGGCGGTGGCGCTCGCCATCGCGTTCGCCTACATCGTCACCACGAGCCTGCACATCACGGTCGGCGAGCAGGTCCCGAAGATCTACTCGATCGTCCACGCGGAGGGCACCGCCCGCCGGATCGCGCGCCCGCTGTACGTCTTCCGCGCGGTCTTCAAGCCGTTCATCTGGCTGCTCAACACGGCCTCCAACTGGATGCTGCGGCTGGTGGGCGTGAACCCGCGGGCGGAGTTCGAGGACATCAGCTCGTCCGAGGACCTGAAGCTGCTGATCGCGCAGAGCGCACACGGCGGCAAGATCGATCCGGGCGAGGCCGGGATGCTGTCGGGCGTGTTCCACCTGCACGAGCAGCAGGCGCGGCAGGTGATGACGCCGATTCCGGCGGTCGTGACCGTGGACGTGTCGGAGACGGCCGCGACCGCGCTCCGGCGCTGCGTCGACTCCGGCCACACCCGACTCGTCGTGACGGAGAGCGACAACACGGACCGAATCAAGGGCATCGTCCACGCGAACTCACTCGCCCGCAGGCTCATGACGGACGGCCCGGAGGCGTCGATCGAGCCGAGCGTCAAGGATGCCCTGATCGTGCCGGAGACCAAGGCGCTCGATGATCTCCTGGCGGACCTGCAGCGCGAGCGGGCGTCGATCGCCGTGGTGGTCGACGAGTACGGACGGACCGCCGGCATCGTGACCGTGGAGGACATCATCGAGGAGGTCGTCGGCGAGATCGCCGACGAGACCGATCCGGCCGTCGCCGGCGTCCGCCGCCTCGCGAACGGCGACTGGTGGGTGCGCGGCCACGTACCGATCACGGACCTGGTCGACTACGGGGTGGACCTGCCGGTGGACTCGGAGGCGTTCAATTCCGTCGGGGGGTTCATCTTCGGCGAGCTCGGGCGCCTGCCCAAACGCGGTGACATGGTCCGCGTGAACGGCTACTCCCTGCGAGTGGAGTCCGTGCGCGAGAACCGGATCGAGGCGGTGCGGATTCGCGACCACGACGCCCGGGGAGAGAACGGGCCTCGCGGGGAGTGGGCGCGGGGCCGGGTCGAGGAGTCGTCGCGGGGCACCACGGGTCGCTAGCCGATCCGGGTACTCGAGGACGGCCGGCGATCCGTCCGCCGGGGGGGCTACGTTCGGAGGGCAAGCACTTCTCACGAGTGGAGGTCTTGCCCATGTGGTGCGTGAGGCTCAGCGACTCTCAGCGTGACGCCCTCCGGGCGGTGATCAAGGAGCAGGACGAGCGGGGTCACGTGCTCGCCGCGGCGCTCGAGGCGCTGGACCTGGCGCGCTGGGACGACCTCCCGGAAGCCACGCTGCCCTGGGACCGCGTGGTCGAGCTCGCAGAGAGGCAAGGGATCGGCGAGGCCGACGTCGTGTGGGATCTGACCGCGGGGCTGCCGCCGAACCCGCGGAAGCGGACGACCCGCAAGGCGGCGCGCCGGTAGCCGACCCTCAGTACTCGTAGAAGCCCGCGCCGGTCTTGCGGCCGAGCCTCCCCTCGGCGATCAGGTCACGGACCCGGTCGGGAACGTTGGCGCCGATCGATTCACCGATGGCTGCGGCGACGTCTAGGCCCACGAAGTCGAGCAGCGCGAGCGGGCCCATTGGGTGGCCGGCCCCGAGCTTCATGCAGGTGTCGATCGCCGCGGGCTCGATCCCGTCGCGCTCGAGCAGCCGCACGGCGTCGAACAGGTACGGGAACAGGAGCCGATTGACGACGAACCCCGCCGCATCGGGGACCTCGACCGCCGTCTTCCCGAGCGACTCGCACACGTCGTGGAAGCGGCGCCGCGTCTCGGCGGTCGCCGTCTCCGGGAACGACAGTTCGATGAGCTTCATCTTCTCGACCGGGTTGAACACGTGCAGCGCGGCGAATCGCTCGGGTCGCCGGCTGGCGGCGGCGAGCTCTGCGACCGAGAGCGAAGACGTAGTGGTGGCGATCAGGGCGTCGTCAGCGAGCACCTCCCCGAGAAGGCCGTAGAGCGCTTGCTTGGCGTCCGCCTCCTCCGTGATCGCCTCCACGACGATGCCGCAGCCGGCGAGCTCCGAGAGGTCCGTCACGACCTTGACGGCGTCGTCGACCTTCTCGCACGCTCGCTCCGCCGAACCGTTGCTGCGCGCCCAGAGGACGACCTCGTACGGGCCCGCGGCCGCCCGAGCGAGGCCGCAGGCGATCGCCCCGCTTCCCGCTATGCCAAAGGGTTCAGCCATGTCGCCTAGGTGCTCCTCTCCAGCCCCGGGGCAGGTCTTTCCCGACCGCTCCGCCGCCCGGCTCGCCATTGGTTGACTGGTCAGTCAATCGAGTAGGCTTGTACCACAAACCGACCGCGGAGGAAGCAAGCAGATGCAGAACGGGAACGGGCGCGAGGTGGTCGTCGTCGAGGCCGTCCGGACGCCGATCGGGCGCGGGCACCCGGAGAAGGGCTACTACAGGGACACCCATCCCAACGCGCTCCTCGGCAGGACCTATACCGAGGTCATCGAGCGCGCGGGCATCGAGCCCTCCGAGGTCGAGGACGTGATCTCCGGCTGTGTCCAGCAGTTCGGCGAGCAGGGGTTCAACGTTGGGCGCAACGCCTGGCTGCAGGCGGGGCTTCCAGTCGAGACACCCGCGACGACCGTCGACCGCCAGTGCGGCTCGGCCCAGCAGGCCGTGAACTTCGCGGCCGCCTTGATCGCGTCCGGCGTGCACGACGTCGTCATCGGGTCGGGCGTCGAGCACATGGGCCACATCCCGATGGGTGTCGGTTTCAAGTGGGTCGACGACGTAGGGTCGCCCTGGCCGCCAGAGCTGATGCAGCGTTACAACCTGGTGCCGCAGGGCATCTCGGCCGAGATGATCGCGGACAAGTGGGAGATCCCACGCTCCGAGCTAGACGAGATCGGCCTCCGCTCCCACCAGCTGGCCCATCGGGCGACCGAGGAGGGGCGCTTCGAGCGCGAGATCGTCCCGTTCTCGGTCAACGGGAGCACCTACGTCACCGATCAGGGGATCCGGCCCGACACCAATCTCGAGGCGCTGGCTCAGCTGAAGCCGGCGTTCAAGGAGGACGGCCGGATCACGGCCGGCAACTCCTCCCAGATCTCCGACGGTGCGGCCGCGGTGCTGCTGATGGAGCGCGGTAAGGCCGAGGCGCTCGGCCTCAGGCCGCGGGCGCGCGTCGTCGACCAGACGACCGTCGGCGTCGACCCGGTGATCATGCTCACCGGACCCATCCCCGCCACGAAGAAGCTGCTCGCTCGCAACGGGATGACCATGGATGACATCGACCTGGTCGAGATCAACGAGGCTTTCGCCTCGGTGATCGCAGCCTGGCGCCGCGAGCTCGAGCCTGATATGGACCGGGTGAACGTCAACGGTGGGGCAATCGCACTCGGTCATCCGCTCGGCTCGACCGGCGCGCGGCTGCTCACCACGCTGGTTCACGAGCTGGAGCGCTCCGACAAGGAGATCGGGCTCGTGACGATGTGCTGCGGTGGCGGGCTCGGCACCGGAACGCTCATCCAGCGTATGTAGGGCGCGAGGCGCGGGGCCCTCTCCGTAGCGGGTCGCTCGCGCTGGATTACCTCGGCGCGGGCGCGGGTACGACCGGCCTGTGCCGGTACTCGCGCAGGGAACGGTGTTGAGCGGCCGCTACCGCATCCTGCGGCACCTTGGCTCGGGCGGAATGGCCTCGGTGCTGCTGTGCAAGGACGAGCGGCTCGGCCGGCTGGTTGCGGTCAAGCGGCTCCACGCCGACCAGCCGGAAGACGTCTGCCGGCGCTTCCTGCGGGAGGCGAAGCTCGGCGCCTCGCTGAACCATCCGAACCTCGTGTCGGTGTTCGACACCGCCACCGACGACGAGGGCGTCCTGATCGTCATGGAGTACGTGGAGGGGGAGGCGCTCTCGCGCGCGCTCCGCCGCGGCCCGTTGCCGCCGCAGCGCGTCGGGCGCGTGGCGAGCGAGGTCGGCAGCGCACTCGATCACGCGCACGAGCGCGGCGTCGTCCATCGCGACGTGAAGCCCGGGAACGTGCTGTTGAGACACGACGGCGTGACGAAGCTCGCCGATCTCGGCATCGCCACCGCCGCCAGCCACACGCGCATCACGAGCACCGGCAGCCTGCTCGGGACGGCCTCGTACATGGCGCCCGAGCAGCTGGAGGGCCACGATGCCGGACCTGCGGCGGATATCTACGCGCTCGCGGCCGTGTGCTTCGAGGCGCTCGTCGGGAAGCCCGCGCGCTCTGGCCGGACGCCGATGGAGATCGCTACGCAGATCTCGCGCGAGCCCCTGCCGGACCTGCGCCAGCGCTGGACGGGTGCTCCCGGCGCGGCGGCGGATCTCCTCCGGCGGGCGATGGCGCGGGATCCGGGCGCCCGCCCGGCTACGGCCGGCGAGCTGGGGGAAGGACTGCGCCGCGCGCTGGAGCAGGCGCCGCGAGCGACGACGGCGATTACGCGTCCGCTGGCGGGCGGCCCGGCGGCGACCCACGGAGCGGAGCGGCGGGCGAGGCCGAGTGCGGCCGAACGTAGCCTCCGCGCGGCCCCAGCCGCGCCCGACCGCGGAGCACGGCCCGCGGCCGACCGCGCATCCCGCACAACCCCGGCCGCGGCCGACCGCGGAGCACGGCCCGCGGCCGACCGCGCGTCCCGCACAACCCCGGCCGCGGCCGACCGCGAATCCCGTCCGGCGCCGGGCGCTC
>Ga0081538_10003422_pt1 | contig 15011 bp, 16 predicted proteins | sample TabmetS5T2R1_FD_71022 | JGI IMG/M metagenome (GOLD analysis project Ga0081538, IMG submission 71022) | Tabebuia heterophylla rhizosphere microbial communities from the University of Puerto Rico - S5T2R1 | ecosystem: Host-associated > Plants > Roots > Rhizosphere ... | reverse complement strand
TACCAGCTCGCCGAAAACTACTACCATAAGGAAAGACGGCGCTCGGAGACGCGTGTCATCTATACGTTCGGCCGTGCCGACCAAGTCGATCCGGAGGCCCTGCGCCGACTGGCCCAGAGTCTCCTGCGCGTGGCCAACGCCGAGCGCCTCGATCTGCCGGCCCGCGAGTTCCCGCCGGATGTCGGCATCGACGACATCCAGCAGGTCTATGCGTACGGTGTGCTCTATGCCGCCCGCGCCTTATGGGAAGAGCTGGGCATCGGACCGCTGCTGCGGGAGAAGATGCAGCGGGACGGCGGCGACGCCCCCCACGAGACGGCCTTGCTCGCCATGACCGCCAATCGGCTGGCCCGTCCCGCCTCCACGTGGGCCTGCTACGAGCACTGGCTGGCCGATGAGGTGTATTGGCCAGAGGCCAAGGCCTTGGCGCTGGAGCACCTCTATCGAGCCCTGGATTTCCTATTGCGCCATATCGAGTCCCTCGAGCAGGAGATCTTCTTTCGCACCGCCGATCTGTTCAACGCGGATGTGGACCTGATCTTCTGGGATACCACCACCCTCTACTTTGAGATCGATGAAGAAGACGAAGCCAATGAGCTGTGGCAAGACCGCACCATACCCGCGCTGCGTAAGCGCGGACATAATAAGGAAGGCCGCGATGGCAACCCCCAGGTGGTGGTCGGGCTGGCCCTCACCCGCGACGGATTGCCCGTGCGCTCGTGGGTGTTTCCTGGCAACACTGCGGATGTGACGACGATCAACCACCTCAAGGATGACTTGCAGGGCTGGCGGTTGAACCGCTGCGTCTTTGTCGGGGATAGCAGGATGTTCTCCGAGGCCAATCGGCAGCGGCTGAGCCGGGCCCTGGGCCGGTACATTCTGGCGGTGCCGATGCGCAAGGTGACCGAGGTGCCGCTCAACGTGCTCACGCGGGCAGGCCGCTACCGCGATGTGGCCCACAACCTGCGAGTGAAGGAGGTGTACGTCGGCGAGGGCGAGCGGCGACGCCGTGACCTGGTCTGCCACAACCCCGATGAGGCGGCGCGGGAGCACACCCATCGGGAGCGCCTCTTGCAGCTGGTGCGGGCGGAGTTGGCCACCCTCGACGCACGACAGGCCGATCACCCCAAGAAAGCCTGTGAGCTGATGGCCTCGCGTCGCTTCGGGCGCTACCTCCGGATGGATGCACATGGCCGCCTCAGTATCGATGCCGCGAAGGTCGCTGCGGAAGCGAAATATGATGGCAAGTTCGTGGTCACGACCAACGACGACACGCTCGATGCCGAAGATGTGGCGCTGGGGTACACCAGCATGTCCCTGATCGAAGGCTGCTTCCGGCAGATGAAAACCACGGGGCTGCAGACGCGTCCGATCTACCACTGGCGCCCCCATCGGATCATCGCGCATGTGAAGCTCTGTGTCCTGGCGTTGCTGCTGGAGCGGGCCGCCGAGATCCGCTGCCAGCACACATGGCGGACGATTCGCCAGACCTTGGACCAACTGAAGGTGGTGCGCTACCGGCTGCAGGGGAAGACCATTGTCCAAAGTACGCAGGTGACCTCACCCATGGCCGAGATCCTTCAAAGCCTCGGTATTCCCTTGCCGAAGAAGATTCTGGAGGTGTTCGAGTAGGCAAGCACCGCCCAGCGGCCATAGATACATGCCTCCCAGACCCCCTGTGTATCCTGCTGATGGATCGTCATTTATTGATCTGTGTACCTAGCCACCGCAAACTCAGGTGTTGCACAAGGGTGCTTTGACGACCCCCATATGCAGGCTAGCCTGCGCTGATTGCCATGCCGGCAAGGGGCGCTGGGACAGCACCGACTGGGGAGAGAGTATGGGTCGTCCCAGCCACGGTTATTCAAGGTCGAACGTGGCATCCTGGAGTTCGGGCGTGATCACGACGATCGTCGCTTCGCCGCGGGCGGTGCGAAAGTCGTCTGTGCCACCCAAAATGCCGAACCGTCCCACCGCCCCGACCTCAGGCAACGACGGGGCGAAACCGCCAAAAATGATCTGTCCGTTGGGAAACACTGCTGTGTTCAGGCACTGTATGCGTATGTCCGGTGGTGGAGCGCTGACGATCGTACAAACCCCCACGCCCGTGCCCGCTTTCTCATCGTGCTCGTCGAATACCTCGACACTGATAATGAGCTTGTCGCCGATCTGGGGATCGGCGAGATCGCCGGTGAATGTCTGCTCTACGATCTTGGCGGTGACATGGATGCGCTTCGCTCCCGCCTCACCGAAGGCCGGAGCGACGGCCATAGCGAGGCTCAGGGCTACGAGTGTCAGAAGACGTGTCATGTGCGATCCTCCTCGAAAAGTTTCCATAGTACAGTGGGCATTTGCATATGCCAATGGAAGCTGCATCATACCTCACATTCCCTTTTCTTTTCCAGGGGTCATGGAAGGAGGCGTGACGTTTCTCATAGTGGCCTAGTACCAACATTCCTGTCGCTAAATCATTCCACACAAGATTTTAACACTTGATGCCCTGGACACACTACGATGACACGCTTCCGTGTGCTGCCAGTGGAATGTGGAAATTTCCAGATTCCATCTGATTTCGTGGTAGGGTCCTGAGTCCTTCACGATTGTCTTGATATTGCAACATGTTACCCCCATCGTGTTTCATCAGCTGACGAGACCTGCTGACCCGGGGGGGACACATGGGCAAAGCCGCCACACGGACCCGAGAAAACCGTACTATCACCGTCAATTTTCAGGATGAAGCCACGTACTTTCAGCTGCTTGGCGACACGAAGGCCTTTGTCGAGTGTGTCTTCACCTTTCTCCTGGCCCTGGGCTTGCAACTCAAGCACAAGGCGACCTGTCACGGCGGTGGGGGGCTGACACGCCACTCCCATTACGCCCGCGTCCGGCTGGGGGGTCTCACCATCTGGCGCATCCAGTGCACCACGTGCAAAGCCGTGTTCACGGTCCTCCCACATTTCATCCTGCGCTATCGCGCGATGCGACCCGAGGTGGCCCGCGATGTCCTGTTAGCAACATATGGCGGGTTGAGTTTGGAGCTGTGTGCGGTGATTGGGCATATCTCGCCCATGGCGCTCTACCGCCTCGTCTGTGCGCTGGGCCACCAGAGTCTGGTCGCCGTGCTGACCCGGTGCGGTCTGCCACTGCCCGTCTATTTCCTGGCTGACGAAAAGCATAGCCACTGTCTGCGAGACAAAGTCTATCTGCCGACGATTGTCCATGGCCGTGTGCTCTGGCACCTGGGGTACACTGAGGAGGCCAGCGCCGCCGCTTTTACCCAATCCTATCAGGCGTTTCAACACGCCGCGGCCCAGCAGGAGCCCTCATATCGGGTCCGAGGGGTGCTCACCGATGGCTTTGACGCACCACGAAGAGTCTGCGGACCCTGTTTCCAGGGGCACGGCTCGGCTTCTGCCTGCGCCATGCGCTCCTCAAGCTCCCGAAGAAACTGGCGGCGATCGCGTCGCCAGTGCGTCAGTCGCTCCGTGCGCAGTTCCACACCCTGCTCTATCGGGCACGACAGCGTAAAGGCTTGCGGGTGTTCGCGCTCGGCCAACGACTCCGCCACTTTGCCGACCACGTCACCCACACGGCGGGGACGACGAACGGCGCGCGCGTGCGACGCTGGTTTCAGGACAAGAAGGCGGGCTGGTATGCCGTCCTTGCAGACCCGCAGATGCCGGTGACGAGTACCCTGTTAGACCAGGCCCATAATGCTATCGCACGGAAGTTGTTCGCGATGAAGGGGTTTCACCACCCAGGCGGGAGCCAACAGGCGTTTCTCACGGGACTGGCCCACCTGTACAACCTGGTCCCCTATCAGCGTCGGGCGAAGCATGCCGGCCAATGTGGGGTGGAAGTCGAAGGCGGGAAAGTCCCCACACGCGACTGGTTCTTCAATCTCCAGATTCTCACCTCTGGGGGCTTTCGATGAGGTGTGTCACTTTCTACCACGTCATCCGGTGGAATCTGGGAATTCCTGCTTCCACTCGCCGTGCCAATGCGCCCCCACGCCATTCGAGCACTTAATTTCGGTCTTGAACTCGTCGCGCTTGGCTTCACGCTTCACCTGGCACGGACCATCGTGGAACTCATCCTTCCATTCGCCCTGCCACCATCGTCCTGGCCCGCGTGCGTCCGTCCACCCGTCACCGAGCGCAGGCTTGAGGAAACTGAGGCCGATGACCATCACGACTCCCAGAATGAACCACGTGCTCATCGCATCACCCCTGCTGAGACATTATCCGATGCCACAGGCATCGCTCCCGGTCCATGATGAACGGAGAAGCCGCCTGGTGACGAAGCCCACCAGGCGGCTGCGCAGAACTTCGAGAAGCGCCTTCACACGGGTGGTAGGCAAATCTTACAAGGCACGCCTCCCAGAGTCGTCAGGGGCTATTTGATCAGCGCCCCTGTCGCCGCCCCAGCCGCGCCACCGAGCGCGGCGCCGACGGCCGGGCTGCCGCCCACAATCGCCCCCAGGGCCGCTCCACCGGCCGCGCCAATCGCTCCGCCGCTCAAGGCTCGTTGTTGCCTGGGTGTCATGTTGGCACACCCGGCGGTGGCCATCAGTGCGACGACGAAAATGAGCGCTAGTACGCGTGTCATCGGATCCCTCCCGTTGATGATAGACCTTGTGCCTTTCAACTGCTGGCATGATAGGGCGGAGGCAGCTGCCATAGCGCAAGAGCCCGCCTACTAATCTTTTCGGCAGCTGGCCATCAGTGCTCAAGGGGGTCCTGCTGGAGCGCAGGTCATGGAGGTCCGGGGCCGAAAAGGAATGCCCCAGTCTCTTTCAACAGAAACAGTGATCAGCAGAGGTGTATACATAAAAACCCCTCCGCATCACCAGAAACGCGGAGGGGTTCAGTTGTCGGGACTGACCCGCATCCATGACGATCAGCCCACGCGTGCCTCGATGAGCACGCTAGGACGCGCGCGCACTTCCTGCAGTAACCCTCGCTGTAACTTCTCCACATCGTCAAGCGGTGCGAGCCGCTCTGACAGGAGTTGGCTCATGATCCCCAGGGCGATGGCCCACAGAGCGCGCTCACGCCCCTGCCTAGCCGCCTCTGGAAGCACCTCATGAACTCATCGCGCCTCAGCTCTTCTTGGTGGTCTTGACCTGAAAGCTCGACAGCTGCCGCACGACCTCCGAGCTGCCACACTCCGGACACTGGAAGCCCTCTGTTCTCTTGCGCTCATAGTCACTGAGTGAAGAGCTGAACACAAAGCCTTTCTCACATTTCTGGCAGAGAAACTCATAGATCGGCATGTGGTTTCTCCTCTGTCAGGCGCCATCTTGCCCATGGTTCCCGAACACCCATGTCTGTTGAAATCCTCGCGCGTTGTGGTGTGGCTTCTCCCGATCTGCGGCGGGGCATCAAACCACTCGTATGGGGGCGATGGGCGAAGGACAGCAGCTGCCAGGCAGGGATGATCGGCGGGCTTCGTCGACAAGCACCTCAACAACACCGTGTATTACGTCCGGAACCTATACAGGATTGGAGAGGCTGTATCAACCCGCATGTTGAACCAGTATCGCCAGCGCGGCACGCACCGTCACGCAGAGGAGGCAGACAAACCCCGAGGGAAGTGTAGAGGGGTTGAGGAGGGCTGTCAACGGGAATGGTGCGGCAGGTGCCGGGATCAGGGATCGCCAGGTGCCGCAGATGGGGAGATGGCTTGGTCTGGAAAAGCGCCGAGGGTGGGGAGAGAGAGCAGATGCCGAGGATGGGGATAGTGGGGAGAAACGGGTGAGCAATGATGCGGTGGATAGGAATGTCGTTGCCGCGCCCGCGGGGGCGGGCCTGGTGGGGTGTCACTGACGGGTGTGGACGGGGGAACATGGGGCCTGATCGCAGCCTTAAGATAACCCAAGTTGCGACCTATTGACATCCATGGAGGGCTTCCTTCAAGGTGAGGGGAGGCTACCCAGCTACCCCTGCCCGAGGAGGCCCCCCATGGACGACAACATCCTAGCGATTTATTGCTTGTGTACCGACTTCTTGAAAGCGCTACACCATACGGAAGACGACCAACAAAAAATGACTGATGCCGAAGTCATGACGACGGCGCTTGTAGCTGTGTTATTCTTTGGTGGGAACTTCGAACATGCACGAGCGCTGCTTGGCACAGGCCAGTATATACCCATGATGCTCAGTCGCAGCCGTTTTAATCGACGATTGTATCAGATAGAAGATCTCTTGGTGGTACTCTTTGACCTTTTGTGGCAGACATGGAAAGATCTCAATGTGGAATCAGTATACATCATTGATAGCTTTCCAGTGGCGGTGTGTGACCATTATCGCATTCCTCGCGCGAAAATCTATCACCATGAGGTCTATGGGGGCTATATCTCCAGCAAGAAGCGGTATTTTTATGGGCTCAAGCTCCACCTGATGGGTGTGCCTCCATTCTGTAGGTCACACCGAGGTCTGGATGACGAGTCCGCGGCTGGCCCAGAAAGCCTGGAAGGTCCCGTTGAGTCGAGCGCGCCGCAACGCCAAGACATGGAGAAACCCGGGCGGCTTCCAGCGCATGCCGGCTCGCTTGAATCGACTTTGAATGACATGCTTGCATGCCCCCTCGACGGCACCAGACCCCACGGCGAGTCCGCTGTACCAGGACTCCTGGTACCTGATACGAGTCCGGTTGCGCTGCACGTAGCCGATCAGCTGGGCCAGCGCGTCGCGCCCGGCCGTTTTCCAGGGCCGCATCCGCTTGAGCGCACTCAAGACGGTCCCGACCCGGTCCGTGAGGAGCGCCCCGAGTTTCTGCTCCACCCAGGCCTTAGCCCCTGCAGGGTTGTTGGGGTATTGGAGCGTAGCGAAGGCATGGAGGTGCTCACTGAGATGGTAATAATCCAGCGTCTGCCGCACCCCCGGAACGTGGGCGCCTGCCACGTTCCAAATCCAGGGGGCGCCATCGCCCAGCATCTCCCCGATGGGCAGGCGCTCCCAGCCGGCCTCACGGATGCCCTGGGTGATGCGGGTGGCCAACTCCTCCGCCGAGCCCAGGATAGCGACATAGCGGCGGGCGAGGACAGCCCCGCGGGTCGGCTCCTCCACTTGAGCTTCGAGCCGGCGCATGAGGATGGTGGCCACCTTCGCTTCCTGCCAGCGCCCGTCGATGTGCGCCATGACCCCATCCATGGCGACTTCCACGCGCAGGTCCGCCGCCTCATCGCCCGCCGCCAACGCGTCCACGCCCCCTGCGGCCTCCTGCCTCTCGCACTCGGCCTGCCACCGCTGGAGATCCTGGGCGGTGCTGTCGAGGAGGCCCTGGGCTCCACGCGAACTCAGGGCCACCCCCGTGCAGCGTTGCAGGAGATCGTTGGCGACGCGGTGCGGCAGTTCGGCCACCACAGGGGCGTAGAGCGCACGCACGTCGTCGGTGAAGTCTCCCACCTCCGGGACGCCCAGGTGGTGATCATCAGGCCGGAGAGAGGCCCCACACCCGCCACACGGGAAGGTACGCACCGGGATGCACACCTCGCCACACAAGGTTTGCGGACTGACGAGCCGGGTGTGGACATATCGTACGCTGGCATGCTCGCAACAGGGTGTGACATCTGTGCCCTTGAGCTGCTGCGCTTCCACCGTGATCTTCGCCTGGAGAACCTCTCGGGCGACCGGCCGTATCTGCTCAAAGATGGCCAGCGAGGCCGTGGCCACGCAGTGCAGGTCTGACGCCTGGAGGATCGTCTCAATAAAACCTTTGCACCGAGCGAGGAGCTGCTCTACGATGAGGTCATGATCCATGGGGTTCCTCCTGATGAAAAGGTGTCAGTTTTTGGGGTTTCATCAGGATACTCCATGGACTACCTGCCTACAATCTAAAGGCACACCCCCACCTGATGGTCACCCCCCAGGGTCAACCCGTGGAATGTTTTCTGACACCAGGCTCGTCCAGTGATGTACATGCCTTGCGATCCTGCCAGTTTGATGTACCAGAAGGTAGCTCTATATGTGCTGATAAATCTTATAATGATTATGGGATGGAAGATTTGATGCACGAACCAGCCCATATAGAGTTGAGTCTTATCCGCAAAAAGAATTCCAAGCGTGCGACACCTCCTTATATTGCGTTTGTGCAACATTACTATCGCAAAAGGATCGAAACGGCGGGTAGCTTGATCGAAAGAATATTACCCAAAACGATTCATGCGGTCACCGCCCGCGGCTTTGAGTTGAAGATATTCCTGTTTGTCCTAGCCTGTAGTATCAACTGTTTATAGGTCGCAACTTGAGTTAAGATATCAAAAATCACATGCTCGGTTGCATCGAAATTTAAGCAATTGAACTTCAGTTGGTATATCGTTATAGCCCAACAGACCAATATATCCTACTCGAGGGAAGACTATATCTGCAAGACTTACCTCCGAAATCTTCTTTTTATCAATATACGAAATGAACAGATCTTTTGAAAGCAGAATTTTTACAGTTGCCCATGTGTCTGCTGGTATATAAGCTCTATCGTTGCGAAGATATTTTGAGTACATCCCAGTGCTTAGAGCAGCTTGGAGAGGATCGTCCTTATCACATCCTAGCCGAAATGATAATGCATCTGATGACCTACCCCATGGCTGCCTGTTCTCTGAAAATCCAACAATAAATTCTGAGCATTTATTATCAGTGGAAACATGGAGCCTCACTATAGCCTCAAGCAACAATTTGTTCTTAAGAGGTTATATACTATATTCTCCGTCCATAAATGCCCAAATCCAGCAATCTGTAAAATTCTATTTCTCATTTTAAAGCTATGGCAATAGTTACATAGCATAGGTATTTGAGTAGTTCCATTCTGTGTGTAAAATCCAGGAAAAGAAACTAATTGCTCGCTCCCAAAATAACCGTTTGAGATGTTTTTCCATATAGAACTTTCTGGAACCTTTAAGTTCATTTTTGATATCTTCCATTCACCATTAATTCTCTCAACGTCTATAATACCGCTCCACTTCTCGGAGCTCAGATCTAAAGCTTTACCATCCACTTCAACCTCAATTTTAGCTGCGACTGAATCAGCACATACTCGCCTTAAAGAATTTACTCTGATCCATTCAATATTTTTAACTAATGACCTAAGATTCCTAGGAGGGCCTTTCCATTTTGTGGTGGCAGCACTTGCATCGCGTCTATTAAGATTTTCGTAATAAGCTCGTATAAAATTTACAGGGGACCGAAGTGCTGAGCTAGCAAGACCGTTAGACTGATGACTTACAATATTACTCGCGGAATTGAGAAGAAATGTCTTTACGTTATTAGAAAATAATATATCGATTAGAAGAACTATAAGAGAGTTTCAACCAAGTAGTGATGCCTATTGCTCGTACCCTGTTATACTTCCCCCTCCGGACAGATATGTGTATGTCTGAGAGGGAGGATGGCAATGCGTGTATGTCCCCAATGCCAGAGTGATCGGCTCGTCAAAAACGGTTCCGCCGCCGGCAAGCCCAAGAAGCTTTGTCAGCAGTGCGGGTATCAGTTTACCCGTATCATCCCACGCGGTAAGCCCCTCCAAACGAAGATCAACGTTGTCCTGCTATACCTGAGTGGCATTTCCATGCATCGCATTGCGTTCCTCGTGCGGGTCTCAGCCCAGTCGGTGCTCAACTGGATCAGGGCCTTTGCGACAGCGTACTATGAGAAGCCGGAACCCACAGGGAGAACCATCGTCCTGGAACTGGATGAGATGTGGCATTACGTGAAGGAGAAACGCCAGAAGCTCTGGATCTGGAAAGCCCTCGATTGGGAGACAGGCCAGCTGCTGGATTGGGAATGTGGGCGGCGCGACAAGGCGACGTTGAAGCAGATGGTTGATCGCCTGGCCCGGTGGGACGTGAAGCTGTATTGCACGGATCAATGGGCCACCTATGCGTCGGTCATCCCGCAGGACAAGCTGGTGCAGAGTAAGGCGACGACGCATGCCATTGAGCGCAATCATTGCCGGCAGCGCCATTGGTTTGGGCGTTTCAAGCGCAAGTCGATCATTATCTCGAAGTCCAAGGAAATGGTGGACCTTACCATGGCTCTGTTTGCCAAGTTCTGGGTCAATGGAAATCAGGACGAACTGTTATCACTACTTGATTGAAACCCACAAAAAAAGCTTGCAACTTTGTAAGGGGAGTAATCAGCCCGCTCTTGTTGAATGTCGCGCTCCACGGCATGGAGCACGCTCTCGGGACGGCTTATCCTCCCAAAGGCGTGCTCCGCGGGATATATGTGTTGGTGAGGTATGCTGATGATCTCGCGGTCTTCAGTCCCACGCAAGAGGCGGCAGTCGAAGCCCACCACATCTTGAGCGTATGGCTCGGGACGCGAGGGTTGCGATTGTCAGACGAGAAAACCCAGATTCGTCACCTCCGCGAAGGCTTCAATTTCTTGGGGTTTACCATCCGGCATTATCCGACGCCCACGAGCTCGCGCAGTGGCTACAAGCTGCTGATCAAACCGAGCCAGACCTCTATCCAGCAGATAAGCGGAAGCTCAAAGGCCTCTGGCGCACCCATGTGGGCTCGCCTACCGTGGCCCTGATCAACGCGATGAATCCGGTGATCAGGGGCTGGAGCCACTACTTCCGCACCGGGGTGTCCAAGGAGGTCTTCACCGAATTGGATCGTTTCATGTACGAACGCGCGCAGCGCTATATGAAACGGCGTCACCCGAGAAAATCTGGTTGGTGGAGAACGCAGAAGTATTGGGGCCAGACCGTCGGCCGACAAGACCGATGGGTCTTTCAGGATAAGCAGCGCCATGGGACCCTCAGGAAGTTTGCCTGGACAAAGATCATCCGGCATCGGCTGGTCCCGACCACCTATGCCCCCGATGACCCAACTCTACAAGCCTACTGGGCGCAGAGGCGGAGCCGAGCCCCAACCACGGCCGGTCGCGCGGGGCAGCTGGCGCGGCGGCAACAGGGTCTCTGCCCCGTCTGTCACCAGGCGCTGGAGAACGGCGAGGACCTGCACGTGCACCACGTGGTTCCCAAGCAACGCGGCGGCATGGACGATCTAGCGAATCTCCGGCTGGTCCACTACACCTGCCACCGCCAGCTTCACAGCACCAGTGCGCCTCTTGGGGTACGTCGAGGGCTTGAGCCGTGTACCGGGTGATCGGTACGCACGGTTCTGCGGGGAGGGGGTGATAGCGATATCTAGGGTAAAGGAATGGTGCAGCGACCGTAGATAGGGCCTATCTGTTTCTGCGGGTTTCCCCATGGGCAGTGCCTCACTAGCGCTACCATAGTCCGTGCCCCATCCCCTCCCCATCCCACCGTACGTTCGGTTTTCCCGAATACGGCGGTCCGACAGTCTTCATCGCCCACCATGCACAGGTTTCGCCGTGTACTCGAGCAGACCGCTGCCGATGTAGACGAGTCCCATCGCATACAGCTTGCTGTTCGGAAAGCGTTGCCATCCAAAACCCCGGCCTTTACTTCTGTGGGTCAAGTACCGACGAAAGCGGATGGTGACGACGCACTGCCACCTGCGGAACGCTTGGCTGGCGTTCGTGTGCCGGAAGTCGTGCACCCATCCCGTCACCAGCGGATTCACCATGTCCACGAATTCCTGTGGGAGGTGTTTCAGCCGCTTCCGAATCTTCTGTTGGGCGGACTTCGCCGGGAAAATGTCGATGGTAGTCTTGCCGCGACTGGGACTCTTGCGCTTCACGAACTGGAAGCCGATGCAGTCGAAGCCCTCGGGCAATCGTAGCACGTCGGTCTTGTCGCGGTTGACGGTCAGAGCCACCCGCGTGGCGATCGCCTCGAGTGCGGCCAGGACTGGCTGCGGGCGCCTGCGGCACACCACAATGGCGTCATCGGCGTGGCGGTGCAGGGTCGCCCCCAGCTTCGCCGGGTAGCCTCGGCTGTGCCACAGTTGATCCAGCAGGTTCAGCTAGATGGTGCTGTACAACGGCGAGATGGGCGACCCTTGGGGCACCCCCACCGTCGTGGGCATCACCTGTCCCTGGGCTTTGCCCCCGACCTTCAGCGTCTGCTTCATCAGCCGCAGCAGACGGCCGTCCGCGCGCCGCCTCGTGCTCAGCTTGAGCCGCTTGCGATGTGGGATGCTGGTGAAGTACGACTTGCAGTCACGCTCCACGACGCCCCACGCCCGCTGATCCAGGTCGTCCTGCATCGCCAGCGACGCCTGCCTGGCGTTCCGCTTCGGCCTGTACCCATAGGAGCCGCCGTGAACATCCGCTTCGAAGATCGGCCCAAGGGCCAGCTTCATGGCCGTCTGCACCACGCGATCCTCGACGGTTGCCATGCCGAGGGGCCTCGTTCCCCCGTTCGGCTTGGGGATCTCAACCACCCGGACCGGCGCACACTGGTCGTGTTTCGCGCGCAGGGCCTCCTGGAGCTTCTGGATCATGGCCGCTTCTTGGCCGGTCTCGACCATCGCCTCGATCGCCTTGCCATCTCCCCCGGGCGCTCCCTTGTTGGCTTTGACTCGACGCCAAGCGTCCCCCAGGATATCCGCCTTCCAGACCTTGTCGTAGAGGCTGTAAAGCCTCCGCTCCTTGTCCTGCTTGGATGCGCGATAGAGGGCTCTCTGCAGTTTCCGGACGTTGTCTGCTCCGTTCTTAGCCGTGAGGCCATCGGACATCCCACGCTCTTTCGAGCGCCACCGACTGAAGGAGGGCTCCTTCCCTCTCGCCAAGTTTCCAGGGCGATACCAGCGGTACGATGAGGCCCGCGGACTTCTGACATGGCCGGCAGGGATTTCGGCGTGGCCTTATACCCTGCCGTTCCCCGTGGCCTCCTGGGACCATGCCAGACCTCCCGGCCTCCGACGTGAGACATGCACCGCGTGTCACCCCTCACACCCCGGCACCCCATGAGTGGTTCCCCTGTCCATGAATCCCCACCCCTTGGCCGCCGTCCCGGTGAGATGAGACGGGCGGCAGGTGCATGTCGGTATCACGAGGCTACTGTGGGTTCACTGGTGTTGCGGCCCGCTGCTGTGCAGAGGCGCTGCCAGGTCACTTGAGCCGATGAATCACTTCATCAGCCCGACCTTCTGCGAGACCCCCGAATGGACCATTGGGGTCGAGGGACTTTCACCCTCTATGCCTCACGCCTGTACCGGCGTGCCATCTCCCTACCCAACCAGTTACCGCGACACCTTTCGTTTGTTGTTGGAGTTCCTCCACGACACACACGGCATTGAGCCTTCCGCCGCAGGCATCGCCGATCTGGAGGTGCCAGTCCTCCTGGCGTTCCTCGACCATCTGGAATACGCGCGTCACAACGCCATCCGTTCGCGCCATCTGCGGCTGGCCGCAATCCGGTCATTCTTTCGTCTCGTCGCGCTGCGTGATCCGGCCAGTGTCAATCAAGCCGCCCGCGTGCTGGCCATTCCAGTCAAGCGCGCCGATCGTCAAGTGGTCAAAGCGCTCTCCCGGGCCGAGATAGACGCCATGCTCGCAGTGCCTGAGCTGCAACATTGGAGCGGACGTCGGGATCATGCGCTGCTGTTGACGTTGTATAACAGTGGCGCGCGCGTGTCTGAACTCACGGCCTTGGAACAGTCCCAGTTCAGCCTTGGCGCGCAGAGTTTCTTGCAGCTGCATGGGAAAGGTCGAAAAGAGCGCACCGTCCCCTTGTGGACCACCACGGCTCGCACGCTGCAGGCGTGGTTTCGGGAACTCTCCGGCTGCCAGACCGTGCTGGCATTTCCCAGCGCTCGGGGCAAAAGGCTCACCCGCAATGGCATCGATTACATTCTGCAGCAGGTGGTGGAACGAGCGGTGGTTACCTGTCCGTCGCTGCATGACAAGCACATCACACCCCATACGCTGCGGCACACCACGGCGACACACTTGCTTCAGTCGGGTGTGGACCTTGCGGTGATCGCCCTCTGGCTCGGACACGAAAGCACAGAGACCACGCATATGTATCTGGAGGCGGATCTCGCCACCAAAGAATACGCCTTACAGAAACTGGCTCCTACCGGCATGGAAGTCCCCCGTTTCCGGGCGAAGGATGACGTGCTGGCGTTTCTGGCCACGCTTTAATTATGCGCGGCAGAGAACGATGGAAACCACCTCACACGCGCGTTCGCCACCTTGACTTCACATAATCTGGCACTGCACATAATCGCCGTTATGTGCTGCAGGGCATAACGGCGAATCGTTGCCATACCTCAAAAACACCCTCCGCTTCACCCGTCCGGCCGTTCCATACATCTCGAATGTTGTTATAATACTGCCACGTCTCTGCACACCAGACCCGCTGTCCTGATCGGCCTCCCGTCCCTGCAGGGGGAGGCTCAGGAGCGCCGTCGTGACGCCGCGCCAGATTCTCCAGGTCGCTATCCAGACGGCCGCGAGCCGGGGCTTTGAGCTCCGGTCGTGGTGGGAGGAATATATGGAGGGGCCTGTCCCGCCGACGCCCCGCACCGCAGCGGCCGCGCTCCTGTGGCAGCACGACTGGCTGAAGCTGCTCTTCAGCTATCAATTTGCCCGGCCCCTGTTTGGCGATGACGCGCGCGACGATCCCGAAGGCAGCCTGCCCGATTGGCAGTACCATCTGCGCGAACTGGCGGTGCTGGGCGTGGAGGATGAGCGGCTGGCGTACCTGGCCGGGTATCTCCGCCGCTGCTAACGCCCCCCGCCATCGCCTCCCGACCGTACCAGGGACCCGATTGAGACCGCACCGCTCTTCAGTCCCCCTGAAGCCGCGGAGCTCAGGAGGCACCAGGGGCCGAGGCCTTGACCGTGAGCACGGCGCACCCGACGGTGCGCTCCACGGCCTCGGCGACGGACCCCAGCAGGACATGGCGCAACCCCGTGCGCCCGTGCGTCCCCATGACAATCAGGTCGACCCCGGCCTCCTCGGCGACCCGCAAGATCTCCTCCGCGGGCCGACCCACCGCCACGCGGACCGTCGCCGGCACGGGCGCCGGGAGCTGGGTGCGGGCCAGGGCGGCTAACGCCGTCTCCGCCTGCGCGACATGGTCGATGACCAGGCCCTCCGCCGCACTGGTGCCGCCCGGCGTGACCAGT
>Ga0081538_10003421_pt1 | contig 15012 bp, 16 predicted proteins | sample TabmetS5T2R1_FD_71022 | JGI IMG/M metagenome (GOLD analysis project Ga0081538, IMG submission 71022) | Tabebuia heterophylla rhizosphere microbial communities from the University of Puerto Rico - S5T2R1 | ecosystem: Host-associated > Plants > Roots > Rhizosphere ... | reverse complement strand
CGGCTTCCTCGCGGAAGGCCTCCTCGAACTGCGCGAGCGATTGGCGCATCCGCATGGTGGGCGGAAGGCTACCACCGGGATTCGGGGCGAAAATGCGCTTCCGCACCTTGAGGCTCATGCCCTGGCGGGCTCCTTGGCGGCGTCCGCGTAGACGCGGACGAAGCGCAGGTAGTTGTCCGCAATCTGTTGCGCGGCGTCCTCGCGCGGAAGCCCTCCGTCGAGGAATCCCTTGAGCGCGTCCCACCAGATGCTCCGGCCGATCGCGAAGCCGGCGTAGCCGGGCACGGGAGCGCCCTGGCGCAGCCAGTGATCGACCTTGGCGTCGTCGGCGCCGCGGCCGAGGACGACGCAGATCACGCCGTCGCGGCCGTCGCGGCGGGCGGTGCGGGCGATCGTGTCGCACTCCTCCTGACGGTCGACACCCTCGATCTTCCAGATATCCGGCTCGACCCCCGCGTCCTGGAGCTCAACGATCGCGCCGCGCATCAGCTCGGGGCGCAGCTCGGCGTCGTAGCGCTCCTCGTCGCCTCCGACCTCCTCGAGCTGGGGCGGCTCGGCGGGCACGAGCAGCTCGAAGAGGTACTTGCGCCCGTTGTCGTGGAGCCAGTCGCCGAGCCGGGCGAGGCGCTCGGCCTGGCGCCCATTCAGGTCCTTGTCGCCGTCTGGGTTGTAGCGGACGAGCACCTTGGAGAAGTCCGGGTCGAACTGCTCGATGTGGGCGGGGAAATCGTCGCCGTACTCGAACTCGAACTCGTCTACGCCGGACTTCTCGACCGGCATCGCAAGCAGCAGGCCGCGCTCCTTCGCCTGGCCCGGCAGCCCCGTAGGCGCGCCGAACTGCTCATCGACGAGGGCTCCGGTGACGCCCGCCTCGGCGCCCTGCTCGGTCGCCTTCAAGAGTCCCTCGAAGATGAGGTGCTTGGCGTCGGCGATTCTCTCGGTCTCCTCCGGCGTCGGGTCGCCCTGAATCCCGAACATCTTCTTCTGGAAAGACCCGCGGTGATCGAACGCGAGGATGTAGAGCAGGCCGTCGTAGCCGAGTGCCATCGGTTCTCCTTCGTAATCGGTCAACCGGCTTTATACCCCGTTTGCCGCCGCGACCTCTGGATACGATGGCCAGGTGGAGCACCGTTTCGGGGGCCCCTCCTACACCCTTGGGATCGAGGAGGAGCTCATGATCGTCGACGACGAGACGCTCGACCTGGCCAGCGCGATCGAGACGTTGCTCGAGGACGTGAGCGGCGACGCCATCGCCGCGGGCGAGGTGAAGCCCGAGCTGATGGAGTCGGTGTGCGAGATCGCGACAACGCCGGTCAAGAACACCGCTCAGGCCGGCGCTCAGCTGCGTGCGCTGCGGCGCACCGTCAACGAGGCGGTGAACAGGCGCGGGCTGTCGATCGGGTCGGCCGGGACGCACCCGTTCGCGCTCTGGGAGGACCAGCGCGTGGTGGCCCGACCCCGCTACCGCGACCTGATCTCCGGCCTGCAGTTCGTGGCGCGGCAGGAGATCATCTTCGGCATCCACGTGCACGTGGGCCTCGACGATCCGGACAAGGCGATCCACGTGACCAACGGGATGCGCGTCCACATCCCGCTACTGCTCGCGCTGTCGGGCAACTCGCCGTTCTGGCGCGGCGACTCCACGGGCCTCGACTCGACCCGCACGCCGATCTTCCGCGCCTTCCCGCGCGTCGGCATCCCGCCGCGCTACGACGACTTCGCCGACTGGGCGCGCCGAATCGAGTTCATGATGAGCTCGAAGGTGATCGGCGACTACACCTACCTCTGGTACGACGTCCGCCCACACCCGAACTTCGGCACTGTCGAGATCCGCTGCATGGACTCCCAGACCCGGGTCGAGCACACGCTCGCGATCGCCGCCCTCATCCAGGCGATGGTCAAGGAGCTCGCCGAGCATTACGAGGCGGGCAAGGAGCTCTCGCGCTACCCCTACGAGATGCTCGACGAGAACAAGTGGCTCGCCGCCCGCCACGGCTTGGCGGGCTCGCTTGTCGATCTGCCCGACAGGAGCCGAGTTCCGGTGCCCGAGCTCGCCCGGCGGCTGATTGAGCGCCTGCGCCCGCATGCGGAGGAGCTCGGCTCCGCGGCGGAGTTCGACGGCCTCGAGGACATACTCGAGAAGGGCAACGGCGCCTCCCGGCAGGTTGTGGTCTACGAGGCCAATCACGACCTGCGCGAGGTCGTGCGGGAGATCCTTGACGCGACCGTGCCGGAGACCGCCGAGGCGCCGAGCGAGTAGCCGAACGAGCAGGCTTTTCCAGGCGGGTACTCTGAAAGGGCGTGTCGCAGCCCGACCTCTTCGTCGTCTGCAAGAACTGCGGGTCCGAGGTGAGCCCGTACATCACCGAGTGCCCGTACTGCGGCCAGCGGATCCGCAAGCGCGCGCCGAAGATCGACCGCTCCGGGGGCGAGGCACAGCCCAAGCGCAGGCGCCGCGCGAAGCTGCCGCGGCTGCGCGCGGAGGAGATCGCCGGCATTGCACCCGACACGCGCCCGTACGCCACCTTCGCTCTGCTCCTCGTGTGCGTGGCAGCGCTGCTCGTGTACGCCGGCGACCCGAACTTCGACCCGGGCTACATCATCATGCCGCCGCAGGACGAGGTGTGGCGCTGGTTCGTTGCTCCGTTCCTGCACGGGGACCAGCTCGGATACGCGTTCGTCGCCCTGATCCCGGTGGCGATCTTCGGAACGCTCCTGGAGCGGCGCTTCGGTCCCGTGGTGCCCATTGCCGTCTTCGTGCTCGCGGGCGCCGCCGGCGCCGGCCTCGCGGTGACCCTCGAGACGCCGCCGCTCCTCGAGGACTTCCCGCTCTACCCGGTGTTCGGAGCCAACGGCGCGGCGCTCGGGATGCTCTGTGCCTGGCTCGTCGACGACCGCATGGCGGCGCGCCGCGGCCAGGACCGGGAGAACGACCTGCTAGGCGTGTACGTGATTGCGGTCGTCCTGCTGCTGCTGTCGCTCACCACCGAGGAGGCGAACATCGCCGCGGCCGTAGGCGGCGCGGCGGTGGGGGCCGTGCTCGGCCTGGTGCTGCCGCTCTTCACGAGGAAGAGCGCGTACTGAGGCCCGCGCGCGCCTAGTATCCCGCGCCATGTTCACGGACGAGCAGCTCGAGGCTGCCGTACGCGCGCTGTCGGACCCGGGCCGTTTCGAGGGCGCCGAGCGGCTCGTGTCGGCGGCGGCGCCTCAGCTCCAGCGGATCCTCGGCGAGGCGCTGAACGAGGGCGGCTGGTTCGGCGAGGCGCACGCCAGCCGGGTGCGCGCCGCAGCCCGCGAGCCCGACGAGGCCGCGCGTGCCGCGACGATCGACGAGCTGATCGCCGAGGAGACGCGGATGGGAATGCTCATCGGCGTGGCGGTGGGGTGGGAGCTCGCCCGTGAACTCGGAAGTTTCGAAGACGAACCCGACTCATCCGGAGGGACCTGACCGTGGACATCCGCTTTCTTGGACATGCCTGCTTCGAGCTGAGCGACGGCGACACGCGCGTGCTCGTCGATCCGTTTCTCACCGGGAACCCGAAGGCGGCCGTTCAGGCCTCCGAGGTCGAGCCCACCCACATCTTCCTGACGCACGGCCACGGCGATCATTGGGGCGACATCGTCGATATCGCCAAGCGCACGGGAGCTCAGTGCGTGGCGATCGTCGAGATCGCGGGCGAGCTCAACGGACATGGGGTCGATAACACGGTCGACCCAAACCTCGGGGGCACGGTGGAATTCGACGGGGGCTGGGTGCGGCTCGTGCCGGCCTGGCACACCTCGACGACCCCCGGCGGCACCGCGAACGTGCCCGCCGGCCTGGTGATCAACCTCGGTGGGAAGACGGTCTACCACCTAGGCGACACCGCGCTGTTCTCCGACCTGCGCCTGGTCGCCGAGCGCGACGAGCTCGACGCGGCGCTCGTGTGCATCGGCGGCCACTACACGATGGACCGCCGCGACGCGGTGTTTGCCTGCGAGCTGATCGCCGCCCGCACGGTGATCCCCTGCCACTACAACACGTTCCCGCCGATCGAGACCGACGCCCAGGCTTTCAAGGCGGACGTGGAGCAGCGCACCTCCGGCGAGGGGCGCAGGCAATCGACCGTCGAGGTGCTGGAGCCGGGCGAGTCGATAACCATCTAGTGGCCGCCCTCCGCCCGGTACTCGGGGCCCTCGTCCTTGTGCTCGTGATCGCCGCGGCGGGCTGCGGTGGCGACGACGAGGAGCCCGAGACGGTGGCGACCTCACCGCCGCCGGCTGAGACGACCGAGGCCGAGACCGAGGTGGCCCCGACCGAGACCGAGACCGAGCTCGAGACGGAGACCGAGCTCGAGACCGAAACGGAGCTCGAGACGGAGACCTCGCCGGAGGACGAGCCGGGCGGCGCCGGGGACGAGGAGCCCGCTCGCTCGCTCGCTCTCTTCACGGGAGAGAACGGCCAAGTGAGGCCGCGCGTGGTGAGGGTGCCCGCGTTCATCTCGATAAGGGTCGAGCTGCGGACCAACGACGGCGGCTCGTACGGCCTGAAGATCGACGGCAGAACGCTCCAGGTGAGCGGCGGGCTCGCGTCGGTGTCCTCAACGCTCGACGGCCTGCGGCCCGGAGACGCGTACGTGGGCACGCTCACGGGCGCCCAGGGCCGGGTTCGGATCGAGGCGACCGCGCAGCCCGGCCCCTGAGTTGGCTGGCCAGCCAAGGTTCGCTACGCTGGCCGTCCGAGCACGACCGAGCATCGAGGAGAGAGATGGACGCCAGCGACGCCGTCATCCAGCGGACCGAACGCGAGGACTTCCAGGCCACGAGCGACCCGGCCGTGTTGGAGTCGGCGGACCGCGGCGAGGTCAACCTGCTGAGCTACGGGCAGCTCTACGAGCTCTGGGAGCGCCAGCAGTGGGCGACCCAGGACATCGACTTCACGCAGGACCGGATCGACTGGCACGAGCGCATCCCCGAGCATGAGCGCTTCCAGCGGATGTACGGGCTCTCCTCGTTCTTCATCGGCGAGCAGAAGGTGGCCGAGGAGCTCGGCCCGATGATGCGCGCCGCTCCGACCGAGGAGATGCGCATCTTCCTATGCACGCAGATCGCTGACGAGGCGCGGCATGTGCGCTTCTTCAACCGCTTCTACGAGGAGGTGGGGGTACTCGGGGCCGACTCGCTCCACGGGCGACTTGCCGAGACCAGCGAGCACGTGAACCCCGAGTTCAACCAGCTGTTCGACGAGATGCTGAAGGGCCGCGTCGACCACCTCGCCCGCAAGCCCGAGGACCTCGAGGCGCTCGTCGAGGCGGTCACGCTCTACCACATGGTGATCGAGGGCATGCTCGCCCTCACCGGGCAGCACTTCATCCTCCAGTACAACGAGGACGTCGGCACGCTTCCGGGGTTCTGCGAGGGCTTCAACAAGATCGCCCGCGACGAGCACCGGCACGTGGCGTTCGGGGCACGCTTCCTGCGTGAGATGGCGCAGGAGGCCCCGAGGTACGCGGAGGCGATCACACGCACGCTCACCGAGGTCGCTCCGATCGCCGATGCCGTGCTTCAGCCCAAGTGGTACGTCGAGGGCGAGACCGAGATCCTCGGAGCTTCGATGGAGGAGACGCGGGCGTTCGCGATGAAGGCGCTCGAGCGGCGCCTGAAGGTGATCGGCCTGGCGCCGGCGGCGCCGGCGGCCGCCTAGTGCATCCGCCCCCCGACCGGCACGTCGGAGTCGGGCCGCAACAGGATCACCCGGCCCTCCTCGTCCGTCACACCTAGCGTCAGCACCTCGGATCGGACCGGGCCGATCTGCCGCGGCGGGAAGTTGACGACGGCGAGCACGAGCCGACCCTCCAGCTCCTCGCGTGAGTAGTTCTTGATCTGAGCGGAGGAGCGCTTCTCCCCGATCTCGGGGCCGAAGTCGATGACGAGCTTCCAGGCCGGTTTGCGCGCCTCGGGGAAGTCCTCCACGCGCGTGACGCGCCCGACGCGGATGTCGACCTTCATGAAGTCGTCGTAGTCGATCACGGGCAGCAGGGTAATCGGAGCGCTCATCTCACCGATCCGGGTCCGGCGACGTTGTGTTTTGAGCCGTGGCCTCAACCGTGTCCGTCACTGCCTCCGCTCGCCCCGGTGTGCCGGTGCTCGCGGGCGCGGCGGCCCTGGTCACGGTGGCCGCCTGGGCGTCCGCCTTCATCGGGATCCGCGCCGCGGGCGAGGACATCTCGCCCGGCGCGCTCTCGCTCGGCCGGCTGCTGGTCGGCGGTCTTGCCCTCGGCGCCGTCGTCGCGGTGCGCCGTGAGCCGCTACCGGCGCGCCGGGACATCCCGGCGATCGCGGCCTTCGGCCTGCTGTGGTTCGGGATCTACAGCGTCGCCCTCCACGAGGCCGAGCGGCGGATCGACGCCGGCACGGCGGCCATGCTCGTCAACGTCGGCCCGATCCTGATCGCGCTGCTCGCCGGGGTCCTTCTCCGCGAGGGATTTCCGCGCTCGCTGCTCGCCGGCTCGGCGGTCGCGTTCGCGGGCGCGGTGCTGATCGGGCTGGCCACCTCGGACGGCGGCCTCGCTGCCGGCGGAGGCGCGGCGCTGTGCCTGCTGGCCGCGCTCGCATACGCCGGCGGGGTGGTTTCGCAGAAGCCGGTGCTCACGCGCGTCTCGCCGCTGCAGGTGACCTTCCTCGGGTGTGCAGTCGGGGCGCTTGCCTGCCTTCCGTTTGCACCCACGATGGTCGGGGAGCTGGGCAGCGCGGACGGGGCGTCGGTGCGCTGGATGGTCTACCTCGGTCTGGTGCCGACCGCGCTCGCCTTCACCACCTGGGCTTACGCGCTCTCACACACGACCGCGGGGCGGATGGGGGCCACGACCTATCTCGTGCCGCCGCTGGCGATCCTGATGGGCTGGCTCATCCTCTCCGAGACCCCTCCGGTCCTGGCACTCGCGGGCGGGGCGCTCTGCCTCGGCGGGGTCGTGCTGGCGCGGCGCTAGGGAGCGCGCCGACGGGGCGCTAGGGAGCGGGCGGTGGCGGCGGCGGCGGGGCCGGCGGCAGCGCGGGCTCCCCGGCGGGCGGGGCGGGCGGCGGCACGGGCGTGGTTGCGGTGCCCTGGCCAGGCGGTGGGGGCGGCTCGACCGGCTCGCCGGGTGCGGGCTCGGTGCGCGGCGGCTCTTCCTCGCGCGGCGGCAGGACCACCGTGGAGGTCTCCTCCTGGACCGGCGCGGGGGCGGGGGCGGGAGCGGGAGCCGGAACCGGCTCGGGGACCGGGGCGGCGGCGACGGGCTCCGGAGCCGCGGGCTCGGGCTTCGCGGGCGGCGCCTTGGGCTTGCGGTCTGCCTTTGCGGCGTTGACGGGCTTCGTCACGCTCGGGGCGGGCGCGGCCGGAGCATGAGCGACCGGGGCCTGCGCCACGACGGCGGGCGCGGGGGCGGGCGCCACCGGGCTGCGCGTCGCGTGCTTCACCTCGACGGCGCCGGCGGTCACGATCACGGCGGCGGCCATGCCGGCCGCGGTCTTGGAGGCCAGCGTGCCGACACCGGCCGACACGGCGCCGCCGGCGGTGATGCCGCCGGCCGCGGTCGCAGCCACTCCGGCCATGCCGGTGCCGGCCACGCCTGCGCCCGCGCCCACGCCGCCGCCGGAGGCAGCCGCCGCGGATGCCCCGCCCACTCCGAGCTTCGCGACCCAGAGCTTCTTGAGGAAGATGAACGGCGCCACCGGATAGACGGCGGCGAGCGCCTTCGTGGTGACGCGCAGCTCGCCCTTGAAGGTGCGGCAGCGGTCGCAGGACTTGAGGTGACGGCGCACCGGCGGCGAGGACCTCGTCAGGCCCTCGGCCACCTGCCCGAGCTCCAGGCGCACTTCCCCACAGGTCAGGAGCCGGGCCTCGGAGGCCTCGGCCAGCGCCACGCGCGCGCGCACGAGGAGCGACTTGACGCTGGGCACGGTCGTGTCCATCGCCTCGGCGATCTGGTCGTACGAGAGCGCGTCGATCTCGCGCAGCAGCAGCGCCGTGCGCTGGGTCTCGGGGAGCTCCTGGACGTCCGAGACGATGTGGCGGAACTCCTCGCGCTTGTGGACCGTGTCAGCGGTGCTGACGCCGCCGTCACGCTCGAACACGTCCATCGAGTCCTGACCAGCCGGCTGCGGGCGGCGCAGGTGGTTCAGACAGCGGTTGCGGGCGATCCGGTACAGCCACGGGCGCGCGTTGATCGGCCGGTCGTCGGCGCAGATCGCGTTGAACGAGGCGGCGAAGACCTCCTGTAGGACGTCCTCGGCGTCCTCCTGGGAGCCGAGCATGTGGCGGCAGAAGGCCAGCAGCCGCGGCTGGTAGCGCTGGACCAAGGCCTCGAACGCGCCGTGGTGGCCACGACGAATCAGAGCGACGAGTCTCTCGTCGCTCTGTAGCCGCAGTAGCGGCGAACGCCCAGCGAGCGCGGGCATACCGGCTGAATGCCTGAGAGCAGAAGCTTCCAAAGTGGTGACCCCTACGGGTGGGTACCCGCCGCCGAAACACCGTAGCAATGTCCGAGTTGCGCGGCGCGCGCGCCGTCAGGCCGCGCGTTAGGCTCCCGGCACCCGAGGAAGCCGACATCTTCGTCCATCACGCGAACGGCGCTGAGGCGGACAAGTCCGGGTGCGAGGTCGACGCCCCCGCCGCCTGACGGTCCAAGACCAACTCAAGTCCGCAAGCCGGATCGACAAGGTCGCCGGTTGCTCTCCTTGACGTGCGAGCTAACTCGATATATCGTTGAATGTCGAGACAGATCGCCGAAGGAGGACAAGAATGCACGCATTTGCTGCACGGTGGTTCGGCCGCCCCGGGCTCCACCGGATGACACGCCACCGCGGCCGGCACGGCCCACACGGGTACGGCGGCCACTACGATCCGCGCGCCTTCTGGCAAGGCCCCTGGCGCGGCATGGGCTTCGGGCCCGGAGGGCGCCGCTCACGAGCGCGCCGTGGCGACGTCCGTGCGGCGACACTGCTGCTGCTCGAGGAGGAGCCGCGTAACGGCTATCAGCTCATGGAGGAGATCGAGCGTCGCAGCGATGGAGCCTGGCGGCCCAGCCCTGGCTCGATCTACCCCGCTCTCGCGCAGCTCGAGGACGAGGGCCTGATCCAGGCGGAGGAGAGCGCCGGGCGCAGGTCGTTCCAACTCACCGACGAGGGCAGGGCGTACGTCGACGAGAACCGCGCGGCGCTCGGCAGCCCGTGGGAGGAGGCCGGTGAGGAGGTCCCGAGCGACTTCGTCGACCTGCGCACTCTGATCGCGCAGGTCGGCATGGCGACGATCCAGGTGGCCCAGTCCGGCGACGAGCAGCAGGTGGCCGAGGCAAAGCGGATCCTGGGCGACGCCCGCAAGTCGCTGTACAGGATCCTCGCGGACGCGGAGTGAGCAGCCGGTGAGTGCCCGGGGTGGGACTCGAACCCACAATGCTCTCGCGAGCGGCGCCTTTTAAGGGCGCGGGCTGTGCCAATTCGCCTACCCGGGCAGGGGCAATGGTAGGCGGGGCCCGACTGGGCCTCGCGCGGTCGGGTATACACCCGGCATGGCCAAAGCGTTCTTCATCCCGGTGTCGATTGTCGCGGGTCTGATCGCCGGCTCCATCTCGAGGAAGATTTTCGATCAGATCTGGGGCCTGGTCGACGAGGAGGAGCCGCCGGACTCCAAGCACCGCGACATCCCCTGGAGCAAACTCCTGATCGCAGGCGCCATCCAGGGCGCGATCTTCCGCATGGTCAAGGAGTCCATAGACCACGGCACCAGGCGCGCCTTCTACCGCACCACCGGCTCCTGGCCGGGCGAGGCGCATCCCGAGAAGGAGTAGGCGCACCCGCAATGGCCCAAATTCGGGCGTAGTCGGCCGCTTGGGAGCGGAATCGGTCGCGCTTAGGCATATCCGGGGGCATACTGGAGACGTGGTCCTGCTCACGGAGGAGAGGCGCCGCAGGATGCGGATCGGTCGTGCGCTGGCGCCCTACTCGCTGCCGTCCGAGCTGGGCGGACTTTCGGATGGAAATTTCCCATCCGATTCAAGCCGGCGCCCCGAAATGCCGAAATAAAACCCGTGGTCCCATTCCACCCCCTGCGTCACAGCGCACGGGTCCGAGCAGCCCGTGCTCTCGCGAGCGTCTCAACGTTCCTTGCTATCGCGCTCGTGCTGCTTGGTGGAAGCGCCAACGGGCCGCTTGCGAGTGCGGAAGCCGACGAGGCCGTCCCGAGCGCTGCAGCGGCCGCGCAGACCGAGCCGGTTGCGGGTCCGGCCGAGCCGGTAGCAGCGCAGGTGGAGGCGCCGCCCCCGCAGCCCGCGCCGGCCGCACCCGAGCCCCCGCCGGTCACGCCCGAGCCCGCGCCGGCGGCACCCGAGCCCGCGTCGGCCGCACCCGAGCCCCCGCCAGCCACGCCGAAGCCCGCGCCCACGCCGCAGCGGTCGGGTCAGGGCGTTCCCCCGCCGGTGCAAGATCCCGTGCAGGGGGTCGATCCTCCGCCGAGCGAGAAACCGCCCGGAGGTGGCTCGAAGGAAGAGTCGGAGGATCCGGAAGAGCCCGAGACTCCACCGACCACGCCCACCCCGGCAGAGCCGGCGCCGGATCCCGGCGCGGCGCCGTCGGGCAACTCGGGCCGCAGGGGGTTCTTGGGGTCCTTCGGCAAGCCCGGCAGCGAGCAGCCGGGTGAGGTCCCCACCCCGAGCGGTGCGAACAAGAAGCAGGTCGAGGAGGCAGAAGTGGCGCCCCAGCCGGTCGCGGGCGGGCCAAGCACCCCGCCGCCCGCGGTAGAGCCTCCGCCCCCAGCGACCCCGCCATCTCCCCAGACCAATCCACCGGGTCTCAAGCCCGAGAGCGGCTCGGGTGCTCAGTCTGGCGGGCGGATCACCATCGGTCCTGCCGGCCAGAACGTCGGCGTCGGAGGCGGCGGCAGCAGCGGAACCGGCACCGCCCCGGGCACCGGCGCCGTTCCGGGAGCCGCACTCGGCGCCACCGCCACGGCCGCGCCGGTGGACGTGGCCGCGGTGATTTCTGGCGTATCGGGTGACTCTGGCGGCAGCGCCGGCGACAACGCGCCGCAGGACGAGCTCGTTGCCGACACCAGCGCCGGAGCGGACTTTGGCCCGGTATTCGCCAGCTTTAGCGACGCGCTCTCGTTTGTGCCCGAGGAGGTCCAGGTCGCGCTCGCCTTGCTCGCCGCTCTCACGATCCTGCTCGGGTTCGCCTACCTCCTCACGGCCCTCCGCAACCGCCGCTTGCAGCGCCAGCGGGGCGAGCTCCTGAAGGAGGTCGGCCTGCTCCAGGCCGCCCTGCTTCCCCCGGTACCCAAGCGCGTGGGCGCGCTGGAGACCTCGGTGGCGTACCGCCCGGCGGATGGGCCAGGCGCGGGCGGAGACTTCTACGACGTGCTCCCGCTGGCGGGCGGGCGAGTTGGCTTCATCCTCGGCGACGTGTCCGGCCACGGGCGCGGCGCGCTCGCCCGCACCGCCTTCATGCGCTACACGCTGCGCGCGTACCTCGAGGCTGGGCTCGAGCCTCGGGTCGCGCTGCAGGTGGCCGGGCGCGTGATCGACGAGAACCTGGGTGGTGACTTCGCAACCGTGCTTCTGGCCGTGCACGACCCGGAGACGGGCTCGCTGACGTATGCGAGCGCCGGGCACCCTGCACCGATCGTCGTAGGCCCGCAGGCCCATGACCCCGTGACGGCGGGATCCTCCCCGCCGATCGGCGTCGGGGTCGGCACGGGGCTGCGCCAGACGACGGTGCCACTGGTGCCCGGCGCGATCGCTGCCCTCTTCACCGACGGCCTCATGGATGCGCGCGTGGACGGCGGCATCCTGGGACGCGAGCGCCTCGAGGCGCTGCTGGAAGAACTCGGCCCGGACGTGACGGCGGCTGCGCTGATAGCCAGGGTCAGCGAGGAAGCCCGCCTGCTCTCCGATGACATCGCGGCCGTAATCATCCAGCCGACCGCGGGCGCGACGACCGGGCTGTTCCGCACCGAACAGCTCGAGCTCACGGCTCGGGAGCTCGACGGCCCGATTGGGCCCCGGTTCCTCGAATCCTGCGGCATCCCCAAGGCCGAGGCGGACGGGGCCATCCGCGAGGCACGCGAGCTCGCCGAGCGCTTCGGCGGCGTCATCCTGAACGTGGTGTTCGGCAACCAGGTGCGCGTGGAGGTCCTCCCGCGCAACCTGGAGTCGATCGAGGCGGCCTCACGGCGCGCCGCCGCGCGCTAGCTCTCCTCGGGCCAGCCCCGCAGCGCCGCGGTGAGGGCGTCCGGCTCGTCCTCCGGGACGAAGTGCGCCGCGCTCTCGACCCTCACAACCTCGGCGTCCGGGAAGATCTCGAGCCACTGATCGAGGAACACCGGCTGGAACACGGGGTCGCGCATGCCCCAGACGAGCTTGACCGGCACCTCGAGCCGGTCCAGGCTCTCATGGATCGAGCCCATCAGCCTGGCGCTGCGGTCGCGCTCGGTCAGCGGGATCTCGCGCTGGAAGGCAAGCGTGCCGACCCGCGACCAGTAGTCGGGGAAGGGCGCCCGGTAGGCCTCCATCATCAGCGGGTCGATCTCGCGCTTGGCCATCCCGCCGGGGATCGACTCCACGAACAGGTTGCCGCCCAGCGCCAGGATCTCGCCCAGCCCTTCGGTGCGGAACTCACGCAGGAAGGGCGGCAGGAAGCTCGGCAGCTCCCAGGCCCAGGTGTTGATGAGGACGACCCCGCGCAACCGTTCGACCCGCTCCAGGATCGCTCCGAGCCCGATCGGGCCGCCCCAGTCATGCGCAACGAGCGTGAGGTCGCGCAGGTCGAGCTGATCGATGAGGGCGATCGCGTTGTGGATGTGGGCTTGAAGCGAGTAGCCGGACAGGTAGGGCGGCTTGTCGGAGCGGCCGAAGCCCATGTGGTCGAACGCGATGCAGCGGCGCCCGGCGGCCGACAGCGCGGCGATCTGGCGCCTCCAGAGGTAGCTCCAGGTCGGGTTGCCGTGCGCGAACAGCAGCGGCGGTGCCTCGCTCGGGCCCTCGTCGACGTAGTGCAGGCGCACTCGGCCCACGCTCGCGAAGCGCGGCTCGAACGGGAAGCTCCCGTGGAAGTCACCGTTGAGTCCGTCGGGCATCGGACCTCCGCTTATACCCGATCCAGTAGCCTCGCGACCCGTGTCGACAGGTACCGAGGCAGAGCAGCGAACCGCGCTCCATGGCGGTCGGCTCGTCGCCAAGCGTCTCAAGGCGCACGGCGTTTCGAAGCTTTTCACGCTCTCGGGCGGGCACCTGTTTTCGATCTACGACGGCTGCCGCGAGGAGGGCATCGAGATCGTCGACGTGCGCCACGAGCAGTCGGCCGCGTTCGCGGCGGAAGGGTGGGCTAAGGCCACGCGTGAGGCCGGGGTTTGTGCGCTCACCGCCGGGCCGGGAGTGACCAACGGGATGAGCGCGATGGCCTCGGCGCAGATGAACGGGTCGCCGTTGCTGGCGCTCGGCGGGCGGGCGCCGGCGCTGCGCTGGGGGATGGGTTCGTTGCAGGAGATCGACCACATCCCCTTCGTCGCGCCAGTGACGAAGCTGGCCCGCACGGCGGCGACGACCGACGAGATCCCGGGCCTGATCGACGAGGCGCTCAAGGCATCGCTCACGCCTCCGTCGGGCCCGACCTTCATCGACTTCCCGCTGGACCAGGTGTTCATGGAGTCGGAGATCGACGCCGACGCGCCCGCCTCACAGCCGGACCCGGTGGTGCTGCCGGCGGCGGACGGGGATGCGCTCGATCGGGCGGCGTCGCTTCTGCGCGAGGCCTCGCGGCCCGTGGTGATGGCGGGCACCGGGCTGTACTGGGCCCACGCCGAAAACGCCCTGCGTGGCCTCTGCGAGGAGCACTCGGTCCCTGTCTTCCTCAACGGCCTGGCGCGCGGCTGCGTGCCGGCCGACCATCCGCTGTTCTTCTCGCGCGCCCGGAGCGTCGGACTGAAGGGGGCGGACGTGGCGCTGGTGGTCGGCGTCCCGATGGACTTTCGGCTCGGCTTCGGCGCGTCGTTCGGCGAGGAAACCCAGCTCGTCGTGATCGACTCCGTGCGTCCGGAGCGAGCCCATCCGCGGGCGGTCGCCGCCGAGCTGTACGGCAGCGTCGTCGGCTCCCTCGACTCGCTGCGCGAGGGCGCGGCCGGCGCCTCTGCCGCGCGCGCGGAGTGGGCCGCGTCGCTGCGCGAGACCGAGAACGAAAAGCGGGCGGGGGAGCAGGGCGACCTTGCCGACGACCGCTCGCCGCTCCACCCGATGCGCGTGTACGCGGAGCTCGCGCAGGTCCTCGACCGGGACGCGGTCGTGATCGGGGACGGCGGCGACTTCGTGTCGTTCGCGGGCCGGATGATCGAGACCTACGAGCCGGGCTGTTGGATGGACCCCGGTCCCTACGGATGTCTCGGGGCGGGTCCGGGCTTCGCCCTGGCTGCGAAGCTCGCGCACCCCGAGCGGCAGGTCTGCCTGCTGCTCGGCGACGGCGCCTTCGGCTTCGCCGGGATGGAGTTCGACACCTTCGTGCGCCACGGCGTCCCGGTGGTCGGGGTGATGGGCAACAATGGGATCTGGGCGCTCGAGAAGCACCCGATGGAGTTCATCTACGGCTACTCGGTTGCGGCCGACCTTCAGCCCGGTTGCCGCTACGACGAGGTCGTGCGGGCGCTGGGCGGCCACGGCGAGCTGGTCTCGAAGCCCGACGAGCTCCGCCCGGCGCTCGAACGCGCCTTCGCCTCGGGTCGCCCGGCGCTAGTGAACGTGCTCACCGACCCGAGCGTCGTCTACCCGCGCAAGGCAAATCTGGCCTAGCGGTCCGGCCGTACAGCGCCCGTACGGCATTCGGGCGGAGCCCTTTCATCCTCCGGCGAGGTCGGTTATAGTGTGCGCGCTGGGTGGAGTGTCCGTGCGGCAAACCCGTCGGCCTCCAACCGGTGCATAGGTTCGGGCGAAGCCGCATCGTATCGGCGCCTCCCGCCGTCCGAACCGCCAGGCCCTTTCATGGCACGTACCCCTGCCCGTCCTGATGGGGCCG
>Ga0081538_10003420_pt1 | contig 15013 bp, 13 predicted proteins | sample TabmetS5T2R1_FD_71022 | JGI IMG/M metagenome (GOLD analysis project Ga0081538, IMG submission 71022) | Tabebuia heterophylla rhizosphere microbial communities from the University of Puerto Rico - S5T2R1 | ecosystem: Host-associated > Plants > Roots > Rhizosphere ... | reverse complement strand
CCGGGCCAAGGCGCACGCGGGTGACCGATCGGGGCGGCGGCCTGGGGCGCGGCCCAATCGCGCATGCGGGCCTTGACCCCGCGGAGCGAGCGCGGCCGCGACCCCCCGACGCCGCGATAGTCATAGGTGAGGGCCGCAAAGCCCCGCTCGGCCAGATAGGTCGCAAAGCCCCGGTAGATCTTGCGCGGCACCGCGGCCGCCGAGTTGATCAGCACCGTGCCGCGCGGCCGCTCAAGCGGCGTGAACACGGTCGCCGCCAGGGGATAATCATCGCGCGCCGGAATGACCGTGTCCTGGGCGAGGATCTCTGTCATGCGTGCAGCTCCGGCCCCGGCCCGTTAACCTTTCTCGTCCCGGTTGGGGTCGTGTATAACCGGCTCCGAGCGAAGCGCGCTATTCCGTGCGCGCATTGCGCCGACCTTTGAGGGTGCGGAGGTTGAAATGCCCGAACGTTGGACGCCCGACAGCTGGCGCAAGAAGCCGGTCGTCCAGTTGCCGCAATATCCGGATGCCGCGGCGCTCGCCGCGGTCGAGCAGCAGCTTGCCACCTTCCCGCCGCTGATCTTTGCCGGGGAGGCAAGGATGCTCAAGCAGTCGCTGGGCCGGGTTGCGGCGGGCGAGGCTTTCCTGCTGCAGGGTGGGGATTGCGCGGAAAGCTTCACCGAGCATCGCGCGATCAGCCACACGGCCAACAACATCCGCGACTTCTTTCGCGTGTTCCTGCAGATGGCGGTGGTGCTGACCTATGCGGCGGCCTCGCCGGTGGTCAAGGTCGGACGCATCGCCGGCCAGTTCGCCAAGCCGCGCTCCTCGCCGACCGAAAAGCGCGATGGCCAGGAGCTGCCCGTCTATCGCGGCGACATCGTTAACGGCATGGAGTTCACCGCGGCCGCGCGCACGCCCGATCCGCAGCGCCAGATCGAGGCCTATCGGCTGTCGGCCGCAACGCTCAATTTGCTCCGTGCCTTCGCTCACGGCGGCTATGCAAGCCTCGCCCGCGCGCACGAGTGGATGCTCGGCTCCATAAAGGATTCGCCGCAGTCGCATCATTATGAAGAACTCGCCGACCGCATCTCCGAGGCACTCAACTTCATGCGCGCCTGCGGGCTCGACCCGGACAGCCATCCCGAGCTGCGAACCACCGATTTCTACACCAGCCACGAAGCGCTGTTGCTCGGCTACGAGCAGGCTATGACGCGGGTCGATTCCACCTCCGGCGACTGGTACTGCACCTCGGGTCACATGGTGTGGGTGGGCGACCGCACCCGCCAGCCTGATCATGCCCACGTGGAATTCTGTCGCGGTATCAAGAACCCGCTCGGATTGAAGTGCGGGCCTTCGCTCAGCACCGACGGTCTGTTGAAGCTGATCGATCTCCTCAACCCCGACAACGAGCCGGGCCGCCTCACCCTCATCTGCCGCCACGGTGCCGAGAAGAGTGCCGAGCTGCTGCCGCCGCTGGTGCGCGCCGTCAAGCGCGAAGGCAAGGTGGTCGTCTGGTCGTGCGATCCCATGCACGGCAACACGGTGACCTCGGCCACCGGCTACAAGACGCGCCCGTTCGACCTGATCCTGCAGGAGGTGAAGACATTCTTCGCCGTGCATGCCGCGGAGGGCACCTACGCGGGCGGCGTCCATCTCGAAATGACCGGCCAGGACGTCACTGAATGCACCGGCGGCGCGCGCGCGATCACCGAGGCCGATCTCAACGACCGCTATCACACCGTCTGCGATCCGCGCCTCAATGCCGAGCAGTCGATCGATCTCGCCTTTCTGCTGGCCGACCTGCTCAAGCAGGAGCGCGCCGCCAAAGGCAAGCCGCTGCCGGCGGCGGCGACCGCCTGAAGGGCGGTGCCGCGTTCTGACGCCAAGGGCGAAAACCGGCGGGACGACATTCCGCGGTTCGGTGTTATGGTCGGGGAGCGGCGGCCGGGGCTCGGCGCGGCCGCCGCCCGACAACACCGAGCATGGGGACGATATCCATGACATTCCACCTGTCGCGGGTGAGCGGGCTTGCGCTTCTCACCCTCCCGCTTCTGCCGTTCAGCGCCGCGGCGCAGCTCGCGGTCTCGGCCAACGAGAACAAGGCCGTCCTGATCGACGGCGTGAACACCGTCGTGCAGAACCCGCCACCCGACACGGTCACAATCATCGACTTGAAGATCGCCCCGCCCAAGATTCTCGGCGAGGTTAACGCGCTGACCAGCGTGGTCGGTCCTCCCTCGAGCGTCGCAGTTTCCGCTGACGAATCGATCGCGCTGGTCACTGCGGCGACCAAGGTCGATCCTGCCGATTCGAAGAAGGTCGTTCCCGACAACAAGGTTTCGGTGATCGACCTCAAGGCATCGCCGCCGGCGGTCGTCGCCACCGTCGAGGCGGGAGCGGGTGCCGCCGGCGTTGCCATCAACCGCGCCGGCGATCTCGTCCTCGTCGCCAACCGCGCGGAGGGCACGGTCTCAGTGTTCACATTGGCGGGCAAGACGCTCACGCCGGCCGGCAAGATTCAGCTCGGCGATGCCAAGTCCGGCCCGAGTGCGGTCGCATTTTCGCCCGACGGCAAGACCGCGCTGGTGAGCCGCGACGGCGACCATAAGGTTTCCGTACTGACCATCGACGGAAGCAAGGTCGAGTATGCCAAGCGCGACATCCACGCCGGTTTGCGCCCCTATCCGCTCGACATCAGCGCGCGCGGCGACGTGTCGGTGGTGGCGAACATCGGGATCGGGGGCGGCGACGCCGATACCGTCAGCCTCATCGATCTTCAGGCCAAGCCGCCACGCGTCGTCGACACGGTGACGGTCGGCCAGACGCCGGAAGGTCTCAAGATGTCGCCCGACGGTCGCTACGTCGCGGTCACGGCGATGAACGGGTCCAACAAGCCGAAGAACTCGCCGTTCTTCAACGACAGTGGCCTGGTGGTCGTGTTGGCTGTCGATGGCAAGAGATTGACCAAGGTGGCCGAAGGCAAGGTCGGCCATTGGTGCCAGGGCGCCGCCTGGAGCCAGGATGGCAAGACCGTTCTGGTCCAGTGCATGGTCGAGAAGGAAATCCAGGTGCTCAGCTTCGACGGCAAGGAGCTCAAGCTCACCGGGGCGCTGAAGGTCAGCGGCGGACCGGCGGGCATCGGCACGGCGGCGCGGTGAGGGCGCGGCGGTCAGCCGTGTGGCAACGCAGGCTTGACGTCCGATCGGGTAAGTGTCCAGGCATCGTGACGCTTGAGACGATCGGACGTTAGCCGTGTACCGCCTGTGGCGTGCCGCCATCAACACCTGGAATGGGCTGCGCGCGGTGGCACGCAGCGAGGAGGCGTTCCGGCAAGAGCTGTTGGTGTTCCTCATTTCCATCCCGCTCGCCTTCCTGGTGGCGATCGAGGCATGGAAGCGACTGGCGCTGGTCCTGGTCATTGTCCTGATCATGATCGTCGAGCTGCTCAACACCGCGATCGAGAAGCTCGGCGACCGCATCAGCCGCGAGCACGATCCGCGAATGGGCCTGATCAAGGATCTGGGATCGGCCGCGGTCGGCCTGTCGCTGCTGTTCGCCGGTGCAGTTTGGCTGCTCGCGCTGGCGGAACGGTTCGGCCTCCTGTGAACCGCGCAGCAATTGCAGTCGGCCATGCGGACGGCTAGACCTTGCGCCATGAACGCTCGTCCGTCCGACCGGCTGGCCATCGCGGTCGCCCAGCTCAACCCGATCGTCGGTGACGTGACCGGCAATGCCGAAAAGGTGCGGCGCGCGCGCCAGACCGCCGCCGCTGACGGCGCCGATCTCGTGGTGTTTCCCGAGCTTTTCATCGCCGGTTATCCGCCCGAGGATCTGGTGCTCAAGCCGGCGTTCCAGGCCGCCTGCCGCGCGGCCGTGGAGGGGCTCGCGCGCGAGACTGGCGAGGGCGGCCCGGCGGTGCTGGTGGGCACGCCGTGGGTGGAGAACGGCAAGCTCCACAATGCGGTGGCGCTGCTCGATGCGGGCATGATCGCCGCCGTGCGCCTGAAGGTGAATCTCCCCAACTACGGCGTGTTCGACGAGCGGCGCCTGTTCGCCCAAGGCCCGCCCCCCGGCCCCTTGAGCTTTCGCGGCGTGCGTATCGGCGCGCCGGTGTGCGAGGACATCTGGACCGAGTGGGGCGACTACGAGGACGTGGTCGAATGCCTCACCGAGACCGGGGCCGAGTTGTTGATCGTGCCGAACGGCTCGCCCTACTCGCGCGACAAGGACGAGGTGCGGCTCAACATTGCGGTGGCGCGCGTGACCGAGAGCGGCCTGCCGGTTCTCTACGTCAACCAGGTCGGCGGTCAGGACGAGTTGGTGTTCGACGGCGGGTCGTTCGCCCTGCACACCGACCGCTCGCTCGCGCTCCAGCTGCCGGCCTTCCGCGAATGCGTGACCACAACGCGATGGACGCGCAGCGGCAACAGCTGGCGCTGCGAAGGCCCGATCGTGCCGATCGAAGACGAGCAACAGGCCGACTATGCGGCCTGCGTGCTGGGCCTGCGCGACTATGTCGACAAGAACCGCTTTCCCGGCGTCGTGCTGGGCTTGTCGGGCGGCATCGATTCGGCGCTGTGCGCCACCATGGCGGTGGACGCGCTCGGACGTGAGCGCGTGCATTGCGTGATGCTGCCCTACCGCTTCACAGCGCCGGAGTCGCTGAAGGACGCCGCGACGGTCGCCGAGGCGCTCGGCGTGCGCTACGAAATCGTACCGATCGCGAGCGCCGTGGAGGGCCTGGAGGCCGCACTCGCGCCGCTGTTCGCCGGTCGCGCCCGCGACGTCACCGAGCAGAATCTGCAGGCGCGTGCGCGCGGCACGATCCTCATGGCGATCTCCAACAAGTTCGGCCTGATGGTGGCGACCACCGGCAACAAGTCGGAAATGTCGGTCGGCTACGCCACCCTCTATGGCGACATGAACGGCGGCTTCAACCCGATCAAGGACCTCTACAAGACCGAGGTCTATCGTCTGGCGCGCCTGCGCAATGGGTGGAAACCTGAGTGGGCCCTTGGCCCCGGCGGGCCGGTCATCCCGGACAACATCCTGACGCGCGCACCGACCGCCGAGCTTGCCGAGAACCAGAAGGATCAGGACACGCTTCCGCCCTACGACGTGCTCGATCGCATCCTGGAGCGCCTGGTGGAGCGCGAGGAGCCGGTTGCCGCGATCGTGGCGGAGGGATTCGATCGCGATACGGTGGTCAAGGTCGAGCGCATGCTCAACATCGCCGAGTACAAGCGGCGTCAGGCGGCACCCGGCGTGAAGGTCACGCTAAAGAATTTCGGCCGCGACCGCCGCTATCCGATCACCAATCGCTTCCGCGATCCCGGCACGCCGCTGCCGAAGCCGGATCATTCGGTGCTGAAGGATGCGGCGGCCGCCCGCAGCGAAGCGTTCGATTTCTGATCGGAATACGGGGCTGCTGCGCTACCGCACGATGAAGGGCGGTCCGACGGTGCGGATCGAACGCTTGGCCGCCGGCTCGGCCGGCGGTGGCGCGGCCGCGGCGGGTGGCGCGCGCTCGGCGGCATCGGGCAGCGGGGCCGATGTGACCGGCGTCGGCGTGGCGGGCGTAGCGGGCGTACCGGGGGTGGCAGGTGTGTCGGCGACGGTGCCGGCCGGGCCCCGCGGATCGGCTTTCGTTGCCCGCGGGCTCTGTTTGGTCGCCCGGCCGTCCGGCCTCGGCTGAGAGAGCGCCTTGGCGGTTTCGTCGGTAACGATAATGTCGCCGCGTTCGACCGTGCTGTCCTGGACATCCTTGAGCGCCTCGGCCCAGCTCTCGCCGGGACGCTTGCAGCTGCAGGCCGGGTTGAATTCCTGGCGATAGCGGAACGCATTGGGCAGGCTGCTATACGGCTGGCCGTTGACCGACACGGCCTGCGCCACGTCCTCGCCCGGATTGCGATAGGTGAACAGCATGACCTCGGACGCCGGGCACATGCGCTGGCAGGCCTGCTCGTCATCGCGGAACTTGGCCGACCCGGCCGCATAGGAAACCGGGAAATAGAAGCCGTCGCAGGTGCGCACGCAGATCGTGCGATAAGTGGACGATTGATCGCTCGGCGTCACGTCGCCCGACCCGAACGGGGCGCCGACGCTGCCGCCGCCTGCGCCGCCCCAACCACCGCCGAACAGCGCTTCGAAAAAACCGCGCGGGCGCGCCGGCGCCGCCGCCGCTGCGGCGCTGCGGTATTGTGGGCCGCAATCGTTCTGGCCGAGCGCCATCAGGATCTGCCGGCGCTGCCCCTCGGCCGCGCCGCGCCCGCTCTCCAGATGCTGCAGATCGGCGTTGAGCCGATCGAGGTTGGTGCGCATTCGCTGGATGCGGCTGTTGAGCTCGTCGCATTGCGGCGGTTGGCTGCGGCCGAACAGGAAGAAGCCCGAGCCCTCGCATCCGGTGCGGCGTGCCTGCGCGACGGTACGGTCGAGCTCGCCCTGCTGCGCCTGGAGAGCCTCCTCGTAGCGCCGGATCTGCTCGACACGCGCCGGGTCGCCACCGCGATCGAGCGCCGCCAATTGGGCTTCGAGCCTGCTGCATGCGGGATTCTGCGATTGAGCTTGCTGCGGTGGCGCGACACCTGGCGGCGGCGCAACGCCTGGCGCGCCCGGGGGCGGCATGATTTGCGCGCCCGCTGCTCCCGCTGCGGCCACGAGGACAACAACGGCGGGTCCGAAGACGCGAAACTGTCTCAAGATCATCGTTCGTCCCACCCCCGGCCGCAGCCCGGCCGCGCGCGATCAAGCGCGCCAAAATTGACCAAAGTGTGAATCACACTAGTGCCCCTCAATACGTAGTAACCAAACCGCAACCCCGGCGAGCCAATGGCCGCCCTCGGCTGCCGTCAACGGCGAACTTCGGCGCGCAGATTCCACACCACGCCGGCAATGATCACGCCGGCGCCTGCGAACACGACAAGGTCGAGCGGTTCGGCGTAGAACAACCAGCCGACGAGCGCGATGAGGGGAATGCGCAGGAAGTCGAACGGCACGACCACGGTGGCATCGCCGGCGCGAAAGGCGTTGGTCAGGCAGAAATGCGACGAGAGCCCGGCGATGCCGACCCCGATGGTGGCGGGCAGGTGGTGAGCGTCGAGATCTAGGATGAACAGCGGATTGCTGCCGGCAAGCCCCATCGGCAGCTGCATCACATTCATCCAGAACAGGATCGCGAAGGTGCCGACGTTCAAGGTCAGCTGCTTGGTGGTAATGAGCGAGATGGCAAAGCCGAGCGCCGCGGCGAGCACCAGCAGGACACCCGGCTGGAAGCTCTCGAAGCCGGGGCGCACGATGATCAGCACGCCGGTGAACCCGAGAACGATGCTGCCGGCGCGGCTCAACGTCATGCGCTCGCCCAACAGCGGCATGGCGAGTAGCGCTACCCATGCCGGCATGGTGAACTCGAGCGCGAATACGGTCGCCAGCGGCAGCAAGGTGAGGCTCAGCGCCCACGCGTATTGCGAGGCGAAATGCACGCTGTTGCGCACCGCGTGCAGGCCCATCCGCCGCAGCGCCAGCGTTGCGCGCAGTTTCGGATGCGTCGCCACCAGCGCGAGCAGGACCAGAACGCCGGTGCCGCTGCGAATGGTGAGGATCTCGAAAATATTCAACCTGCCGGCAAGACCGCGAATGGAGACGGCCATGGCCGAGAACGACAGCAGGGCGCCGGTCATCCACAAGACGACCCGGCCGAGATGGGGGTGCGTCACGATGGGTTTGTTATCCGCGTCGAGTCTTGTTATTCCGCGTCGGGCTGGTTCTCCGGGCGCGCCTGGTCGAAGGCGGGAAGCGCCAGGCAGGCTTTGTCAACCGCCACGATCTTGGGAAAACGATCGAGCGGCACCTTGAATCGCCGGGCATTTGCGACCTGCGGCACCAGGCAGATATCGGCCAGCGTCACGTGGCGGCCAAACGCATAGGGCCGGGGCCGCAGCCAGGCCTCGATCGCCTCGAAGCCGATGAGAATCCAATGGTGATACCAGGCATCGATGGCGGCCTGCTCCTTGCCCAGCGCCGACTTGAGGTACCTGAGCGGCCCCACGTTGTTGAGCGGATGGATATCGCAGGCGATGGTTTGCGCCACGGCCCGCACCTTGGCGCGTTGCACCGCGTTTTTCGGCAGGAACGGCGGCTCGGGATGCACCTCGTCGAGATAGTCGATGATGGCGAGCGACTGCGTCAGCACCTCCCCATCGTCGAGCCCCAGCGCCGGCACGCGCATCTGCGGATTGATTGCCTTGTAATCGTCACTGAACTGCTTGCCGCCTTCCTTCGTCAAATGGATCGACACCGTGTCATAGGCGAGACCCTTGAGGTTGAGCGCGATGCGCACGCGGAAGGCCGCGGACGACCGGAAATAGGAATAGAGCTTCACGCGTCCTCCTCATCGTTCGGCCGCGAACCGCGACCGGCGGTCGGCGCTCGGCCAGCCGAATCCTGGGATTGCGGCGGGCGCGCCGCCTTGGCCATCGCTTCGGCGACGAGCGCGGCCGAACGCTCGCTCAACTGCTTGAGGCCGCGGTCGAACCCGGCGCGGTCGGCTGGCTCGACGACATCCATGAGCCGCCTGGCGAACTCGAGCGCGCTGGGGGCGAGATCGTCGTAGATCACGCGGCCGGCGGCTGTCAGCGACAGCAGCGACTCCCGCAAATCCGCGCGGTTGGCGCGCCGCGCCAGTAGTTTGCGCTTTTCCAGCTGGGCCACGGCGCGCGAGACCTTGGTCTTGTGCATGTGGCTGTGCGCGCCGATCTGCTTTCCCGTCATCACGCCATATTGCCCCAGCGTCACCAGCACGCGCCATTCCGGCACGCCGATGCCGTATCGCTCGGAATAGACGCGCGACAGCGCCTGGGACACGAGGTTTGCCACCACATTGAGGCGGTAGGGCAGGAATTCCTCGAGCTTGAGCGGCGCGACGTCGCTGCTCGCCGCCATGCGATCGGTCTTCTCGTCCTCGGCGAGACCGCCGTGGATCATGGTCGCCATCCTCCGACGACCTCCTTTCCCTTCGCGAACATGGCGGAAGTTGCACGGACTCGCAACAAAGCGCGAAAGCTGCCGGCGGATTCCCTTATCCGCCAGCGGATTGTGATCATCCGTCGACGGGCCGCTCGGCCACCGGCGGATTACTTGATCCGCCGGTGGCCCGCTCATCCGCCGGTGGGACAGGCCGCACCGAACATCTCGTGGTTCGGCAGCTGCCCGCAACGGATGGTGTTTGCAGGCCGCGGGCAATTGGTTACGATTGCAACAAATCATCAGGTGACGAGCGAGGCCCCGTGGCGCCGGATCGCGGCGTCCGGAGTTGTGCCATATCCGTGACGAAGGCAGGTGGGCCATGAACGAGCTGATCACACCCGCGACCGCCAGCCAGAAGGAGGCATCCGCCATTGCGACCGGATACATGTCGGGCTTCGGCAACAGCTTCGAGACCGAGGCATTGCCGGGAGCGTTGCCGCTCGGTCGCAATTCCCCGCAAAAGGTCAATTACGGGCTTTATGCCGAGCAGCTGAGCGGCTCGCCGTTCACCGCCCCGCAGGCCGCCAACCAGCGCACGTGGCTTTATCGCATACGCCCGACAGTGCGCCACACCGGTCGGTTCGTGCAGATCGACAAAGGCAGGATCAGGACCGCACCGGAGCGCGACGACAGCCAATTGGCCATCGGCCAGCTGCGCTGGGGGCCGGTTCCCATTCCCAGCGAGCCGCTCACGTTCGTGAGCGGGCTGCATACGATCACGACGGCGGGCGATGCCGAAGCCCAGGCCGGAATGGCAAGCCACCTTGCGTTCGTGACTCGATCCATGGTGCGGGAGCATTTCTTCGATGCCGACGGCGAGTTGCTGGTGGTTGCGCAGCAGAACAAGCTGCGCTTCCGGACCGAGTTCGGCGCGATCGAGATCGAGCCCGGCGAGGTCTGTGTGATCCCGCGCGGGGTCATCTTCCGGGTCGAGCTGATCGACGGCCCGGCGCGGGCCTATGTGTGCGAGAATTACGGCGGCACCTTCGCGCTGCCGGACCGCGGCCCGATCGGCGCCAATTGCCTGGCCAATCCGCGCGATTTCCTCGCCCCGGTCGCGGCCTATGAGGACAGCGAGGAGCCGTGCGTACTGTCCGTCAAATGGGGCGGCGAGGTGTTTCGCACGGAAGTTCCCCATTCGCCGCTCGACGTCGTGGCATGGCACGGCCGGTACTATCCGTACAAATACGATCTCCGCCGCTTCTGTCCGGTCGGCGCCATTCTGTACGATCATCCCGACCCGTCGATTTTCACGGTGATGACGTCGCCGTCGGAAACGGCCGGCACCGCCAACGTGGATTTCGTCATCTTTCCCGAGCGCTGGCAGGTGGCGGAAGACACGTTTCGGCCGCCCTGGTACCACCGCAACATCATGTCCGAGTTCATGGGCCTCGTTTACGGCGTCTACGATGCAAAGCCCGAGGGGTTCGTGCCGGGCGGCATGAGCCTGCACAACCAGATGCTGCCGCACGGGCCGGATCGCGATGCCTTCGAGCATGCCAGCAACGCGGCGCTCAAGCCGGTGAAGCTGGAAAACACGCTGGCCTTCATGTTCGAGACTAGATTCCGCCAGCGCGTCACCTCGTACGGAGCGAACCTGACGACGCTGCAGAAGGACTATATCGACTGTTGGAGCGGACTGAAGAAGCGCTTTCGCCCCGATCGCCGGGATCCTCAATGAAGCTCGCATCGCTGAGGCACGGCCGCGACGGACGGCTCGTCGTGGTCTCCCGCGACCTTACGCGCGCGGCCGACGCATCGGCCGTGGCGCCGACCCTGCAGGCCGCGCTCGACGATTGGAAGGCCGCCGAGCCCCGCCTGATCGAGATCGCCGACGCGCTGGATGGCAATCGCATCGCGCATCTTGCCTTCGATCCGGCGCACTGCGCAGCGCCGTTGCCGCGTTCGTTCGGTTGGGCAGACGGCTCGGCATACGTCAATCACGTGGCGCTGGTGCGGCGCGCGCGCGGGGCGGAGCTGCCAGCCTCGTTCTGGACCGATCCGCTGATGTATCGGGGCGCGTCGGACGGATTCCTCGGACCGCATGACCCGATACCGGCCGGCGATTTCGCCTGGGGAGTCGATCTGGAGGCGGAGGTCGCGGTGGTCGTCGGCGATGTCGCGCAGGGCGCAAGCGTGGCCGAGACGCGCGGCGCGATTCGTCTTCTTTTGCTGCTCAACGATACGAGCTATCGCGATCTCATCCCGGCAGAACTGGCGAAGGGCTTCGGCTTCCTGCAGGGCAAGGGCCAGACGACGTTTTCGCCCGTGGCGGTGACGCCGGACGAACTGGGCAACGCCTGGGACGGCGCCAAGGTGGGTTTGCCCCTTCTGTCGCACGTCAATGGCAAGCCGTTCGGCCGTCCCAATGCCGGCGTCGACATGACGTTCGACTTTCCCACCCTGATCGCCCATGCGGTCAAGACGCGGCCGCTCGGTGCCGGTGCGATCATCGGCTCCGGCACGGTCTCCAATCGCGATCCGGATGGCGGTCCCGGTCGGCCGGTGGCCGAAGGCGGCGTCGGATATTCCTGCATCGCGGAGCTGCGCTCGGTGGAGACGATCCGGTTCGGCGCGCCCAAGACGCCGTTCCTGTCGTTCGGCGACCGGGTGCGCATCGAGATGCTCGATGGGCAAGGCCGATCGATTTTCGGCGCCATCGATCAGGAGGTCGTGCGGCACGCGGCCGCGTCGTGACGCGGGGGATCGCTATACCACCGCGCGCAGGGCAGCCAGCATCTCGGTGCAGGCTTGGGCGCAGTCATCGCAGGTTTGCGCGCACACCCGGCAGTGCCGGTGCGTCTGGCCATGCCGGCGGCATTCCTCGGCGCAGGCTCGGCACGCCGCGCTGCACACGCTGAGCTGGCTTTCCAGGACCTGGCGGCTGGCACCTGCCTTCGACCGGGCAACCACGGAACCGGTGGCGAGGCAGATCGCGGCGCAGTCGAGGTTGTGTCGGATGCAGGCGAGCAGCCCTTCCACGTCCCGTTCCGACAGGCAGGCATCGGCACAGGCCGTGCAGGTTCCGGCGCAGATGAAGCAGGCCTCGATACAGCGGCTCATCGCATCCGGATGGGTGGGGCGCGCGGGATGCGAACGCAGCGTGGCTTCCACGGCGGGCATCATCGACTCCCTTGTGAAGACGGGCTTGTTGAACGTTGGCAAGGCAACAATTCCCGGCCGCGTTGGTTCCGCGGAAACTTTGGCCCTGCGGGCACCATGCGGCCGCCTGACTAGGAGAGCGATAAGCGCGCGGGCGCCTCGAAGCGCCCACTTCACGATTTCCCACCCGAGCGCGAGCACGAGCATCAGACAGCCCGCGACAAGGTGGCGAGCCAAGCCAAGGGTCCTCAATACGAGTTCCAATTGACCACCAGGGTCGATCGCGGCGGCAACATCGCCGATCACGACTCTGCTGACATCGAACCAAGTGTTTACCAAGCGCGCGTCGTACCACCAGACAGCAGCAAGGACGACATACGACAGCACCAATAGTACAACCAGATGCCCAACGGCTTTGACCACGGTCATGCGGTGCTCACCGGACCCGAGCGCCAGATTTCTCGCGGCTGTAAGCACCAAGGTGACTATGAGCATTATAAACCCGATCACCACGAGGTCTTCCAAGTGGAGGACATGAACGATCACCGTTTCCGCTTTTCCAGTCTGATCCACTTTGGTCAGACCCTTTACGAGAGCTCTGCTCGCGCTGAATCCATCGTTCACAAGCTTGGCGTGGTTGAACCATCCGTAGACCAAGATGGCGACGGAAAGCCAGAACACGACTATCCGGCTCATAACGTAGCGGGCGATATACATGTGGCGACGCTAGCCATGCGCGACGGGAGGACCATGAGCTTTGTTGCCGGCGGCCCTACGTCGGAAGGATCCATTATAAATCGGCAAAGAAAGGAATCGTCCCGTCGATTGGCGGTGCTGTCATGAACGGTGAAAAACCTCGGACTCCGGAAGAAGTGAAGAAGCACCTGGACGAACTCTTGGACGAAGCGCTTGAAGAAACATTCCCGGCGAGCGATCCGCCCGCAGTCACACCGCCTGACGATCAGGAGCCTCGGGGATCGGGCGCAAGCCGCTGGCCTGCCGAAAACTTGTTCCGATCTGCCGCGCAAGGCGAAGGCCCCCCGTCAAGGCCGGACGGGTCACATAGGCCGGGAGTCACGTTCCGGAGACCTGCGACAGAGGGCCAACCCCTTTCCGCCGCTAATTTCTGACATTTGGAGTTCTATCTTGGGCATTCCGTCCCGCGGCCACTCCATCGATGCAGCAGGAAAAGAGGCGCGCGGCCTGGGTGGGGAGGGGGTTCGGGGGTCATCGCGCGCCAGTCGTGGTAGACGCCTGTAGTTTGGTCAATGGCGGGACCGCAAGCTATTGGGGCGTACCCTGAATTTCACGCCGGATAACCCTTAAAGCCCGCTCGCGAATCGCGGAGGCTCAAAGAAGCCTCCCGCAAAAAGGGGCGGGCGTGAGTTTCTCTCGAACACTGGAGTAATGCTTATTGATGGCGCAAGCCGCTCAAGCGCCCCGAGCGTGAAGCTGAGGCCCTGGGGCGGGGTTTAGTCGGTGGCTAATCGGTTGCGCCCGGCATCGGCAATTTTGATGAGGTCTTCGGGTACACCGCTTGGTCTCCAAGAACCGGGAGGTCGCTGGTATACCTTTCGACAAGGCCGTCCCGTAGGGCTTCATTCAACACACCGCCATATCTCATTGCCAGGATTTCCGAATAAGAAAGCCCTTCCGTGGTTTTCAGCCATGAGAGCAGCTCGTGCACATTTTTGATCATGGCTCACCCCCAAGCCGCTCAAGGCACCGTGCGCCTGCCGGAAGAAAAAGCCCAGCGCAGCCAGGGAGGCGCAGCCGGGCGAGTTAAGCACCACGCACAGTGTCAGCTCGCGCAGGGTCGGGAGCCAACTGGGCGAGCCTATGAACCCTAGCGTCTGATCGAGTCCGGACGCGGGCATGTTCGTGACTTCTTGATGGTGCGTCGGACTGATCGCGACTTTGAAAAAAGGCCAACTACACGCGACGGCATCACGCGCCCTGTTACCGCTGTTGCCGAAATGCCGCACTCAGAGGAAAACACTCACCGATACAGGACCACATATTCACATTAACGCACATTCATGTATGGGATTAACGTCTGTTCATGTAATTGGTTCACAAGGCAACTTGAGGCGCCAGGGAGGATGCGGCCATGCGGCATACCTTCGGCAACATCGGGATCAGCATCGCGACCAACACCGTGCTGTTCACCAGCCTCGACCTGGGACAGTGGATCGCTGACACACTCTCGCTATGGACGCTGCCGGCGAACTTGATTGCTGCCGTGATCGCGACCGCCTTCGGTCTGGCGCTTACCGCGGCGAGCCACCTTGTGTTGGGGGTCAACAGCACGGATTAGGGTTGTTTGCTCAGGAGACCGATGCCGCGTCATCGTTGCTCTCGTCTCGTGTCCTGTTGCTGGGCGACTACCCAGAGCCAAATCGGCGTACATGCAACACATTTTAGGATCGGAGCAACCAATTCCCACGAGCCGCGAGGCCTCAAGCGAGATGATTGGCGCCCCGGCCCGTCGGGACAAACAACGAGCCGGGACTTGGCCAATTCATCGCTGCAGGATGCTGCGAGCGTGTAAAGGCGCCTCTAGCGATCGCCTTCTCCCTGCTAACGCGAGAGCTAGAGCATGTTCCCTTTCGGTGGAGTCGGTGGAGTCGGAGCATGCTCTAGCTTTTTGCCCTACTCCGCGACGAGGAATCGTCTGCCGAGGGAGACCAGTGCTGTGTGATCTGGACCGAGAGCACCCCATACCCCGCAGAAATGACTGACCGAGGTCCGGCGCGTCTTCACCAACCGACGAGGATCACTATCATGTAAGCCGGTGCCAGGGCACGAATGATGCATTGATGGCGCAAGCCCCGCTAACCGGATCAGCAATCATTTGCTATGGTGCCGCCACAACTGCTTGAACCCCGCTGTCGACTGCAGGTGA
>Ga0081538_10003419_pt1 | contig 15017 bp, 12 predicted proteins | sample TabmetS5T2R1_FD_71022 | JGI IMG/M metagenome (GOLD analysis project Ga0081538, IMG submission 71022) | Tabebuia heterophylla rhizosphere microbial communities from the University of Puerto Rico - S5T2R1 | ecosystem: Host-associated > Plants > Roots > Rhizosphere ... | reverse complement strand
TGACGGCATCGCGAACCGGTTTGAGGTCGTCGCTCTTGAGGAATCGAATTTGCGCCTGGATGAGGCGACCGCTTTCGAACTCGATCCGGCGCAGGGCCATCGCAAACGGATCATCTGCGGACACCTCGACGGGCAACAGAGCAGCCGGCCGGATTGCACCGTGGACAGCATGCCCGAGAGCGGCGATGTCGATCGTCATCGCCAGCACCTGGTCGGCAACCCCGGTAACCGCTTTGGGCAGCCAGGACGCCTCCCACGTCAACGCGTGGTAGGGAAGCGTGAAATCGGGCACCCAGGAGGTGGCGCGCATCAGCAGGGAGACGATTTCTGTCTCGCGATGGAGCTGCGCGTTCAGTTCGGTTTGCCAGCCTGCCTTGAGTTGACCGGGCAGGGTCATCGCCAACTGCTTCGCCAATGCACCATGCGCCGAGATCAGGAACGAGGCGACGCGTGTCTGCTGGAGCGGCGGAACGCGTTGGGCAGGGTCGAGCGGGCCCAGGAACTGATTCATGATGTAGCCTTCACGGGGATAGCGCGCAGATGGTCGTAGCCGGTGGGAAACGGGATCATCTCGCCGCCGGGCTCGTCGGGTGCGATCCAGACCGCCTTGTTGCCTTGCCAGCGCTTTGCAACGACGTCTTCGGCGAAGCGTGCCAGCAGGTCCGCGGTCAGTGCTGCCTTTTCCAGCGTGAAGGCGTGATAGGCGTTTGGGATAATGACCAGTGAACTGTCGGGAATCCCGACCCGCAGCGTTTCATGCAGCGAGCGCGGGGTGAGGAAATCAAACTCGCCATTCAGAATCATGGTCGGTGCCTTGATCGAAGGAAGCAGAGGCGTCAACGGCCGGAAGTCGAGGAACGACTCCATTAGGTTCTGCAGCGCATAGACGTCGTTGATCAGCCAGCCCTGCCGCTTCACCGCGTCGAGATTGCCGAGCAGCGGCTTGAGCCAGGAGTCCGACAGGTTCATCGGCAAGAGCAAATCCTGCAGGTAGCTTGTGCCGCCGAGGATCAGGCCCGTTCGCAATGCGTTGCCTAGCAGCAGAAGCTGCGGCGACAACTCGGCGAACGCGCTCATCGGGACGAGGCCGGCAAGCCTGTCGCGGTGCTCGATTGCATACCGCAGGGCGATCAATCCGCCGAAACTGATGCCGCAAAGGAAGATCGGCCCGCCACCTAGTTCGCTGATGATCAGGTGGAGCGCCTCGACCTGATCGTCCTGGCTGATGAATAGCCCCGGCTTGTCGGACGCGCCCTGGCCCAGCAGGTCGAATGTCGCAACGCGGAATCCCTTGCCGATCAACGTATCGCGATAGGCCGCCCAAAGCTCGGAATACTGCGTAAGTCCGTTGACCAGCACATAGGCCGGCGCGTCCTTCGGGCCGTCCAGCTCATAACGGATGCGGTGCGCGCCATGCGCCAGGAAGGCCATGTATTTCACTTTGTCGGTGCGTTCCGGCCTCAAGGGTGGGATGGCGTGTCGGCCGCCCCCTTGAGATAGATCAATACCGGAGTTCCCCCACGGAGCAGGCTTCCCGAAATCTTGGTCAGGGAGGTCCTCCATGAAGCGTCTTTTCGCCGGTCTGTTGGTGCTTGCGGTCAGCGCATCGTTCGCGACGGCGCAGCCATTCTCACCGCGATCCTCGCAGGAGAAGCACGACAGCCTGAAGCAGTATTACGAGATCGCTAATTTCAAGCTCGGCGGCAAATACGATCTCGCCAATCCCTCGAAGTGGGAGTACGGCGGCGAGGGCGGCGTAACCTTGGAATCGCTGGGCGGCGGCAAGCTGCGTACGGCGTACATTGCGGTCGGCACGCCGCGGCGCAACGCCGCAGGCGAGATCACCAATGCGGTGGTCATCAATTCCTACTACTCCGGCGACTCCACCGACATGTACGAGCAGTGGGTGAAGGGTGCCGCGCTTTCGGGCGGCGCTCCCATCATCGGGCCGGGCCGCCAGATCGACACCGATCGCTACTATGTCGTGATGGTCGACCCGCTCGGCACCTGGGGCGCGAGCAAGCCGTCCGACGGGCTCGGAATCAAGTTTCCGCAATACAGCTATTACGACATGGTGCAGGCGAACTATCGCATGCTACGCGACCATCTGAAAGTGGCGCGGGTTGCACTTGCGGCTGGCGTCTCGATGGGCGGCACCCAGACCTATGTCTGGGGCGTGATGCACCCGGATTATGTCAGCGCGATCATGCCGATCGGCGGTACCACGCAATCGGATGCCGGCGACCCCGTCGGCAACTGGACCTTCCAGCTGATGACGGCGGCCATCGAGTCGGATCCTGTGTGGCAGCAGACCAAAGGCGACTACTACAAGCTGCCCAAGGAAAAGCATCCGCTGATGGGCATGGCGTTCGGCTGGTCAGTGCTGGGCCTGACCGGGTATGACCTGGCTTTCCGGACGACGCAGGCCTTCACCGCGGTGCAGCCGGAAATCTTCTACTGGAATCCGCCGAACGAGAAGGCCAGCCAGAACGTCATCAAGCGGTCCAAGCTGTATGACGCCGTCGATCTCGTGTGGCGCAATCGCGTCGGCGAGCTCCACAACATCAATGACCAGCTCGGCCGCATCAGGGCGCGAGCCCTGGTGATTCACATCAAGAACGACCTTTGGCTCAACTTCGCGCTTGCGGAGAAGGCAGTCGATCGCATTCCCGGTGCCGACCTGTTGGCCGAAGAAAGCCCGGTTGCGCACTACGGCGTATTCTCGATCCTCAACACCCGCAAACACGATCCGAAATTCGTGTCGTTCATGGACGACGTCGCGAGCCTCGACAAGGCGCAGCAATTCGTCGACAAGAACTACCGCGTGCCGGGCGTTGCCGCCGACATCGATCCGAAGAAATCATTCTGGAAGGATCACGTCACCTATCCCTATCCGGTGAAGTACGCCAATGCCAAGGATAGCAGGGGTACGACCTATCAGATCGGCTACATGGATGAGTATGCCGGCACCGACAAGGATCCGAAGGTGCTCGTCATCATCCACGGCAAGGGCGCGTTCGCCGGCCACTACGGCAACGTCATGCAGTATGCGCTGCGCAGCGGCCTGCGCGTGATCGCACCCGACCTGCCGCATTACGGCATGTCCGGCCCGGGCAACCTCGACAAGAGGCCGGCGCGGACGATGCAGGATTTGCGCGAGGTGGTTTACGACCTCATCGTCAACCAGCTCAAGGTCAGGCAGGCGAGCTATCTTGGTCACTCGCTCGGCGGCCAGGTCGTCATGGGCTACGCATTGATGTACCCGGATGCCGTGAAGAGCCTTGTCCTGGAAGCGCCCGCGGGGCTTGAGGAATATCCGCGCGAGGTGACGATCGGACCGGACAAGAAGGCAAAGCTGTTCGACGCTGCCTTGGCGCGCGATTTCGACAAGTGGAAGGAGGTCTGGGGACCCACCAAGATCCTTGAGGGTGAAATCGCCCGCTCGGACCAGAACGTGCGCGACTTCTATTACTTCAAGAAGCGCGATCCGGCGACCGGCGCCGTCAGTCGCAGCAAGAGCGGCTATTTCATGAACGACAGCGAGTATGCGCGGTTGCATACCGAACAGCGGACCGGCTTGATCAAGGGCAATCCGAAGGAGCTGGAGCAGTGGGCCAACGTCTTCATCTTCGACATCTACACCATGGTGTCGGAGCTGCAGCAGGATGACCCGAAGAACCTTTATCGCCGGTTGCCGGAGATCAAGGCGCCGATCTTCCTGGCCTTCGGCGACAAGGAGCCCTTCATTCCCGGCACCGCCTTCAACGGGCTGAAGGACCTCGGCCGTGACATCATCTCGCCGTTCATGACGAAGATGACGGGCGCCAACAACCGGCCGATCCTCAAGATCTATCCGGACACCGGGCACTTCATCCACACCGACAACCCGGTGGAGTTTGCGGCCGATGTCACCGACTTCGTGTCGACGGGCAATCTCGACACCAGTTCGCCGCTCGAGATCGACCGCGTGATCAACGGCGTGGTGGCTTCGGCGGTCCCGGTGGCGCCGACTCCTGACGGGCCCAATCCGACAGCGGGTCTCAACAAATAGGGCGCCAAATGTCGCGGGTGCGTGCGGGAGAAGTCAGCCTCGGCTGGCGAGAGTGGGGTAAGGGCGACACGACCGTCGTCTTCATCCATGGCAATCTCGCCAGCAAGGACTGGATCGAGCTCGCCGCACCCATGTTTCCAAGCGGCGTGCGGGTGATCGGGATCGACTGGCGGGGGTGCGGCGAAAGCGACCGACCGCGTGCCTTGCCTGGCTACTCCAACTATTCGATGCAGCAGCACGCGCTTGACATGCTGGCGGCGCTCGACGAACTGCATGTCACGTTCTGCCATCTGGCGACCCACTCCACGGGGGGCATCATCGCGGCGCGAATGCTGCTGATGCAGCCGCAACGCTTCGGCAAAGTGTTTGCGCTTGATCCCGTGACGCCACTCGGCATGTCCTTCAACGCCGAGCAGATCGGGCTGTTTCGCGCCATGATGGCGAGCAGGGAGGTCACACGAGCGGTGATGGCTACCGCCGCCTCATCGCTGTTCATGCCGGAAAGCCTTGGTCCGAATATGGTTCCTCGTTTCCGCGAGGGGCTCGGAGAGGTGCAGGTGCTGTTCGAACGCATCCTGGAGCAGACTTTCGCCGTGTCCGAGGGCATCTGGATCGGCACGCCCGTCAATCTGACCCGCGAGCGGGAAAGCGCGGAGCTGCAGCGAAGAATGCCCGAGCTCCACCATCCTCACCTAGTCCTCTGGGGTGAATGGGACGGCTGGATCGCGCCGGCGGACCTCCGGATGATGGCTGAGGCGATGCCCGATTGCCGGCTCGTCTTCGTGCCTCGCGTCGGGCATTCGATGAATCTCGAATTGCCGGCGCTGTACGCCGGCTATTTCGGTGCGTGGTTCGGCGGCCTGCCGACTTGACTCCTGGCGCCAGTCAAAATTCGCGCGTGCGCTGCGCCGTTCCCGGCGGCGCCCCCACAATACCCCGAACTTGCCCAGCACTACGAAAACAGCACGAACGCCAATGCCGCAGCGGACGCCAATCCCGCGCATATTGCGCCTGCCGCAAACACCAGGTCGTTCAGTTTTCCCTGCTGCTTTGCCCACGTACGCATTACACCAAACTCCGTTGGCGAGCGCCGCCATCATCTTCCGCTATCACTGAACCGGCAAATCACAACCGCGCGTGACACGAATGGTTAGCCCGGCTTACCTAAAGCTGCATCTTGGCCTCGATCTGTTTTCCAGTCGATCGAGGCGAAGCCCGATCGTGGCGTACAAAACGACAATTTCCCAAGCGCTCATCTTCGTCCCCTTAGTAGTTACTTGTCAGCTTCTTGATCTTATCCCACTTGACGAAAACGATCTGCTTGGCGTTTGTGTCGTAATATAAGATTCCCTTTTCTCCAGAGCGTATGACCTTAACCGGTAGGGGGCTCGGTTCCATTTCCTTGTCGAACTGAATTGAATGGTTCATCGCATCATAAAGCACGTGAGCACGAGCATTGTCGTACCCCAAAGTAAATGCTGCGACGATCACCAGAATTCCAGAAACCACATAGAGCGTTCGTCTTGCAAAGCCGATTATTCTCGACATCGCCAAGAAAAACCCGGCGGCGGCTGCAACGAAGAACTGCCACATGCGAAAATAGATTGTTATCAGCAAGATACCCACGGCGATAAGCGCGAATAAAGCGATCGCGGTGTTGGTTGAGGATTGCTGCTTCTTCCCGGCATTGTAAATCTTTAGCCCCACGGCCAAGTCGAGGCGCGTACCGACGAAGGCGACTAGAAGTATTGCAATGGCAACGGCCGCTGGGACGGCCTGAATGGCAAAGACAACATGCTCCGCTAGCGAAAAGAGAGTGAAAAAATTGATGTCAATTCCATAGAAATATCCCACATCGTAGCTGATTGCGAGTGCTGTCCCCATTACCGGGATGGCCACTACCAATTCTCTCGAAAAGACGTCGGTTTCCTTAACTGCCGGAACATCGCCCATCGCAGTTCTTTCCTCAAGTTGAACCTCTCTGTCATGCAGTCTGGTTGCGCAAGCGCTAGGTCGTAACCGCGCGCCCCGATTCCTGCGCCAGCGCGCGTCCGGTGCCGCTCGCCACCCCCGGTACTGCCGCGGCGCCTCCCGGAATCGCAGTCATTCCAGACTCCCTCAAGATCCAAGACGGGCGGGGGCGCTCTGGCGCGTCGTGCATGCAAATTTGAAAATGCCCCTGGTTCGTCGCCACGGGGCTGGCCCGTTGATTGTCGAGTCCGAGCAGGTCGCGGCGCTCGTTTCGGCTTCAAGGTGTCGAGAGAACAAGGCATCCGACCATGCAGATCAGCTGGTGCTTTGATCTACCTCAAACGCCGTCTCTCCCGCAGGACAATCTGATAGGCAGTACGGTCAGGTCCGTTCTTGGCCTTTCGGAAGCGGCTGAGGGGTCGGTGTCACCTTCTGGCCCAAGCCGTGTGAAAATCGCGCAACTCGGGGCGCACCGGCGCATTTCACGGCCGCCGAGCTTCTAATTCAGTGGAATCGACCTCCTGTCGTCTCAGTGGCCAGGAGCTTCATGGAGGCGCTGACTTGGTCGCGTCGAGTGCGGCCTCACGCCTGCATCGCCTCCAAAAATCCGCCTACGCCCACGATCATCATCACGAGCTTCATGTTGTAGTTGTAGGCGAGCACGTTGAGCGCCATCTCGGTGGCCACCTTTGGTAGGTTTTTCGTGAGAAAGTGCGTTGCTCATTGTATCGAAGCCAGCCGGCACTTCGAAAAGATGCCCTTTTCAACCAAGCGCAACAATTCCCTAGCTTTTCTCGAATTCCTGTTTGATCTCGGCCGGACGACTGCCGAGGAATGGCTGGACCGCAATCGCGAAGCGATCGGCCAACGCTCGACCCTGGATCTGACGAAGCTGGTGCGACTGGATCTCATGGAGGAGGCCGATCAACTCATCCGCGAACCTGACGTGTCCGTGGCGACCTCCGCGGTCCGCGACGCGTAGCAGCCGAACGGTCTCAGGCATGTGGTGCCAACGGCCGGGTATCGTCTGTTATGTTGCCGCTGCCGGTGAACTTAGCCCGTTTTCGCCTCGACGGAACGTCGCGGCGAGCCGAGCCCTTGCCGATCCGGCTGGCTCGCCACGGCCTGATCCTCGGTGTCCACCGACGAGCGCGAGATCAGCAGATCGAGTTGCTTGATATACGCGTGGACGGCGGCAATCCGCGAAGGGTCGGATAGCGATTCCGCCAGGTCCACCAGCGCGGAACGCAAGCGTCGCTTTACTTGCACGGAGTCCGCTCCATATTGGCGGATCTCATCGAAGCTTAGCCGCAGGAAATCTGCCCAATCGGGGAGGCGGTATGTCAGGCGCACGATGCCATTACCATCCGACAGCTGGACATCGCCCAACTTGTGCTGGCCGAGCCGGCGCAGGATATCCTCCAGTTGATCGATGGCCTGTACGGCGGTCGTCGGATCGTTGATGGCCGACGACAACGCCTTGATGGCAATGTCGACGAGCAGCCGGATGGGATATTTCGGATCCTGTTCGTACGTGCGTTCCTCTGCGAGCGAAAGAGCCCGCATCAGGGCAATTTCGGGTAAAGGCTGTTTGCCGCCTCTTACGTACAATACCGGCGTGCCGTAGACCAGTGTATCGCCGACGGCGCAGTCCAGCTCGATCATCACATTTTTCTGGCGTGCAAGGTCCACAAGAGCTTCCGTGTCGAATCTCGTGATGGCCCGCGGCGTCCCGCGATACGTCACGGTTTGGGAGATGGTCCTGTCGCGCACATCATCCGGTCTTCGAACAGCTGCTTCAGGCTTCTGTACGGCAGCGTCAGTTTTCGCAAATGTCTGCTGCAGAATGGTTCGCGCCTGATCCCCGATGGCATGAAGCGTCCGGGTGATAGTCAGATCGGTTACGCCGCGCAACAACCGCGCAAAGGCAAACATGCTTGCAATCAGGAGAATCACGACAATCGCCAATGAAAACTGCGGCACAATTCCGGAATTCTCGCGGTCGACCCAGCTCAAGGTGATAATCGAAAAAATGAACGTTGCGTTGAAAAGCCCGAATGTGTGAAAGACGGCTGGATCGCGAAGGAAGAACAGGGCCACGCGAGGCGAATAGGCGATCGAATGGAATTGAGCAGTGATATACGCCGCGGTGAAGACGATCGAGGTCAGGGCGATCATTCCGGAGGCGATTGCGGCAACGCTTGCTTGTGCCGAACTGATCGACAATTGGTAGAACCACCACTTGGTCAATAGGTCGGTTTGTCCGGCCAGGTACGTAAATTCAAATCTCGTAAACCAGATGCCAAGAACGAGCGTGCCTGCCACATATAGAATTGGAATGACCCAGAGTGGCATGAGCCGGTTTCTCCCGGAGCTTAGTGGAAAAGAGCTGCTAAAGCCGGCCTTGAGTGGACGCGGCAAGGCCGACGCTTGCTCATTCTTCCGAAGGGTCGGGGACATCGGCGAGCTTTCTAACCGCAACATTGACTGACATGCCGAGGTAGTCCTGAGCATTCCCGGACCTGGAGCCTGCCAGGGGCACCTGTGCTGGATGGCGTGCAATAGCCACCGGGATCAAATCATAGCCCGCACTAATGCGATTGGTCGGATCGTAATGCTTCCAGCCAGCACCAGGCAAATACACTTGCAGCCAAGCGTGGGTTGCTCCGGGGCCGATCATGCCCACATCGCCACCATCCAGCGTCGCATCGTAGAGACAACCGCTGACGAAACGGGAGGCGAAGCCGAGCCGGCGCAACGTCTCTATCATGAGCCACGCATAGTCCCGACAGGTGCCTGACTTCGAGCGTAGGGTTTCGGCGGGTGACTGAGTGCCTTCTTCTTCCCTGGCATTGTAGCTGAAGCCGTCGCGGAAGGTGTCCATCATTCCCTGCAGGACATCGGTCGTCCGCCTCTGATGATGGGCAGCGAAGCCCTTGCCCCAGGCGGCAATTGTGGCGTCCGGGTCCTCGGAATGGGGACGCATATGGACGGCAAGGTCGGTCCACTCGTCGGGCGTATGTTGCACCGGCACTTCCTCCGCTCGAGCTTCAAGGGCAAACTCCTCGATCCCTATCGTTCCGAAATGAAATACCTGAAACTGAAATGTAAAGGTCAGTTCTTTGCCGGGTTCGTGAAATTCCATTACTGTTACGTTGTTAGCCAGAGCGTCGTTGATCCAGTGAATGCTGGATGGAATGCTGGTCTTTGCCGACCAATTGAGAAGACGTCCGCGCGCAGCGGGCCTCGGCAAGAACATGGCGCGATGAGTGCCAAAGCTGATCGGGTTTGCATACTTGTAGGCAGTCGTATGCGCTATCTCGAAAAGAACTGCCATTGTGCTCCCCCAGCGCAGCTTTGCACTGAATTCAACTCGCAAACGCGAGTAAGCGCTGCAGCGAGTGCTCTCATCTAGATCATTCTTCGATCGTTTGTTCGAAGACCTTTGTCGGCTCGCCTTTGCGCACCGTGGCGAATTTTTCCAATGGCAACGATGTCGTGACCGCCAGCAGGTTGGTGTCAACGACCTCCAGGGTCAAACTCTTGCCGGCGTCCAGTTCGCGCAGCAGCGCCGGGTTGGCGGCGTGACCGGCGATGCAGGTGTTGGTCAGGCACCAGGAGAACGGAATCTTGTGCGCCGTTCCCTTGTCCACGATGAGCTTGACGCCGGGGCGGACGTTGACGCCGACCGGCAGGAACAGCTGCAGTCGTGCAGTGCTGTGGCCCTCGCGTTCGGTCACATAGACGCGCACCGCCGTCTGCCCGGTCTCGAAAGTGCCGCTGATGGTGGTCCGGCAAACCATCCTGGCGCCGCCCGGCTTGAAGCAGAGCTTTTCCCAATCGCCATATTTGATGGCGCGGGCCTCGCGCTGGCCGCGGGAAGCGAACTCGTCCGCGGGCTTTGCGGCTTGTTGCGCCAGTGCCGGTTCAGCCACGGGCAGGGCGACTGCGATCAGGAGAAAATGCATCCATCGTGAATGTCGCATGGCTCCTCACTTGTGCTTGTCGAGGAAGGCTCCGACCAGCGGCGACCAGAGGGGGACGGCATCCGCCGTGTCAATGAAGAAATGTCCGTCATTGCCGTGCGGCGGAAACAGATGGTACTCAGCCTTGGCGCCTGCGGCGGTAAAGGCAGCAAACATCCGCTTCGATAGTTCAGGCCCGAAGTAGCTGTCGTTCTCGATGTACATCATGAGCATCGGCACGCGCGAAGTGCGACCGACCTCGCCGATGGCCTCCACCAACTTGTCCGGCGCACAATTGTTGTTCGGCTTGCCGTCGACCCGTCCGCCGCGCCCGGCTGCGAAGGTGATGATCGCCTTGACCGGCGGAGGGTTGACGCTCGACAAGGCGATCGAGCCCCAGCCGCCGGCGGACTGGCCGATGACGATCACGTTGCCGGGCACGATCCGCTTCAGTGTCTTCATATAGTCGATGATCCAGAGATTGAGCTGCGCGTAGGCAAGCCCGGCCGAACGGAAGTTCGGATTGGTGCACTTGCCTACCTTGGCGAAGAAGACGCTGAACAGGCCCACTTCCGGGGACTCGACGGCGGCGGCGCCGTAGCCTGGTCCCGCCGGCGCTACCACCATGTAGCCGCGCCGCGCGAACCACATCGCCGCATCACGGAACTCCACCAGCGGAAAGAAGACGCGCTGCGCCGGATCCATCGACACGCCGTGATTCATGATAGCGAGCGGGAAGGGGCCGTTTCCGACTGGCCGCACTACATAGGCGATGGTCGGCACCGGCAGCGGCAGCGCCCACACCTCTTCCTGCAGACGCGGCTGGTCGTCCGCCGACGCGAGCGAAATGGTCAGGAACGTTGTCGTAACGATCAGAAGCCGTAGCAGCATCATGCTGTGCATCCGCTTTGGAGGCTGGCTAGCGTCCTTTTGTTCGCATTGGGGGGCGTTGACTTGGATCAACGGATGACCGACGGGGTGACGATCGAAAGAACGGCAACCATTGATTTGAATCAAGTTCCGGACCGGCGCGGGCACCAGCATCAAGGCAAGCAAGCCTTTGCTCAGCTCCGGAGATCACCATGTCCCAGCCCGCATCGCATCGCATCGATCAGTTCTTCAATGGCCCGGGCGGACGCGCCGACAATTGGCGCGATCTGGTCGAAGCCGCAAAGGCCTGGGCCGGTGGGCGCGGTGATCAAGCCAAATACGCAGGCCTACTCAATGATCTTGCCGTGACGGAGGAATTTCACGGCTATCCCGGCCTGCAAATGATGGCAGCGCTGAAGGAAGCCTCCGGCGATGCCGCAACCTCGTTGGCACTGGCCACGCGGATCACGAACGCGCTGATGACCCGCTCGTTCCGCCAGCACGCCGGTGACGGCAGCATGAGCGAGAATGGCGACGGCGGCATGCCGGAGCTGGTGCCGTCCACGCTCAGCCGCGCCGAGGCGCGCCGGCCCTATTTCGAGGCCCTGATCGTCACCGGAGCGCCCGCCACCAGCTGGCAGGGTCTCATCAACGAATGGCGCAAGCTGCGGCGTCCGCTCGACGCGTTCGTCTACGAGCCGGTGATCGTCGGAAGCCTCGAAGACGCCTTCTGTGCTGCGATGCTCAACCCCAATCTTGGCGCTGTCGTCATCAACGAGGGCTTTGCACTGCGCTCGCGGCACGATGCGCCGGTGCTCCGCTCCATCCTGGCGGCAGCCAATCTCAAGGACGAGTCCGATGCTTCCGCGCTCCGGCTCGCGAATATTATCAAGCGCGTACGTCCCGAGCTCGACGTCTACGTGATGTCCAACCGCGACGTCGAGGAGATGGCCGGAAACCCCGAAGCCAATTCGGTCCGGCGCATCTTCTATTCCATCGAAGAGCTGCTCGAGCTTCATCTCTCGATCCTGGAAGGCATACAGGACCGCTACGACACGCCGTTCTTCGACAATCTCAAGAAATACGCACAACGTCCGATCGGCACGTTCCATGCGCTGCCGATCGCGCGCGGCAAGTCCGTCTTCAGGTCGGACTGGATCCGCGACATGGGCGAGTTCTATGGCCCGAACCTGTTCCTGGCAGAGAGCAGCGCCACCACCGGCGGCCTCGACAGCCTCTTGGAACCAACCGGCAACATCAAGAAGGCGCAGGACAAGGCCGCGCGCGCGCTGGGCGCGGACCGCGTTTTCTTCGTGACCAACGGCACCTCGACCTCGAACAAGATGGCGGTGCAGGCGCTGCTGGCGCCGGGCGACATCGCGATCGTCGACCGCAACTGTCACAAGTCGCATCACTACGGCATGGTGCTGTCGGGCGCGCAGCCGCTCTACGTCGAAGCCTTTCCGATGACGGAATATTCGATGTATGGCGCGGTGCCGCTGAAGACTATCAAGCAGGCACTGCTGGGTGCGAAGGCCGACGGCCGGCTCGGCCGGGTCAAGCTGATCGACCTCACCAACTGCACCTTCGACGGCCACATCTACAACACCCGCCGGGTGATGGAGGAATGTCTCGCCATCAAGCCCGACCTGATCTTCCTGTGGGATGAAGCCTGGTTCGGCTTCGCGCGCTTCTCGCCGTTCCTGCGCAAGCGCACGGCAATGGGCGCCGCCAATGACATTGAAGCCTGGATGCACGACCCCAAGTCGGTTGCCGCCTATGAGAAGCAACAGGCCGAACTCGGCAAGAATCCTTCCGACGAAGTGTTGCTCAAGACCCGGCTCATCCCCGATCCACGCCAGATCAAGCTGCGCGTCTACCAGAGCAACTCGACTCACAAGTCGATGTCGGCGATCCGCCAAGGCTCGATGCTGTCGGTCAAGGATGTCGACTTCCACACGGTGGAGCAGCAATTCAAGGAAGCGGTGTTCACCCACGCCTCGACCAGCCCGAACCAGCAACTGATAGCGAGCCTTGACGTCTCGCGGCGCCAGATGGAGCTGGAGGGGTACGGTCTCGTGGCCAACGCCATGGAAGTCGCATTCGCGATACGGCGAGCCGTTAACAACAACCCGCTGATCTCGAAATACTTCCGCATCCTCGGCGCCGACGCCATGGTGCCGCAGCAATACCGGCAGAGCGGCTTCGTCGATTATCTGGCGCCGGCCGTGAACTGGGCAACCGTGCTGAAGAGCCTCGATGACGACGAGTTCTGCCTAGATCCTACCCGCATGACGCTGGTCTGCGGCACCGCCGGCTTCGACGGCACGCAGTTCAAGGGGATCTTGTCCAACGAGTACAACATCCAGGTCAACAAGACTTCGCGCAATTCGGTTCTGGTGCAGTCCAACATCAACAACACCCGCAGCGACGTCGCGCATCTGGTGCGGGTGCTCGCTGAAATCGCGGGCGAAGTCGACCGCAGCCTGAAGCAGGGTGGCGAGAATGAGCGAAAGACCTTTGAGGCACGGGTCAGGAGCCTGATGAAGGACGTTCCGGACCTGCCGAACTTCTCGCACTTCCACGATGTGTTCCGCGGCGATGCCGGCAGCAAGACCAATGAGGGCAACATCCGCGGCGGCTTCTTCGCCGCCTACGACGCGGCGGGTTGCGAATTCATCCGGCTTGGCGATCCCGAGATCGACAAGCGGCTGAAGAGCGGGCCGGATCTGGTCTCCGCGAACTTCGTGATCCCGTATCCGCCGGGCTTCCCGATCATGGTGCCGGGCCAGGTGATCACGCAGGAAACCATCGACTTCATGCGCAAGCTCGATGTGAAGGAAATCCATGGCTACGACGCCAACCAGGGCCTCAAGCTCGTGAAGCCGGACGCGCTCGCCAAGATTGGCGGCGTGGCCGGGCGGCCTTCAGGCGCGCCAAAGTCCAAGGCGGTAGCCTCTAAATCGTAAGGGGGGCGGGAAATGAAAAGCTTCTTTGAGTATCTGGCGAATAATCCATACCTGCTGCTCTTCTTCGTCGTCGGCCTCGCCGTCTGGATCGGACGCGCGAGCATCAAGGGCTATGGCCTCGGCATGGTCGCCGGCGCCATTGTGGTCGGTGCGGGCATCTCGGTCTGGGCGTCGGTTTATGGCGTCAAGCTTGAGCTCAACAACTTCGCCAAGAGCCTGTTCTATTACCTGTTCATGTACGGCGTCGGCCTACGCGTCGGCCCGTCCTTCATCAACAGCCTGAAAGGCGACGGCCTCAAGTTCACCTTCCTTGCCGTCGTGTCGTGCGTGATCGGCCTTGCGCTGGTCGTGATCGGCGCCAAGCTGTTCGCGTTACCTCCGGGCGCTGCCGGCGGCATGCTGGCGGGCTCGCAGACCATGTCGGCGGCGATCGGCTCGGCCGAACAGGCGGTGACTTCGGGTGTGGTCAAGCTACCGGATGGCATGAAGCCCGAGGACGCATCCGGCATGATCGCGTTGTCCTACGGCATCACCTACATCTGGGGCACCGTCGGCATCATCCTGATCTGCAAATACCTCCCGCGCTGGTGGGGCGTCGACGCCCGCACTGCCGCGAAGCAGTATGAGGACGAGTTCGGCGTCAACGATCCCGATGGTGCCGCTCTCACCGGTTATCGGCCGTTTGGTCTTCGCGCCTACAAACTGGAAAATCAGGAGCAGGTCGGCAAGAGCATCGCCGAGTTCCGCGGCAAGAACCCCGAATATCGAATCGTCAACGTCTCGCGCAAGGGCGAGTCGCTCGGGGCTGATCCGGAAGTCGTGATGCAGAAAGGCGATATCATCGCATTGGGTGGAACGACGGAGAACCTCACAGCGAAGATGGGCCTGATCGGTCCCGAGGTTGCCGATCCCAGGACGCTGGGCGTTCCGCTGGACCAGGCGGAAATCCTCGTCACCAACAAGAAAGCGGTCGGCAAGACGCTGGGTTCCTTCCGCAACCTGACGCTGGCCGGTCAGCTCCAGATCACGAAGCTGGAGCGAGGCGGTGTGCCGTTCCCGGCAGGCCTGAAGACCGAGCTGCAGCGGATGGACATCGTGTCGGTCGCTGGCCTCAAATCGGCCGTCAACGAGCTCGCAGAAATGTGGGGCCGCATTGCGCGGACCAACACGTCGACAGACCTTCTGACGTTG
>Ga0081538_10003418_pt1 | contig 15020 bp, 14 predicted proteins | sample TabmetS5T2R1_FD_71022 | JGI IMG/M metagenome (GOLD analysis project Ga0081538, IMG submission 71022) | Tabebuia heterophylla rhizosphere microbial communities from the University of Puerto Rico - S5T2R1 | ecosystem: Host-associated > Plants > Roots > Rhizosphere ... | reverse complement strand
GGGTGAAGCGCTCGATCATCAGCTCGCGGGCGTAGGGCTTCGCCACCTCGAAGACGTTGAAGTCGGGATAGAGCTCGATCCCCACCGAGCCCAGCGTCGCTATTGCCCGGTCGAGCACGACGAAGCGGGTCGGCAGCGTGAGCTGCATGCGGTAGATGAGCGCAAATGCCTCGCGGATGATCTGCACCGGGTCGATCTCGGAGAGGCTCGCGCCGTAGTAGCGGTCGAAGACGACGCGGAGCTCGGCGACGAACTCGTCCTCCCGGTCCTTGGGATAGCGCACGCCGAGGGATGCGAGCCGGCGCGGGATCGCCTCGACGTTCTGGTTCACGACTTCGATGAAGAGCCCGGTCAGCTTGGACGAGTCGTCCGGCGCGAGCTGGCCGGCGGTGCCGAAGTCGACGAGCCCGATCTGGTCGCTCTGCTCGAGCACGAGGATGTTCGCGGGATGCGGGTCGCCGTGGAAGAACCCGTGCCTGAAGATCATCGCCATCCACGTCTCGGCGACGCGGTAGGCGATCTGGCGCCGCTCGGACATCGTGTACCGCTCCAAAGCGAGGTCGCGCAGCTGCACGCCCTCGAGCAGCTCGAGCGTGAGAACGCGCGAGCGCGAATAGCTCCAGTACACGCGGGGCACGCGGACGTGCGCATAGCCCGCGAAGTTCTTGTGGAACTGCTCGGCGTTCCGCGCCTCGATCCGGTAGTCGAGCTCCTGCCTGATCGAACGCGCGAACTCGTCGACCACCGCGACGGTGTCGATGAACTCGAGCGCACGGACGCGCTCCCTCGCGATCCGCGCGAGCTGGTACATGAGCTCGAGGTCGGCCTCGATCTGCCGAGGAGCGTTCGGACGCTGCACCTTCACGATGACCTTGCGCCCGTTCGGCAAGGTCGCGCGGTGCACTTGCCCGATCGAAGCCGCCGCCACCGGAGTCTCGTCGAAGTCGACGTAGAGCTGCTCGAGGGTTAGCCCGAGCTCCTCCTCGACGACCCCGCGGGCCTGCTGGAAGGGAAACGGAGTGACCGAGTCCTGGAGCGCCTTCAGCTCGAAGACGATGTCGGGCGGCACGATGTCCGGTCGCGTCGAGAGGAGCTGCCCGAACTTGACGAAGGTCGGGCCGAGCTCGTCGAGCATCTCCCGCAGGCGGACCCCCCGCGGCGACCCCGCGCCGTCGACGTCGACCTCGCGCCCGATGCGCGAGCGCACGGCGGCGGGCCCGCGCGTCTCGAACAGGTAGCCGAATCCGTGCTTCGCCGCGACCTGGGCGATCTCGGACATCCTCCCCAGCTGCCGCACTGCGGGCCGTGAGCTCATCGTCAGTGCCCCTTCGAGTAGTGCTGCCTCGCGTGTACTGCTCGGAGTGGCACTAGTCCTTCTCGACGAGCCGTAGGCGGTGCTCGAGCTGGGCGAGACGAAGCTCGAGCTCCTCGTACTCGCGGCGAGTCACGAGGCCCAGCTCGCGGAAGAGGCCCGAGAACGTCGCGCCCGCACGCTCTCCGACGCGGAGCGCCTCGCCGCGCCAGCGCCCGACCACGTCGTCGACGATCGTCCGCGCTTCCTCGCGGCTCACCTTCCCGCGGCCGACGAGCTCGTCGACGAGCTCCTCGGAGCGCTCCTTCGTCAGCGCGACGACGCCGACGCCTGCCAGGAAGAGCTCCTCCGCGGTCGAGCGCAGCGAGCGGTCGGAATCGTTACCGGGCTCGTCCATGCGGCCTCGCGCGCCGGCGCTTGCGCCGGGCCTCCCGCCGCGCCGCGGCGACGTCCTTGCTCCCGTCTCCGGCGGCCGCCGGCTCGGCCGCGACCTGCTCGCCGGTCTCGGCGAGCGCGGCAACGGCCTCCTCCTCCTCGACCGGCTCTGGCTCCGCCTCGGGGGCCGCCTTGTCGGCCGCCACCGTGCGGTCGGCCTGCTCGCCGACGGTGTCGAGCTTCTCCTGGAGGCCGGCGTCCTTCCGCCGCGCAAACTCCGGCTCGCGCTCCTTGAGGACGGCCAGGAACGGCGTGGCGATGAAGACCGTCGAGAACGCGCCGGAGGCGATGCCGATGAGGAGCGCGAACGCGAACTCCTTCAAGGTGTCGCCGCCGAAGAGGATCAGCGAGACGATCGGCAGGAGCGTGATGAAGCTGGTTGCCAGCGAGCGTCGAATCGTCTCCCAGAGCGACTGGTTGGCGATCGCCGCGAAGCTCGACTTCCGCATCAGCGGGATGTTCTCGCGCACCCGGTCGAAGATGATGATCGTGTCGTACATCGAGTACCCGAGGATGGTGAGCAGGGCGGCCACGGTCGCGGCCGTCACCTCCCAGCCGAAGAGCGCGTAGACGCCCATCGCGACCGTGATGTCGTAGAAGAGGGCCCGGAAGATCGGGAGCGCGAAGATGAACTCGAAGCGAATCGTCACGTAGATGACGATGAGGACGAGCGACGCGATGATCGCGTAGATCGCGCCCCGAAGGATCTGCTCGCTGAAGCTCCCGGACACGTTGCGGATGCCGATCGATTCGGCGCCGAGGTCGTTCTCGAGGGCCAGGGACAACTCGTTCTGCTCCGCCGTCGTCAGCGAATCGGTCTTGATCTGGAACTGCGTGTACTCGCCGTCGGTCTCGTCGCCGCGCCCCTGGATGACGGCGTCGGCGCGGCCGATGTCGGCCATCTCCTGCCTGACCTCTTCCACCGACGCGGGCTCCGGAGTCTCGAACGAGACCTGGCTTCCGCCCTCGAAGTCGATACCGAGGTTGAGGCCCTTGAAGATGATCGCTCCGACCGCGATCACCAGGACGACGGTGGCGGTCGTGAACCAGATGCGGCGCTTGCCGACGATGTCGATCTTCTGCCACTCCGGGATCTTCTGGGCGCTCGCGCCCATGAACCTGGGGTTGTCGAACCAGCGGAAGCGGCTGAGGACGCCGAGCAGCGCCCGCGTCGCCAGCCCCGCCGTGAACATCGAGATCAGCGTCCCGAGCAGGAGCATCAGGGCGAATCCCTTGACGCTGCCCGTGGCGACGGTGAAGAGGACGGCCGCGGTGATCATCGTCACGACGTTCGCGTCCACGATCGTGGCGAAGCCCTTGCGGTAGCCGGTCGCGATCGCCGCGCGCACGGACTTGCCGGCGCGCACCTCTTCCTTGATGCGCTCGAAGATGACGATGTTCGCGTCGGCCGCGACCCCGATCGTGAGGATGATCCCCGCGATCCCCGGCAGCGTCATCGTCACGTTGAACGCGAGGATGGCGCCGTAGAGGAAGACTCCGTAGACCGCGAGGCCGATGATCGCGACGACGCCGAGGAAGCGGTAGACGAGCAGGAGGAAGAGAGCGACGGCGATCAGGCCGCCGATCCCCGCGATCAACGCCTGGCGGAGCGAGTCGGCGCCGAGCGTCGCCGAGATCTGCGTCGAGTCCACCTGGACGAACTCGACCGGCAGAGCGCCGGTCTGCAGGACAAGCGCGAGGTCCTTCGCCTCCTCGATCCCGTCGAGACCGCTGATCTGAGCGCTTCCGCCGGAGATCCCGTCAGCGAGGCTCGGGTCGGTGAAGTCGATGATCGGGAACGAGCGGATCTCGTTGTCGAGGACGATGGCGAAGCTCTGCGCGAACGCGCGGGCGTCGTCGCCGCGGCCGGTGATCCCGTTCTGCGCCGCGAGCAGCGCACCCCGCTGCGACAGCTCCCGTGTGATCTCGTGGAACTTGTCCGCGCCCTCGTCGGTGAAGTCGAGCAGGACGATCGGCTCGCCCGTCTGCGTGTCGAAGTCCTGACGCGTCCCGTCCGCGTTCAGATCGTCTCCGGTCAGCTCCGGGATCGGATCCTCGGCGTTTTCGGGCTGGTACTTGTAGAGGTAGTACCAGGTGCGGGCCGCCGAGACGCCGCCCGGGCACGGCCTCGCCGCCGCGGCCGCGTCGTCGGCGGCGGCGTTGCTCCCGCAGGTGAGGACGGTCTGATTGCTAGGGACGACGTAGAACTCGGAGCCCTCCGGCGCCTCGCCGCGCTCCACCTGCCGCAGAAGCTCCTGCTTCGTACCCGCCGGGCCCGCGAGCCGCTGCTTTTCGTCCCCGTAGAGGTACCACTCGCGCGCCGTCGTCCCCTCGGGCAGGTCGTCCTCGGCGGTGAGGAGCGGGAGCAGCGTCTCGCTCGCGACCGGGTTGCCGCTGCCGTCCGACGAGACCGGCTCGACGTCCGCCTGCAAGTCGTAGAACTCGAGCTGCGCGGTCTGTCCGATCACCTCGGCCGCGCGCTCGGAGTCGACTTCGCCGGCTAGGCCGACGACGATCTGGTCGGGCTCCTGCTTGCGAATCTCCGGCTCGGAGACACCGAGCTTGTCGACGCGCTGACGGATGATCTCGACCGAGCGGTCGAGGTCGGCCTCGGTGAGCTCCTGCCCCGCCTCCGGCCGCGCTTCGAGCACGACCTCCAGGCCGCCCTGGAGATCGAGGCCGAGCGTCGGCTCCCGGAAGTAGCCGAACGTGACGACGCCGACGATGGCGCCGACGAGGACGAGGAGAATGAGGAGATAGCGACGCACTGTGGTTTAGTACTTAGCGGCTGGTCCGCTCTTCGGCAACAGGCTCGTCGAGGGTCTCGGGCTCTGGCGCCGTCTCGGCCTCGGGGGCTTCCGCGGGCTCCTCGGCCATCGCGGCGGCCTCCTCGGGCGTCACCTTGCTCGCAATCGCGCGACGGGACACGGCGATCCTGACGTCGGCGTCGATCTCGAGCTGGACGCGCTCGTCGTCGATGCCGGTGACCTCGCCGTAGATGCCCCCGGCGGTGACCACCTCGTCACCGATCTCCAGATTCTGGAGCATCTCCTGGTGACGCTTGGCCTGCTGACGCTGCGGGCGGATCAACAGCAGGTACAGAAACACGAGCATCACGAGGAAGAAGATGAAGATTGGGTCCACTTGCCGAGCCTCCTAGCAGGCTGCCTCCGCGACCTCGGACCGCTCCCGAGCAGCGTCCACGAGGTCGACGGAAACGCACATTTTCGCGGCACAAAGGTATCAGGCGGAGGCGGTCTCTCCGGCAGCAAGCCTGCTCAGCGCCTCTGCCTTGAACGACCCGAGCTCGCCGCGCTCGACGGCTGCCCGCGCTCCGGCGGTCAGGTCGAGGACGAAGCGGACGTTGTGCTCGGAGAGCAGGACGAGGCCGAGCAGCTCCTGCTGGTTCACGAGATGCCGGACGTACGCGCGCGAGAAGCCGGTGCACGCGCGGCAGAGACAGCCCTCCTGGAGCGGCCGCGGATCGCGCGCAAAGCGGGAGTTGCGGAGGTTGAGACGACCTTCCCACGAAAGGGCGGAGCCGGTCCGGCCGAGCCGCGTCGGCAGGACGCAGTCGAACACGTCGATCCCGCGCTCGATCACCTCCAGGATTCCGGCCGGATCGCCGATGCCCATGAAGTAGCGAGGCTTCTCGGCGGGCAGCAGCGGTGCCGACCAGGCGACGGTGTCGAGCATCGCGATGCGGTCCTCCCCCACGCTCAGGCCCCCGAGCGCGTGACCGTCGAACCCGAGCTGACCGACCTCCTCGATCGAGCGACGGCGCAGCTCGGGGTCGACGCCGCCCTGCGCGATGCCGAAGAGGAGCTGCCCCTCGGCTCGCGGTGCGACGAGCTGGCGCTCGGCCCAGCGCGTCGTGCGCTCGGTCGCGAGGGCGAGCGCCTCGCGGCCGGTGTCGGCCGGAGGGCAGATGTCGAGGCACATCGCGATGTCCGACCCCAGCCGCTGCTGGATCGCAGCGGCGAGCTCGGGCGTAAAGCGCGCCTCCTGCCCGTCATAGACCGAGCGGAAGGTCACCCCCGCGTCGTCTGCGCGCACGATCGTGTCTCGCAGTGAGAAGACCTGGAACCCGCCGGAGTCCGTGAGGATCGGCCCGTCCCAGCTCATGAAGCGGTGCAGGCCGCCGAGCTCCGCGATCGTCTCCTCTCCCGGGCGAAAGTGGAGGTGATAGGTGTTGCCGAGCAGGATCGACGTCCCGAGCTCGCGCAGCCTGATCGGATCGAGCCCCTTCACGGTCGCCTTCGTGCCGACCGGCATGAACGCGGGCGTCGGGACGTCGCCGTGAGCGGTGCGGAGGACTCCCGCCCGCGCGGCCCCCTCGGTGGCGGTCACCGTGAAGCTCACGACAATCCTGCCCCGCTTCCGATCGAGTTTCCTTGCGATTCGCGACCCACGCGCGCGCTTTTCGACTGTACGCTCGAAGGCGGGTGGTGGGATGGGGTGCCCCGGGCGGATACGGGGGCGCGCGCGCGGTCCACCGTCATAGGAGCAGCATCGCGTCGCCGAACGAGTAGAAGCGGTACCGCTCCTCGATGGCGATGCGGTAGAGGCGGCGGGTCTCCTCGACGCCGACGAACGCCATCACGAGCGCGAGCAGCGTCGAGCGGGGCAGGTGGAAGTTCGTCACGAGCGCGTCCACGCGCTGGAACTGGAAGCCGGGAGTCACGAACAGGCTCGTGCGGCCCTCGAGCGGGGCCCCCCGCGCGAGCGACTCGAGCACCCGGACCGTTGTCGTGCCGACGGCGACCACGCGCTCGGCGCCGCGGATCCGCTCCCAGGCCCGCTCCTCGACCCGGTAGCGCTCGCTGTGAAGCTCGTGCTGGTCGAGCTCCTCGGTCGAGACGGGGCGGAAGGTGTCCAGCCCCACGTGAAGCGTGATCCGCTCGAACTCGAGGTCGGCGAGCAGGCCCGGCGTGAAGTGGAGGCCGGCCGTGGGCGCCGCCGCCGACCCCTCCTCCTCCGCGTACACGGTCTGGTAGCGCTCCGGATCGGCGAGGGGCTCCACGATGTAGGGCGGCAGCGGCGCCTCGCCCGCCGGGCGACCCTCCAGCCTGACGAGCCAACGCCCCTCGCCCCTGTGCTCGACCAGCTCGACCATGTCGAGCCGCATGCCGGGCCTCAGCCTTCGGGTCGGACGCGCCAGCGCCTCCCAGCACCCGTCGCCGATGGCCTCGAGCAGGAGGACCTCCGCCTCGCCTCCCCCGGGTCGCCGAACGTGCAGGCGCGCCGGGAGGACGCGGGTGTCGTTGACGACCACGAGGGGTCTCCCGGGCAGCTCGGCCGGGAGATCGCGAAAGCGCCGGTGACGGATATCGCCGGTGGCGCGCTCGTAGACGAGGAGGCGCGAGTCGTCCCGCCGCGGCAGCGGTCGCTGGGCGACCAGGTCGGGCGGGAGTTCGTAGTCGAGCTCGGCGGTGCGCATGCGGTCCGACGCCAAGGGTAGATTCCGCGCCCATGGATCGCGACGGCTTGGCACGTGCTCACGCCCGGCTGGTCGAGGCTCGAACGGAACGGCCGAACGGAGTCGAGCTCGAGGCCGCGCTGGAGCGGGCCGAAGTAGCGCTGAGCTCGCTCGCGCAGACCGCCGCCGAGCTCGAGGCGGCGGTGCCCGAACGCCTCGGCTCGGCGCTCGAGGAGGGCATGCGGGCCGAGGTCCTCCCCGTCGCCCGCCACATCGCGGAGGTGCGCGGGTTGACCGGACAGCTCGTGCGCCGACTCGAGTCCCTGCAGGGGGAGATCGCCGTGGAGCGGCGCGAGCGGCTCGAGGACCTAGCGCTCCTCGTCGATCTGATCGGATCGGGCTGGCGCGGCGTCGAGCGGCGGCTCGATCGTGCCGAGCGTATCCTCGACCGCATCGAGCGCGGCCTCGAAGAGCGCCCAGGAGCGGCTCTCTACCGGATCGAGGGCCTCCCGGGCTAGCGGCCCGAGGGTAGGCACAGCTCGAAGCGCGAGCCCCGCCCGACCACCGAAGTCAGCGTCAGGTCTCCGCCGAGTGCCTGGGCGAGCTCGCGGGAGATCGCAAGCCCCAGGCCGGTGCCGTTCTCGCTCACGAAGGGCCTGAAGACGCGGTCGCGATCGTCGGGGGGAATCCCTGGGCCCGAGTCGGTTACCGCCACCGAGACCGAGCCGTTCGCCTGCGAGAGCCCCAGCGAGATCGAGCCGCCGTCCGGCGTCCAGGAGAACGCATTGGCGAGCAGGTTGGAGACGATCTGGAGGACGCGGTCGCCGTCGGTGCGGACGACGGGGTCGGCGCCGAGCGCCAGCTCGTAGCGGATGTCGCGGCGGCGTGCCTCCTCCGCGAACGAGTTGTAGCCCTGCTCCACCAGCCGCTTCAGTTCCACCTCCTGCTCGTCGAGCGTGAAGCTGTGCGCTTCGAGACGGGCGAGCTCGACGAGGTCTCCCACGAGCCGGGCGAGCCGGTCGGTGGCGGCGCGGATGACATCCAGCGAGGCAGCCCTCGCCTCGGGGTCGTCGGCGACCCCCTCGCCCAGGGCGGCGACGTGGCCGCGGATCGCCGTCAGGGGGGTCCGGAGCTCGTGCGAGACCCGTACGAGGAAGTTCCGCTCGTATGCCTCGGCCTCCGCCAGGCGTTCGGTCATCTCACGAAAGCGGTCGGTGAGCTGCCCGATCTCGTCCCCCGACCTCGGCTCCGGGAGCTCGGCTCCGTATCGCTTCGCAGCCACCTCGTCCGCCGCCTTCGAGAGCGCCAGCACCGGCTTGGTGATCCGCCTGCTCAAGTACCAGACGAGACCGAGCGCGATCCCGAGACCGGCGAGGAAGGCCAGGCCCAGCCGCTTGGTGAGATCCATCCAGCGCGCCTGCAGCTCCGCCCGCGGCTTGGCGACAATGATCGCGCCAAAGGTTTCGCCGCCGAGTCTGATCGGATGGGCTGCGGCCAGGTAGGTGCGCTCGCTGCCCGGCGGCTCGAGCTCGAGCGTCTGGACGCGCCCCTCGTCGAGCGCGGCCTCGTCGAAGAGACTCAGCGGCAGCGTCTCCAAGCCGGATGACTGACCCGGGAAGATCTCGACGCCGGCGTAGTAGAGACGCGAGCCCGTTGCCTCCTCGAGAGAGGGCGGCGCGAAGCGCGGCGCCCGCCTGCCTTCGTCGATGCCCGTCGTCGCCTGGAGCTCGTACAGCTCGGCGAGCCCCTGGGCCTGGCGGCGGAGCTCCGCGAGCGTCCGCTCGCGCGTGTCCTCCTGGAAGAAGCGAACCGCGACGGCCGCGGTCACCAGCGCCGCGACCAGCACGCCGAGGAGGAAGATCGCCGGAAGCCGGAAGCGCAGCGAGCGCAGCACGACGCCTACGGGACCATCAGGACGCCCGCGCGGCCTTGGACTCGCTCGAGACCTTGTAGCCGACGCCCCAGACGGTGACGATCGGGCAAGCGTCCCCGAGCTTGCGCCGCAGCTGCCGGACGTGGACGTCGACCGTGCGCGTATCGCCTGCGAACGTGTAGCCCCACACGCGCTCGAGCAGCTGGTCCCGCGTGAGCACGAGCCCGCGGTGGTCGAGGAGGTCCCAGAGCAGGTCGAACTCCTTCGGCGCGAGCTGCACCTCCTCGCCGGCGACGGTGACCTCCCGGCGCCCCGCGTCCACCCGCAGGTCGCCGTGCTCCAGGATCGAGCTGACGAACTCCCGTCGCTCCGGCGTCGAGCGGCGGAGAACGGACTTCACCCTGGCCACCAGCTCCCCCGGGTTGAACGGCTTGGTCAGGTAGTCGTCGGCGCCGACCTCGAGACCGATGATCTTGTCGATGTCCTCGTCGCGGGCGCTCAGCATGAGGATGGGAACGTCGGAGCGCTGGCGGATCCGGCGGCAGACGTCGATTCCGTCGAGATCGGGGAGCATGAGGTCGAGGATGATCAGCGCCGGTGGCTCGGCACTCGCCTTCTCGATCGCATCCCCGCCCGTGCCGGCTACACGGACGACGAAACCGGCCCGCTTGAGGTACATCCCGACGAACGACGCGATGCTCGACTCGTCCTCGACGACGAGAATCGCCTGCTTCTTCCCCGGCACGACAGGGTATGGTGGCACACCCTCCGGCCGCCCGCGCGGGTGCATCCGCCTAGTACCCCGTCTTGGACGGGGCACTAGTCCCGCTCGAGAACATAGGTCCGCACCGTGCGCGGCCAGCGCCTCCAGTCTCCCCCGGCGATCCTGAACCGGCCCGGGCGGCCGGTGTCCACCGCATCGAGCGTGACCGTGCCCTTCACGCTTCCACTGGCGCTGATCCCGCGGCCTCTCATGACAACCTGCCAGGGCCCGCCGTTGTTCTCCGACGAGATGAAGCAGCCGATGTCGCGACCGCGAATCTCCAGCGTGGTCTCGCTCACCCGCTCGGCGCGCCGCCGGCAGCTTCGGTTCAGGTTCGGCCGACCGCCTCCCGGGCGGTCTACGAGCCTGACCTGACCCCGGCGGAGGTGGAGGAGCAAGGCCCCCCTTCCCGTGACTACGCCCCTCCCGGCGCCGTCTCGTAGCTCTACGAGCTCGGTTCCGGGCGTCCGCGCGAGCGCGAGCGTGGCCTCGGCCGGGGCGGCGGCGAGCGCGACGGCCACGATCCCAAGTAGGAGCAGGATTCGCGACATTCTGGACGAACTATCTGCTCGGCCCGTGAGACTTCGATTACCAGCCTGTAAGGAAATCGTAAACAACGCCGGGCAGGTTCATTCCGGCGGCCCGGGGTCATCCGCGGGCGGCCGTACCATCGAACACGGCTCCGATGGACGAGCGAGCACGGCATGACCGCACGCTGCGCCTCCTCGAGGCGCGCCTGGAGGCTCTCGCGGATGCGTGCGAGCGCTCGCCGCAGGGCGAGCGCAGGTTCGAGTCAGAGATTGTCGCGACGGTCGCGGCAACCCGTCATGCGGTGGAGCTCGGGCTGATCAGCGCGCGCGAAGGCGACACCGTCTGGGCGGTCGTCGCCCGGAGGCATCCGCGGGCCGATTGGTGCCGTCGCGGGCCGCGCTCACTGGCCGCCTGAGGACGCCCCTACGCGACGAGCCGGACAGTTCCGCGGAGTCCCACGGCGTTTTCGCGCTCCTTCTGCCCGGTGCGCGACCAGCCGTCGAGCGAGGCCGCCGGCTCGCAGAGATGGCAGACGACGCGCGGGATCCTGCGTCGCTCGGTCCCGTGCCAGAAGCGAAAGCGCTCCCCGACGAGGAGACTTCGGCGGCAGAACGCGCAGAGCGTCATCTGCCTGATGATCGTAGGGAGGGGCTCGGACAGCGCAGGTCGCCCCAAGAGTGCCCCTGCTGCGGCATACTCCACGGGGCAATGAGTAGGGGTCAGGGGTTGTCCGACCCGAGACCGCTGGCTCGGGGACGCACTGAGGGTGACGAGAGCTTCACCGAGGTCTGCGTTCAGACCGTCGAGCATCTCGCCGCCGAGCTGCCGGCAGCCCATATCTACTGCCACCTCCTCGTCGGCAATGCCCTGCGCGTGATCGCCTCGAAGGGCGGGCGACGGCTGATCTACGAGGTCAGGCGGGACCAGGGCGGAATATGCTGGCGAGCCGCCGAGACCCGTGTGCCGCAACTCGTCGAAGACGTCAGGCGGGATCCCGACTACATGACGAGCGACGAGCGCGTCCGCTCCGAGGTGGCCGTCCCGATCCTCGGCGGGCACGACACCCTGCTCGTCCTCGACGTCGAGTTCCCCGACCGTCCGTTCACGGCCGAGGAGGCCGATTTGATCCTGGCAGCCGCAGCGAGGATCGAGTCCGAGCTGCCCGGCTAACAGAACACGTCTCGAAATGAAGGCCAGGGCCGCCGGGGGGCCGCGCTGCTCGCCCCGAGCTGCGTCCTCAGTCGCGCCCGTAGCCTCCGGCTACGGACGCTCCCTGCGTCCTGGTCTCGGAACGACCATCACACCCCGACGGCGAGGCGTCATTCCGAAACGTGTTCAGTCGTAGCTGAAGAAGCCCTCGCCTGTTTTCCGGCCGAGCTTGCCCTCGTCGCGCATCAGGACGAGGCGTTCCGGCGGCGCCATCCGCTCCTCGCCGAGCGCGGCGTGGAGGGCCTCCGACGCGTGGACGTGGACGTCGACCCCGATCAGATCGATGAGGGCGCACGGCCCGATCGGCCAGTTGACACCACGCGTCATCGCCTTGTCGAGGTCCTGCGGAGAGACTCCCGCCTCGTCGAGGACGCGGACACAGTCGTTCAGGAGCGGAATCAGAATTCGGTTGACCACGAACCCGGGCGTGTCGTTGCAGCGGATCGGCTCCTTGCCGAGCCGCTCCGCGAGCTCGAACGCGGTGTCCACCGCGTCGAGGGAGGAAAGCTCGGTGCGGACGACCTCCACGAGCGGGAGCACTGGCGCCGGGTTGAAGAAGTGCATCCCGACCACGCGCTCGGGGTGCTCGGTCGCGCTCGCGACCTCCGTCACCGATAGCGCGGACGTGTTCGTCGCCAGCACCGCTCCGTCCGAAACCACGCCCTCGAGCAAACGGAACAGCTCCTGCTTGGCGGCGAGCTCCTCGACGATCGCCTCGATCACGAGGTCGCAGCCGGCGAGATCGCCGAGCTCCGTCGTCGTCGTCAGACGCCCCAGCGCAGCATCCCGCTCCTCCGCGGTCAGCCGGCCCTTCTCGACGGCGCGGCCGAGGTAGTGCGCGATCCGCCCGCGCGCGCTCTCGCAGAGCTCGTCGCTCACCTCGCGACCCACGGTCTCGATTCCCGCCTGGACGCAGACCTGGGCGATGCCGGCACCCATCGTGCCGAGCCCGACCACCCCCACTCTGCGCACGTCGGCTCCGCTCATTCCGGGACGACGATTTTCACCCGAAACGTGATCGGCTCGTCGGGACAGCCGTGCTGACCGGCGCAGGCAGGCGTTCCTTTCGAGGAGATGGCCGCGGTTCCCGGGCGGACTGCTCGCACCAGCCATTCCGCGAACCCGGGATCCTGGAGGTAGTCGACGGGGCTCAGCTCGACCGCGTCGCCGGAGACCTCGGGCTCCCCCCACGAGTATTCGCTGGACAGGCGCAAGCTCGTCTCGGCGCCTTGCGCAAGCGTGAACGTCCCGCCGGAGTGGGCGGCGTTGATCGCATCCGGCGGCGGGCCGGCCTCGTCGCCTGACCCCGGATCCCCATCGCCGCCGCAGGCGACGAGCGCGAGCACGATGAGTGGGATCAGGCGGCTCACGGCCTTCACAGCTTGCCCGATCCCGGCGTGAGCCGGGTCGTCATGGTTGAATAGCGGCATGGCGGTCACCGCGCGCGAGCGGAAGCTCCTGCTGGACGGGGAGTGGGTGGAGACGGGCGAGTGGCACGAGGTGCGCTCTCCCTTCTCAGGGGACGTCGTCGGCCGCGTGGCGCGCGCAGGCGAGGCGGAGACTCGGCGCGCCGTGGACGCGGCGGCCCGCGCCATGGCCGACCCGCTGCCGGCACATGCCCGCGCGGAGATTCTCGAGCGCACGTCCGAGCTCGTCGCGGAGCGCCAGGACGAGGTCGCGCGGACGATCTGCGACGAGGCCGGCAAGCCGATCAAGACGGCCCGCGTCGAGGCGGAAAGAGCCGTCTCGACGTTCCGCGCCGCCGCCGCCGAAGCCCGCACGCTCGCCGGCGGGGTCGTCCCCATGGACGCAAGCCCGGCAGGCGTGGGCAAGCTCGCCTACACGGCCCGGCTCCCGATCGGGGTCGTCGGCGCCATCTCGCCGTTCAACTTTCCCTTCAACCTCGTCGCCCACAAGGTCGCGCCCGCGCTCGCCGCGGGCTGTGCCGTCGTCCTCAAGCCAGCGAGCCAGACGCCGCTCTCGGCGCTTCTCCTCGCCGAGCTCGAGTCCGAGGCGGGGCTCCCGCCCGGCTGGCTCAACGTGCTCGTCGGCCGTGCCTCGGAGATCGGCGACGTCCTCGTCGAGGACGAGCGCGTGCGTCTGATCAGCTTCACCGGCTCGGCCGAGGTCGGCTGGAAGCTTCGCGAGCGTGCCGCGCGCAAGAAGGTCCTGCTCGAGCTCGGAAACGCCACCCCCGTGATCGTCGAGGCCGACGCGGACCTCGAGGAGGCGGCGGGGAAGGCTGCGGCGAACGCGTTCTCCTTCGCGGGCCAGAGCTGCATCTCCATCCAGCGCGTCTACGTCGCGCGGGCGGCCTACGAGGACTTCGTCGCCGCTTTCCTCCCCAAGGTCGAGGCCCTGCAGGTCGGCGACCCCGGCGACGAGGGCACGGATGTCGGGCCGGTGATCGACGAGGACGCGAAGGAGCGCCTCCTGGAGTGGATCGAGGAGGCGAAGGCCCAGGGCGCCAGGGTCCTCACGGGCGGCGAGCCGAACGAGGACGGCCTGATCGCCCCGACGGTGCTGGCCGAAGTCACGCCCGAGATGAAGGTTTCCTGTCTCGAGGTCTTCGGCCCCCTCTGCACGGTCTCGCTGTACGACACGCTCGACGAGGCATTCGAGCTCGCCAACAGCACGGAGTACGGGCTTCAGGCGGGGATCTTCACCCGGGACGTCAAGACCGCGTTGGCGGCCGGGTCCGCGCTCGAGTTCGGCGGCGTGCTCGTGAACGAGGCGCCGACGTTCCGGGCCGACCAGATGCCCTACGGCGGGGTGAAGGCATCGGGGAACACGAAGGAGGGGCCACACTACTCGGTGCGCGAGATGACCGAGGAGCGGCTCGTCGTGATCGCGCGCTGAACGGCCTGCGACTGCGTTCGCGGCGCAGGACGTTCGTTAGACTCGACGGCCTGCTGCGATGCCTGGACGCCTGAACGACAGCTTCTCACGCCAGGCCCGACCTCCGAAGCCCGGCGCGGAGTTCGTCGAGGTCGTGGAGGTCGTCGAGACCTCCGAGACGCCGCCGGAGCCCGATCGCGCCAGCCTCCAGCGCGAGCGTCAGGAGCTGACGTGGCGCCGAGAAATCGAGATGCGGGACGTGGGCGGGCTCGCGGTCGAGATGGTCCGGCGCGACCGCATGAACCCCGACCTCCTCGTCTCGCGGGCGCAGGAGGTACTCGAGCTCGAACAGCGCATGCACGAGCTCGACTCGCTCCTCGTCGCCGAGGCGACCGCACGGAGCTTCCCGAGCGTCGCGTACTGCAAGTGCGGCGCCCCGCTCGCTGCGGGCGTCCACTTCTGCGGCCACTGCGGCCGGCCGGCAGCCACGACCCCGGCCGTCCTCACCTGCGCCAACTGCGGCCAACCTCTCCCGGCGGACGTCAACTTCTGCTCCTTCTGTGGGAACCCGGCCGCCGCGGAGGAGCACGAGCCCGCGCCCGTCGACGAGACCGTCGTCCGGCCGCCGGCTCCCGAGGAC
>Ga0081538_10003417_pt1 | contig 15022 bp, 16 predicted proteins | sample TabmetS5T2R1_FD_71022 | JGI IMG/M metagenome (GOLD analysis project Ga0081538, IMG submission 71022) | Tabebuia heterophylla rhizosphere microbial communities from the University of Puerto Rico - S5T2R1 | ecosystem: Host-associated > Plants > Roots > Rhizosphere ... | reverse complement strand
CTCTGAAGCAAGCCCGCACCCGCGAGAGCGAACGAGACCGAGCCCGAGCAGTCGTACCCGTCGTCGCGCCAGGCGCCGTGGCCGCCGCCCCACTTGTAAGGGAACCGTGCGATCTCGTTGGCGGCGAGGATGACGCGCTTCACCACGTCGGGGGCGTCGTCGGGAGCCATGGCGCTGCCGTCGGCGAGCACGCGCGCACGCGGGCCGGTGCGGAGCAAGGCCGTGGTGTTGAGGTGCTGCTTGAAGTCGGCGAGCGCGGCGCGCGCCTCGCGCAGCTCGGCGCGCACCTCGGCGTCGGTCGGGGCGCCCGGGCTGGGGGCGTCGCCACCCGCCGCGTCCGGGACCGCCGGGTCAGCACCGGCGCCCTGCAAGTCCACCGCCCGCGCTCGTGAACGCCCGTGGCCTGGCTCCTTCTGGGCCGCGCTCTCCCGCCCCTCCCTTGCCGTCTCCGGGGTGAGGACGACCTCGCCGGACTCGTCTGCTTGAGCCGTAGCCTCCGGCGCCTGGTCGGTCCTTCCGCAGGCGGGAAGCGCGACCGCGCACGCCGCCGCGATTGACAGGATCAGGGCGCCGCGGGCGCTCAGCCTGCCGCGCGCTCGTTCTGGTACCTGGACTTCCACTCCGAGTACGGCATTCCGTAGACGATCTCCCGCGCGCTGTCTTCGTCCAGCTCGAGGCCGCGCTCCTCGGCGGCCTCGCGGTACCAGCGGGACAGGCAGTTACGACAGAATCCGGCAAGCTCCATCAGGTCGAGGTTCTGCACGTCGGTGCGCTCGCGAAGGTGCTCAACGAGCTGTCTGAATGCCGCCGCCTCGAGCTCGATCTGCGTGGTCTGGTCCATGATTTGGAACGATAGGGAGGATGACCGGGCGAGAGTCACCGGTTCCCCGAGATCCAAGCGGAATCGAGGAGCCGCACGACGTTCTGGCAGCCGAGGAGTTCGGGATCGGCACGCGCGACGAGCGCTTTCCGGCCGATCCGAGCGGCATCCAGGAGCCGCACGACGTCCTCGCCGCCGAGGAGTTCGCGATGCCGGCGCCGGACGAGCGCGAGGGGACGAACGGCGCGCGGCGCGCGACGGGCCCGCCCGCCCTGCTGGGGCTGCTGCTGATCGCGGTCATCGCGCTCGTCGTGCTCCGCCGTCGGCTGTGATGCCGGAGCTGTCGGCGAAGAACCGGATCCAGGTCACCGTCGATCGCAGCCTCTGCATCGGGTCGGGAGACTGCGTCGACACGGCTCCGGACGTCTTCCAGCTCGACGACGAGGACATAGCGGTGGTGGTGGATCCCGACGGGGCACCTCTCGACGACGTTCTCACCGCCGCCGGCGGCTGCCCAGTGAGCGCGATCTTCGTGATCGGCGAGGAAGGTGACCTGTACCCCTAGCTACGGCGGCCGCGCCCGTACAGGAAGCGCAGCAGCCGCTCCAGCATCCTCGTCGTGCGTGCCCGGTAGGGGAGCATGTGGAGATCCCGCTTCGGCGCCAGGCGCGTGACCAGCAGCGCCTGCTTCTTCGTGTACTTGCGGATGCCGTCGGGGCCGTGGCGTGAACCGAGCCCGGACGCCTTCCAGCCGCCCATCGGGAGCTCCAGGGCCACGTAGTTCAGCTGGTGGTCGTTCACCGAGACCACGCCCGCCTCGATCATGCGCGCCAGGCGCTCGCCCTTGGCCACGTCCTTCGTCCACACCGACGCCTGTAGGCCGTAGGGGGAGTCGTTGGCGAGCACCACGGCCTCGTCGGCGTCGCGGACCTTCATCACAGGCAGCGTGGGCCCGAAGGTCTCCTCGGTCATGCAGTCCATCGAGTGGTCCACGTCCACGAGCAGCGTGGGCTCGTAGAAGTCGCCGGGCCCGTCGCCGCGCCTGCCGCCGACGGGCGCCCGCGCCCCCTTTGCTAGCGCGTCCTTCACGTGGGCGTCGATCAGCTCCACCTGGGGCGGCGACGTGACCGCGCCGACGTCTACGGCGCCGGCGCCGCCGGGCACGCCCTGGCGCAGCCCGCGCATCTTCCCCTCGACCTTGGACACGAACTCGTCGTACGCCGGCTCCTCGACGTACACGCGCTCTATCGAGACGCAGGTCTGTCCGCCGTTCTGCATCGAGTAATGCACCGCCGCGTTGGCCGCCCGGTCGAGATCGGCGTCGGCCAGCACCAGCATCGGATCCTTGCCGCCCAGTTCGAGGCCCACAGGCGTGAGGGTCTTCGCCGCGCGCTCCATCACCTTCTTGCCGACCTCGGTCGAGCCGGTGAACATCACGTAGTCCACGTGGTCGATCAGCTCGCCGCCCACGTCGCCGCCGCCCGGCGCGACGATGAATACGTTCTCGGGCAGACCGCATTCGCGGAGCCCCTCGGCGAGCAACAGCGAGGTGAGTGGAGTGAGGCTGGCGGGCTTCAGGACGCAGGCATTGCCCGCGGCGAGCGCGGGGATGCAGTCGCCGAAGGAGTTCGTCAGCGGATAGTTCCAGGGCCCGATCACGCCCACCACGCCCACCGGCGCGTACCGGAGCACGAGCTTGCGCCCCTTGACTAGAGGGTTGGAGGTGCGGACCTTCTCGTCGGCCAGGTACTTCGGCGCGTTCTTTGCCCAGAAGCCAAAGGCGCCCGCCGTGTAGGCGACCTCGGCCAGCAGCGCGTCCTCGTACGCCTTGCCGGTCTCGGAGATGATGGTTCGAGTTACGCGGTCCGAGTTGTCGAGCAGCCACTTCTGCGCCCGCAGCAGGATCGTCCCCCGGCCCTCGAAGCCGAGCGCCTCCCAGGCAGGCTGGGCCGCGCGTGCCCGCGCGACGACGCCGGCCACGTCGGCCACCGAGAGCGCGGGGACCGAGGCGATCGACTCGCCGGTGGCGGGGTTCTCGACCTCGATGCGCGGGGCCGGCTGTCCGTCGCTCGTGGTCCGCGCGGGCGCCGCCTGTTCAGTCGTCGTTTCCGCCACCTCTTCCTCCTCGGTTCGCTCTCGAAAACCCTATCCACCGTACCGTCGGCGCTCGCCCTGCTTGCGAATCGGCTCTGCCGCGCGCAGGCCGGGCCGCCCCGCGAGGGCGAGCCCACGCGCGACCCAGCCGCGCCAGCGCGGAATCACGTGCACGAGTCGCTTGGAGTCGAGCAGGCCCACGACCTCCCCGGCCACCTCCTCGGCGCTGAGCAGGCGCGGTGCGGACCAGATGATCGCCGAGTCGTGCTCGTGAGCCCGCTCGCGTATGAGGTCCGTGTCGGCGCTGTCCGGGCAGACCGCGTGAACGGTGATGGGAACGCCGGCGGCGAGGAGGTCGCCGTGGAGCGCCTCGCTGAAGCCGAGCACGCCGTGCTTCGTCGCGCCGTAGACCGTGAGCCCCGGGACGGGCACCAGCGAGGACAGCGACGCCATGTTGATGACGTGCATGTTCGAGCCGCCGCGCTCCCGCATCGCGTCGACCGCCGCGCGCGAGCCCCAGATCACGCCGAGCAGGTTCACCTCGCAGAGGAGGCGCACCTCGTCGTCGTCGTGCTCCCAAGCCTTGCGCGTGCGGAGCACGCCGGCGTTGTTGACCCACACCTCCAGCGGGCCGCGCTCGGCCGCCGTCCGCGCGGCTGCCCGGTGCGCCTCGGGGTCGCGCACGTCGAGGGCCATCGAGGAGCCGCCGACCTGCTCCCCGGTTGCGGCCGCCGCCTCCGCGTCGATGTCCGTGGCGAGCACGTGGTAGCCGCGGCCGGACAGGCGGCGGGCGATCTCGCGACCGAAGCCGCGCCCCGCACCTGTGACGACGGCAACCCCGGGCATGGGCGCGCGAGGCTACCAAGTTGGCTGGCCAGCCAGCCTGATCCCGGGCTCGACTTCGGCGCCGGTCGCGCCGAAGATTATGCGGCTGCTTCGTCCTCGCGGGCTCGTACCGTTCCGGCTTAGGCTGAACGGCGAAGATCGTTCGGGTGCACGCGGATCGCGGTGCTACTCAGTAGGGCGAGATCTGAGCTACCGCCGCCTCGACGTCCCGGTGCACGGGCGCCGCCCGTTCGAACTCCACGATCTCGAGCACCCTCCACACCGGGCCTCCGGCCGGCGCCGCGACGCTCAGTTTCTGACGCCGGCTGCCGAGCTGGCGCACAAGGGCGAAGAGCATGGCAATCCCGCTCGAGTCGATGAAATCGAGCTCCATGAGGTCCACCACGAGCCCTCCGGCGGACGTGGGCACGGCTTCGGTGATCCTCTCGCCGGTGCGAGATGCACCGGCGATGTCGAGCTCGCCGGTCAGGCGCGCCACCACAACCTCCCCCCGCTCCTCGATCTCGAGCCCAACGAGACCTTCCTTCATCCAGGACCTCCGTTCCCCCCGGCTTCCCGCAACGTCCGCTGCAGCCGAACCGTCGTCCCCGCCGACGTCGGCGTCACGTCAACCGTATCCATAAGGGCGCGCATTAGCGACAGGCCGCGCCCCTGGTCGCCTTCTCGGGGGGTGCGCCAGGCGCCAAAGTCACGGACGCAGATCTCCACCTCGCGGCCCTTCATCCGCCCGCTCACCTCGAAGCGTTTCGCGTCACCGGGGCCGGCATGCTCGATCGCATTCGTCGCCGCCTCGCCGCAGGCGGTGGTGATCTCCGCGACCTCCTGCTCCCCGCCGCCCCCGTTGCGGAGCCAGCGGCGCAGGAGCGCCCGCATCGAGGCGAGCGCCTCGGGCTCGTTCGGGAACTCGAAGCTGAACTCGTCGCCCAGCGGGACGTTGCGCAGCGTGAGCAGCGCCACGTCGTCCGGCGCGCCCCGCGCCGGGACGAGCCTCCGCAGCAGGTAGTTGCAGAGCGCCTCCGGCTCTTCCGGAGCCCCGGGTAGCTGGTCTGCGAGCCGCGACAGCCCCTCGTCGATATGGGCGCCGGGGACCTCCACCAAACCGTCGGTGTAGAGCACCAGCGTGCTGCCGGGCGCCAGGGCCGCCGACATCTCCTCATAGCTGGGAAACGGCATCACCCCAAGCGGCACGGAGGTGCCTCCCTCGAGGAACTTCGGCCGCCCGTTCCCGCCCACCAGCAGGGGCGGGGGGTGGCCTGCGTTGACCCAGCGGGCGACGCCCTCGGTCGGATCCACGACCACGTAGAGCAGCGTGACCATCTCGCTCTCGCCCGCCTCGGTCCATACGAGCCGATTCAGCTGCTGCACCACCATGGCCGGATCGTGCCCCTCCAGCGCGTAGGCGCGAAGCGCGCTGCGGAGCCGGCCGACCATCGACGCCGCCGGGAGGCCCTTTCCCGCTACGTCGCCCATCACGAGCCCGGCCCCGCCGCCGGGAATCGGGATCACGTCGTACCAGTCGCCGCCCACGCCCGACTCGGCGGCGGCGGGACGGTACTGGGCGGCCACCAACAGACCCGGAAGGTCGGGCAGCCGCTCGGGCAGCAGGCTGCGCTGCAGCGTCGCCGCCACCTCGTGCTCGCGCTCGTACACGCGGGCATGGGCGATCGCGAGGGCGACCCGCTCCCCAGCGAGGCGGAGCATGCCGAGATCGTCGGCCGTGAAGCGGCGCGGAGGCAAGGCGCACACCTCGAGAACCCCGATCACGGCGCCTTTGGCGAGGAACGGAACCGCCAGCAGGGAATCGATATCCAGCTCGTGCAGGCCGGGGTCACGCAGGTCGGCCGGGTCGGGCCGCTGGGCGAACAGAGGCTCGCGCGAACGCGCCGCCCGTCCGGCGATGCCCTCGCCGAACGGGATCGGGTCCACGTCTTCGGGCCGAGTCCCCTGGGAGGAGGCGCCGATCCGGAGCCACTTCTCCTTCTCATCCGCGAGGAAGATGGTCGTGGCGTCGGCGCCCAGCACCTTCTGCACGCCCGCCACCAGGTCCGCCACCATCTCGTCTAGCCGCGGACGGGCCAGAGCCGCGTCCACGAGGGCGCCCATCCCGCTCATCATCTCGGCCACCCGCTCGGCTTCGGCGCGGGCCGCCTGAGCGCGCAGCAGCTCGTCGCGCTCTTCCTCTCGCCGCTGCCGCTCGGACAGGTCGCGGAGGAAACCGGACAGGATCACGTCGTCGCCGATCACGACCCGTGACACCGTCGCCTCGCCGTCGAAGCGGCTGCCGTCGCGGCGCTGCAGCACCATGTCGAAGATCTGCGTCGCCACGGCGCCCTCCTGAGCGATGAGCGCCCGGCGGCGCTCGTCGTGGCGGTCCCTGAACTCGGGCGGGATGATGATGCCGCGCATCGGCTTGCCGATCGCCTCGACCGCCCTCCAGCCGAACATCCGCTCGGCGGCGACGTTCCAGGTCGTGATGATCCCGTCGCGATCGGTGGTGATGAAGGCGTCCGGGGCGCTGTCGAGCACGAGCCGGGTGCGCGCCTCGCTTTGGCGCAGCGCCCGCTCGCGTTGCTCGGCGGTGCCGGTCTCCAAGCCCATGTACTCGAGCAGACGGGAGATCAGGAGCCCTGCCACGACCGGGGTCCCCACGGCGAGCAGCCAGCGCACGATCGGGCTGGCGGGGTCCTGGATCACGAGCAGCACCGCGTAGGAAAGCGCGATGAACGCGACCTGTCCGAGGGCCACCGCCAGCGGGAAGAAGTAGAAGGCATAGAGCGCGGTCCACGTGTAGAGGAGCGGGTAGAGCGAGTTCACGCCGACGTAGTAGTTCGCGAACGTGAGGATGAGCGTCCCGAGCGCAAGTGCGACATGCAGCTGCCACTCGCGGATCCGGTCGGCCTCGATGTAGACGACGCCCGCGATGCCGATCGCGATCCCTGCCAGGACCACGAGCTGGAGGTCCTTGACGGCCTCGTCGTGTGGGAACGCGAGCGTGACAAGCCCAAGCCCCGCACCGGCGGTGAAGAGATACGCGAGCGATCGCGCTTTTACACGGAGGTCGAAAAGCTCCGGCAACGCCCTCACGCGGACAGACTAAACCGAGCCCAGCGGTCCACTAAAGCTCTGGGCCGCCGCCGCGGGCGGAGAGGCGCGCGAGAGCCTCGTGGCACTCCACCACGCGGCGCTTGACGGGGTCGTCGTCCGCCCGGTCGTGCACGAGATCCCATGTCCGGTCGGCGACGTCGCGGGCGGTCTGGGGCGTCGCCTGCGCACACAGCAGGTCCACCAGCCTCAGCTCGAATGCCTGGATCTGGTCCTCGGGATTGCCCGGTGGCATGCGAGGCAGCGGCTCGTCGGTCGATTCCCGCCACATCTGCGTGGCCATCACGAGGCGGTTGCGGAGCTCCATCTGGTCCACGGGGGTGGGCTAGGCTAGCGCGCGCGGGAGGGTAGTTGCGGGCTTCAGGTCTGCTTTTCAGCCTGGGCCGTGTAGTCGGCCGGGTCCCGGTCGAACGCCAGGGCGCAACGATCCGAGCAGAACAGGTACTCGACCTCCCCGTGCACGCGACGGGCGGCCGCGCGCCCCGGCTCGATGACCATGCGGCAAACGGGGTCGATTTGAAGCTCCGTGCGGGACCGCCGCGTAAGGACGAGCTCGTAGAGGGCGACCGGCTTCGGCAGGTTCTTGAACTTCCGCTGACCGCGGTCGCGCACGGGAACGGCGGGTCCGATCGCGGCCCGCGTAGCGTCGGTGCACAGCACCTCGCCGGCACGAGCCGCCTCGGCGACACGTGAGGCGACGTTCACGGCGCTTCCGAACCAGTCGTCTCCCCGGCGGACGGCGGTGCCGGTGTGGATGCCGACACAGACGCCCAACCCGCGATGGCGGGAGCCGTACCCGGAGACGATGCGCTCCGCGAGACCCGCAGCCCTTGCCGCGTCGCTCGCCCGCAGCAGCAGCGCGTCACCAATCGCCTTCACCTCCTCGGCGTCGTGTTCCGGCAACAGCATCCGGACCGCGTCGCAAAACTCGGCGGCCGCGTCGGCAGCGTGTTCGTCGCCGTGCGCTTCGGTCAGCGCCGTGTAGCCGGCCAGGTCGGCGAAGACGAACGTATGGATGTCGGCTTCGCCGGCCATCGGGTCCGGGTCAGTGGTGTCGGGAGTACTCCTCGTAGCGCCACAGCATCACACCGAGCATCGCCGGGATCATCGCAGCGTGCTGGACGCCCATCCCGGCGCCGCTCCCCAGCGCGCCGGTCCAGGCGAGGACGGCCGCCGCAACAGTGGGCACGACCATCGACGCCGCCATCTCGATGTTCCGAGCGCGGGCGTGACCGCGGTAGCTCATCCAGAGGACCATCGGCACGGTCATGTTGAGGCCCATGAGCATGATCTGGAAACCGCCCGGCTGGTCCGACAGGCTGGCGCCCGCGACGGCGAAGGTCAGTTCCGACAGGCCGCCGAGCACGGCCATGCCCAGGAGCATCGCGACGACCATCTCGCCGAAGTGGCGCGCGAACACGCCCTTGCTGCCGCGGCTTGTGTGCCTGGCTCCGAGGGTGACTGTTCCCTGCTGATTCATCGCTCCTCCAGGTCGTTGGGATCGAGCGAAGTTATACCCCCAGGGGGTATTCATCGTCTGTGAGGTGGCGCACGGATCTCGGACGCGTCGCCTAGCCGTCGTGCGCCGCGCCAGGGGCCGGTTCGTGTCGATTCAGCGGCCCCTGCGACTTGTCGACCGCCGGCGCCGGCTTCGCCGGGTGCTTGTCCGCCGCCGGCGCCGGCTTGTCCGCCGCCGGCGCCGGCTCGCCCGTCGCCGGCGCCGGCTTCGGCGCCGGCTTGAACTTGGCGTGGCCGGGCGGTGTCGCCTTCACCTTCGCCTTATCGGGTCGTAGGGCGGCCGGCTTCGGATGCGGTGGCCCGCGCTTCACCGGCGTCTCGGCGGGCGGAGCTTCGATCGGCCCTCGGCCACGTGAGCGGGGTGCGCGATCCACCGGAGCGGGCGGCTGTGCCTGGCCGGGCGGGACCGCCTCGGACTTGATCCTGCCGGGCCGCCGAGCCTGCGGGGCGTGGCGCTCAGCCGGCGGGGATTGGGCCAACGCTCCGGGGTCGGTTCGTTTCTCCTCTCTGCCAGGCGGCGCGGACGCCCGGCGGCGTTGCAGCTCGGACGCGGGCGCCTGCGAGGCCGGGGTGCGCACAACCGCGTCCGGGCCGGCCGGCAAGCGGTGGGTCGCCGCGGCAGAGGGCGGCTCGGCGACCTGGGCGGGCGCCGGCGGCGCGGAGTCCGCCCGCCGGCCGGTGTCGTCGATCGCGGTCTTGCCCGCCACGACCCCACCACCGGCCAGCACGCCCACGAGGGCCACCTTGGCGAGCGCGCCGCTGCCAAAGGACGCCGAACCAACGGCACCGAGCCCGGCGAGACCGCCTGCCGAGCCACCACCCAGCCCGATGGCGGCGAGCACGCTCGACTTCAGCCCGAGCGAGGGTACGACGGGCAGCGCCGCGGCGAGCATCTGCCGCTGCTGCTTCACCTGCTCCCGGTAGCCGCGACATCCGGCGCAGTAGCGCAGGTGGTGGCGGAGCTCACTCCGGCGGAGCGAGCCGCCGCGCAGGTTCGCGAGCTGCTCGCGGATCTGCCCGCAGGGAGTCTCGCGAGCGGCGCGGCGCTCTATCAGCCCACTGCGCGCCCGGAAGACCAGGGCCTTCACCCTCGCCGCCTCGCAGCCGAGCACCGTCGCGACGTCCACATGGGAGAGGCCGGCGGCCTCGGAGAGCAGCAGCGCCGCCCGCTGATCCTCCGGCAGCTCCCGAAGGTCACAGAGGAGGTCGCGCAGCTCCTCACGACGTTCGACCTCTTCGGGCAGCCCGGCCGTGATCGGCTCGGGTTGCTCGCTCGGCCGCTCGCGGCGGGAGCGCAGCACTGACACGCAGCGGTTGCGGGCGATCGAGTACAGCCACGGTTTGAGCGCGAGCGGGCGCCCGCCGTCCCGCTGGAGGTCGCGGAAGGCGGCCGCAAAGGTGTGCTGAACCACGTCCTCGGCCTCCTCCCGAGATCCGAGCATGTGGCGGCAGAAGGCCAGGATCCCAGCTCCGTGGCGCTCGAAAGCGACTTCGAACGCGGCCTCGTTGCCGAGCCGGATCTGCTCGACGAGCCTGTCGTCCCCGGCGAGGGCGAGAAGGCGCTTGGTGCGGAGGGGCGCGGCGGGGAGCCGCGCCGAGACTGCTGCGGCGCGCATCGTGTAGGAGTTCTACCCGGTCCAGGGACCGCCGTCATCACCCGTAGGAACGCGCTTCGGGCGACGAGGTTCGCTCATAACTCCCGAACCTTCGGGATCGTCGGGCGTTTGAAGGAACATGAAGGCGATTACGGTAGCCATCGGGCTGGCGGCGGTGCTCGCCGCGCCCGCGGCGGCGGGGGCAAAGCAGCAGCCGGATCAGGCGGATCTGCGGACCGCGGTCGCGAACTGCAAGAACGAGCGCGGGAAGACGAAGGCCACGCGCGAGGCGTTCAAGGCGAAATTTCACAGCATGAGCCGCTGCACACGCCAGGAGGCGGCAGAGGAGGCAGCGGAACAGCGGGAGGCGCGGAAGAACGCGGCGAAGGAGTGCAAGGCCGAGCGTGATGCGATCGGAGTCCAGGCCTTCGCCGACAAGTACGGGACGAACAAGAACGGGAGGAACGCCCTCGGCAAGTGCGTCTCGGCCAAGGCGAAGGCGAAGCAGGCCGAGATGGACGCCGAGGACGAACAGGCGGCGGCCGAGTCCAAGAACGCCGCGAAGGAGTGTGCTTCGGAGCGCACGACCATGGGTGAGGAGGCGTTCGCCGCGAAGTACGGGACGAACGGGAACCGGCGGAACGCCTTCGGTAAGTGCGTGTCGAGGAAGACGCGCGACGCGTAGCCGGCGCCTGGGGGAGAAGCCTGGCGGCCTTAGCGAGTTGGCCGCCAGCGGCCAGGAGGGGAGGGCTCCTTTGGGAGCCCTCCCACTCCGTTACGAGGCAATCCGCGCCGCCCCGGTGCGCAGCACGTCGAGGCTCGCCTCCCACGCCCGCAGCTCTTCCTCCTCGAGCTCGGGCATCATTCCCGGCCCGGCCCCGGTTGGGCCGAGCTCGGCCGGAAGGCTGGCGCACAGGCCGTCTTCCACGCGCACGCTCACGGGCACGATCGCCCCGTGCTCGCGTATCACATGGGCGGCCAGCCGGGCGGCCGTGAGGGCGATCGCGCTGCTGGTCGAGCCCTTCAACTTGTGCACGTGCGGGCCGGCGCGGCGCACCTCCTCCGCTATCGCATCGGTGTCGAGGGACCGGTCGCCCAGCGCGGCGAACTCGCGGAGCGGAAACGGGCCCACCCGCGCGAGGCTGAACGGGAAGACCGCCGACAGCCCGTGCTCGCCGATCACCCAGGCGTGGACGCTCCCGGGATGGATGCCCAGTCGCATGGCCAGGAGCTCGCGCAGCCGCCAGGAGTCGAGCGCCGTACCCGTGCCGAACACGTTCACGTCACGGGGCGCCCACACGCGCGTAAAGAACTCCGTCAGGACGTCGACGGGGTTCGAGATCACGATCGCCACCCGCGGGGGAGCCGCCGACAGCGCTTCCGCCACCTCCGCGGCGACCTCGAGGTTCAGGTCGATCACGGTCATGCGGTCGGCGCCGGGCTCGGGACGCGCGCCCGCCGTGATCACAGCGACGTCGGCCGCCGACGCCTCGGCCAGGGGGCGGCCCTCCACCGCACAGTCCGGCAGGAGCGGCGCGGCGTGCTGGAAGTCGAGCGCCTCGCCCAGCGCGCGGTCGCCGTGGCGGTCGTAGAACACGAGCCGCGAAGCCAGTCCCTGCCGCAGCACCGAGCCCGCGCAGGCCACGCCCACCGCGCCGGCGCCTACTATCGCCACCTCGGCCATCCTCAGCGCGCTCCCGCCCCAGACCGCACACCCGGCGCGCCCTCGAGCAGCTCGTATGGGAAGGCGTCCGCGCGGTGGCCGTCACGGCCGTCGGTTTCGTCCGCGCAGCAGAGCGATCCCAGCACCGACTCGTGCACGACCTCGCCGGCAGCCTCGAACAGTTGCCGGACGGCGAGCGAGTCGTCGCGGAGGAACTCGAACTCCTGATGCGTCTCGTCAACCCAGTGCGGCACCCGATGGGCGGTGGACAACGCGATCACGAACTCGCCGCTCGCGTTGGACGCAAAGCTGCCCGCGCGGCCGAGCCCGAGCGACGCCCGCACCGCCAGCCTGCGCAGCTGGCGCTCCGAGAGGGGTGCGTCGGTCGCGAGCACGATCACGATCGAGCCGCCATCGCCCGGCGGCCCACCCGCGTCGTCGGTCTCCTCTCCACGCCCGGTGAGCATGTGCAGGTCGCGCCGGGCACCGAAGTTCGACACGACGAGACAGCCGAGGAGCACGTCCTCCACCAGCCGCGACGAGGTGCCTACGCCCGACTTGAAGCCGAAGCACGTCGTGCCCGTGCCGGCGCCGAGGGCGCCCTCCCGAGCCTCGTCGGCCCGGGCCGACGCGATCGCCTCGAGCGCGTGCTCCGGCCGTACCGCGAGTGCACGGGCGTCGGACAGCCAGCCGTCGAAGCACTCGCAGACGATCACGTTGATGGTGTCGCGGTCGCGCGCCGCCTCGGGGTTCTGGAGGAGCAGGTGGCGCAGCCCGCCCTCCCACACGGGTCCGACCGAGAGCGTGCCGGTGATCAGGATCGGACTCTCGATCGTGCCCATCTCCTCCAGCTGGGACAAGCCGACCGGCTTGCCGTAGGCGTTGATCGCGTGGCAGGCGCCCAGCACCTTCTCGGCGTACAGGTTGCCGGAGTGGGGCAGGATCGCGGTGACCCCGGTGCGAGCGCCTCCGTCGGAGAGCGTCGTGTGGCCGACGAGCAGGCCGGGCACGTCGACAAGGGCGTTTTGCTCGCCCGTCGGGAACCGTCCCACCGCGTATCCAAGGTCGCGCAGGCGCTGGCGCACGAGGGGAGCATAAGTTTCCGCCTGCATGGGAGCGATCGTCGCAAGGGCACCGCTGCGTGTGGCACTCGGCGGGGGCGGCACCGATCTGCCGTCCTACTACCGCGAGCACAGCGGCTTCGTGGTGTCGACGGCCATTGACCGCCATGTGCACATCGTGGCCACCACCGCCTTCCAGACGAACTATCGCCTGAAGCACCTCGAATGGGAGGAGGTCGACGATCCGGCGGAGGTGCGCCATCCGATCCTCCGCGAGGCGCTCGCGCACCACTGGAGCGGCGGCCCGGTCGAGCTCGCCTCGGTTGCCGACGCGCCGCCGGGCACCGGACTCGGCTCTTCGGGGACCTACGCAGTCTGCGCGATCAAGGCACTTCGCCTTCTGGCCGGTGCCGAGCTGTCGCCTCGCGAGCTGGCCGAGGAGGCCTCTCATCTCGAGATCGAGCTGCTCGGCCGCTCGATCGGCAAGCAGGACCAGTACGCGGCGTCGTTTGGCGGCGCGCGCGCATACACGTTTCTTCCGGACGACTCGGTGGAGGTGCGAGAGCTCGAGCTGAGCGACGAGGTCCGGCGCGCACTGCGCGACGACTTTCTGCTCTTCTTCACCGGCCGCGAGCGCTCGGCGTCGGACATCCTGGGCGCCGGCCAGGACCAGCGGGCGCTCGACCGGCTGCGGACACTGGCACACGAGACCGCTGCCGCCCTCGAGTCCGGCGAGCTCGAGCGCTACGGCGATCTGATGCATGAGCAGTGGGAGGCAAAGCGCCGGCGGGCGCCCGGGACCGTGACCGACGACATGGACGCGCTGCGAAGCCGCGCCCTCGAGGCCGGCGCCCGCGGGGTGATCTCTCTGGGAGCGGGCGGCGGGGGCTTCCTGCTCGTCTACACCCCCGACCCGGAGCGCACCCGCGCCGCACTCGCCGGCGTGCCGGAGCTGCGCTTCGGGCTCGATTCGGTAGGCGCCGTGGTGCTGGACCGATGACCGGCCCCACCGACGTACAGAGCTGGCTCGACCAGCGCGCCGACGATATGGCGGCGCTGCTCGAGGAGCTCGTCGCCATCGACACCGAGAACCCGCCCGGCCGCGGCCTCCGCCCGTGCGCACGCATTCTGCGCGACGCGATGGAGCGCCTGGGGTTCCCGACCGAGCTCGTCGAGCTCGAGCCGCGGGGCCACCTGAAAGATCCCTGCATCGTCCGCGGCGGCGTCGGCGACGGCGAGCGGCTCGTCTACTTCCACGGGCATTTCGACGTCGTGCCGGCGCAGGATCCGCAGCAGTTTCAGCCGCGTCGCGGCGACGGGAGAATCCTCGGCCGTGGTACTGCCGACATGAAGGGCGGGCTCGTGAGCATGCTCTACGGAGCCGCCGCGGCTCGAGAGCTCGGCCTGCTGGGCGGCGCGCGGATTGGTTTCCACTTCGTCTGCGACGAGGAGACCGGGAGCGTCGCCGGTTCCGGGCATCTGCGCGACGCCGGGCTGATCGACGCCGATGCCCTCGCGATGGTTACGGCCGAGCCGACCAGCGGCGTCGTCTGGCACGCGAACCGCGGGGCGATCACGATGCGCGTGACGGTCGCGGGCAGAGAAGCCCACGTCGGCCAGGTGCATCGTGGCGACAACGCGTTCGAGAAGATGATCCGCGTGGCCGCGCCTCTCGGCGCGCTGTCGCGCGAGCTGCTGGGCAAGCGCACCGTGTTCCCTATGGAGAGCGACGAGGCACGCGGCTCGATGCTCCTCGTCGGCGGCTCCGCCGGCGCCGGCGCCGGCTTCAACGTCGTCCCAGGATCCGCCTGGTTCTCGGTCGACCGCCGCTTCAACCCCGAGGAGGACCTGGACGAGGAGCTCGCGCGCCTGACCGAGACCATCGAGCGGGCCGCCGCCGACGCCGGCGCCGACGTCACGGTCGAGGTGCTCCAACGCGCGCCGTCGGCGAGCACCTCCCAGACGCACCCGGCCGCGGTAGCGCTCGCGACCTGCATCGAGCAGATCGAGGGCACGCCGCCGAGCCTCGAGATGTGCCCCGGCGTACTGGAGACCCGCTGGTACGCCGAGGTCGGCATCCCCGCCTTCGCCTACGGAGCCGGCCGCCTCGAGGTCGCCCACGGCCCGGAGGAGTTCATCGACGAGGCGGCCATGCGCCGCTGCGCCGCCGTCTACGCCCTCTTCCCCGCCGAGGTCCAACGCGCGGTCCGTGGACGGCACGTCTAGCGACGGAAGACGACGACTCTGCCCCCGACGGTACTGAGCCATAGTTCGTCCTCGATGGCGACTACTCCGGCGCCGCTGAAGTCGTGGAGCTGGATGC
>Ga0081538_10003416_pt1 | contig 15028 bp, 14 predicted proteins | sample TabmetS5T2R1_FD_71022 | JGI IMG/M metagenome (GOLD analysis project Ga0081538, IMG submission 71022) | Tabebuia heterophylla rhizosphere microbial communities from the University of Puerto Rico - S5T2R1 | ecosystem: Host-associated > Plants > Roots > Rhizosphere ... | reverse complement strand
CGCCGATGTTCGACCAAGCACACCTGGTGATTCTGTCGCACCAGGAGCATGGCCAGGTGTGCCGCGGTCAGTCCCCCCCCCGCGATCAAGATAAACATTTCAGGCTCTCTGCTGTGACGTCAGCCAGCACCGCAAGGTCTCTCGGCTCTCGGGCGCAGGGCTGAGATAGATCACATCGCCCGCTTCGAGCGGGATTTCGTGAGCCAAGGGCATGGGCTGTCCGGCTCGCGTAAATGCGATGACGACATATGGTACGTCGGGAAGGACTTCCCGCAGCAAGCGCCCGCCGAAACGTTCGGGGACGACGAGCTCATAGAGATCCACCGTCCCATCGCCGCTCGACCAGACCGGGCGGACTTCCGCCTCGTAGAGTCTTTCTTCGATGCGCTGGGCTCCCCACGTGGTCGAACTTACCGACTGCAGACCGAAGGCTTCATGCACGGGCCGCCAGCGCGGGTTGAAGTTGCGTGCGACCACGTGGGGCACATGATAGACTGTGCGCGCCACATGGGCTACGACGGCGTTGAGCGTGTCGGAATTGGTCACCGCCGCAAGCCCATCGGCGTGCTCGATGCCTGCGCGGCGCAACACATCCTGATTCAGTACCTCCCCCTCCACCGTCCGGCCGCGAAAGAGGGGGTGAAGGTTGTCGAACGCGGCGTCGACTTGATCGATGACGGTCACGTTATGTCCGCGCTGGAACAGCCGATGAGCCAGCTCCGCGCCCAAGCGGCCGCAACCGACGACGATGACGTGCATGTTACCCTCGAATCAGCCGCGTCTGTGGCAGACCGGCGGCGATGTAGACATCCTGCGGCCCCGGACCGCCAGCGACGACGATGTAGATGCGCTCCGGCCCTTCTGTACGCCACAACATGCCGTCTGCTCCACGCCCGGCGCTATGCTCCATGGCGGCGAAGTCAGCGGCGAAGTGATCTGCCGGCAATCTGGCCAGGGCCCAGAGTTTCTCCTGCAGATCGCGTTTGGTCAGCCCGGCTTCGTGCAGTGATCGGGCATGATTGACGCCGAGGAGTAATAGTGCACCATCGCCACCGCCATACATCGGAGGCATATTGCTGGCGATCTGTCGCAGGATTTCATCGGCGCCAACGCCCTCCCCCCCGGAGATGTTACAATAGTTGGAAGCTTTAAACACCGTCACCGTGCTGTCATGCCGATCGAATCCCCGGTCAACATGGAATGGAAACCAGGGATTTTCTTCCTCGTTTTCCCCGCAGATGTAACTATAACGCAGTGGTGAGGCAAAGCTCGACTTAGAATACACGCCTGGCAAGGCCCCCCCGACGTTTTGCAGAATGAATCGGATGGCCCGCCCAATGGTCGCATTGGCGCGCCAGCCCGGCCCCAGGCAGCCCGCTCCAAAATTGATGTCCAATCGCTGACGGATGGGTCCGTTGATCAGCAGAAAGGGCGTCATCGGGTTGGTGGTTACTTGCATGAACTCCAGTGGAAAGCCTTTATCTGTCAGGCCTTCCAGCGCCGCGATGATCACCGGCATGTACTCCGGACGGCAGCCAGCCATCACCGCGTTCACCGCCAGAACCTCCACGGTGGCCTGGCCTTTACGCGGCGGGATGATGCCGACGACCTCTTCGCCGGGGTGGCCCGACGCGGCGATGAACCGCTGCACAGCCTCCGGTGTAGCGGGGATGATCGGCAACCCGTCGGTCCAGCCCTGATCGTAGGCATGCTCATAGGCCTGGGTCATCAGTTCTGCGATGGAGCCCGACTCGAGGCGTACGCTCATTTGCGCCACATCCCCACCCTCCTTTATACATGGCCGTCGCCACTGCTCCCCTACACTGGCGCGGCGGCGCGCACCACACCCTGGGGATGAATCTGCGCGGTGGCGGCTTTCTCGACGCTGCGCTGAATCGCCGCAGGCGATTGCGTGAGCCCGAAGATGATCGTGTCGAGCATGGCCTCGGCGCGCTGGCGCAGGGGTGCTTCCTCTAACTGCCGGATGGGATTCGGGGTCTCGGCGATGACTACGTAGGGACATCCCTTCGTCGCCGCTAATCGCCTGGCGAAGCTGGTGAAGGTGTGGGTGGTGATCATGACGGTCGGAACGCCGCGCCTTTCAAGCTCGGGCGTGACGTGGCTACACCACGTCGAGCACGAGCCTCAGTCACCGGTGGCGGTGATGACGACATCCGCGCGTCTGGCCAACTCATCGAGGGTGCCGCCCAGAGCGTCGATAAGCCCACCGGTGCGCTGTGGCAGTTCGCGAGCCGGCTGCTCCATGACCACTGCCCGGACACGATAGCGCTCCGACAAGAGCTGACCTACCGCTGCCAGCAGCTTGACGGCTGAGGGTCGCCAGTTCGGAAGAAGCCCCACAACACGTCCGTCGAGGGTCTCCGGACGGGGAGCCAGCGCCGTTCCCTCGGTGGTCTCGTCGAGATAGACCGGGAGCGGCGACAGCATCGTCAGCGTAAGCGGCTGCTGGGCCACAGATGCCTCCTTTCAACGCGTGTGATCCACTGCAGCATCAGCGCTCACATCCCCACCCTGCCCCTAGCGCATACAGGGGGGGCGCAGCTGGTGATGCCCCTCAAAACCACGCGGTCAAGCGTCAGCCAAGATGCATGCCGGTGTCATTCAAGATGGAACGGCACATCGGTGATGACGATCCCCCGTCTGAACAGTAGTGCCAATCGCAACATAATGGCTGTCTGGTTGTGCAGGAAGTTATGCCACCACCGCCCTGGCACGAACTGCGGCACGACGATGGTGATGGTTTCGTTGCGCTGACGTGACTCGGCGATTTCGGCAATATACTGCAGTAGGGGCTCAAGCAGCAATCGGTAGGGGGATTCAAGGATCACCAGGCGCACGCCTCCGCCCCAAAGCTCCCATTTCTGCCGCACCGCTTCGGCCGCAGCGGGATCGATCGACACGTGCACGGCGGTGATGTCATCCGACAACGCATGCGCATAACGCAAGGCCTCGATCGTGCCGCGATGGACGCCACTGAGGGGAATGATCACACACTGACGCAGCGGGCGCGCCGGCTCGCCATAGCGCTCGAGCGACAGGTGGGCGGCGAGGTCCACATAGTGACGATGGATGCCCGAAAACACCGCCACCAGAATCGGCATCAGCAGCAAAACGATCCAGGCCCCCTCGGTGAATTTGGTCGCGGCGAAGACCAGCATGACGACAGCCGTGCACACCGCACCCCAGGCGTTGACCACCATTTTAAGCCGCCACCGTGGCTCATAGCGCAGGACCGACCCCCGCTCCTTGACCTCCTGTCCGATCTGGAGATGACCGATCTTCCACCACCGGCGCGCCATCCCCATCTGCGACAGCGTGAAGGAGAGAAACACCCCGATGGCGTAGAGAGGAATCAACCCGCTGACGCTGGCATCGAACACGACGATGAGCAATGACGCAATCAGCGCCAAGGTCACGATGCCCCGGGAGTATACCAGACGACTACCACGGTAGGTCAACTGTCGGGGTAAGAAGCCATCGGCGGCGAGCAGCGCGCTCAAGCGCGGGAAGCCGGCGAACGAGGTGTTCGTCGCCATGATCAGGATGATGGTCGTGGCAACGATGACCCCATAATACAAAGGACCTTGTCCGCCAAACACGGTGCGTCCCAGTTGCGAAATCACCGTCTCCGCTTCGGAAGGGAGGGCGTGGACTTGTCCGGCGAGGAAGGTAATGCCCAGAAACAGCGTGGCAAGAATCGCCGACATCCAGACCAGCGTGACACCGGCGTTGTGGCTACGGGGTTCCCGAAACGCGGGAATGCCGTTGGAGATGGCCTCGACGCCCGTCAGCGCCGTGGTGCCGCTGGAGAACGCATGCAGCAGTAAGAATGGCGTGACCCCCGAAGCCATCTGAACCATATCGAGATGCGGGGGGTCAATGACGGAACCCAGGCTGCCTGCGACATAGCGCAAGAACCCTACTCCGACCATTGAGAACATCATCAACAGGAAGAAGTAGGTGGGGATCGCGAATGCCACCCCCGATTCCTTTACCCCGCGCAGATTCACCAGCATGACGAACAATATCAACCCGGCGGCCAGGTGGATACGGTAGGGTGAGCAGGCGGGAAAGGCTGAGGCGATCTGTGCTACGCCCGAGGAAACCGATACCGCCACCGTCAGGATGTAATCGATTAAGAGCGCGGCGCCGGCCACCTGCGCGGCGAAATCGCCGAGGTTGTCGCGGGCCACGATATAGGCGCCGCCACCGTCGGGATAGGCGTGGATCGTTTGTTCATAAGAGATGGTCACAATCGCCAGCAGGCCGACGATGCATAGCGCGATAGGGAAAGCATAGCCGAAGGCCGCGGTGCCGGCCACCGCCAGAATGAGCAGGATCTCCTGCGTGGCGTAGGCCGTCGAGGATAACGCATCGGAGGCAAACACCGCCAAGCCGATGGTTTTCCCGATGGTTTGATGCCCCGCATCGGCAGTGGAAAGGGGGCGCCCGATCAGCCACTTGCGCCAGAAGCCTGGCGGCCGATAGGGTGAGGTCCGCCGCAAGATAGTAGTGCCGGTCGCTTCGTCGATGTCGACCATAGGCAGATTCAAACGGGCAAGACGGCGGAGGTCCTCCGGTAATCTGGAGGTGAGAAGTAGGCATTAAGAAATCTAGGCATCGAAACCCAGAGACAGGCAGAAGAGAGGTCCTGCGCTCCGCTACCCGGTATTTACAACGGAGTAGCGGAGCGCAGACGGTTCAGCGTGCCGTTGCCGCGAGCTTGGTTACTGACTTGGCTTGAGGCCCTTTCGGTCCCTGCACGATCTCGAACTGAACGCGGTCGCCTTCATTCAACGAGCGGAATCCGCTGCCATCGATGGCTGAGTAATGCACAAAGACGTCGGCGCCATCGTCCTGGGAAATAAAGCCGTATCCCTTCTGATCGTTGAACCATTTGACGGTACCAGTTGCCATGTGGGACATCCTCCTGACATGGGTGAACGTTATGCAGCCTTGGCTGCCCGGAGGAGATTGAAAACCGCATTGGCAGCTGTGTACCCTTATGCGGTTCCGTTTAATCTCACCGAGATCATGCGTACTGCAATTACCTGGGAAACGACGGCCCAGCGTACCAGCTTCCGCAGCGGTAGTCAAGAGTCTAAGGCAAAAATTTGCAAAATGCAAGTCAGGAAAGAGCTGTCAGATGATCGTAAATATGTTACGTTCACGGGCGGGGTGTCGAGTCGTCGACGCCCCGTACGGATCGTTGCAGAGAAGATGGCACGACCAAAGGTTCGGTAGGCGGCGTTGACCCAAGCACCTGAGGGCACGGACGCAAGGGGCCCTTGTGCCCATGCCGACATGACCGCCTTGGGCCTTTATATGGGGCTGATCTGACCGCCAACTCGGTGTAAGCATGGCCATGGAGACCACGACGATCTTGTGGACGGAGCACATGCACCACGTCCTTGCGGAGCTGCAACAGCGACCGCTCCTGCACCGCCTGCTAGGGTTTGCGGAGCGACGCGGCGTAGAGCTGTACACGGTGGGGGGGACTCTGCGCGATATCTGCTTGGGGCGTCCGGTGCACGATGTCGACCTGACCATGGTGGGCGATGTCATGGAGTTCGCCAAAGGATTTGCCGACCACCTGGGAGCGGCTTACGTGCCTATGGACGCCGAGCGCGGCGAGGTCAGAGTGGTCGATCGCCAACGCGATGTCCTCGATTTTGTTCGCATGCGCGGCGAGAGCATCATCACAGACTTGCAATGTCGCGATTTTACAATCAACGCCATGGCTTGCCCGTTGGCCTCGCTCTTGGCCCAACCCTCCCCTGCATTCATCGATCCCCACGGCGGTTGGCACGACTTGCGGGCGCGCATCATTCGCATAGTTTCCCCCACGAGTTTTCGCGACGACCCGCTGAGACTGCTCCGGGCCTATCGTTTGGCGGCTACCCTTGACTTGACGATCGATCCCCTCACGTTGGCCGCGATGGAGACGCTGGCGCCGTCCCTCGTCGACGTGGCGGCCGAGCGGATTCATCGCGAGCTGTTCAAGCTGTTTGCGGCACCGCAGTCCGGCCCACATGTCGCGACTATGGCCCGCCTTGGTCTGTTCGACGTCCTGTTTCCCGAATTGGCCGCGACACGGGGCATTCCCTACCAACCGGGTGATCAAATGGATGGCTTCGAGCACGCCGTCCGGACTTATCAGGCGGTCGAAGATCTCATCCGCGACCCTGGTTCGCACCTGCCCCTTCTTGCAGAGGCTGTCGTCAAGTATCTTCGGGCTGACGTACGACAGGCGTTGGTCAAGTGGGCGGCGTTGCTGCATGCGATTTGGGAAGTTCCGACGCACCCCGGCGCGTCCCAAGAGCATATGGCGGCCCTGCCATCTGCCGATGAGCGTGCGCAGCAGTGGGAGCAGATCGGCAGCCGTCTCAAATTGAGCCGCAAGCAGATCGATGCCGTCAAGACCTTGCTCGCCCATTACGGCCGAACGTTTGAACTGGCGCTCCACGAAGCCCAGGGACACCTCGCGTTACGCGCCGTGCATCGCTGGTGCAAAGAGGTAGGGGACAGTATGCTAGGGGTGTTTGTGCTGGCGATCGGCCACGCGTTGGCTGGGGGGCAAGGGAGCACGTCAGAGCCCAGTGCCATCAGTCTGGGTCAACATGCGGCCCGCGTGTGGGACATCTATCGCCGTCGCATTTTGCCCGTGACCACCGCCCCACGGCTGGTGACCGGCCATGACTTACAGCACCTGTTTCACTTGTCCCCAGGCCCGCGTTTCAAGGTGCTTCTCGACGAATTGGAAGTTGCCCAAGTCGAGGGGCGTATCCGCACCCGCGCCGAGGCGCTGCAGTGGGTGGCAGGGCAACTGAGGTAACCGGTTCTTGCGGTGAGCGGGCATCGGAGACGAGCACGAGCCTATTATGTCCAAGCACCCGATGCCGTTGCTGCTTCTCACCTGCGGGGCCGCCTACCGTCGCCTATCAGGCAGGCCGCGATGCCCGCGGCGAGCCGCGCCGCCTGAGCATTGGAGGGCATAACGGTGACGCCGTGTGCACGTAAGGCGTCGACCTGGGATGAACGTCGCTGTGGGTCTAGCTCAGTGCCGCAGACGCTTGCCACCACCGCGAGAGATCGACCGCCGGCCTGTGCGTGCCGGGTCGCCTGCTCAAGAGCGGGGAGAAGGTCGCCAGCGGGATCGGGGTGGGCCCCATAACCGAGGATGACATCGAGCAAGATGACCGCTGTCGCAGGATCCTCCGCGGCTCTGAGAATCCACTCGCGGCGAAGCGTGCCGTCGATCATCGGATGCGGGCGTCCGAGGGTGAATTGCTCCTCGCCCAGGTCGACCACGGAGTGCCCCTCACCTCCCCCCGGCACGCCAAGGGCTACATTAGGCAACCGAGCTTGCAGCAGGCCGAGCGCTTCGTAGGCCAACGTTCCCCCCGCATAGAGGCCGCGCACGAAGCGCTGGCCAGGGTGCATGGCGTGTGTCGCCTCGCTGATGATCGCCTCGATCTCTGCCCTGGACATGGTGAATTCGATCGGCGTGGGCTTCAGGCCGCGGACGAGTGCCACTGCAGTTAGTGCTGTCTCTTCGAGGGTGGCCGCAGCACACCAGGATCCGGCAGCAGCAGAGACCAACCCTGGAACATGGACGACACACGGCTTCCTTATCTGCGCGAGTTGAGATTGTAGACGTCCCCAAGTGCTGCGCCCGGGTGATTTGCCGAGCACGCCTATCACCTCGGTGGCAGGGTCGACGGCCAAGATCTCAAGGGCACGAGCCATCATCAGGCCACCTACCTCATCCGTCAGATCACGCCCGCCGACGCCGATGGCCTGCGAAACCCCTTCCCCGGCAGCCGAGATCATACACGAAACTTCCTGCAGGCCGGTCCCGGATGCTGCGGCAAGTCCGACACGTCCACGTGGCACGACATTGGCGAAGCCGAGTGGGACGCCGTTGATGATCGCCGTGCCACAATCGGGCCCGAGCATCAGGAGACCTCTGGCAAGGGCCTGCCGCTTGAGATCGATCTCGGTCGCGACGGGCACATGATCGCTAAAGAGCATGACATGTAGCCCCGCCCGCAGAGCTTTCAGGGCCTCGAGTCCGGCATATAGGCCCGGTACCGAGATGAGCGCTAAGTTGGCGCCGTCAAGCAGTGTTAGCGCCGACCGCAGCGTGCGCGGGCGACAGGTCGTCGGCCTTGTCAGCATCAGGGATCGGGAGGTCGATAACGCGGCCTCGACCATCTGTGCTCCGACATGAGCGGCGGCCAGGTCGTCGGCCTCGACGGCGATGATCAAATCGTTCGGCGAGGCCGCGTCCCCATCGAGCGTCAGTAATCCTGCATCCCGGAGGAGCGCTCGGTTCGACGGGGTCCCCATCATGACGGCAGCCCGCTGCACGCCATCGACCACCTGCAGGTCACGTGTCAGGCGCATGAGCGTCACGGAGTCGTGATAGACGCCTTTGTGGACCGCATTCCAGATGAGCATCGGCATGCACCTACCCTCTCGTATGGCGGCGGTTGGCGGCAAAGTTGCTGCCGCGTCCTACCGCTTATGGCGCGGTCTTCCTTCCGGGATGGACAACAGGGCATCGAGACACGTCAGGAGGCCAAGCATCGTATCGATTCCGGATGTCTCGCCCTGTGCCAGGAGATGGGTGACGGCGGACCGCACCACCTGTGGGTGGGACGGGGCCAACAACGCGAGCGCTACCTGATCGAGGACCTCCGCAAAGATTCCCTCCAGGGCGTAGCGGATAAATTCAGCGCCTACACGGCTGGTGCGTGCATCGAGGTCAGCAAGCAGCGCATCGTGCAACTGGTCGAGCATCCGACCGGCCCCCGGCACGGTCCTGCGAATCAGCCACAGTCCCCGGAGGCAGCCTACGAGGAAATCATCTCCAGATGGAGTGAGCCCCGGCCCCCGGCCGATGAGCTGACGAGTGGCTTCAAGCAGTTGTGCCGCATGCCGGTCAGCGAGTGCCCGGCGCATGGCGCTACCGATCGCCCGGGCGTCTGGCAGCTGGTCGAGACCGCCGACACGGCCGGACGACCTGAGTGTCTGCCAGGCATGTCTGATAGCTTCGGGCGCCACATCCTCTGATAGGTGCCTTGGCGACTGGTAGGAGGTGGTCCTCTCCAGCCTGAGGTGGACGTCTTCGGCAATCGTGATCGTATGGTCAATCCTCCGAACCGGCATCCCCCGAACGAAAGGGATGCCATGGAGCATGGTGGCAAAGTCCCCTTCCACCCGCAAGCTGAATGGAGAGGCCAGGCGTGATCCTGTGTGCAGATGTAGCAGGCGCTCTGCTGCCGCCGTGCAGAGGATGCTGTGGTCAAAGACCGCGGCGATTTGCCCTTCCCACGGGGCGATCTGGAGGAACGGCCGTACACCAGCGCTGGCGGCGATGACGTTCATCGTGACAATCGAGACCATGGCGACGCTTTCCTATGCGCATATCTGAGAGAACGATGAGGCAATCATCTTCTCAGTCCTGGCAGCCGCCCCAGATTTGGTATAGATTCGAGCCTGAGACCCTGTACTGAGCGATGCAGGCATCCGAACTCGGGAAGCAGAGCGCCCACACGGCATGACGTGAGAACCATGCAGACGTCCATCACCAGCGGCTCTCGCTGAAAATCAAACGACCTCGATCGGCGTCCCAGAGAAGGCATGTGCCAACCGGCTAGCCTGCGTAAATGCGTCTGATCTCGCCTTCTCCCCAGGCCATCGCCTCTTTCGTCGGGGCACCTGCCACCGCCTTGGCGAACATGTTAGGGATGATGAAGGCGGAGGTCACCTGCTGGCTCTTCTCATCGCCCGGCGCCGGCCAACCGTAGAGATGGCCGAATTGCCCACCTTCTTTGATGGGCTCGTATTTAGGGTCCGTCTCCCAGGCGGAGTGGTCCTCCATGCTCTTATATACCGGGGCATTGAAGCACTCGCTTGCCATGATAAACTGTGAGTAATTCTCCCGGTCGAAATAGAATTTGAGGAACTCCTTGGCTGCATCGATGTTCTTCGAGAATTTCCAGATGCCCAGACTCCGCACCACCGTGGGCGTATGTCGCCCCGCAGGCCCGCGCGGTGAAAGATGGAAATAAATCTGCTCGGCAATGGGCATTTTCTTTTCTTTGGCCATGAGATAATGGCTATGCGCGTTATGAATCCATGAGCCCCTGCCCGAGAGCAGTAGGCGATTGTTGCTGTTATCATCCCACAAGAGCACCTCTGGCTCCATGGCATCGGCATATAATTGCCTCACGTACTCGATGGCCGCCTCGGTTTCCTTCGAATTGATGGCGACGGTCTTACCGTCCGCCTCCACGGTCTTGGAGCCATAGCACCACATAATCGCCGAGAGGGTGGAGATGGCGTCATACGTCTGGGCGATAGCGATGCCGACAGGATAGCCGTTCACCTTTAATTCCCTGCCGGCACGTAAAAGGTCATCCCAGGTGTCTGGGGCTTTCTCGCCCACCTGATCGAAATAGAGCTTGTTATAAGACCCTGGGAACGATTGGTGATACCAAGGCATAGCCCGCCAGCGCCCCTGCACCAGGGCCGCTTCCTCACAGAAGCTGTACAGGCCAGCGTTTTTCTCAGCCAATGGCACGACCACGTCTGTGAGGTCCACCAGGTGAGGCTCGTGGTAGATGGGCAAGTGCATGCGCAGATCAACCAGGTCATGCCCTGATTGCAGTTGTACTTCAGCGGCAAGCTTGGCTGGCAACTGTGGACTGGCGATCTGATCGATCGTCACTCTGATCCCTGTGTCCTTCGTGAAGCGCTGCGCCAGCTCCTGCAGTTTTTTATCCGAGCTCCGCACGAAGTGAGTTGGTGACAAGAGCGCAATCTCGTGCGGTCGCTCGTGGATAGCTGGCGAGGTTCCCGTGCCGAGAAAAGGCGCTAGCCCGGCTACACCTCCAAGAGAGATGTGCAAGAATCGTCGACGGGTGGTGGTGAGCGCACTGCCCGAAGTGAGCTGTGTCATGAGGTCAACGTGCATACGCCGTCTCCGTCTTTGCCATGGTTCGACGGGCCTGAGAGCGATCCTTCACCCCTGTCGAACCTCGAGGGATGCTTCTTTGGACACACTCTTCGCCCACGGCCTCCAGGCGCCAACTGCCCACGTCCGCCTCTTATCCTACGAATTTTCCACGTGGATAGGCAGGCGAGGTCGACAATAGGCTATCCGGAAGCGGGTGTCAAGCGTGCAAGAGCCCCCTAAAGCCCCCTCTTGCGCCTGACCTCCTTCGTCGCCGGCAGCAGTTTTGACTTGACAGGGAAGCGCGGCTGTAGTTTGTTCATGCGGGGTGGAGCTGTTTTCGACTGGGGAACGGGCGGGTCGTGGGCATGTTCCCCACGTGTGCAGTGGTTTCTCACACTCTGTGGGCTTTCGGGTAAGACCCGTTCGGATGTACGCACACCACAGCGCAGAAGGCCGTGACAACTATGAACGCGAACGTTCTCTACTCCGACAGGCTTGTCGAAATCTCCGCCGAGACAATTCTCTTCAGACAATACTATTTCCCGTTTGGGGCGAAACGCTTGAAGCTCTCGGACATCGAACGTGTGGTCGTGCAAAAACCCCGCTTCTCCACCGGCAAGTATCGACTACAGGGGAGCGCTGGGTTGCACACCTGGTCGCCGATGGATCGACAACGACCGCGGCGCAGCAAGATCTTCTCCATTCATCTGCACGGCAGAAAGCTACGCATCAGCTTCACGGTGGAGGACGAAGCCGCGGTCGAACACATCTTGCGGGAGAAAAATCTCCTGTCATGAATCGTCGTCCAAGATGATAGGCATAATACCTGAGCCCATGGTTGGAGAGGACAAGAACACTCGAAGCCAGGAGAATACGGTACACGGCGGCGCGTGAGACCTTCACGGTGACGTGAGGGTCGAGGAGATTATCGGCTCTGGTGAGGAGGTCGAGAGTGCGAAATCCGATCAGCAGCGGCCAGGCGCAGGCTAATCGCATTTGCACTTCTCGCCGTGGAATGGCCAAGGTGTAGGCCCAGCCCCGACGATAGTGGTCAAGCGTCAAGGCCAACAGCTCATGTAGGATGGGACGCACGCGGGTGATGGCTGTAGGCGCGAGCAAATGTTCAGGCAAGAGCCCCTGGCGTGCGAGGTCTTCGAGAGGCAGGTAGCAGCGTCCGAGGCGCAGATCCTGGGCGAGATCCCGCATAATATTGGTCATCTGCAGCCCCTTGCCAAAGCACAGCCCCCACTCCTTCATGATCTCGACATCCCACCCCTGCAGCGCCGGCCGATGCGCCATGTGCATGTCAGTCCAAAACTCGCCTACGCATCCGGCTACGTAATAGGTGTACTGGTCGAGATCATGACGGGTCCGGAGAGCCACCACACGTCCATCACGCTCAGACGGAAACGTCGTCAGGTCCATGGCCATGCCCTGCGTCAGCGTCAGGAGGAGCCGACTGATGCGGGCTTGATCACCCGGTGCGCAGGCCCGGAAGACGACAAAGCACTCATCGAGACAGGAGAGTAATTCACGTTCAGCGGGGATCTGTTGCGGACCCACGAGAGCGCTGCGGAGCAGCGTCAGGGTCGTCGGATCATAGCTCTGAAAGAGGCTGCGGAACTGTTGCAGAAAGGTTAGGCGCTCGGCCGGGTCGATCAGCGTAGTGTCGGCGATCGTGTCAGCGGCGCGCGCAAACAGATAGGCGAGCCCGATGGGGGTGCGTAGCGATCGCGGCAAGATCCTGAGGGTGAGATAAAACGACCGACTCACCCGTTTGAGAATGCGGTCGAGCCGGTCGCGGGCAGGATGCCGCACAGCACAACAGCTCCCTAATCGAGGTCGATGGGGCGAGGCGGAGGCGCTGAGGGGTCCTCTTTGGCCTTCCTTAAGGACTCTTCAAACTTGCGCTCCAACACCTTGCCTTTTTCGCGCTCGGCGACAAGCGCCTGCTGAAACTGCGCCTCGCGCCGATTGGCCTGGGATTTCAGCGCACCAAGCGCCTCATTGAGGTCCATACTCGGCGTCGCCTTGGCTGCCGCTTCGTGATGGATAACGGTTTTGAGGCCCAGATCGATGGTCAGGCGTCCCTGGCAGCAGGGACAGATGACCTCAATGGTTGGGGGTGTGCTCATCTTGCCTCCTCCACATCGGGGACTCAGGAACTCTCTCCTCCACAGTTTCCTATGAACACCCGATTCACAGGTGGGCGGGCAACCGTCGGCCGAGCCTGGTAGTGATGGTGACGTGTCGGTGCTCTGCGCTGATTCGGCGTTCGTGATGACGGTGCTTTCGGCCGTTCTCGCCATATTAGCTTGATGGCCTCGTAAAATCAACCGAGCCCCGCAGGTGGCCCCTCGTCCCCCCCCTGCATCGGGGCGATCGTCTTGCTTTTCGGACCTAACTATGTTACGGTGCCGACGCTGGTTCCCGCCAATCAAGGGCTTGCTGCGCTGTCCGTGCTCTCTCGAGGGTCAAGAAACGCGTGTGACTTTCCCAAAGCGGATGGGCTTGTCTGACCGTCATGTGGGACCAGAGCGCTTCAGGGCACACGCGGGACAGCCGAGCGAAGCTGATGACGGAGAGCGACCATGACGCAACAATTTCAGGATATTCTCTACACTAAAGCCGATGGCGTAGCGTGGGTGACCCTCAATCGTCCACAGGTACTCAATGCTTTCAGGCCCCTCACGATCGACGAGATGCTGGCGGTTTTCGAGGACGCCTGGCACGACGACATGACTGGCGTCGTGGTGCTGAGCGGCGCGCAAGGGCATTTTTGCACGGGGGGGGATCAGAAAATTCGCGGTGAGGGAGGCTACAATGACGTGAGCGGAATGCCACGGCTGCATGTACGAGAACTCCACCGCTTGATCCGGGAGATCCCCAAGCCCGTGGTGGCCATGGTGGATGGCTATTGCATTGGCGGGGGTCACGTCCTGCACGTGCTGTGCGATTTGACGATCGCCTCGAGCCGGGCCAAGTTCGGTCAGACTGGCCCGAAGGTGGGGAGCTTCGACGCCGGCTTTGGCTCCATCCAGCTTGCCCGCATGGTCGGGCAGAAGCGCGCCCGAGAGATCTGGTACTTGTGTCGACAGTATTCGGCCCAGGAAGCCTATGAGATGGGGCTGGTGAACAAGGTCGTACCGGCCGAGCAACTCGAGGAAGAGACCAAGGCGTGGTGCCGCGAAATGTTGTCGAAAAGTCCATCGGCCCTGCGTTTCCTGAAGTATTCCTTCAACGCCGATACCGACTATGTCTACGGCCTCCAAGCCATTGCGCACGGCGCCACGTCGCTCTTCTACACCACGGAAGAATCGAAGGAAGGCCGACGCGCGTTCATCGAGAAACGCCAGCCCGATTTCTCCAAATATCGCCAACATCCCTGGTAGGACGAGCGATGGCGCGGTCGCTGAGGTCCTGGTTGTGGGCTGTCCGGCCGTTTACGCTGCCGGCCTCGGTCGTGCCCGTGCTGGTGGGGACGGCGCTGGCCTTCCACGACAGCCACTTCGCCGGCGTGCGCTTTGCCCTGACGCTGCTGGGGTCCATGCTGGTGCAGATCGGCACCAATTTGTTCGACGAGTATAGTGATCACGAGAAAGCCGGGAGTCAGGGCAAGCTGTTGGCGCCGTATAAGGTCATCGCCCTGGGATTGCTGTCACCGCAAGCGGTGCGCACCGGAGCAGTCTTGAGCTTTGGGGTGGCGACGGGCATCGGCATGTATCTGGTGCTAGTCACGAGTTGGGCGCTGCTGCTGTGCTGCGCCGCCAGTTTGCTGGTCGCATACAGCTACAGCACTGGTCCCATACCCTTAGGCAATGTTGGCCTCGGGCAACCGCTAGTGTTCATCTTCATGGGCCTGCTGATGGTCATGGCGACGTACTATGTCCAGACCTCCACGCTTACTGGCGAGGCTTTGTTAGCGGCATTGCCGGTCGCTTGCCTGGTAACGGCCATTCTTGTGGTCAATGACCTGAGGGATATGGAGGAGGATCGTCAGACCGGGAAAATCACCCCAGTCAGTCGTTTTGGCGCGGGGTT
>Ga0081538_10003415_pt1 | contig 15028 bp, 15 predicted proteins | sample TabmetS5T2R1_FD_71022 | JGI IMG/M metagenome (GOLD analysis project Ga0081538, IMG submission 71022) | Tabebuia heterophylla rhizosphere microbial communities from the University of Puerto Rico - S5T2R1 | ecosystem: Host-associated > Plants > Roots > Rhizosphere ... | reverse complement strand
TGATCTAAGCGAGTTGAGTTAGGTAACTCATAAAGCCGCAAGAAATTTTTCTAGTGGTATTCGATGTGTCTAAGCATTGAAAGATTCTTAGTTTCGAGTCCTCGTGATGCTGCTCATATGAGATAACATGGTGGTATGGGAAAATTACTGAAGGCCTAATGTATTATGTGATATTTATGCTAGTCTGGAGACAGTGACCCTTGAAAATACCGCCCGTAGTTTCGAAAAACGTGTATCCTATGAAGGCGTCCTAACAAGAAAGCTATTTCTATCCTTATAGAACCTACTAGCTGATCAAATAGGTGTGATTTAGCATTGAACCCTCGCAAATGGAAAGCCTCTTTAGACAACTAAGTTCTGAAGCTGTAAGTGCATTAAGTCGGCTAAAGTAGAAGGTTGCCGTCGGGACAAGCATCCTTGTGGAATACGGAATACGCCTACTGGAATCAAACTCTAAGACCCGCGATGAAAAGCAAGTTTCGTATTCATGTGGTGGGATATTATCGCTGCACTGGGAAATATCACTTCTGACCTTTGGACTTCTACGAGCAACTCTTGTCCAAAACCTCTGTTAAATCAGCAGGCATACCTAACGTAGAGGGGGCATCTCTAATCATGGTCGTTAATTATGTTCTATATTTAAGGCCACTTTAAAATACAGCTATTAAGCACTTGCATAGACTATATAGTAAAATAAATCTAATTTTTCATTACTAAGAACAATTCGTTAGAGACAGAAATAACCTGTAAATATCAAACTCTAACATATTCTATTGCGATATGCTAACTGATGACGGCGAGGGTCTTAGAGTTCCACTGCAGCATCCTGCATGTCAGGTCGCTGCATGCTTTGAGCGTGCATCCGTCTACGTCGTCATCAAGGAAAGTGATATCAATGCTTTAAATGTTGATACTGGCGAAAAACAGATGATGGTAGAAACGGATTCGCTTGCAGATGTCAACGCTTTCAAGCTTATATTGTACCTTTGTCCCCGCCATGACTATGACCTGAGGTATCTTCTGGAAGAAAATGAGCTCGAGATAACAAAGAGGCGTCACCTGACGCTTAAGGAAAGTCAATAGGCAGTCACCTTATTTTCCTATGCAGCCTAGCACAACAAGGCACGATTCAGACTATAACTTTGATCTTACCGGATGTTGCAACAATTAGAAACTCATAACCTTCGTTGCTATCATTCCAAATCATCGGAGTATTAACTCAACACAAATTCGATTATTGGTCACGTACATATTCTTCCTTTTTTGCTAGCTCTTATCGCAACATCTGTATATCATTATCTTTAATGGAGCCGGTGGACCTCAGTTTCATTAACTATCAAGATCAAGTTATCTCAAGATATGAAACCTAATCTTGTGGAAAAGGCCAAAATTCTTGACTTACGATCGCATTGTACAGGAAAAAAGGTTGCAATCATAGGAGATATTCATGGTTGTTATGACGAGCTCAGCGAACTGCTTAATATCATTGATTGGTCACCACAGACTCATATTCTGATACTAACTGGCGACCTTACTGATCGGGGCCCCAAGATTAAAGAAACTCTAATGTTTGTAATGAATACTCCCTCGACCTATTCATTGATGTCCAATCATGAATGGAAGCTTCTGAGATATATTAGAGGACATCGCGTACAAACCTCTGCTCTTGTAAAGACAATCGACCAATGCGGAGAGGCATTTCTCAGAGATCCATCATTGTTGAAATGGTTGGAAGCTCTTCCCTGGATAGTAAGGTACGCAGATACTTCATATGTCGTACATGCAGGGATACGCCCAGATAGACCCATCAACAGACAGGAGGAGGATCATTGTATCTATATTAGAAAATGGAATCCAAAGACTAAGAAAATTTCCAATGAAGGCACAGATCCGTGGTGGTATGAATCTCCTTATCTCTACTCATCACAGAGGCATCATTCTCCACCTTCAATAAAGATCTTTTTTGGCCACCAACGACATGATAAGGCGTGGGTCTCTCATTGGGCGTGTGCCTTGGATGGTGGTGTGGTGTTTGGTGGAACATTACGAGCATATGTGGAGAATAAAGGAATTATAGAGATCAATGCCAAAAGACCCTATGAACCGGACGAAGAAAAAAGGCCTTCATCATCCTCAGTTGCAGTTTGATTTATTAGCTAAAGAACTATAGAAGATTATGATTAAACGAACCACAGTAGTATGTCAAAAGCTGTTTCTCAAACGAGGATTATCGCTACAAAATATAACTGAAAAATTAACATTTTTTCATAGCCAGACCTCTTAGCTAGGGGGTCATGCGGCTACGGTGTTAGGTACACCATTTTACTAGTTCCCTTAGTTGACCAAAAGTGCCCTTATCTGAACTGCGTTTAACAAGATACTGGGGATTACCAAAGTTACTTTGAGCAACTTAGGAGATTTCATCTTTGATCTTTTGTGCTATTTTAGCTATGTCTTCTTGAGAGGTAACTCTTCGGGAAGGCCATTTTCCATCGGGGCTATCATCATAAAACCGGGGGACAATATGAACATGCACATGTGGGACAATCTGGTTTGCAGCTACTCCGTTGTTCTGGCCCACATTGAAGCCATCAGCCCTTACCGCTGATACTATTGCCTTAGCAATTGTGGGAACCAAAGAATATAATTTACCTACTTCAGCAGGCGGCATTTGCAGCAATGTCTCATAATGCTTCGTCGGCATCACTAGGGCATGGCCCGGATTGATTGGATATTTATCCATAAGTACCAAAAAGCCGTCGTCGCGATAGATCTGCACGCAGGGCTCTTGCCCAGCAATTATAGAGCAGAATAAGCAAGGTTTGCTCATGCTATGCGTATCAATTTTTGAGCAGGTTGGTTGTTTATTTTTTGCTATTAGGCACATGAATTTTTAAATAGACCGATGATCCGAATTTTATATAGATGGGCGAAACACTCGAGCTCGATAGCTTTGATATGACTTTCTCTTTCCGCTGCCCCAAGTGTGACTACTTGAATGAAGAAGTACTTGCTAAGGATCTTTCAAGCGGTAATGCAGAATGCGGCATGTGCGAGACTGTTTTCAAGGTAGAAGGGATTGATGCTGTCAAGATAACGGCGACTCTTGAGTAAGTCAAAAATCTTAAAATATGCACTTGTATCGATAAATGCAATGAAGCTCGAGAGCAGAAAGGTGCTCGAGGGACCAGAGAGGGCCCCGCATCGCGCAATGTACAAGGCAATGGGCCTAACAGACGGAGACTTGGATCGTCCACTGATAGGAGTATCTTCTACATGTAATGAGGCCACCCCGTGCAACATCCACCTTGGACGACTTGCGCAGAGTGCAAAACGCGGTGTAAAAGATGCAGGATGCACACCAAGGGAGTTCACTGCGATTGCAGTTTCTGATGGCATTGCCATGGGCCATGAGGGTATGAAGGCTTCTCTTGTGAGTCGTGAAATAATTGCAGATTCTATTGAAGTAATGGTAAGAGCTCACCAGTACGACGGCGTAGTGGGTATATCAGGCTGTGACAAAAGCCTGCCTGGGACACTGATGGGTATGGGCCGGCTGAACCGACCCTCAATATTTGTTTATGGTGGAACTATTATGCCGGGTTTATGGAATGGTAAGCAGGTAACAGTGCAGGACGTATATGAAGCTGTGGGGGCATATGACGCCGGCAAGATGACACTGCAAGAACTCGTGAGCCTTGAAAATGTCGCATGTCCTAGCGCAGGGTCATGTGCTGGGATGTACACTGCAAATACCATGGCCTCAATTAGCGAAGCGCTGGGAATGTCAATCCTTGGAAGCGCTTCTGCTCCAGCAGAGAGCCAAAAACGTCTCGAAATCTGCTATGACACTGGCAAGGCCATAATGAACCTGGTTGAAAACAACATCAGACCACGTGATATCATGACCTTCGAAGCGTTTGAAAATGCAATTATGATGGCAAATGCAATAGGTGGTTCGACCAATGCTGTACTACATCTCCTCGCAATAGCAAGAGAAGTAGGAGTAAAACTGAAACTTTCAGACTTTGAAAGGATTCGCAAGCGCACCCCTCATATTGCAGACATGAGGCCAGGGGGAATCTATATCATGGCCGACCTGGACAAGGTCGGAGGCGTCCCGGTAATACTCAATAGTCTGTTCAAAAAGAGCCTCTTAAACTCGAATGTATTGACAGTCAGCGGCAGGACCATGAAGCAAAATTTGGAATCTGTCAAGTTTAACTTCGATAGTGACAATAAGGTGATCAGACATCTTGACAACCCAATCAAGGACGAAGGTACACTCAAGGTGCTCAAAGGCTCACTTGCACCCGACGGCGCGGTAATGAAGCTCGCAGGGGTACTAAGCGAGAAATTTGTTGGCAGGGCAAGAGTATTTGACACAGAAGAGGATGCATTTGAAGCCGTATCAAAACGCAAGATAGCAGAAGGCGATATAATAGTGATCCGATATGAGGGACCAAAAGGAGGACCGGGAATGCGCGAAATGCTGGCAGTAACCGCCGCTGTCGTAGGACAAGGGCTAGGAGAAAAAGTTGCGATGGTCACAGACGGGAGGTTTTCAGGTGCAACTAGGGGATTTATGATAGGTCATGTTGCTCCTGAAGCAATGGTGGGTGGCCCAATTGCCTTAGTAAAGGAACATGATCAAATAATAATTGACACGGAAAAAAGTAGACTAGACCTCATGGTGTCCAAAGGTGAACTAACAAAACGGATAAAGAAATGGAAGCCTATCAAACCTCGGTATACCACAGGGGCTCTTGCAAAATATGCTTTGTTAGTCGAATCTGCATCTGAAGGTGCAGTTATGGTCGCTACCAAGCGATAAAGGTTTAAATTTTATTGTTACTGCAGCCTCAATTGTAGGAAGGAGATTATGAGCAAGAGTGATTGCTTTTGGTCATTTCATAGGCACTTCTGTGCAGGTACAGAAGCTTACAAGTTCTGAAAACCAGTTTGAACTTTTTAAGAAGCTCTACTTCCTTTACCAAAGGGTCTTCATCTTCGAGTCGCTTATTGGGCCCAAAGAGCTGGCTGAAATGTCTGTCATTGGCTTTGACCCCAAACTGGTTGTAACATGCGACTCTAATAATTTCACAGTCAAAGATAGGAGGCGAAGAATAGTGCAAAGCTCAGCGACAAAAGAACCGCTATCTAGCCTCCGTGAGTTAATGCCTAAACTGAATGATGATCGCTTTCGCTACGTTGGTGGTGCAGTAGGATACATCAATTATGACGCCATCCGATTCTGGGAGCATTTGCCAAACAACAACAAGAAAAAGGCTAGCAACTTTCCGCTGCTAGAATTTGGCATCTATGATGACGGCATACTCTTCAATCATAAGGAAAACCAAGCTTACTATTTTTTCCTTGGAAAATCGCGCCTGGATCAAATCGAACATAAGATGGTCCAGGTGAAAAGGAGACCGCCTAGGTTCTCTTATTCAACACCAAGGAGAAACATGACCAAAAAAGACTTTGTAAAAATGGTGAGGCAGGCCAAGCGCTACATATACGATGGTCACATTTTCCAAGTGGTTCTTGCAAAAAGCATGAAATTTAGGGTCCAAGGCAACGTTATGGATCTGTATGCTAAGCTACGAGAAGTAAACCCATCGCCATACATGTACATGCTAAAAATGACTGACAGGTGCATAATAGGCTCAAGTCCTGAAATGCTTGTCCGTATCACAAAGGACTGTATCGAAACATTCCCTATCGCCGGCACAAGGCAGATAGTGCAGGATGAAAAGAAAAACGAAAAGTTACGTCAAGAATTGCTCGAGGACGAAAAAGAGATTGCTGAACATACAATGCTTGTTGACCTAGCAAGAAATGACATAGGAAGGGTATGTGAATTTGGCACGGTCAAGGTTAAGGAGTTCATGACTGTCAAACGGTTCAGCCATGTGCAACATATTGTCTCCCACGTAGTCGGTAAATTACATAAAGATTTTGATTCGTACAGTTCTATCAAAGCTGTCTTTCCAGCCGGCACTGTATCAGGCGCTCCTAAAGTTCGCGCAATGCAGATAATAGACGAGCTCGAGCCATCACTTAGAGGACCTTATGCTGGCGCTATAGGTTATTTCTCGTTTAACGGCTCATGCGACTTTGCAATAACCATAAGGTCTCTATTTGTGAATGGTAATGAGGCATATCTTGAATCAGGAGCAGGAATAGTTATTGATTCTGATCCCGAGCTTGAATGGGCAGAAACAGAGCATAAAGCAAATGCCATACTTTCTGCTCTAAAGGGAGCTGCATCCAACTAGAGGAATTTTTGCTCAATCAGTCAAAGCTTATTTTGTGCTGTACCTTGATTTTGTACCTATCACACGAAAAAAAGATAATTTATACAACAACAACTAATACATGCTTAAAAACTATAGTTTTAGTATTATTTTGAACAATATGATAATAAAGTCTGATTCATACTATTTCTTTTAAATCATGATTTTAATACTGCCAATATAGTAATAACTGTCAACATGATAACAAAATCATTATCTTTCTCCCTCATACAAATAGAGAAGCCCTAGTGGCTTGTGGGCGGCCTTGCAAACATATTATCTGGATTGGTGTGATATTCTACCGCAAGTGCAGCGTCTTTTTGCCTTCCAGTAAGTATGCCTACCACCACATCATCCTTCTTCATTAGACCTTCCTTGCGGAGCTTTCTAATGCCAGCTGGAACCGCGCCAGATGCCATCTCGCAATCAAATCCATTTAAACCAACAATCGACATGCCATCGCTCATCTCTTTGTCGCTGACTTGTACTACTACTCCATTTGTAAAATCTAGAGCGCGGAGTGCTTTGACAATATTGGCAGGTCTGCCTATCTGAATTGCAGTTGCATGGGTCTTTGGCCTAATTCCTTTTTTGTCCAAGAAAGCATAATAGCGGTCAATGAGTGCGAGATCCGGCTTGCCGCTGTTCCATCTCAGGGGCTTGTCTTCATAGAACCCATTGTAGAGTTTGTAGAATGCGTTTGCTCCTTCTGCATTAACTACTAACAGCCGTGGAACTTTCTTAATCCAGCCCCATTCATATAGCTCAATCAAGCATTTTCCGCAGCTTGACGTGTTACCTAAAGCTCCACCAGGATAAACTATCCAATCAGGAGGGTTCCAGTCAAGGTATTCAAGGACCCGGTAAAGGATAGTCTTTTGACCCTCCAAGCGGAATGGATTGACAGAGTTGACCGTATAACCGCCGGTTTCCTTAGCGTTTATGAGCGAAGCAGTAAGGGCGTCATCAAAATTACCTTGAACTTGTATTACCTGCGCGCCAAACTGGAAGGCTTGACCAAGCTTGCCGGGGGCAATTTCGCCTCTTGGGATGTATACGTCACATGCCATATTTTCGTTAGCAGCATACATTGCTGCAGAAGCTGACGTGTTGCCAGTGGAGGCACAAACTATCCTCTTGACGCCAAGCATTTTTGCGTGTGTCATTGCAGTTGACATGCCGTTATCCTTAAACGAGCCTGACGGATTATATCCTTCTGGCTGCAGAAATAATGAATTATGGTCCATGCCTGCATACTCTGCTACCTTGCTCATTTTGTAAGGTTTCGAAAGGCGGCCTTCAGAGCCGTCAAGTGATACTAGCAGGCGGGCGCATTCTTCAGAGTCTTCTGTGTCTATACTGACAAAATTAATTAGTTCGCGAAAGCGCCATACACCGCTTTCGTTGTAAATATTGCCCCCATGATCTCTACGGTGGTAGAACTTTTCTATTAGGTCCCTATTCTGCTTCTCAGTATACTTTATGTCGAGGAGGGAACCACAGGAGCATCTGTAAATATCATTATTAATCTCATGAGTTAAACCGCAAGTAGGATTGATGCATTTTTTGATAGCAAGTGCACCCATGTTGTTGGAGCCTTGTAATTGTTATTTAGACGTTATTCCACATTTGCTACTTCTTGGTAGTTTTTTCATACATTTTCAGTAACTGCTGGATGACACCATCCATATCGTCTTCTCTTACTTCCGGCGAAACAGCGTGTTTAAGTAAATTGCTTATAGTATTAGAGATCTCGGAACTCACTTCGTCAAAGCTGTCCATGTCACTGTAGTTCTGTTGATAAAGTCTCCTCAATCGCATTGCATACATATGGGTCTGTTCATTCATTGTGACATCATAGCTGCGATTGTTGACCTTTATCTTCTCCTTTATCATCTTCTACACCTAACCAGACTATAGCCTTTAAAAACCTGTCTACGTTATAGGTCCTAGCACTAAGAGAAATTTGTTAGCTCTGTAACCGCGCACCGCTGTTACCACGGTTACTCATGGCTCGAGTACAATGCCACTTTTATTACTTTGATATCATGATGGCTGGGTGCTATAGTAATAAGAATGCCATTTGATAGCAGGTGGGTAAAGCCACACGGAGAAAGCGTTGGTCATAAATTGCTTGAGGGCATTAAGCCACAAGCACCTCTGAAACCAAGGATAGAGGAAGCACAGAAAAAGTTGCATATGCAGATCGCGAGGCTGGATGCAATAGCGTCAAGGATGCAAGAAAAAGATAAGCTAATTTTCAAGCGCGTAGTGCTTGCGATGCAGAGTCATGATTCTTCGCATGCAAAGGTTCTATCAGGAGAGCTATCTCAGATTCGAAAAATGAACAAGATGGTGACATCAGCTAAGTTAGCTTTAGAACAGATACAGCTTAGGCTCAACACGATGACAGAGCTTGGAGATGTAGTGGTAACTCTGAGCCCTGCAATGTCAGTCATAAAGGGATTGCAAAGCGGATTGTCAGGAATGATGCCGGAAGCAGATCAGTCATTTGGGCAAATATCCGAGCTGCTGGGAAATATTATGACAGACTCAGGACAGATACCAAACAGCGAAATTGCAAACTTCAACACAATAAACGAGGATACAGCACAAATAATGGAAGAAGCCAGCGCAGTAGTAGAAATGAACATGAAGAACAAGTTCCCAGATTTGCCTTCTCCAAACCTTGCAGCTGCAAAGAACTTAGAGGCAACAAGCTACTAGCTCGCCGACTAGTCCTCTCTATATTTTTTGCTTGCTATTTTTTGAACTTGGTTTTTTATTCTAGATATTGTGGGGTAACTATAACCTTTTTCCCTGTAAGTCTTGATCATGGCCTTCCAATTATTGAGTCGCCAATTTGCTTGATCCTCTGTGAGTGAGAGTGTTTCTCTTTTCACCAGACTCTTTCGCCCCAGCATCAAATAACCGCCGCTTTCAGCCGCATAGCGTCTGTAGGCAAAGCGCAGTCCAAAAAGCAGGACATTGGGTGGAAGCGACCTAACATACAATGCGATTTCTCTAGAGTGCTCCTCTGATACGTCTAGCTTCAACCTAATCTCCCTCACAGGCATATAGACATCTAAAGTAACTGTTCTGCATTTAAAATTTTCTTTCTAAACTCGAGTTTAGAAATATTCCTATAATATGCCTGTATTTTTTCCCGCTTTTTCAAGGGCGTCGAGTGCAAAATCCAATTGTTCTTGTCGGTGCATTGCATTTAGTGAAATTCTGAGGCGAGCGTAACCCTTTTTGACTGTCGGGTACCGAATAGCTTGAGCAAATACGCCCTCCTTTAGCAGTTCTTTAGAAAGCTCTAGTGCCTGCAATTCTTTACCAACTATGATTGGAATTATCTGACTTGTAGAGTTCCCAAGTTTAAATCCAAGCCTTTTGATTTTCTCTGAAAAATAGAGGATATTCAGTTGAAGTCTCTTTTGCAGATATCCTCTTTTTGCTATTGCAATAGCTGTAATTGCTGCACAGCAGAGGTGGTTGGGCAGGGCGGAAGTATAGATAAACTGCCTTGATGTATTGATCAACAGTTCTCTAATGGGGAGCGAAGTCGCTACATATCCTCCAAAGCAGCCCAATGCCTTACTCAGACTGCTGACATGAATGTCAAAGTTTACTCCCATTTTAGCTGGCATACCTGAAAAGGTGGGGCCAAAGATAAAGTCCCCATGTGCATCGTCAATGATGGTTATCGCATCATGGCGGTCTGCTATGCTCTGTATTTCTGACAGTTTTCCCATGTCTCCGTCCATGCTAAAGATACCTTCGGTTATCACGATTTTTCTACTTCTGCTGCGTCGCATTAGATCTTCTAATTGATCAGTGTCATTATGCCTAAAGATGACAATTGTCGCACCGCTCAGGCGGCATGCGTCAACTATGCTAGCGTGATTGAGCTCATCGCTAAATATCGTCGAATTCTTGTCTGCTATTGTAGTCACTACACCCATGTTAGCAGTATAACCTGTAGGAAATAGAAGGGCTGACTCTGTCCTACGATGGAATGAAAGCAGATCCTCAAGCTCAATGATTTTTGGATGGTTGCCTGCAACTAATCTTGAACTACACTGTGATACTTCTTCACTCAGTGCTGCAATAGTTTTCTCAATTACTTGCTTATTCTGAGAGAGCCCGAGATAGTCATTGGAGCTAAAGTTGATTACCTCATTACCGTCGACATTGGCGGTCGGACCCCTAGCAACCACGGACCTAAGACGACGATATAATCCCCTCTTTTCAAGAAAATCAAGCTTGTGCTCAACAAAGGTAGTCTTATGGCTTGAGCCCAATTTCTTTTATCATCGCAATGTCCTTTTTGACCGTATTCCCTCCCGTGGTCAGGTAGCCCCCAGTGATAATACCATTTGCTCCTGCCTTGAGAGCCAGTCTATCATTATGCTTAAGATGCACCTCCCGTCCGCCAGCTATCTTGAGAATCGTTTTTGGCATTATAAAACGCCACACTGCAATTGTCTTGATTGCCTCAAGAGGATCAATGGGCTTAAAACTTCCAAATGGAGTCCCTTCTCTAGCTATCAGAATATTGATCGGGACCTCTTCAGGCCGAAGTGACGCAAGAGAGAATGCTAGCTCTAATCTCTGTCTAGGAGTTTCACCCATCCCTATGATGCCTCCAGAGCACAGCTCTAATCCTGCCTCTTTGATGATTTTTGCAGTATTTAGCCTGTCTGAGAAGTCATGGGTACTGCATATATTTGAAAAATAGCTCTCTGCGGTTTCTAGGTTATGGTTGTAACGCTTGACCCCTAGCTTCTTTAGCTTTCTTGCTCTGTTCAGCGTCATAAACCCTAGAGAGACATTGACCTCGATATTCAATTTGGATCTAATCTCTTCTATCGCTTCGCAGATCTGTTGAAAGTCCTTCTCGGGCGGATCTCTGTAAGCGCATACCAAGCAAAAACTTGTAGCCCCCGCTTCCTTGGCCGTTGCTGCTTTCTCGACCAGCTCTTCTTTCGCTAATAAAGGATATTTATTAATCCCAGTATCGTAGAATGAGGATTGTGCACAAAATGAGCAGTCCTCTGGACATCTACCAGATTTTGCATTTACCAGGGCTTCGACATCGACTCTATCACCATTAAATGTCCGGGTAATAGTATTGGCACACTCTGAAAGGACCATGATATCATTCATGCCAAGCATACGCTCAGCTTCTTCAAAAGTAATTGAGCCACCAGCAAGTACTTTGTTCATACAACCTTCAATGAAGACCAAATCGGACATATCGTCAGGCAAGTTATACCTGGTAATTAAGATTTTGTCCGAACGCCATGTTGTAGGGTAACATTTCTAATTTCGAATTTAGAAAGATAGCTGATAATTTGTATTAGGCGTCTTACGCTAAGATGAAATATTGTCTATAGGATTTGCAATATCCCGCTTAAGTAAAGCCCCCTGCCTCGAACAATAGTGCATTGTGACTTTAAATATTGATGGCTACCCTTTGGCAATAGATCAAATCAAAATAAGTCTTATCGATTTCCTTGCTACGGCATTTAGTGTGAATCGAAAGATGTTAGAAGGAAGAGGACCCACGCTGGAAAATTGGGTTTATAACCCTGATACTGCTGTACTTGTCAAAAATAAGGTAAAGGGGGGCCCCGGACATGTAAATACAGCCACCGGTTCATAGATGATTTTTTGTGTGCCTAGAAATTAGAAATTGCGGTTTTCGTTATGTACTAGTGGATTGCAAAATAGTTCAAAAATGGAACGCTTTTTATACGGGATAAAAATGATTACCTTTTTTTTACTCTTGATTTGTTATAGCTCATAATCAAGACGTTCATTTATTTGCACTACCCTTTTTGAACACTTTTCTTGACAATGATCTAATTATACTGGAGCATTTACAAAGGAATATGAAATACGCCTTTGCATACTTACGTGTAAGCACAGAAGAGCAGACTGTTCAGAATCAGAAGCTTGCTCTTGAAAAATGGGCACATGGAAATAATTACTTAATCCTTGACTCTTTTGAAGATCCAGCTATCAGCGGTAAGGTTCCCGCTACACAAAGGCGGGGATTTCAAGAAATGCTTGAGCTGGTAAAAACCACGGGAGTAGATGCCGTTTTAGTTTATGAATTGTCACGCGTCGGAAGAACATTTTGGGATACATTAGATGCCATAAAGGCAGTAGAGAACTATGCCTCTTTGATTTCGTGCTCACCCAGAGAATCATTTCTCCAAACCACGGAGTCGAGTATTAGAAAACTTATGATTGGAATCCTGACATGGGCAGCCGAGAGAGAACGTGAGCTGTTAGTGCAGAGGACAAAGGATGGCATGGACAGAGCCAAAGCTGCAGGAAAGGACATAGGTCGGCCTCACAAGATAATTGATAAAGATAAGCTCATTAGCCTGCTTGCAGAAAATCACTCAAAAGCTAGAATAGCGAAGAGTCTTGGCATCTCCAAAGCCACACTATACAAGAAATTGAGTGAGTTAGGATAACTTCTCGATCTTTCTCAATAACATGAGCTGTATATTCAGTAGCTTTTCGAGATCCTTCTTTCCGATACCCAGGGGGGGAATTAAAAGCATGATATTGCGAAGCGGCCTCAGATATACGCCCATTTTTAGAGCCTGTTGCATTATAAAGTAGTTGATCGTCTCTTTGTTTTTTAAGAAAATTATCGGCTTGTGTTTTTTTGCCAGCTCAATTCCAGCAAGTAGACCCTTGTGTCGGATATCAGCTACTATGGGCGATTTCGAAAATTCAGATAGTCTTGAGCTTATGTATTCTCCACTCACTTTGATTTGATGGGCTAGATTATGGTTTTGGTAATTCTCGATGTTTGCTAAAGCGGCGGCGCATCCCACAGGATGACCTGAAAAAGTATGACCATGATAGAGGTGCTTGTTGTAGTGATACTTTCCTAGAAAGGCATCAAAGATGCGACGTGTAACAAGAGTTACTGCTAACGGGAAATAGCCTCCAGTAAGAGCTTTTCCAAAGCATACAATATCTGGTTGTGACTTCTGTGCAAGATATTCCACGACGTTTCCAAGCCTACCAAAGCCGGTTGCAATCTCGTCTAGAATCAGCAATATGTCATAATCTCTACACAGCCTAGCTATCTTTTTTTGATAACCTGTAGGAAAAATAATCGCGCCTCCCGCGATCTGAGCCCCGCTTTCCATAATGAGTGCAGCGCAGCGATTCTTATGTCTTTTAATAGTATTCTCAGTCTTATCAAGACACCATTCAACTAGGTCGGTTTCATTTGTAAAGCTGCTTCCATATAGGATGGGACTTGGGATCTTATGTACATTAAGCAAGAGAGGTCTATATGGGCTAAAAAAATCCTTAATGTAACCGACAGACATCGCACCGATTGTGTCGCCATGGTATCCGTGCTCCAGCGAGATAAATTCTATTTTCTTGTCTTTCCCCTTGTTATACCAGTATTGAAGAGCCATCTTCATTGCAACCTCGATCGCGGTGGAACCGTTGTCAGTATAGAATACTTTATGCATTCCTTTTGCCAGTCTAATGAGTCTTTCAGCAAGCTTTACGGATGGAACATTGGCAAGGCCGAACAGACTAGAATGAGGGACCGTTTTAAGCTGATCTATCATGGCTTGAACAACTTTATTCTGTGTGTGCCCCCAAACGTTGCACCACATGCTCGCAGTGCCATCGAGGTATTTTCTCCCTTCTTTATCAACTAGATAAAAGCCATCTCCTTTCACGATTACCCTATTATCCCATTTTGCCCAGTCTCTCATCTGAGTGTATGGATGCCATACAAACTCTTTGTCCGCTTGTGTCAGGTTCAATTCAGTTAAATGCATATGTTTTATCTGCTGCTCTAATAGTATTTCCATGCATGGCATCTTCATAACAGGGACAAACACAGGAGTGGGCAAGACACTCGTAGCCGCAGGACTCGCATCGATTCTTAGGAAGCGAAAAATAGACGTTGGCGTCATGAAGCCTTTTGCAACTTCAAACAGAGTTTTCTCAAAAAAATACAGGTCTGAGGACACTGCAATACTTGCTAAGGCCTCAGGCGTAAACGACCCTGATTGTGATATCAATCCGTTTTTTTACTCAGTCGCGGCCTCACCATTAGTGGCTTCAGAGCTGAAGCAGGGTGCACCCGTAAATATCAACAGGGCTGCGCAGCAGTTGAAAAAGCTTGGAAGAAAATACGATTTTCTAATTGCTGAGGGCATTGGTGGCATCCTGGTTCCACTGACTGAAAAAGAAACTGTTGCAGCTTTTGTAAAGCAAGTAAACTTGCCTGTAATTATTGTGTCAACACCTCGGCTTGGAACCCTCAATCATACTTTACTCACGGTATTGGCTTGTAAAAAATATGGGCTTAAAATCAGGGGAATTATTTTGAATAAAATACCGGAAAAACCTAATATGGTAGAACAAAAGACGTCAAAAGTTATTGAGAGACTTACACACCTCAAAGTATTAGCTCTGATCCCTTCCTTACAAAGGGCAAATTACGCTGCTATTGGGAAGGTTCTAGAACGCGATTTAGACTTCGAGAAATTATTATCCACGTAAGAGCTTGAGTCCTCGAACTCCTTTGCCAATAAGGAAGGTGTTGATATCTAAAATGATCCTCGAGTACGGAAATTCTCTTGAGCCATCGTAATAATTTCTATGAACTAGCTTGAGTTGTCTCGCTGAGACAATCCAAATATTTGGACCATGAGGTTGCACAG
>Ga0081538_10003414_pt1 | contig 15029 bp, 13 predicted proteins | sample TabmetS5T2R1_FD_71022 | JGI IMG/M metagenome (GOLD analysis project Ga0081538, IMG submission 71022) | Tabebuia heterophylla rhizosphere microbial communities from the University of Puerto Rico - S5T2R1 | ecosystem: Host-associated > Plants > Roots > Rhizosphere ... | reverse complement strand
GACGAGCGCGGCGTCGTCGAGCTCGGGAAGTGGATCGCCCCGCCAGTACGCCAGAGCCTCGGTGCAGCGACGCTCGGCCATCGTCGGGTCGCCGGCCGCCGAGCGGCTCGCCTCCTCGACCAAGTCCTCGAGGATCCAGGCGTCCAGCTCTGTCCGTCCCACGACGAGCTCGTAGCCGCGCTCGGCCGTCACGATCCGGTCGGCGCCGAGGCGCCGCCGGAGTGCTGAGATCCGGGCCTGCACGGCGTTCTCCGGGTGGTCCGGCCGAGCATCCGCCCAGACGAGGTCCACCAGCCGGTCGACCGATACCACCTGACCGGCATGGGCGCACAGCGCAGCCAACAGTGCGCGTTCGCGGCCCCGCGGCACCACCACCCGGCGGCCGTCGGTACCCCGAACCTCGAGCGGACCGAGGAGACAGAACACCGGATCGCTGCCCGACAGCAGCCGAGGCGCTCCTGCGTCCGGACTGACGTCCACGTCCGAACGCTAGGTGTCGAAGCCGCACGAAGGCGCCGCTACGGGCACGATCGAGAGAGGCCACTGGGCGACGCTCCTGCGACGGGCCAACCCCCGGCAGGGTCGGTCCCGAGCGTCAGGTCGGCAGGGTGAAGCTGACGGAGGCGCCGCCGGTGGTGGGATCGTTGCTGGCTTCGATCGTGCCCCCGTGGGCCTGGACCAGGTCGCGGGCGATGGACAGCCCCAGACCGCTGCCGCGGGAGTCACCCGCCCGTTTGAACCGCTCGAACACCTGGCCCAGCTGGTCGTCGCTGAACCCCGGGCCGGCGTCGGTCACCCGGCAGCGCAGCATCGGGCTGTCGTCCAACCCGGGCCCATCGAGCGGAGACACCTCCACCAGCACCTCACCGCCCGCGGGCGAGTGGCGGATGGCATTGGCCAACAGGTTGTCCAGGACCTGGCGGACGCGGGCCGGGTCCACCCACGCCTTGGGCAGCCCCGAAGCGATCGAGGCTCGAAGGGCGACGTCCCGCCGCCGGGCCTGCGTCTCATGCCGGCCCACCACCTCGTCCACCAGGAGGCCGAACGCCACCGCCTCCTGCTGGAGGACCAGGCGACCGGTCTCGGCGAGCGCCAGCGTGTGCAGGTCGTCGACCAGGTGCCCGAGCCGCCGGGTCTCCTCCAGCAGGGACCCCAGGTGCTGGTCGTCGCGGGGGTGGACCCCGTCCAGCTGGGCCTCGATCCGACTTTGCAACACGGCCAGCGGGTTGCGCAGCTCGTGGGTGATGTCGGCCAGGAAGCGCCGCCTCTCCTGCTCGTTGGCGGCCAGCCGGGCCGCCATCTCGTTGAAGGTCTCGGTGAGCACACGCAGCTCGCGGAGCCCTCGCACGTCCACCTCGACCCGGTAGTCCCCGGTGGCGACCTGCTCTGCCGCACCCAACAGGTCGCCCATCGCACGGCTGAAGCGGCGGTACGCCACGACGATGAGGGCGACGACGACAACGGTCATCACACCCGTCAGGAACCGCAGGCCGCGTGGCCCGCGGCCCTCCCAGAGACCCGTGGCCGCCCCCGTGACGGCGACCACGACCACCCAGACCACCACGAGGGCCACCGCAACCAGCAACAGCCGTCGCCGGAAGCGGCGTCGAGCATCGGGCGGGTGCGACCGAACAGGCGGCCCGGGCTCGCCCTCGGGCCCTACGGAGGTTCGCTGGGCGGACGGGCGATCAGTCATCCCCGCTCTTGCCGCCTCCGGCGGCGGGCCGCTCGGGCCACGCTCGCTCTTCGCCGGGCCTCGCTCGGCGCTGCCTCGCTGCGGACGGACGCTCGCTCAGCCATCCCCGCTCTTGCCGCCTCCGGCGGCGGGCCGCTCGGGCCACGCACGGTCTTCGCCGGGCCTCGCTCGGCGCTGCCTCGCTGCGGACGGACGCTCGCTCAGCCATCGGCGAAGCGATAGCCCACCCCGTGGACCGTCAGCAGGTAGCGGGGTCGGTGAGCGTCGGGTTCCAGCTTGCGGCGAATGTTCTTGACGTGCGCGTCCACGGTCCGTTCATAGGACTCGACCACCACCCCGTGGATGACGCCGAGCAGCTGGGCCCGGGTGAAGACCCGCCCCGGCTGACGGGCCAGCTCCACCAGCAGGTCGAACTCGGTGGCGGTCAACGCAACCACTCGATCGCCCACCACCACCTCACGGCGGCTCGTGTCCACCGCGACGTCCCCCACCACGAACCGTTCGCCCTCCTCGTGCGGGCCTTCGGTGCGCCGCAGGACCGCCCGCACCCGGGCGAGCAGCTCCCGAGGGCTGAACGGCTTCACCAGGTAGTCGTCCGCCCCCAGCTCCAACCCCAGCACCCGGTCGGTCTCCTCCCCCCGTGCGGTCAGCATGATGATCGGCACCGGTGAGGCGTGGCGCAGCTCGCGGGCCACGTCGAGGCCGTCCAGACCGGGCAGGCCCAGGTCCAGCACCACCAGGTCGGGCGGGCGGGCCCGGGCCGACGCGACGGCGCCCTCACCGTCGGCGGCGGTGGTCACCGAGAACCCGGCGCCGCGCAGGTAATCGCCCACGACCTCGACGATCTTGGGTTCGTCGTCCACCACCAACACCGTCTTCGCCACCTGCCCATCTTGGCTCGTCGTCCGGGATGGCTGGCTCGGGATCACACCGGTTCGAGCTCGCGGTCGCGCTGGGTCTCGGGGGGCGACGGGGGCGGCGCCCCCTCGTCTGCACCGCCTTCGACGCGGACCCGGGGCAGCAGCCGTCCGAGCCAGCGGGGCAGCCACCAGTTGGCCCCACCGAGCAGTTCCATGGTGGCTGGCACCAGCAGCATGCGGACCACGGTGGCGTCGAGGAAGATGGCCGTGGCCAAACCAACGCCGAACACCTTGATCGCCCGGTCGTCCTCGAGCAGGAAGCTGCCGAAGACCACGACCATGATGGCGGCCGCCGCGGTGATGACCCTGGCCGTGGCGGCGAGGCCGTCGGCGACGGCGGTGTTGTTGTCGCCGGTGCGGTCGTACTCCTCCCGCACCCGCGACAGCAGGAACACCTCGTAGTCCATCGACAGGCCGAAGACGATGGCGAACAACATCATCGGCATCCAGGGCTCGATGGGGGCGCTCTCGATGTCGAGGAGCGGCCCGGCCCAGCCCCACTGGAACGCCGCGACCACGACACCGAAGGCAGCGCCGATCGACAGCAGGTTCATCACCGCGGCCTTGAGCGGCACCAGCAGCGAGCGGAACACGATCATCAGCAGCAGGAACGACAGGCCGATCACGGCGGCGAAGAAGTACGGCAGCCGGTCGCCGATGAACGTCGAGAAGTCGACGCCGACGGCGGTCTGCCCGGTGACCGCGGGATCCAACCGAGTCCCCTCCGTCGCCGCGGGGATCACCTCATCGCGCAACCGGTTGACGAGGTCGGTCGTGTCCTCGTCTTGTGGGGCCGTGGCGGGCACGACCCGCCACATGGCCGCGGTGGGCCCATCCGGATCGTTGAGCCGCGGTTGGCTGGCGAACTCGACGCCGGGATCGGCGTCGAGCGCCGCCGAGACTGCCTCGAGAGCGGCCGGGTCCGCACCGTCCGGCAGCTCCGTGGCCACCAGCACCACGCCGTTGAAGCCCGGGCCGAAGCCCTCGGCCAGCAGGTCGTAGGCCTGGCGCGCGTCGGTGTCCTCCTGCAGGTTGCCCTCGTCCGCGAACGCCAGCCGCATGCCGAACACCGGCAGGGCGAGCACGCCCAACGCCGCGAGGCCGGCGAGAGCCGAGCGCCACGGGTGGTGCTGGATCACCCGGCTCCAGCGGTAGGCGGCGGTCTCGTTCAACGGCTTCGGCTCCCGCTCGAGCACCCGCTGGCGCAGCGGCTGCGCCACCAGGCTGGCCAGGATCACGACGACCGCGGCAACCACGGTCAGCAGGAACAGGGGCGCGGCGCCCAAGCCGGCGCCGACCAGGCCGACTGCCAGGAACCCGGCGGCGATCAGGCCGCGCCGCCGGGTGACCTCGAGCCGGCTACCCGCGAAGCCCAGCAGGGCCGGCAGCAACGTGACCGAGGCGACCATGGTGCAGGCCGCGACGGTGGCGGCGCTCACGGCCAGGCCCGCGACGAAGTCGATCCCGATGATCACCATGCCGAGCAGCGAGACGACCACCGTGGTGCCGGCGAAGATCACCGAGCGGCCGGCGGTGTCGAGCGCGATCACGGCCGCGTCGTGGTGGTCGTGCCCGCGGTGCAGGTTCTCCCGGAAGCGGGTGACGATGAGCAGCGCGTAGTCGATGCCCACACCGAGGCCGATCATGATCGCCAACGTGGCCGCCACGTCGGGCATGGAAACGATGTTGCTCAGCAGCCCGCCGGTCACCAGCCCGAAGGCGATGCCGCCGATGGCGACACCGATGGGCAGGCCCATGGCCAGCACCGAGCCGAACGCCACGATCAGGACGACCACGGCGAAGCCGAGACCGATGGCCTCGGACGTCGGTGGGTCGAACTCGGCGAAGAGCTGGCCGCCCACCTCGAGCCGCAGTCCCTCGACGTCGGGAGCCGCGGCGCGGATGTCCTCGCCAAGATCGAACGCCAGTTCCTGGTCGATGTCGTCGGGGACCTCCACCTCGGCGAAGGCGATCTGCCCGGCCAGTGGTCCCTCCTCGGCGATCTGACGCTCGCCGCCCGCGGCATACGGACTGCTGATGGCGACGTCCTCGCCATCGATGGTCATCGCATCGACCTCGGCGAAGAACTCCTCCATCGCTTGGCGGACCTCGGGATCGTCCACCCCCTGGTCGGCCTGGAACACGATGGGTGCGGTCAACCCCGAGCCCTGCCCCCCGAAGTGCTCGTCGAAGATGTCGTTGCCCCGTCGGCTCTCCACGTTCGGCAGCTCGAACTCCGAGCGCGACTCGGTGCCGGCCGCGCTCATGACGCCGCCGAACACGACCAAGCCGACGATCCAGGCCACGACGACGGTCTTGCGCCGCCGGAAACACCAACTGCCCAGTCGCGCAAACACGGGCTTCCTCCCACGGGGTATAGGGCCGAGACGTGTCGTCCAAGGGCTGGACGACCAAGCCGTCCAGATCTCCTTCGGTCGGGCCGATCACGGTCCGACCGATCGAGCCCACCATCCCCGGCAGATGTGAAGACCGTGTGGAGGGGGTACGGAGAACTCGCAAAGCGAGCGTTGCGTCCTACCGGGACGCGAACCTCCACACCATCCTCACGACCTCTTCATGACCTCTCCACCGCGTTGGCCGGTCTTCGCCGGCACCTCGCGACCTCATGCGGTCGGGGCGAGTGGTGGGTGCTCCAGCACGCGGGGCCGGTACTCGACCAGCTGGATGCTGCGGTCGAAGGTGCGGTTGTCGATCATGTCGAGGGCGACGTCGGGATAGCCGTCGTAGATGCGTTCTGCGCCGGTGGCGCCCGTGATCACCGGGAACATGACGACTCGGAAGCGATCGACGAGGCCGGCTCGCATCAGCGAGCTGCACAGGCTGATGCTGCCGATCGTGGAGATGAGACCGGAGCCGTCCTCCTTCATCGCCCGGACCGCATCGACGGCGTCGCCGCGCACCAGTGTGGTGTTGGCCCACGTGAGGGGCTCCTCGAGCGAGGCGGAGAACACCACCTTCGACGCTCGCGTGAGCTCGTCGACGGAGGACTCCTCGTCGGCGGTGAACTCGTCCGTGCCCGCTGGGGTCTCTCCGGCGGCGAAGCCCGACATCAGCCGGTACGTGTTCGCCCCCATCACGTAGGTGACCTCGGGCTGCTCGCCGAGCCAGGCGAGGTATTCCGGCCCCTCGAGACCCCACCAACCGGGCCAGCCCTCCGCTGACGCGTAGCCGTCGAGGGAGGTGATGAAGTCGATCATCAGCTCTTGCATCGTCGTCCTCCTGGAGCGATGGATTGGTTCGTCAGGCGACCGTGTCAGAACCTGAAGCGGGTCAGACCCCCAGGCTCCGAGCCCAACACCACGATCGCTGAGCGGGGCTCGATGCGATGCACGTTCCACGGCGGCGGTCCTTGCGACGGTGCGTTGAACGGTGCGGTGATGCCGGACCCGCTCTGATCAGGCTCCGCCGGCCAGCCGTTGTCCGCCCACGCCTTGGCGACGCGGGCCACACTGGGCGGGTCCGTCACCCGGGCTGCGCGGCCTTCGACGACGACGTCGGCGTCGCGGATGGACACGGCGACCGAACACCGCGGATCACGCGCGAGGTTGCGGCTCTTGCGGGTGCCGGCACCGGTCTGGAACCAGAAGGTGCCGTCCAACCAGAGGGCACCGACCGCAGTCACGTGCGGGCTGCCGTCCTCGTTGATCGTCGTGAGCCATGTCGTGCGAGCGTTGTGAGCGTCGGGGGCGGGCGCCGAGCCGTCGTCGAGCTTCTCGACGACTGCGCCCCAGTCCACCGGCGGCAGCCCGTCGTCGACACCCAGGTTGATGATCTCCATGGCGGTTCCCCTTCGTGCGGTTGCGGCTCGCAGCGGTACGTCATCGATCAGACGTGTGGCGAGCAGCGAAGTCATCGCTGACATCAACGAAGCCGACGACGCGGATGATCGCCTCGTGGGATCAGGTCCGCAGCACCTTCTCCATGGACTTCCCCTTGGCCAGCTCGTCGACGAGCTTGTCGAGGTAGCGGATCTTCTGCATCAGCGGGTCCTCGATCGCCTCGACCCGCACGCCGCACACCACACCTGTGATGCGCTCGGCGTTCGGGTTCAGCTTGGCGGCGGCGAAGAAGTCCTGGAACGTCGTCTCCGCGGCGAGGTGCTCCCGCAGCGCGGCGTCGTCGAACCCGGTGAGCCAGGAGATGACCTGGTCGAGCTCCGCCTGTGTTCGTCCCTTCTTTTCGACCTTGGTCACGTAGTGGGGGTAGACGGAGGCGACGGGCGTGCTGAAGATCCGGCTCACGGCTCGAGCTTACGGGCGCTCGGGCCACGGCTTCGACGGAACTCATGGCCTCGGCACCCTCGGGCGGCGCAGTGTCGCAACGGGCGAGACGGCCTGACCGGGGTGCGCCCCCGTGGGTTTCACCACCCCCCGGCGGCCACCTACCCTCCGGCCGGTGAAGAACATGAATCACCGTTCAAAGGTCTAGAGGGGGATTCATGGCGGACCGTGCTCCGCTTCGTCGGGCACCACCAACCGGGGAGATGAGCGACGACGGGCGGATCACCGACGAGGGCATCGCCCGGTTGCGGGCACGCATCGGCGTGGCCGAGCCACACCCGATGCCGCCGCACTATTCGCTGCCGACCACCGACTCGTTCCGCCACGTGGCCGAGGCCTACGGCGACGACAACCCCCTGTGGTGCGAGCCGGCCTACGCCGACACCACGGTGTGGGGGGGCCCGATCGCGCCCCCGGTCCTCGTCGGCGGCGACACGCTCATCGGCGAAGACGAGGTCACCGAGCTCGACCCCGACACCAAGGCGCTGCTCGAGGGCGACCCCCTCCGCGGGGTGCACGCCTTCTACTCCGCGTCGGCCCGCGAGTGGTGGGCCCCACTGCGACCGCTGCGCCGGGTGGCCCGCCGCAACGCCCTCGTGGCCGTCCTCGACAAGCCGAGCGAGTTCGCGGAGCGCGCGGTGCACGAGTGGACCGGGCAGGTCTTCCGCGAAGTCGACGGGCCGGTCCTGGCGGGCCAGTACCGGCTGATGATCCGCACCGAACGCACCAAGGCGAGGCAACGCAAGAAGTACGACGACGTACAGCCGACCGACTACACGGACGAGGAGATCGCCACGATCGAGGCCGCCTACGAAGCCGAGTCACCGCGTGGCGCCGAGCCCCGATGGTGGGAGGACGTCGAGGAGGGCGATGATGTCGGCCCGCTGGTGAAGGGCCCCCTCACCGTCACGGACATGATCTGCTGGCACGTCGGCATGGGCATGGGCCTCTACGGCGTCAAGGCCCTTCGGCTGGCCGCGAAGAACCGGGCGCGCATCCCTCGCTTCTTCCATCGCGACGAGCACAACGTCCCTGACGTCATGCAGCGGGTCCATTGGGACCCGGAGTTCGCCAAGCGCTCGGGCAACCCCACCACGTTCGACTACGGACGGATGCGTGAGACGTGGCTCATCCACCTCTGCACGGACTGGATGGGTGACGACGCCTGGCTCTGGAAGCTCGACTGCGAGTTCCGGCAGTTCAACTACGTCGGCGACACCCAGTGGGTCCGGGGCACCGTCGTGCGCAAGTACCTCGCCGACGGCGAGCGGCCGGCGGTCGACCTCGACATCGCGTGCACCAACCAGCGCCGCGAGGTGACGACACCGGGGCACGCCACGATCCTCCTGCCGTCCCGCGGGCGCCGCCCGGTCCGGCTGCCCGACCCGCCCGCCGCCGACCTAACGGGCGCCCTCGCGGAGATCGCCGCCGCCTGGGAGCACCGATGACCGCGCCGGGCGCGCACGTGCGGGTGAGCCAGGATGGTGGCGTCCTGCGCTTTCACCTCGACAAGCCGGCCAAGCGCAACGCCCTCGACGACGACATGGTCGCACTGCTCATCGACCGCATCGACGCCGCCGGCCGCGAGGAATCGGTCCGCACCATCCTCCTGACGGCCGAGGGCGACCACTTCTGCAGCGGCTTCGACATCGTCGACCGCAACGCCGCCAACCGCGGCGACGACCACAAGCCGCGCATCGGCTCGATCCAGCGGCGCCTCCCGTCGCAGAGCCACCGGCTGATCCCGCTGCTCGGCACCGTGCAGGTCCCCGTGGTGGTCGCCGCCCGGGGGTGGGTCGCCGGCGTCGGGCTCCACCTCGCGGCGGCGGCCGACTTCCTCGTGCTCGCCGAGGACGCCACCCTGTGGGAGCCGTACGCCCAGCGGGGGTTCACCCCGGATACCGGCGGCACCTGGCTGCTGCCACGGCTCGTTGGCCTGCAGCGGGCCCGCGAGCTGCTGCTCCGAGGCACCCGGATCACGGGTGCCACCGCCGTGGAGTGGGGTCTCGGTCACGTCGCCGTCCCGGCGTTGGATGTCGACAGCGCCGCGATCGCGCTCGCCGAGGAGCTCGCCGCCGGGCCCACCGTCACCCTCGGGTTGACCAAGTGGATGCTGCAGGTCGCCGGCGAGAACACCTTGGATCAGCAGCTGCGAGCGGAAGCATTCGCCATGGAGCTGTCGAGCCGCAGCGAGGACTTCCGTGAGGGTCTGGCCGCGTTCGTCGAGAAGCGTGCGCCGGGGTTCACGGGACGATGACCCTCCCCGTCGACCGAAGCACGCCGGCCGAGCAGGTGCTCGACGCCGTGCGTGCCTGGATCGAAGCCGAGGTGCCCGTGGCCTGGCGCGACGCCGCCGGCACCGCCACGCCACTGCGTGAGGTCCGCACGTTCGCCGAGTACGAAGCGTGGTACCCGACGTTCGCAGCGTCCGGTCTCGTCGTCCCCACCTGGCCGGTGGCGTACGGCGGGCTCGACCTCGAACCAGCCGTCGCTCGCCGGGTCGAGGCGCTGCTCAGCCCGCTCGGCCTCGGCCGCCTCAACCCGCTCGGCCTCAACCTCTGCGCGCCGGCGCTCTTCGCCCACGGCACCGAGGAGCAGCGGCTGCGCTACCTACCGCGGATCGTCGACAACACCGAGAAGTGGTGCCAGCTCTTCAGTGAACCCGGCGCCGGCTCCGACCTCGCGTCGCTCGCCACCCGGGCCGAGCGCGACGGCGACGACTGGCGGCTCACCGGCCAGAAGGTCTGGACCACGTGGGCCCACGTGTCCGATTGGGCGGTGTGCCTCGCCCGCACCGATCCCGACGCCCCGAAGCGCGACGGCATCACCTACTTCCTCGTCGACATCCACGCCACCGGGGTGGAGGTGCTCCCATTGCGGCACATCACCGGCGAGATCGACTTCAACCAGGTGTTCCTCGACGGCGTGCGGGTCCCCGACGGCCAGCGGGTGGGGGCCGTGGGCGAGGGCTGGAGGGTGGCCAATGCCACGCTGTCGGGGGAGCGGCAGATGGTGTCGGGCAGCGGCTCGGGCGGCGTCGACCGCATCGGCGGCGGGAGCGCCGACGGCCTGTTGCGGTGGCGCGTCACCGACCCGGTGCTGCGGGACCGCGTGGTGCGCCTGTGGGCGGAGGAGCAGATCCGGGGGTGGACCAACCGCCGCCTCCGCGGTGGCCCGCTCACCTCCATCGGCAAGGTGCACCAGGGCGACCTCAACCAGCGCATCCAGCTCGCCGCCGTGGACCTCCTCGGCGTCCACGCCACGGCCTGGGAAGGTGCTCACCTGGACCGCACCGTGAAGGGGATGCTCCGCAGTCGGGCCAACACGATCGAGGGCGGCACGACGGAGGTGAACAAGAACGTCATCGGCGAGCGGGTGCTCGGCCTGCCACGGGAGCCCGACCCCTACAGGCGCGCGGCGTGGAAGGGCATCCCCCGGTCATGAGCTACACGACGCTCGACGTCCACCGCCAGGGTCACGTGGGCTGGTTGATCTTCGATCGGCCCGACCGCGGCAACGCCATGGATGCGGTGATGATGACCGAGCTCGAGGCGGCGTGGGCCGAGCTCGACGCCGACCCCGAGGTACGGGTCATCGTCAACACCGGCAACGGGCCGGCCTTCCAAACCGGCCTCGACGTCGCCCAACTGGCCACGGACAAGGACGCCCTGCGGCTGCAGTCCCGCCGGACGCGGGACGCCGAGCTGCGGTTCACCGCCTGGCACAACGGTGTGTGGAAGCCGGTGATCGCAGCCGTCAACGGCGTGTGCGCCGGTGGCGGGCTGCACTTCGTGGCCGATGCCGACATCGTCATCGCATCGACCGGGGCCACGTTCGTCGACCCTCACGTGTCGGTGGGCCAGGTCTCGGCCTACGAGACCATCGCCCTGGTGCGGAGGTCACCGATGGAAGCCGTCGTCCGCATGGCGGTCACCGGCAGCCACGAGCGGCTCGACGCCGAGCGGGCGCGGCAGCTGGGGATCCTGTCCGAGGTGGCGGCGCCCGGTCGCCTGCGCGAGCGGGCCCGCGAGATCGCCGAGCTCGTCGGCCGCAACAGTCCCGCGGCCATGGCCGCGACCAAGCGGGCCCTGTGGGGCGCCTTCGAGGCCGGCCTCACCGACGCGTGCAAGGCGGGCGCGCTCGAGCTGGCGGCGATGTGCGGGCACCCGGACCAGATCGAGGGGCCCGCGGCGTGGGCCGAGAAGAGGGAGCCGCAGTGGGCACCTATGAGCACCTGATCGTCGAGCGGCGCGGGCCGGTGGGCTGGTTGATCAACAACCGGCCCGACCAGCTCAACGCCATGAACGCCGCGATGCGTTCGGAGTTCGCCGACGCGTGGCTGGAGCTCGACGCCGACGCGCAGGTGCGCGTGATCGTGCACACCGGCGAGGGGCGGGCGTTCCAGACCGGCGTTGACGTGTCCGAGATCGCCGGCGACGGCGTGGGCTTCGAGCGCTACCGCACCGACATGGAAGAGTTCGACCTCCACTTCACCGCGTGGCACCAGAGGGTCTGGAAGCCGGTGATCACCGCCGTCAACGGCATCTGCGCCGGCGGCGGCCTTCACTGGGTCGCCGATGCCGACATCGTCATCTGTGCGTCGGACTCGCAGTTCTTCGACCCGCACGTCTCGGTCGGTCAGGTCGTGTCGGTGGAGGCGATCGGCCTCATGCGGAAGATGCCCGTCGAGGCGGTCATGCGGATGGCGTTCATGGGGAAGTACGAGCGGATGTCGGCGCAGCGCGCGTACGAGCTCGGCATGGTGAGCGAGGTCGTCGATCCGCCGGAGAACCTGCGCGAGCGGGCCCAGGAGCTCGGCGAGACCATCGCCCGGAACAGCCCGGCGGCGATGGCGGCGACCAAGCGAGCCCTCGCCGCCGCCCTCGAGCACGGCCTGACCGAGGCGTGCAGGCTCGGCGCCAGGGAGCTCGTGTCGATGTGGGGCCATCCCGACCAGGAGGAGGGCCCGCGAGCCTACGCCGAGAAGCGCGAGGCCAAGTGGAAGGTGTGAACCTCGCCCACCTCCTGCCGCCGCCGGGCGACGAGGTCTGCGTCTATGCGCCCGATGGCGAGTGGACGGGCTCGCGGCTCCGTGGGCGGGCGGAAGCCTGGGCGGCCTCGCTCGAGATCGAGCCGGGCGTGGCGTGCGGAACCCCGCTGCCCAACGGCGGCGAGCTGATCGCCAGGCTCTTCGGCACTTGGCTGGCCGGTGGCGTCTACGTGCCACTCAACCCGCGAGCCACCGCCGCCGAGCTGGAACGCGTCGAGCGTGAGGTCCTCGGGACGAGGTTCGACGCCGGGGTCGCCGTCGTGTCGTTCACGTCGGGCACGACCGGCCCCCCCAAGGCCGTCCCGCTCCTGCACGCTCGCGTGCTCGAGGGGATCGACCAGGTCCTGGGAACGCTCCGCGCCGGGCCGGGCGATCCTTCGCGGCCACCGATGCCCAACCTCATCCCCGTCTCCCTCGGGCTCTGGAACGGCATCTACCAGGTCCTCTTCGCCTTCCGCACCGGCGCGCCGGTCGTGCTCATGGATCGGTTCGACACCGCCGAGTTCGCCGCACTCGTCCGCCGCTTCGAGATCCGCAGCACCGTTCTGCCACCTGCGGCGATGGTGATGCTGGCCGACGACGAGCGGATCGCCGACCTCACCCCGCTCAAGTACGTCCGCAGCATCTCTGCACCGCTATCGCCCCTGCAGGCCCGCCGGTTCCGCGACCGCTTCGGCACCGGCGTCCTCAACGGCTGGGGCCAGACCGAGCTCGGCGGGGAGGTGGTCGGATGGAGCGCGGCCGACTGGAAGGCCTTCGGCGACGCAAAGCTCGGCGCCGTCGGCCGGCCCCACGCCGGTGTCGAGGTCGCCACCGACGACGGCACGGGCGAGCTCCTCGTGCGCATCCCCGGCCGCGTCGACGACTGGCAGCACACCGGTGACCTCGGGCGCGTCGACGCCGACGGCTTCGTGTGGATCGAGGGCCGGATGTCCGACGTGATCAACCGGGGCGGCAACAAGGTGCACCCCGGCGAGGTCGAGGAGGTCCTGCGCCTCTCGCCGCAGGTTGCGGACGCCGCCGTCATCGGCGCGCCCGACGACCGGTTGGGCGAGGTTCCGGTCGCCTTCATCGTCGAGTCGGCGCCCGCCGACGACGAGGCCCTCGTCGCCCTGTGCCGGCGGCAGCTCGCGCCCTACAAGGTCCCTGTCCGGTTCCAGCGGGTCACCGAGCTCCCCCGCAACGAGAATGGCAAGATCGAAAAGCGCGAGCTCGTCCGCGCCAGCCAGGGTCGGCGCATCGCGACGCCGAGGGGAGGAGAGAACCGATGACCCGATCGCCCCTCCGGCGGTACTCGCGAGCCGACCTCTGCAACATCGGACGCGAGCTCATGCTCGCCGCCCACCTGCAGGACCGGGCGTCGGTCCCTGCCATCCTCGGTCGCCGAAGCATGGAGGAGGCAGCCCAGCTCGCCATCGACGAGTGGATGATGACGAGCCCGATCTACACCCGCCGGATGCAGCGGCTCCTCCGGTTCCAGGGCGCCGACGTCGGGACGATCTTCAAGGGACTGCAGCTCGACGTCGGCTTCGCCCATCAGTTCATGGACGTCGGGTACCAGCTCCACTCGCCTGATCGCGGCGAGTTCTGGCTGCGGTCCTGCGGGGCGCTCGCCGACGCGGTCCCGATGGGCGACGGCATGGTCCGAGTCATGTGCCACGACATCGAGGACCCGACCTTCGACGCCACCGCGGTCGCCACCAACCCCCGCGCCCGGGTGCGGCCGGTGCACCGACCGCCTGGGGTCCCGCGCGGCGGCCCCGACTGCCACTGGACGGTGGGGATCGACGGGTCCGCCGACCCGACGGAGCCGCATCCGTGGCTCGGGATCATGGAGCGCAGCGTCGTCGCGCAGCTCCCGAACGATCCGGAGCTGCCGACCGCATCCGAGCGGGCCGGATGGGACGACTACAGCGGCGACTTCGACCCGGGCTTCGAGCTGGAGCGGCTCTCGACCCGAGCGCTCCACATCGTGCTGCGGGAGTTCGCCATCCAGGGCCACCTGCTGGCTCGGGGGATGATGCGCGCGGTGGAGCAGCGGTACGGCAGCGACGAAGCCGTCGAGGTCGGCCGGGCGATCTTCACCGGCATCGGATGGATCGCCTCGGAACGGCTCACCCGGGTCCTGGGGGTCGATGCGAGCGAGGCGGGCGCCTTGGCCACCGTGCTCCCCCTCACCCACTTCCTGCTCCCGACCGACTACGTCGGCCTGAGCGTGGGGCTCGACGCCGATGCGACGACGATCAGGCTCTCGGGCGACGGCGGCGGAATGTCCGAGGGTGATCCCTATTCGCTGCCGGGGCTGCTCGCCGCAGGCGTCGACGGGATCGTCGAGTCGCTCGTGCACGGCGTCGACCCCGCCGCGACCGTCGTCACCGAGGGTCGAGGCGTCGACAGGTCCTGGACGGTGCCGCGCGGCGCCGCCTCGCCGCCGGCGGACGAGCCCGACGACGTCAAGGTCGCTCGCTTCAGCACCGGAGTCACGGTCACGTTGCGACGTCGGCTGCCCCGGCCCGAGGACGCAGTCAGCGCGAGAGGATGGTGACGGCGGCGGTGCCGGGTGCGCCGTAGACCTGGGCGTAGCCGACCCGCGGCTCGCCGGGGACCTGGCGGTCGCCCGCTTGGCCCCGCAGCTGCATCACGAGCTCGTGGACCTGGCGCAGGCCCGAGGCACCGATGGGCTCGCCGTTGGCGATGAGCCCGCCGTCGGTGTTGATCGGCAGCGGGCCAGCGATCTCGGTGGCGTGCTCGGCGAGGAGCTTCTCCTGCTCGCCATCGACGCAGAAGCCGTTCTCGGCCATGTGAATCACCTCGGCGCCGGCGTCGGTGTCCTGCAGCTGGATGACGTCGACCTCCTCGGGCCCGATCCCCGCCGCCTCGTACGCCGCTCTGGACGCGTAGACCGTGGGCGACACGTCCTCGTCGACCGCGGCCCACGTCGTGTTGACCTCGTAGGCGCCGTAGTTGCGCGTTCGGATCTCGGTTGCCGTCACGAACACCGGCGCATCCGTGAAGCGGGAGGCCAGGTCTGCCCGGCAGAGCAGAACCGCCGCCGCGCCTTC
>Ga0081538_10003413_pt1 | contig 15031 bp, 15 predicted proteins | sample TabmetS5T2R1_FD_71022 | JGI IMG/M metagenome (GOLD analysis project Ga0081538, IMG submission 71022) | Tabebuia heterophylla rhizosphere microbial communities from the University of Puerto Rico - S5T2R1 | ecosystem: Host-associated > Plants > Roots > Rhizosphere ... | reverse complement strand
GTCGCTGATCGCAGCGAGCAGCACCAGCACCGCCAACGGCGTGAGCACGGCCGACAGCACCGCACGGGAGCTGCGGGTGTACAGGCGTAGCTGGTAGCGCGCCTGCCCGGCGACCATGCGGAGGTGGCGCCGCTCAGGCACGGTCCTCCTCCTCTCTGGTGAGGGCCAGGTAGACCTCTTCCAGCGTCGGGCGCGTGACGGTCAGCTCTGGAAGCTCGACGCCGGCGGCGGCGGCCCAGCCCGCGACGGTGGCCAGCAGCCGGGTCGGCGTGGCGGTCCGGACGCTGACCACCTCGCCATCGGTGTTGCCCAGCAGCTCCTGAGGCGGTGCCGGCGCGCCGGGCGGGGCCGGCACGGGCAGCCGGAAGCGGACCGTCGCCAGCGACAGGTCGTGCCCGCCGAGGGTGGCCGGGTCGCCCTCGGCGACCACCCGACCACGGGCCAGGACCGCGACGCGGTCGGCGAGCTCGGCGGCCTCCTCGAGGTAGTGGGTGGTGAGCAGGACCGTGGTGCCGTCGGCGGCGAGGGCGCCGATCAGCTCCCAGGTCGCCCGGCGGGCACGTGGGTCGAACCCGGTGGTCGGCTCGTCCAGGAAGACCAGCTCGGGCCGGCCGCAGACGGCCAGCGCCAGGTCCAGCCGGCGCTGCTGGCCTCCCGAGAGGGCACCGCTGCGCCGGTTGCGGACCGTGTCCAGGCCCGCCAGGGCAAGCAGTTCCTCCACCGGCCGGGACCGCCGGTAGAAGCCGACATACATCCGCAGCGCCTCCACGACGGTGAGCTGCGGCTCGACGCTGGTGCGCTGCAGGAGCACGCCGATACGGTCGCGCCAGCCCGCACCGGCGCCGGCCGGGTCGGCGCCGAGGACGCGGACGCTGCCGCCGTCGTGGCGCCGGTAGCCCTCCAGGATCTCCAGCAACGAGGTCTTGCCGGCGCCGTTGGGTCCAAGGACGGCGACCACCTCGCCGCCGCCGACCTCCAGGTTCATCCCGCGCAGGGCCGTGGTCGCGCCGTAGCGCTTGACGAGGTCGCGGACTTCGATCGTCGCCATGCCGGCCCTCCGCACAAGGTGTGCATACCTACTCGTATACCTCTGGGCGCCGGGGAACCGCCAGCTGCTCCGGCGGCTGGTCGTCCACCGGGGGTCGCCGGTGGGCAGGCGGCCTGTGGCGCCAGGCCGGCGACCTCATGAGGTGACGTCACGGCGGGCGAACAGCGTCGCCGCCACGGCCAGCGCGATGGCCAGATAGACGGCCAGCAGCGCCGCGGCTCGCGCATAGGTGACGTCGGCGGTTCCGCCGGTGGCAAGCGCCCCCAGCAGCTGCCCGGGCAGCCAGCGGGCTCCCTGGCTCCACGCCGCGGCGAGGATCGCCTCCAGGGGGAGCGCGTAGGCGACGCCCACCCCGACCGCCGGCGCCGGGGAGCGCAGGACGATCCCGAGGACGGCTCCCAGCAGCCCCCAGCCCAGCGTGGCCAGGACCAGGTCGCCGGCGCCAGAGGCAAGCGCCTGCAGGCCCGTGGCGGTGGTCCAGGCGCCGGTGTCCAGACCGCGGCCGGCGGCGACCGCGACCGCGAAGATGCCCAGCGCCACGACCCCGAGCAGCGTGGCGGCGCGCTCGATCGTGCGCGCCAGGCCGTCCGCGGCGGCGAGCTCGTGCAGGGTGGGCCGGCCGCCGCCGGGGCCGGCCAGCCGCGCCGGGGTGTCCTGCACCGCGATGATCGTGATCGCCGTCGACAGCGTGCCGAGCACGACGATGACGCCGGCGGCCAGCGCCATGCCCGGGCGGCGGAGCTTCAGCCACTCACTACGGAACGCGCGCAGCATCCTCGGCTCCTTGCGTGATCGTCATGAACGCCGCCTCCAGCGTTGGCTTGGTCACCGACAGCTCGGCCAGCGTGATGCCGGCGGCCATCGCCGCCCGGTTGAGCGCGGCGGCCGCGTCGGCCGGCGCGTCGACGCGGAGCCGTCGTGGCCCGACCGTGACCTGGTAGCCGCGGGCGACCACGACCCGCGCGAGCCCGTCGAGGTCCTCGGCGCGCTCGGGCGCCAGCACCAGCGTGCCGCGCTGCCGTGCCAGCAGCTCCTCCAGCAGGCCCTCGAACAGCAGCCGCCCGTCCTTGATCAGCACCAGCCGATCGGCCAGCTGCTCGATCTCGGCGAGCAGGTGGCTGGAGACGAACACCGTGCTGCCCTCGTCGGCAAGCGTGTGCAGCAGCGCGCGGATCTCCAGGATCCCGGCCGGGTCCAGGCCGTTGGCCGGTTCGTCCAGCACCAGCAGCGCCGGCTCGCCCAGCAGCGCGGCGGCGATGCCGAGCCGCTGGCGCATGCCCAGCGAGTACCCGCCGACGCGGTCGCCCGCGCGGCCGGCGAGCCCCACGCGCTCCAGCGCCGCGTCCACGCGGGCATGCGGGACGCCGCCGAGGGTGGCCAGCACCCGCAGGTTGCGGCGCCCGCTGAGGGTCGGGTAGAAGGCGGGTGCTTCGATCAGCGCGCCGACCCTGGGCAGGTACTCGGCGCCGCGGCCGATCGGCACCCCGAGGACGCTGGCAGTGCCGCCGGTCGGTGCGACCAGCCCCAGCAGCATCCGGATGGTGGTCGTCTTGCCGGCCCGTTGGGCCCGACGAACCCGGTGACGGTGCCGGGTGGCACCGTGAAGCTCAACTCCTGGACCGCGCGGATCGGCCCGTAGGCCTTGGTGAGGCGGTCGGCGCGGATCGCCGGCTCCTCGCCGGCGGCCCCGGTCCACCGCCTGCCGGTCGTCGTGCCTGCTGCTGGCTTCATCTGCGCTCCTTGCCGGATCATCGCGGCTCGTCCGAGGGTGCGCTGCTGGCGGGGACTTGGCCCCGTCCCGTCCTGGCTGGGCGGGCAGGGGGCCACCCCCACCGCCGGTCGGCGGGCCGGTGGCCGCCCCGGGGGAAGGCGGCGGCCACCGGCGCCGGCATATGCTCCTACACGGTGCGGAGTGCCTCGGTGGGGGCCAGTCGCGCCGCCCTGACGGCGGGGTAGAGGCCGGCGACCGCCCCGATCAGCAGCGCCGCGCCGATCCCGGCGGCCACCGCGCTGGCGGGGATGACGATCTGCCAGCCGCGGCTGGCCGCATACCCCGCGGTGACCGCCGCCCCGATCAGGATTCCGCCGAGGCCGCCGAGGACGGCCAGCAGCAGCGCCTCGGTCAGGAACTGCACCCGCACGTGCCCCCTGGTCGCACCCAGCGAGCGGCGCAGGCCGATCTCCGAGCGGCGCTCCAGCACCGAGATCACCATCACGTTGGCGATCCCGACCCCGCCGACCAGCAGCGCCACCGCGCCAAGGCCCAGGAACAGCTGGTTGAACGCGCTGGCCGCCGCGGCCCTGGCCTCCAGCGCATCCGACGGCTGGCTGACCTGCACCTCCTCGGGGCTCTCGGGGTTGGCGGTGGCGGCCAGCACGTCGTGGGCCGCCGCCACGGCGTCGGGGTCGGTGCGGGCGTACACCATCGACGGCGGCAGCGCCCGGTCGGAGGCGAAGGTCGAGGGTGGGAAGGCCTGCTCGGCGGCTGGCCAGCCGACCAGGGCGGCGCGGTCGACGTCGGGGGCCAGCTGCAGCGGGTCCAGGATGCCGATCACGGTGAACGGCTGGCCGCCCACCTGCACCGTGATCCCCCGGCGCAGGGTGCCAATGCCCAGCCGCTCTGCGGCGACCGCCCCCAGCACCACCGTGGGGTAGCGCTGGCTGGAGCGGTCCAGGAAGCGCCCCTGGGCGACGCTGCCGCGCAGCACCCCCAGCAGGTTGGGGCGGGCCGCCTTGACGGTGATCCCGCCGGTGGCGTTCTCGTCGACCCGGTCGTTGCGCAGCACCGTGGCGTCCAGGTCGGCGACCGCGGAGACCTGCTGGACCGGTCCGATCCGCCCGACCATGGCCTCGGCCTCCTGCGGCAAGGTGGCGTCGCTGCCCCCCAGCGTCTGCCCCGGCTGCACCGAGAGGAGGTTCGTGCCCAGCGCGTCCAGCTGGGCCATCAGGTCGGCCCGGCTCGACTCGGAGATCCCCAGCACCCCGACGATGGCGGCGATGCCGATGGCGATCCCGAGCGCCGACAGGACGGCCCGCAGCCGCCGGGTCCGCAGCCCGATCGACCCCACCCGCAGCAGGTCGGCGGGCGCCAGCCGGCTCGCCGGCAGCGCGGCGCTCATGGCGCCACCGTGGCCGAGTCGGCCACCACCCTGCCGTCCAGCAGCTCCACGCGCCGCTCCATCGCCGCCGCCACCTGGTGGTCGTGGGTGATGACCACGATGGTGGTGCCGTCACGGTGCAGCTCCTCCAGCAGGAGGAGCAGCCCCGCGCCCGCGCGGGAGTCCAGGTTGCCGGTGGGCTCGTCGGCGAAGACGATCGCCGGCCTGGCCACCAGGGCCCGGGCGATCGCCACCGCTGACGCTCGCCGCCCGACAGCTTGGCCGAGTGGTAGTGCAGCCGGTGGCCGAGCCCGACCCGCTCCAGCGTCGCGGCGGCCAGCTGGCGGCGCCGCGCGGCCGGCATGCCGGTGTACAGCAGGCCGCCGGCCACGTTCTCCAGCGCGCTCATGCCCTCCAGCAGAAAGAACTGCTGGAACACGAAGCCGATCCGCCGCGCCCGCAGCGCCGACAGCTCCCGGTCGGACATGCCGGCCACCTCATGGCCGTCGACCCTGACCGTCCCGGCCGACGGCCGCTCCAGGGTCCCCATGATGTGGAGCAGGGTCGACTTGCCCGACCCCGACGGCCCCACGATCGCGACCAGCTCGCCGGGCCGCACCACCAGGTCGACGTCGTGCAGGACCTCGACCGGTCCGGGATAGACCTTGCCGACGCCGCGCAGCTCCAGCACCACCGCGTCCATGCCCTGCGCCGCGCCAACTGCCTGCGCGGACGCGGCAAGGGGTGCTGGGCCGCTCATGCCGGCACCACCACCCGCTGGCCCTGCCGCAGCCCGCTGCCGCGCACCTCGACCTTGCCGCCGGCGAACAGGCCGGTCTCGACGCCGACCAGCCGGGTGCCGCCGCCCTCGGCCAGCTCCACCGCGTAGCCGCCCTCGGCCAGGGCGATCAGCGCCGTCACCGGCACGGCCAGCACGTCCTCCTTGCGCTGCTTGACGAAGGCGACCTTGACGGGCGCCTGGTCCAGGTCGCCGGTGACCCGGCCGCCCTCGACCCTGATGGTGACCGTGATGGTCGGATCGGCCTGCTCATCCTCGCTGGCGGCAGCCGCCTTGGCCACCTTGCCGACCTCGCTGATGCTGCCCTTGACGGTCCGGCCGCCGGGCAGCTCGATGTCGACCCGGTCGTCGACGCCGGCGATGCTGGCGTCGTCGGCGGGGAGCTCGACGGTGGCCACCCGGGTGGTCGAGGACACCTCCAGCGCGGGCGCGCCCGGTTGCACGCCGGACCCGACACTGGCCTTGTGCTCGCCGACCCGGACCTGCCCGGGGAGGAACACGACCTGGCCGGCGTCGACCGCGCCGGTCTCCTCCAGCCCCCGGTCGGCCTGCCAGTCCCGCACGGCCTCGGCGGTGGCCGCGGTGAACTCCTCATCCACCGTCATGTCGGTGCCGTAGCCGAGCGTGTCCAGGTTCTGCTCCAGCTGCTCGACGTCGGCGCCGTCGGTGACGCCGTCCTGGAGGGTGCGGTACAGCGGGACGGTGCCGTAGAACAGCGTGAGCGGCCGCTGGTCGACCCGCAGCAGGGTCTGCCCGCGCTTGACGGTGGCGCCCTCCTCGCGCAGGGCGGTGAGGGTGCCCATGGCGCCGGCGGCGACCGTGCGCGGGTCGTCGTAGCCGAGCGTGCCGTCGTAGCGCTCACGGTCGACCAGGGTGGCCCGCTCCACGGGCGCGGTGGCCGGGGCGGCGGCGACCGCGGCGGTGTCGTCGCTGGAGCGGTTGGCGAGCACCGCCCAGGCGCCGGCACCGGCCGCCGCCACGGCCAGACCGGCGACCACGGCCAGGAGCCTGCGCCGCCGGGGTCTGCGACCGTCGGGCCGGTCGCCGTCGCGGCTGGCGCGGAGGGTCTCGCCGGGCGGCGCCGGCGTGGTCGCCAGGCTGGTGTCGCTGTCTGGGGATGGCCGGTCGGAGTCGGCCGGCAGGTTCGCCAGCTCGCCCGGTCGGTGCTGCTCCTGCCGGCTCACCCGGACCCACCCCCGCTGTTGCCGCCGCCACCCGCGCCGCCCTGGAGCTGCGCCAGGTGCTGCCTGCAGGCCTCGTGGGCCTTCTGGTAGGCGGGATCGTCCTGGTCGATGTTCCCGAAGAAGGCGCGCCCTCCGCCTTGGGAGAAATCGGGGTCGGGCATGTCGTAGCCGTTCTGGCGCATGCACGAGGCGTACTTCACCAGCGAGTCCCGCAACCGGGTCTGATCCTCGGGGGTGAAGCCCTGGGTGACGCCCTCCAGGTGCTCCTGGCAGGCCTCGCGGGCCTTGTCGAGGGTGGCCCGGTCGACGGCGCCGAGGCCGCCCTGGCCCGGCTGCAACTGCAGGTTGCCTTGGCTGTCGACCTGTGGGTCCTGGATCGGCACGCCCTGCTCGCGCATGCAGCGGGCGAAGTCCAGCAGCGCCTGCTCGCGGTCGGCGCCACCGCTGGTGGTGGTGGTCGCGCCGTCGTTCCCGCTCAGCGACGCGACCCCATCGCTGTCGCCGTCCGAGCCGCCACAGCCGGCGGCCAGCAAGGTGAGCAACAGCACCACCGCCGGCAGCACCCGGCCGAACCCGGCCCGGGGCAGCTGCCGACGGCTCCATGAGAATCTCAACAGACGACCTCCGGGTCGACACGGCGCCGGGTGGCCACCGATGGCCGGCCCGGCCGGACGCCGTCAAGGATCGGCACCGAACCTGAAGGCGGCCTGAAGCGGCCCTGAAGGTTGCCGAAAACGCTCAGCCGCCAGGCGCCGGCCGGGCGGCCGGCAGCCGCAGCAGTACCACGGTGCCCTCATCTGGGGCCGAGTCCAGGCTGGCCGTGCCGCCGTGGGCCTCGACCGCCTCGCGGACGATCGCCAGACCGAGCCCGGAGCCGGGCAGGTGCCTGGCCGAGCTGGCCCGGTAGAAGCGGTCGAACACCAGCGGCAGGTCCTCGGGTTGGACGCCGGGCCCGTGGTCGTGGACCTGTAGCTCACCGTCGGCCAGCGACACCTCGACCACGCCGCCGGGGGGGCTCCACTTGACGGCGTTGTCGAGCACGTTGCCGACCGCCCGCTCCAGCGACCGCCGACGCCCCGCGAGCCGGGTCGGCTCCAGCGCGACCTCGAAGCGGACGCCCGGCGCCCCCCGCCGGGCCCGCTCGACCTCCCGGCCGACCAGGTCGTCCAGCCGCACCTCGGTGACCTCCTCCTCCGGGACCTCGTCGCGGGCCAGCTCCAGCAGGTCCCCGAGCAGCCCGGAGAGCTCCTGCAGTTGACCGGTCAGGTCGGCCAGCAGCGCGGACCGGTCGCGCGCCGGCAGCGCCCGCTCCGGGTGGGCGTCGGCGCGGACGAGCAGCTCGATGTTGGTCCGCAGGCTGGTCAGGGGCGTGCGGAGCTCGTGGCTGGCGTCGGCCACCAGCTGGCGCTGGCGCCGTCGCGAGGCGTCCAGGGCGGTCAGCATCGCGTTGATGCTGCCGGCCAGCCTGGCGATCTCGTCCCGGCCGCGGACCTCGATGAGGGCGCGTAGGTCCTGGGTGCGGGCGACGTGCTCGGCGTTGGCCGTCAGGCGGTCCACCGGCGCGAGCCCGGCCCTGGCCACCGCCAGGCCGAGCAGGGCCGAGATGGCCACCCCGGCCATCGCGACCAGGCCGAGCAGCAGGCCGAGGCCGGCCGTGGTCCGGTCGACCTCGGTGAGCGGCCTGGCCAGCTGCACGGCCCCGTCGTCCCCGCCGGGGAATGGGGCGGTGAGGACCCTCAAGTGGACCCCATCGGTCTCCGCGTCCTCCAGCAGCGGCCCGCGCTCGCCCCGGGCGACCTGGAGGGCATGGCTCCCGACGGGGATGGCCACCCCGCCGGTCAGCAGGCGGCACGTCGTCCCGTCACGGCGGAGGAACTGCAGGCTGAACAGCTCAGGGACCGGGGACTGTACCGGCCCGGCGGCACACAGCCGCTCCAGGTCGCGCAGCCGCCTGCGGGCCGCCTGGTCGGGGATCCCGGCCGCCGCCTGGCGGGGGATCCTGGTGAACCTGAGGAGGCTCTGGTCGACCTGGTCGCGCAGCTCGGCCCGGGTGACCAGGAAGGCGGCCACCGAGGCCACGGCGATGGCGGCGGCGACGGCGGTGGCGACCAGCAGCGCCAGGCGGGCGCGGAGGGTCACGGCGGCGCCTCCCGCAGCACGTAGCCGACCCCGCGGACGGTGTGCAGCAAGCGTGGCTCGCCGCCGGCCTCGGTCTTGCGGCGCAGGTGGCCGACGTAGACCTCCAGCGAGTTGGAGCTGGTCTCAAAGTCGAAGCCCCAGACCTCCTCCAGCAGGATCGCCCGGGTCAGCACCTGGCGGGGGTGACGCAGGAACAGCTCCAGCAGGGCGAACTCGGTACGGGTCAGGACGATCCGGCGGTCGCCGCGGCGCACCTCGCGGGTCGGTGGGTCCAGCGACAGGTCGGCGAACGCGAGGGTGCCGTCGGCGCCGGTCCCGCCGGCGGCGCAGCAGGGCCCGCAGCCGAGCCAGCAGCTCCTCCAGCGCGAACGGCTTGACCAGGTAATCATCGGCGCCGACGTCCAGGCCGTTGACCCGATCGGCGACCGCGTCGCGGGCGGTCAGCAGCAGCATTGGCAGGTCGTCGCCGCCCGCCCGCAGCCGCCGGCAGGCCTCCAGCCCGTCCACCCTGGGCATGAGCACGTCGAGCACGACCGCGTCGGGCCGGTCCTGGCGCACCCGCTCCAGCGCCTCGGCGCCGTCGCCGGCCACCACCACCTCGTAGCCGTCGAAGCGCAGGCTCCGCTCCAGCGACTCGCGGACCGCCGCCTCGTCGTCCACCACCAAGATGCGCATACTGCATTGTCGGCCCCATTCCTGAAGACAGCCTGAACGAGCTACCCGGTGTTGGGCCTGCTGGGCGGGGACGTGGATCTAGGGCACCTTTTGGGGGTCGAGGCCGGTACCTCGCCGCATGCGTGGGACTCAGCGGTAGCTTGCGCCCTCGTCTCGCCGGTAGCCCCACAGCGCCAGGACCGCGAAGCCCACCGCGTAGGCCAGCAGGCCGAGCCAGTCCCCGAGCGAGGCGGTCTGGCCCTGCACCGCCGCCCAGGTCACCTCCCCCCACAATCGCGTCGGGAGATAGGGAGAGATCTCCTCCGCCCAGCTGGGGAGCTCGGCCGGGAGGGCCCACAGGCCGTCCAGGTAGGCCAGCAGCAGCCAGGCCAGCATGGCCAGGGGTGTGGCGGCCCGCCGGCTGGCCCAGTAGCCCATGGCGATCCCCCCGAGCGCCACCACCACGCCCCCGGCAAGCAGCGCGCCAAGCCAGGGCAGCCACCGGTCGGCGGCCACGTGCACCGGGTTGATCAGGTGCGCCTCGACGATCACCACCGCCGCCGCCGCGGCGGCGAACACCGCTGCCGACAGCACCCGCCCGCCAAGCCGCTGGCCGGCCGACAGCGGCAGGGTCCGCAGGAACCGCTCCCAAGCGGTGGCCCGCTCCTCGGCGATGCCCACCCCGAACTGGAAGAACGCCACCCCCAGGACGGCCCACATGGCGTAGGAGGCCATCAGGAAGGTGACCAGGCCCACCTCGGCGCCCTGCCCCTCGAACAGGAAGTAGAACAGCCCCGGCATGGCCAGGGTGGGCAGCAGGTACCCCGGGGCCCGCAGGTGCTGGAGGGTCTGGTCCTTGAAGTGCGCCAGGGCAATCCTCATGCCTCACCTCCGGTCAGGCTCACGAACGCCTCCTCCAGGCTGGCCCGCTCCACCTGCAGCCCGGTGAACCGCACCCCCTGGAGAGCGAGGACTCAGACCAATCCGTCGGGGTCGGCGGTGTACAGCGTGTAGGAACCGTTGTCGGCCTCGACGCGGGTGACGGTCGGGAGATCCGGCAGCGACGGTGCCCGCAGCCGCACCCGGCTGAGGCCGGCCCGGGCGGTGATGTCGTGCACGCTGCCCTGGGCGATGATCTCCCCGCCGGCGATCACCACCACGCGGGAGGCCAGCGCCTGCGCCTCCTCCAGGTAGTGGGTGGTGAGCAGCACGGCGCCGCCATCGGCCACGAACGCCCGGATGATCTGCCACAGGCCCCGACGGGCCTCCACGTCCAAGCCGGTGGTCGGCTCGTCCATGACCACCAGCCGGGGTCGCCCGGCGAAGGCGAGCGCCACCGCCAGCCGACGCATCTGGCCGCCCGAGAGACCCCCTGCGCGCCGCCCGGCCACCTCCGCGAGCCCGAAGCGCCCAAGCAGCTCTGGTGTTGCTGCGGGATCCGGGTAGTGGACCCGGACCAGGTCCGCCACCTCGCGGACGGTGAGGTTGTCGGGGAACCCGACCTCCTGGGGGGTGGCCCCGACCGATGGCGCGCCGTCGGCAGGGCCGGATCGCGGCCGAACAGCCTGGCCCACCCGGCGTCCACACGCCGCTGGCCCAGATGGAGCCGGAGGTCGACGCCGCGCAGGGCGATCACCTTCCCGTAGCGCTTGCAGACTCCCCGAAGCTCCGCGACAACGTGCGCGCCCAAGACATCACCGGTCAGCTTGATCACTTCCTCTCCGAGGGGACGTGCGACACCAGACAGCCTCAACGGGATCGGCATCCAGGGTCATCGGCCGTGGTGTTAGCTCGGCTCCACCTCCCGGATGAACCCCACCGGGGGGTAATCATCACGATGGGTGATGCCGGGTGTGCGGGTGGCGGCTAGCGTTGGGCCGTGGACCGATGGCGCGCCCTTCGTTCCCGGCTGCCGCGGCTGGATCCCCTGGTGGCAGACGGGCTGCTGGCGCTGGCGGCGGCGGGGCTCTCCCTGGCCCAGCTGCAGGGGTTTCCAGATCCACAAGACCGCAGCCCCCTCAACATCGCCTTCGTCCTGCTCCAGACCCTCCCCCTGGTCTTGCGGCGGCGCACTCCGTTCACGGTGTTCGCCATCGCCGCGGCGTCGCTCGGGGTCCAGGGATCTCTGGGGTTGCGCGGCCCCTTGTTCGCCTTCCTGGCGGTCAACCTTGCCCTGTACTCGCTGGCCGCCTACGGCGACCGCCGGCTGGCCATCCGGGGCGTGGCGGTCTGGGCGTTGCTGCTCACCGTGCGCCTCGGCTACGAGATCGTGAGGACCTGGCCACAGGTCGCGATCAGCGGCCTGTACGACGTGGTCGACGACTACGTGCTGCTGGCCGCCGCCTGGACCCTGGGCGAGGGCGTCCGCCAGCGCCGGGCGCACGCCGCCGAGCTCGAGGACCGGGCCGCCCGGCTGGAGCGGGAACGGGACGAGAAGGCCAGGCAAGCAGTCATCCAGGAACGCCTGCGGATCGCCCGCGAGCTGCACGACGTGGTCGCCCACAGCCTGAGCGTGATCGGGGTCCAGGCCGGGGCGGCCCGGCTGGTGCTGGACGCCGACCCCGACCCAACCCGGGCCCGGGAGGCAGTCGCCGCCATCGAGGCCACCGCCAACCAGGCGATGACCGAGATGCGCCGTGCCCTCGGCATCCTCCGGGACACCGAGCCATCCGGGGCGGCGCTGGCCCCGCTGCCCGGGCTGCGCCAGCTCCCCGCCCTGCTCGACCAGCTGCGGGCGGCGGGCCTGCCGGTGGGGCTGACCGTGCAGGGCACCCCGCGGCCCCTGGCCGCCAGCATCGACCTGTCGCTGTACCGGATCGTCCAGGAGGCGCTGACCAACACGCTCAAGCACGCTAACGCGGCCCGCGCCGAGGTCGTGGTCCGCTACGCGGCCGACGACGTCGAGCTGGAGGTCACCGACGACGGCCGGGGGGCATCACCCGTGGCGGGACGGTTGGAGGGAGCCGGCACGATCGGGATGCGGGAGCGGGTGGCCCTGTTCGGCGGGGAGCTCCAGGTCGGCCCCCGACCCCAGGGGGGCTACGCCGTCCAGGTCTGCCTCCCGATCGCCGCCGAGGGGCCATGACCACCCGGGTGCTGCTGGCCGACGACCAGGAGCTGGTCCGGGCCGGGTTCCGGATGATCCTGGAGACCCAGGGCGACCTCCAGGTGGTCGGCGACGCCGGCGACGGCGTCGAGGCGGTGGCCGCCACCCGGCGGCTGCAACCCGACGTGGTGCTGATGGACATCCGGATGCCCAACCTGGACGGCCTCCAGGCCACCAGGCAGATCCTGGCGGCAGGCTCGGGATCTCGGGTGGTGATCCTGACCACCTTCGACCTGGACGAGTACGTCTACCAGGCGCTGGCGGCCGGGGCGAGCGGCTTCCTGCTCAAGAACGCCCCACCCGAGCAGCTCATCAGCGCCGTCAGGGTGGTCGCCGCCGGGGACGGGTTGCTGGCGCCGTCGATCACCCGCCGGGTCATCCAGCAGTTCACCCGGCTCCCGCCGCCCGGCGGCACCGACGCGCTCGCCGGGCTCACCCACCGGGAGCGGGAGGTCCTCAAGCTGGTGGCGCATGGGCTCTCCAACAGCGAGATCGCTGCCGAGTTGGTCGTCAGCGACGCCACGGTCAAGAGCCACGTCGCCCACCTGCTGGCCAAGCTGCAACTCCGGGACCGCGTCCAGGCCGTCGTGCTGGCCTACGAATCCGGCCTGATACGGCCAGGAAGCAGGTAAGTGGCGGGCTGTTTGTCGAGCTTCCGCACCGGCCATCGCCGCAGCGCGGCTGCAGCGGGCATCTGCGCGCCGGCGGGGCCCAACTGCGAGCGCCGCACCGGTCAGCAACACCCACCTGTCACCCTACCGCCGTCCACCGCCTACTAGCCACACCGACTTACCACCCACGGGCATCCCTTCCAACCTCGCCGTATACCGGATGGCCGCCACCGCGCCGCCCTACGCTCAACCCGAAATCATCGGAGGACAGCAATGCACCAGGGTGCGATAGCTCCAGGGCCTCGGCAAAGTGCCGGATTGTCTGGTTCATCGCTGATGATGCCAATGACTGGCAAGACTCGAGCGGTGTCGCGGCGTTGCGGCGCGCGACTGATCTCCGAACAGGAGGGCCAATCGGCTGCTACGCATCGTGCGCCGCGGCACTAGCCTGAGCCTAGTGGGCACCGCGGCACAGGAACCCGTGGTCACCTGCGAATCGTCTCGCTCAATTGGTCGAATCTGGCCTCGCTCCGGAAGCTGGCGGCGCGAAGGTCGGTGCCGCCGCCCTGAACGCGCGCCTCGTCAAACCAGGCCCTGCAGCCTGGCTTCAGGTCGACACACCCTCTGTTGAGCCACATCGCGGCGGGTGCCGGTCGCGCTCGGCAGGCGGTCCGCGAGCCAACCCGACGGGCAAGAGCACGCCGAGCCACTCGACCGGCACCTGGACGCTATGGGCGGCAGACCCCACGTCCTAACCGCGATTCAACAAGTCAGAATCCTCTAATTGGACGGCTCGGGCCGCTTGGACGACGGCTCGGGCCGTGGCGGGAGCATGGGGGTGCGGCCCTCGGGGTCGTCGGGGCTGCGGTGGCGCGGGCGGACCGGCACCACCGGCTGGTCAGCGCGTAGGCGCAGGCTGCGCCGCTCCCCCGACCAGGGCACGGGCACCGCCACCAGCCGGTCGGCGAGCAGGTAGGCGGCCGCCTCGTAGTTGACCCGCCAGCCGCGAAAGTGGCGCCAGGCCTCCTCCCGGGACTGCTCCATCGGGAACCCGACCGCCTCCAGGCGGTCCAGCCCGTCGGAGAACTCCTCATAGGTGAGCACGATCGGCGCGTCGGGCCGGGGGTCGTCGGGCAGCTCGACCCGGTACACGCCGGCCAGCGCCCGCAGGCCGAGGAAGCCGGTGCGCAGGCAGTGTCGGGCCGCCGACGGCGCCTGGCTTGGGACCAGGGCCAGGTACAGGGCGGCGGCGTCCAGCACCGCGAGGTGGCTGACCACCCACGAGCGCTGCGGGTACGGCGAGCGGAACGACAGCAGCCAGGGGTAGTTCACGTGGCTCTCGGTGAGGTCGGCGGCCCACCGCTCCCAGTCGGTGAAGAACGGCCCGAGCGAGTCCAGGCCGCCGATGAGCTGCTCGCGGGCCAGCAGCTCCACGCCCCAGGCGGGCTCCCCGGCGCGGCTCTCGAGCATGTTGACCAGGGTCTCGCGGCGGTTGTAGGCGCCGTAGATGGTGGGCAGGTAGCCGACCTGGAGGGCGGCCACCACCAGCCCGGTGGCGGCGGCCACGAACGTCACCACGGTGGCGCCCTGCCGGGGGGAGGCGGCCAGCCCGAGGGTGAACAGCGAGGAGCCGGAGAGGCGCAGCGCGGCCATGACACTGTCGCCGGTCAGCGGCAGCAACACCAGCGCGTAGCCGAGGAGAAACAGCAGCAGCCAGGCGCCGAGCAGGGCGAGCAGCGACACCGGACCGAGCAGGCCGAGCAGGCGGTCCTTGGACTCATAGCGCCGCATCCGGGCGGCGGCGGCTAGGAACGGCCGTTCGGTCGCCCGCCAGACCGTGTAGGAGATGCGGGAGCGCACGCCCTTGGGCAGCACGATCGTGCCGACGACGCTGCTGAAGGTCACGACGACGATCACCAGGCCGAGCGCGAACCCGGCCCACCTGGCTAGTCCGGCCATGCTGCCTCCGGTAGCACGCGTCCTGCGGTGATACGAGGATCAGGGTACGGGCTACCCGATGACCGAGCGGCACCCGGACCGTTAGCGTTGCGCGTGACGGCGGGCAGGGACACGCGGTGGCCCGCGCCAAGTAGCCCGCAGCACCCCGATCACCACGTTGCGCAGGCAGGCCATGACGTGGGGGCCGGCGCTGGTGCGGACCTGGGAGGCGTCCTCACAGAAGGTGACGGCGCGCAGGTGGTGCAGCGCCTCGATGGCCCAGTGCCCGCGCAGCGGGTCAGCGAGCCGGGCAGGGCTGAGCCACGAGCGTTCGCGTCGACCCATGTACAGCGTTCCCGCAACGGGAGCATGCTGGGCGTCTTCGCCCATGCAGGACGTCCTCTGGACCAACGTGGTCCGGCTCAACAGAACCTCCCGCCAGCGATAAGGTCCT
>Ga0081538_10003412_pt1 | contig 15032 bp, 17 predicted proteins | sample TabmetS5T2R1_FD_71022 | JGI IMG/M metagenome (GOLD analysis project Ga0081538, IMG submission 71022) | Tabebuia heterophylla rhizosphere microbial communities from the University of Puerto Rico - S5T2R1 | ecosystem: Host-associated > Plants > Roots > Rhizosphere ... | reverse complement strand
CACGGTCACTGGCGGACAACCAAACCCGAGGTCAGCCGTGCTGCCCGCAGGTAGCTCGACCCGTCAAAGCTCGCTTACAACGACGAGGTCACAGGTTCGAGCCCTGTCACGCCCACCAACCAAACCCGCAGGTCACAGCCTGTGCGGCGGTGGTTCAGATGAGTCTCCCGGCGCCGAGCTGCCCTCCTGGTCCGTCCAGGCGTGCCGGCTCGCGTACCTGGGAGAGCGCATGCAGTGCATCCAGGCGGGCCCGGAGCGCCTGATCAGCGTCCAGATAGAGGTGGCCATAGCGGTCCAGGGTGAAGCTCACCGAGGTGTGCCCGGCCGCCCTCGGCCGCAGCGCGGGACCGGGTTAGGCTGTCCCACCGACCATGCACCATGAGCCTCCCCAAGCACGAAGCGCCGTTCCGTTCCCGCTCCAGGAGCTGGTGCCGGCCGAGCTGCGCGGCGTGCTCTGCGACTTCGTGTGGGACGCCGACAAGCTCCGGCACCTCCCGCTCCCGATCGACACGGTCACGGTGGACAGTCTCAGGTGGCATCTGGGCCTGCCCTACTGGCGGCACGACGGCAAGCCGTTCCAGCTCACGCCAGCCCAGGTCAGGGCCGATCCCGCGCGCTACCAGGAGCAGTACCAGCGGACGATGGCAGCCGACCTCAGTCTTCCCCTTGACCTGCTGTTTCGGAACGACCGGTGGGTGATCCTCGACGGGGTGCACCGACTCCTCAAGGCCGATCTGCTCGGGCTCAGCCAGGTCCGGGTTCGGCGTCTGCCGCCCGCGATGCTGCCTCTCATCCTCCATAAGGCAACCTGACTGCAAGGACCAGCCTGCGCACACACCCTCCAGGGGCCCTACCGTGGGCCGCGCTGGGGCCGCGAACCATCCGCGACCAAGCGGTCAGCAGGGGACAGCCATGGACAACGGCATCGCAGGTCAACCCACCTGCCGGCTGATAGGCTGACCGCCCCGACCTCGCTTACGACGACGAGGTCAGGGGGACGAACATCAGCCGCTCACGAATGCCGTCGACGAGCGCCGGCGACAGGTCGGTTTGGGCGATGACCTCCTCAGCGCTGATGAACCCACCGATACGGTCACGTGCCTCGACTACCTTGGCCGCATCAGCCTCAGACAACCCAAGCAGCTGCACCATGACCGGCACCGGCACATGGTTGAGGTCGACCAACCCACCGTCGTCGAAACTGTCGGGGCAGATCGGGGCGACCAATCCGCAGCTCGCGGGCCAGATCGATGGCGCGAGCCACGATCGCCCTGAGAGCGCCGGCAGCAGCGCCCATACGATGCTCAGTACACGACGCAGCCCCTGGCCTGATCCATGAGCAGTCAGGTCCGCCGATCCCTGGACCCGCTGGCCGCCGCTGGTCAACAGCATCTCCATGCGATCGAGTGGAAGGCGTGGAGCGCCCCGCAGGCCACCACCTGGACCGACCACCGTGAGCGGCTCGCCGGCACGGCCGCCTGTGGGCCCGGGACGACCTCACATACTTCCGCACCTCCACGGTCAACTGGCGGCTCTAGCCAGGTCGCCGGGCGGTCGCGGTACTCGAGCCCCCGGACGCGGTCGTTCTCGAAGACCACCCGGTAGAGGGTGGGATCGGTGCTGGTCGGGCCTTCCAGCATGGTCACCTCTCGTCAGTCGATCAGGGCGCCGCAGCTGATGTTGGCGGTGGCTACGGTCATGGTGCGGGCGCGGTCGGAGGCCACGAAGGCGGCCACGTTGCCGACGTCCTCCAGGGTCGCCGCCCGGCCGAGCATGGTCTGCTTCCCGATGTCGGTGACGATCGCCTCGCGGCCCTCCATCCCTTCCGGGATGGTCTTGGGAATCCCGCCGGTGCGCAGGGTCACGAACCGCACGCCGTGGCGGCCGAGCTCGGAGGACAGCTGGCGGCGCATGGACTCGATGGCCTCGAAGGCGACCTGGAGGCCGCCCAGGTAGTAGTCGCGCAGCGGCTCGCCCGATCCGCCGAAGGCGAGGATCACCCCCGAGCCCTGGCGCATCATGTGCCGGCCGGCCGCCGTGGAGGTCAGGAAGGTGGTGCGCACGGCCGTTTCGACCGGCCGCAGGTAGTCCTCCACCGCCATCTCGACCATCGGGGTCCCCTGCACGTCGCCGTGGGTGATCACGTTCATGCAGACGTCGAGGCTCCCGGCCTCGGCCGCGGGTGCGCCCGGCCAGGAACACCCGTGCTCCCTCGCGGGCGAACGCCGTGGCCACCGCCCCGCCGATCGCTCCGCCGCCGCCGTAGACGACGGCGTTCTTCCCCTCGAGCAGCATGGCTCCCTCCCCAGTGCGACCGGGCCGAGCCCCTCATGTCGCGGCGACGCACGGGTGGGGCTGTGCCATGCTCAGCCGATGACCTCGCCGGATCGGCTGCCGACCACCAACCGGGTGATGGCGGTGCTGGACACCGCCGACGCCGCCGCGGACGCCCTCGCCGCCCTGGAGGGGGAGGGGTTCGCCGCCGGCGACGTGCTGGTGCTGCGGGGGGAGCGGGACGCGGCGCGGATCGACAGCCTCGGCAACGCCGGCGGGCTGTGGGCGCGGGCCCGGCGGCTGCTCTCGTTCACCCTGGCCGACCAGATCGTCGACCTGGCCGTGTACGTGGCCGCCCTCCGCGACGGCCGCACGGTGGTGTCGGTGCTGGTGTCGGGCGACGCCGGCCGGGAACGGGCCCGGCGGGCCCTGACCGGGTCGGGCGGCCACTTCGTGAACTTCTTCGGGCGGCTCGCCACCGAGGACATGGTCCCCTGGCGCGGGCCGGAGCTGCCGCTGCCGCCGTGGCTGCGCCGCTAGACGGACTCGGCCGGGGCGAAGAACACCAGAACCGACAAGCGCTCGGTGATGTCGTGGAAGCGGTGGGGAACGGTGCGGGCCACGAACAGCACGCTGCCCGGCGCCACCCGGTGGTCCTGGCCGGCGACGTCCAGCCAGGCCCGGCCGGAGAGGACCACGTAGACCTCGTCCTCCTGGTGGGGCTCCTGGGGGTCCTCGGCCCCCGGCTCCAGCACGTACAGGCCGCAGCTCATCGAGTCGCGGCGCAGGAACTCGAGGTACGGCTCGCCGGTGCGGCGCTGCACCTCGGCCCGGGCCTCCTCCAGGGAGGCGGTGTCAAAGGCCTCGACGGCGGGGTCGTCCACCCCCGCATCCTACGAGGTATCGTGAGCCGGATGCTCCGGCCACCGTCGTCCGCGTCACCCAACCGATGGGGGAGCGCGTGAGCGTGCTCGGCAGCGCCCCGTGGCGGCGGGCGCCCCTGCTGCTGCGGCGCAGCCCGGCGGTGCTGCTGGCGGTCCTTGCCGCCGGCCTGATCCTGGGCACGGCGGCGGCCGCCACCCCGCTGTTCCTGACCTCGGCGGCCAACGCCGCCCTGGCCAGGCAGATGGAGGAGCGCTGCCCGCCCACCTACGGGTTCCAGGTGCGCTCCACCGGCGCTCTCGGCGGGCCGGTCAGCGCCGAGGAGGCGCGGCACGCGGCCGGGCTCGGCGGCGCCAGCACCTGGCCGGCCGGCCGGGAGCTGCTGGCCCTCCGGGAGCGGACCGTCCGCCAGGCGGGGGCGCTCATGCCCAACCTGGGCCAGCCGGTGCTGACCATGTCCGGCCCGCTGCTCCAGCTCGGCGGGCCCACCCCGGGCACGGGCATTGGCGGGCGGCTGCTGTACCGCCACGGCTTCGAGGGCCAGATCCGCAAGCTCGACAGCGCCCCCGGGATGACCGGGGTGTGGCTGCCCAGCGAGGCCGCGGCCCAGCTCCGGGCCCGCCCCGGCGACCGGGTCACCCTGTCGCTGACCGGCCGGTCGGCCCCGGTCCCGGTGGCCGGCGTCTACCAGGAGCTGCACCGGCTGCCGCCGACGCCCTACTGGTGCGCCCAGGCCGAGGAGATCTACCCGCCCGGCTACGCCGAGGACCCGCCGCCGCCGCTGGTCCTGGCCGACCGGGCGACCTTCACCGATCTCAGCCGTCGGCTCCAGGAGCCGCGCCTCGAGTTCTTCTGGGACCTGGAGCTGGCCCCGGGCCTGACCCTGGCCGAGGCCAAGCAGAGCGCGGCCGCCTTCCCGGCGGCTAGCGCGGCGGTGGCCGCCGACGGCGGCGGGATGATCGCCCCCGAGCAGGCGATCGCCTTCAACTCCCCCGGGGTCGCGGTGACCAGCAGCACCCTGCCGTTCCTGGTCCAGCGGTCGGAGGCGATCGTCGCCGCCGTCGGCGGGGCCATCGGCCCGGTGGCGATCGCTGGCACGGCGGTGGCGCTGCTGCTGGTCGCGGCCGCCGGCAGCTACTGGGTGGACCGGCGCCGGGTCGAGGTCGCCCTGCTCGCCGCCCGCGGGGTCGGCCCCCTGGCCATCGCGGCCAAGGCGATCCTGGAAATGCTGCTGTGGCTGGCCCTCGGGAGCGTGCTCGGGTGGCTGGCCGCGGTCGGGCTGGTGCGGCTGCTGGGACCGAGCGACCTGCTCGACACCTCGGCCATCCCGGCCGCCCTGGCCCGCACCGTCGTCGCCCTGCTGGCCGGGCTGGCCCTGCTCGGCCTGGTCGCCGCCCTGCGCTCGCGGGGAATGACCGAGCGGGGGATCGGCGCCCGCCCCGGCGTCCTGGCCAAGGTGCCGTGGGAGCTGGCCGTGCTCGCCCTGGCCGCACTCGCCTACCGCCAGCTGGCCAGCCAGGGGCCGCCGGTGGCCACCGGCACCGAGCCGCCCCGGATCGACCTGCTGGTGCTCGCCTTCCCGATGCTGTTCCTGGCCGGCGCCGTCGGGCTGGCCGTCCGCCTGCTCGGCCCGCTGGTCCGGCGGCTGCGGACGGCCGGGTCGAGCTGGCCCCACGCCGTCTACCTGGCCGCCCGGCGGGTCGCCCACGGCGCCCGGCTGGCCCTGCTGCTGGTGGCCGCCTCCGCCCTGTCGATCGGGGTGATGGTGTACGCGGCCACCCTGACCCTCTCGGTGCGGGCGACCCTCGACGCCAAGGCCAGGACCTTCGTCGGCAGCGACGTGTCGGTGGAGGGGTTCACCCGCGACGCGGCCATCCCGGCCGACCTCGACGCCACGGTCGTCCACCGCTACGAGGAGGTCCTGGTCGGCGGCACCCCGGTGATGATGCTCGCCATCGACCCGGCGACCTTCGCCAGGGGCGCCTTCTGGGACCGGTCCCTGGCCGACCGGCCCCTGGACCGGATCGTGGCCGGCCTCGCTCCCGATCCACCGGGCGACCACCCCGGACGCGGCCGGCCGGTGCCGGTGGTGGTGGTCGGCCGCACCCTGCCCGACCGGTTCGACTTCGACCTGTTCCTCGGCACCCAGGCCCGCAGCGTCCGCTTCCCGGCCCAGGTGACCGAGCGGGTCCGGGCCTTCCCCGGCATGCGGGCCAACCCGCTGGTGGTAGTCGACCGCCGCGCCCTGGCCGGGTTCGACTCGGCCAAGGAGACGCTGCTGTGGGCCCGCGGCCAGCGCGAGCAGGTGCTGGCGGCCCTGGACCGGGCCGACGTCCGGGTCGTCGGCGTGGTCACCGACGCCCGCGACGTGCTCGACGTGTCCAGCTTCCTGGCCACCTCCTGGACCTTCGGGTTCCTCCAGGCCCTCGGGGTCCTGACCGGGCTGATCTGCGCCGGCGGGCTGCTGCTGTACCTCGAGACCCGCCAGCGAAGCCGCCGGGCCGCCTACGCCCTGTCGCGGCGGATGGGGCTGTCCCGGGCCGCCCACCTGGGGTCCCTGCTGGCCGAGGTGGGCGGGACCCTGCTCGGCGGCTTCGCCGTCGGGGCAGCGCTGTCCTTCGTGGCCGCCCGGCTGGTCTACCTGCGCCTGGACGCCCTGCCCTCGGTGCCGCCGGTGCCGCTGCTACGGGCCCCGGTGCCAACCCTGGCCGGCACGGCCGCGGCCGTGCTCGCGGTCACCTGGCTGACCGCCTGGATCGCCCAGCGGTCGGCCGACCGGACCAACCTGGCGGAGGTGCTGCGCCTTGCCGAGTGACGTGGTCTGCGCGGGCGTGGTCAAGGAGTACGCGACCGCGACCGGGACGGTCCGGGCCCTCAAGGGGGTCGACACCGCCTTCCCGGCCGGCCAGGTGACCGCGGTGGTCGGGCCTTCGGGGTCGGGCAAGTCGTCGCTGCTGCGCGTCCTGGCCTGCGTCGACCGGCCGACGGCGGGGTCGGTGCGGGTCGGCGGGGTCGACGTGGCCGCCCTCGGGGCCAGGGGGCGACGGCGGGTCCGCCGGCGCCAGGTCGGCTACGTGTTCCAGCAGCCGGGCGACAACCTGCTGCCGTACCTGACCACCAGCGAGCAGCTGGAGCTGGCGGCGCAGCTGCGGGGGCAGCCGCGACTGGGCGAGGAGGTCGAGCGGCTGCTGGCCGCCCTGAGGCTGGAGCACCGGGCCGGGCACCGGCCCGAGCAGCTGTCCGGAGGCGAGCAGCAGCGGCTGGCCTTCGCCGCGGCCGTGATCGGGGGGCCGGCCCTTGTGGTCGCCGACGAACCGACCGCCGAGCTGGACACCGAGGCCGGGGAGTGGCTGATGCAAGCCGTGCTCGGCCTGCGCGACCAGGGGACGAGCCTGGTCCTGGCCTCCCACGACCCGGTGGTGACCCGGGCCGTCGACACGGTCGTGCGGCTCCACGACGGGGAGGTGAGCTGACCTGGCCGAGCCGCCAGAGCGCCGCTCGAGCACACGCGGCGTGCACGCTGCGGGCTTCTCGCCCGCCGCCGTTGAGCCAGTGCAGCGCCGGCACTCGAGCGGCGCTCTGCTCGAAGCCCGGGGGCTGGACAAGACCTACCGGCGGGGGGCGGAGCGGGTCCATGCCCTGCGCGGGGTCGACCTGGCCCTCCACCCGGGGGAGCTGGTCGCCCTGGTCGGGCCGTCCGGGTCGGGCAAGAGCTCGCTGCTCGGGGTGCTGGCCGGATGGGAGCCGCCCGACGCCGGCGAGCTGACCTGGGCCGTCCCGGCGGCCGGGAGCGGGCCGGGCTGGTCGGAGCTGGCCACCGTGCCCCAGGCCCTTGGGCTGCTCGACGACCTGAGCGTGCGTGAGAACGTCGCCCTGCCGGTGCGGCTGCGGCTGGGGCCACGGCGAGCGGCGGAGGGCCGCACCGAGGAGCTGCTCGGCCTGTTCGGGCTGGCCGAGCTGGCCGACCGGTCGCCGTCGGAGACCTCCCTCGGCCAGCAGCAGCGGGCCGCGGTGGCCAGGGCCCTGGTCCTGACTCCCCAGCTGGTCCTGGCCGACGAGCCCTCGGCCCACCAGGACGCGGCCTGGGTCCACGACGTCTTCGCCGCCCTGCGCCAGGTCGTCCACGACCGCGGCGCCGCCTGCCTGGTCGCCACCCACGACCCCGACGCCCTCGCCTTCGCCGACCGGGTCCTGCACCTGGCCGACGGCGAGCTCAGGGAGCGAACGCCATGAAGATCTGTCGATTCATCGACAAAGGAAGAGGGGACCCCGGCGATGGGGGAGGGGACGGCCGGCCCGGTGGAGCGGGCGCGACCGGCGGCACCGGCGCCAGGGCGCGGGCTCGGGTCGGGTACCTCGATGGAGACGTGATCGTGCCCGTGGCCGACGGGGACCGGCGGGCGGGGCTGGAGGCGGTGCTCGACCTCGCCATGGCCGCGAACGCCGATCCGGAGCTCCGGCCGGAGGCGGATGGGGAGGTGGTGGCGCTGGAGAGGGTGCGGCTGCTGGCGCCGGTGGCCGAGCCGCCGTCGATCCGGGACTTCTATGCGTTCGAGCAGCACGTGCGGACGGCCCGGTCCCGGCGGGGGCTGGAGATGCACCCGGACTGGTACGAGCTGCCGGTCTTCTACTTCACCAACCCGGCGGCGGTGCTCGGCCCCGGCGACCCGGTGGCGGCCCCGCCCCGGTCGGCCGAGCTCGACTACGAGCTGGAGGTGGCCTGCGTGCTCGGACGGAACGGCAGGAATCTGCGTCTGGAGGACGCCGACGAGGCCGTCGCCGGGTTCATGGTCATGAACGACTGGTCGGCCAGGGACATCCAGCGGCGGGAGATGGCCCTGTCGCTGGGACCGGCCAAGGGCAAGGACTTCGCCACCTCGCTGGGGCCGGTGCTGGTCACGGCGGCGGAGTTCGCCCCCGGGGGACTACGGGAGGTGCCGAGCGCGGTGATGACGGCGACGGTGAACGGGGTCGAGTCGTCCCGGGCCGACCTGGACGGGCTGTGGTGGAGCTTCGCCGAGCTGCTGGCCTACGCCAGCGAGGCGGCCCCGGTCCGGCGCGGGGACGTGCTCGGGTCGGGCACGTGCGGGACGGGCTGCATCCTGGAGCTGTCGCTGGTCCACGGGGCGGACAAGTACCCGTACCTCCAGCCCGGCGACCAGGTGGAGCTGGAGGTGAGCGGGCTGGGCGTGCTCGCCAACCCGGTGGTGGCCGGCGACGCTCCCGGGTTCGAGCCCGACCCCGACCGCATCCGGCCGAGGCTGGGCCAGTGACCGCCTACCAGGGGCCGGGGGAGCCCCAGGCGGGTGCCCCACGGAGCCGGGCCGAGCGGCTGGTGGCCGCGGCCGGGCGGATCCGGGCCAGCGCCTCGGTGCTGCCCGACGACGCCCTGACCGAGCCCGACCCGGAGTCCGGGGAGCGCTGGGACCGTGGTCAGGTCCTGGCCCACGTGGCCGAGATGCTGCCCTACTGGGCCGAGCAGGCCGAGCTCATCGTGGCCGGGCGGCAGACCGAGTTCGGCCGGGTCAAGTCCGACCCGGGCCGGATCGGGGCCATCGAGCGGGACCGCCGCGAGGACCCGGCCCGGCTCCTGGCCCGGGTCGACGAGGGCGTGGCCGTGGTCCTGGCCCTGCTGGAGCGCCTCGACGACCGGGCCCTGGCCGCGACCGGCCACCACCAGACCCTCGGCGACATGACCGTGGCCGAGCTCATCGACCGGTTCCTGGTCGGCCACCTCGAGGAGCACGCCGACCAGCTGGCCCCACACTCGGCCGCCTGACGTTGCGGGAGTGACCAGCACGGGCGTACCAAGGACGTATGACTGACCTTGTGTATGACGTGACCGAGGCCACCTTCCAGGCCGAGGTGCTGGAGAAGTCCAAGACGGTCCCCGTGCTGGTGGACTTCTGGGCCGACTGGTGCGGGCCCTGCCACGCCCTGGCCCCGGTGCTGGAGCGGGCGGTGGAGCGCCACGGCGGCGAGGTCGTGCTGGCCCGGGTCGACGTCGACCAGAACCAGCGCCTGGCCATGGCGTTCCAGGTCCAGGGCATCCCGGCGGTGAAGGCGTTCGCCGGCGGCCGCCTGGTCGACGAGTTCGTCGGCGCCCAGCCGGCGCAGGTGGTGGAGCGGTTCGTCCAGTCCCTGCTGCCGAGCGACGCCGACCGGGCCGCGGCCGCCGCGGCCAACCTCGACCCCGCCCAGGCCGCCGACCGCTGGCGTGAGGTCCTGGAGCAGGACCCCGACAACCTGGCCGCCCGGGCCGGGCTGGCCGACCTGGCCCTGCACGACGGCCGCCCGGACGAGGCGATCGAGCTCCTGCGCCCGGTCGAGCACGACCCGGAGGTGGCCGTCCTCCTGGCCAGCGCCCGTCTGGCCGCCGAGGCCGCCGACCCCGACTCGCGCTTCGCCGGCGCGGCCGCCCAGGCGTCCGACGGTCAGGTCGAGGCCGCCCTGGGGACGCTGCTGGAGGCCGTCCGCGAAGGCCCGGGCGAGACCCGTGACCGGGCCCGGGAGCTGATGCTGGACGTGTTCCGCCTCCTCGGCGACGACCACCCCCTGACCGCCGTCTACCGCAAGAACCTCACCAGGGCCTTGTTCTAGTAGGCTGCGTTCCGAACCACCCCTCGAAGCGAGAAGGAGGCGGAACGAACGTGGCCAAGGAGGCCGTGCTCACCCCCCAGGGGGAGGACTTCCCCCAGTGGTACCAGGACGTCGTCGCTCGGGCGGAGCTGGCCGAGAACGGCCCGGCGCGGGGGAGCATGGTCATCCGACCGTGGGCGTACGCCATCTGGGAGCTCATGCAGGCCGACATGGACCGGCGGATCAAGGCCACCGGGGTCCAGAACGCCTACTTCCCGCTGTTCATCCCCATGAGCTTCCTGGAGAAGGAGAAGGACCACGTCGAGGGGTTCTCGCCCGAGCTGGCCGTGGTCACCCACGGCGGCGGCGAGCAGCTGGCCGAGCCGCTGGTCGTCCGGCCGACCTCCGAGACGGTCATCAACCACCTGTTCGCCAGGTGGATCCAGTCCCACCGGGACCTGCCGCTGCTGATCAACCAGTGGGCCAACATCGTCCGCTGGGAGCTGCGCCCCCGGCTGTTCCTGCGCACCACCGAGTTCCTCTGGCAGGAGGGCCACACCGCCCACGCCACCTACGAGGAGGCCCAGGCCGAGACCATGCTCGCCCTTGAGGTGTACCGCGCCTTCATGGAGGACACCCTGGCCGTGGCCGTGGTCACCGGGGAGAAGTCGGCCGCCGAGCGGTTCGCCGGGGCCGACCGGACCTACACCTGCGAGGGCCTGATGCGCGACGGCAAGGCCCTCCAGATGGGGACCAGCCACAACCTCGGGCACAACTTCGCCAGGGCCTTCGACATCCAGTACCTGTCGGCCGAGGGCAGGCGCGAGTACGTGGCCACCACCTCCTGGGGCAGCTCCACCCGCATGCTGGGCGGGGTGATCATGACCCACGGCGACGACTACGGCCTGCGCCTGCCCCCGGCCATCGCCCCCCACCAGGTGGTGCTGCTGCCCCTGGCCGAGGGCGACGTCGAGCGCACCGTCGACAAGCTGGCCCAGGAGCTCCGCGGTCAGGGGGTGCGGGCCCACGTCGACCGGCGGTTCCACCTGTCGTTCGGCCGCCGGTCGGTCGACTGGGAGCTGAAGGGCGTGCCCGTCCGGGTCGAGCTCGGGGCCAGGGAGCTGGCCGCCGGCCAGGTCACCCTGGTCCGCCGGGACAACCGGTCCAAGAGCCCCGTGCCGATCGACGGGGTGGCCGAGGCGGTCAGCGAGCTGCTGGACGAGCTCCAGCGCGGCCTCCACGCCGAGTCCCTGGCAGACCGCGAGGCCCACACCTACCCGGTCGACGACCTGGGCGAGTTCCGCGAGCGGGTCGGCGGGGGGGGCTTCTTCCGGCTGGCCTGGTGCGGCTCCCCGGCCTGCGAGGAGGCGCTCGGCGACGGCACCGGGGCGACCATCCGGGTGATCCTCGACGAGCCCCCGCCCGCCGCCCCCTGCCTGGTCGACGGGGCCCCGGCGCGGCACACCGTCCTCGTGGCCAGGGCCTACTGATGCAGGCCCCGATCGCCGAGCAACACGCCCTGCTCCAGCTCCAGGCCCACGACTCGGCCATCGACCGCCTCGAGCACCGGCGCGCCTCCCTGCCCGAGGACGCCCGGCTGGCCGAGCTCGGTGACGGCCTGGCCGCGGTGAACCAGCTCACCGCCGAGCGCGAAGGCACCCTGGCCACCGTCCAGCGCAACCAGGCCCGCCTGGAGCACGAGATCGACGCCATCACCGCCAAGGCCGACGCCGAGGAGGCGCGGGCCGCCTCCGGCAGGGTGACCAGCCCCAAGGAGCTGACCGCCATCCAGGAGGAGGTGGCCGGCCTCAAGCGGCGCAAGGCCACGCTCGAGGACGAGCTGCTGGAGCTGATGGAGCAGCGCGAGACCCTGGAGGGGGAGCTGGCCGAGCTGGCCTCGCGGCGGGAGGGCTTCACGGCCGAGCAGGCCCAGGTCACCAAGGCAAGGGACGCCGCCCTGGTCGAGCTCGACCGCGAGCTGGAGGTGGAGCGCGGCGCCCGGGAGGAGATCGCCCCCGGGATCGGCGAGGAGGTGCGCGCCCTCTACGACCAGATCCGCTCCAGGCAGGGCGGGATCGGCGCGGCCGCCCTGGTCGGCAACACCTGCCAGGGCTGCCGGGTGTCGATCTCCCCGGTCGAGCTGGCCGCCCTCCGCAAGCTCCCGCCCGGGGAGATCAAGCGCTGCGAGAACTGCCGCCGGATCCTGGTGGTCGGGTGACTCCGGGCCCCAGGGGTCCGGCCCCGGCCGACGTGGTCGTCTGGGCCGACGGCGGCGCCAGAGGCAACCCCGGCCCGGCCGGCTACGGCGCCGTGGTCGCCACCCCCGACGGCCAGGTCCTGGCCGAGGAGGCCAAGGGCATCGGCTGGGCCACCAACAACGTCGCCGAATACCACGGCGTGATCGCCGGCCTCCGCCGCGCCAAGGAGCTGGGCGCCCGTCGCGTCCGCGTCCGCGCCGACTCCCTCCTGGTGGTCAACCAGCAGAAGGGCCGCTGGAAGGTGAAGAACCCCGCCCTCCGCCCCCTCTCCGAGGAGACCGCCCGCCTGGCCCGCAGCTTCGACCGGGTGACGTGGGAGCACGTCCCCCGAGCGCGCAACCGCCACGCCGACAGCCTCGCCAACCAGGCGATGGACAACCAGGGGTGGGTGGAGCGGCCGGAGCCCGGACCCGGGACGCCCGGCGCCCAGGGCCCGACGCCAGCCTCCGATTCGGTCCCGGCCGAGCGCGCCCCGGACCCGGAGCAGCTGCGCCTCTCCTAGGGTCGCGTCGCCGCCGAGAGGGCGCTCCGCAGGGCGGGGGCCTCGGCGGCGGCCGCCTCGAGGTCCTTGCTCTCCGCCGCCTGGCGGAGCGACGCCAGTGCCGCCCTGACCGGCTCGGCGGTGGCCGGGGGGACGATGTGGGCGCTGCGGGCCCAGATGGTCTCGAGCGTGGCGGTGTCGCCGGCGACGGCGCCGGGGTCGTGTGCGGCGGCGTCGACCTGGAGCTGGCGGGCCCACAGGTCGAGGCGGTCGAGGTCCACCTCGGCGGGGGGCCGGTGGCGGAGCTGCAGGTCGAGGGCGGCCTGCTCGGCCCGTAGGGCCGCTTGGCGGGCGCGGGCCGGGTCGCGGGCCGGGACCGCCCGGTCCAGCGCCCGCAGGGTGCCCGTCATCTCGGTGGCCAGCAGCTGGGGAATGTCGGTCCCGCGAACCCGCCGCCACGCCGCGGCCATGGTGTCGACCCGCGCGGCGGCGGCCGCCCAGCGCCCTGCCCCGGCGGCGTCGAAGCTGGTCCTGGCCCCGCCGGCCAGGACGGCCAGCTCCGGCGGCGCGGCCCCGCCGGCCGCGTCGACCGGGACGGCCAGGGCGACCGCCTCAAGCTCCCCGCCGCCACCGGCCAGGAACTCGCCGTAGCCGGGGGCGAAGGTCTTGTCCTCGGTCTTGCCGTCCATGTGGAGCTCGGTGATGACCATGGCGCCGTCGACCGTCCCCCTGGGCCCGGGCACCCGCCGCCCGGCGGCCTTCACCGTCACCTGCTCGAAGACCAGGTCGGGGATGTTCTCGGGCCGGTACACCTGACCGGGGCTGGGGTTGGCCGGCATGATCATGCCCGGCGGGCCGTCCTTGCCGGCCAGCCAGGTCCCGTGGGTGTCGGCGACCACCCCGTCCTGGTAGTTGAAGACGTCCTCGCCGAAGTACCAGACCGACCCGTCGTCGGCCTGGGCGTACCAGTCGAGGGCGACCTCCAGGATGCGCCCGCCGGAGTAGGCGACGTACTGGTGGATGCGGGTCGGCACCTGCCGTCCGTTCCAGATGATCGTCCTGGTCCCTGGCAGCAGGGTGACCTCGGCCCGGAACGGCTCGCCGTCGACCGTGCCCAGCTGCAGGGACTGGGTCACCTGGGCGATCGGGAACAGCGGGTTGGTGATCGCCTGCGGCCGGGAGAACGCCGGCGTCCCCCGATCGACCCGCCGGCTGTCCGGCGCCAGGGAGAGGCAGCCAGACCCCTGCTCCTTCTTCACACAGCCGGTGGCCGCGGCACCACTCGTCGGGCTCGGCGCGGGCGTCTGGGTCTGGTTGGTGCGCCCGCCCGATCCGCCGGCCGACCCGCAGGCCGCGACCACGAGGCTCAGGACGAGCCCGACCCCGAGCCGGCCGACGGCCCGGCGCCGGGCCGTCCCCGTCGCGAGTCGGGCGGCGGCCGGGCGGGCGGTCATCAGTCCCGGGCCTCCCCGGGCTTGTCCTCGTCGGCCTCCTGGCCGGTGACCTTGAAGCTCTGGTCGAGGTTGACCTCGACCTGGCGGCCGTCGGCGAGGCGGATCTCGACGCCGTAGGCGGCGCCGTCGTCGCCGGCCTCGGTCTCCAGCACCGTGCCCCCGCCGGTGGCGGCAAGGGCGGCGTTCACGGCCCGGTCGCGGGTCGACCCGGTCAGCTCCTGGTCGCTGTCGGCGTCGGCGGCCGCCGCCGCGACTCCGCCAACCATCAGCGCCCCGGCCACTCCGGCCGCGGCGATCCATCTGGTCCTGCGCTGCATCCTCTCCGCCTTCCTGTTGATGGGTCGGTTCCCGGCAGGATGCCCAACCGCCCCTGAGCGGAGGCTGAACATGCCTGAAGCCGCCTTCAGGCGGCCGGGCCGGTGGGGCGGGGAAGGGCGACCTCGACCCGGGTGCCGCCGGCGGGGCTGGCGGTGATGGTGACCGTGCCGTCGTGGGCGGCGACCAGCTCGGCCACGATCGCCAGTCCGAGGCCGCTGCCGCCGTCGTCGCGGGCGCGGGCGTCGTCCAGGCGCACGAACCGCTCGAACACCCGCTCCCGGTCCGCCTCGGGGATGCCGGGGCCGTCGTCGTCGACCAGGAGGCGGACCAGGCCGTCGCGCTCGGACACCGAGAACGCCACCTGGGCGTCGGCGTGGCGGGCCGCGTTGTCGCCCAGGTTGCGCAGCCCCCGCCGCAGACCGGCGGCGTCGCCATCGACCCGGCCGGCCGACACGGCGCTGGCGTCGACCCGCAGGCCGGAGACGCCCCGCAGCCGCCTGGCCTCGTCGAACACCAGGTCGTCGAGGTCGACCGGGCGTCTGCGGAGCCCGAGGGTGTGCTCGTCGGCCCGGGTGAGCAGCAGCAGGTCCTCGGCCAGGCGCTGGAGCCGGAGGTCCTCGGCCAGCACCGTCCCGGCCAGCTCGGTGGTGCTGGTCCGGTCCGGGTGGGCCAGCGCGACCTCGGCGTGCTGGCGGATGGCGGCGACGGGGGAGCGCAGCTCGTGGGAGGCGTCGGAGACGAGCCGCCGCTGGCGGGGCTGGGGCCGCTCCCGCCGGTCCCGCATGC
>Ga0081538_10003411_pt1 | contig 15033 bp, 15 predicted proteins | sample TabmetS5T2R1_FD_71022 | JGI IMG/M metagenome (GOLD analysis project Ga0081538, IMG submission 71022) | Tabebuia heterophylla rhizosphere microbial communities from the University of Puerto Rico - S5T2R1 | ecosystem: Host-associated > Plants > Roots > Rhizosphere ... | reverse complement strand
GTCTCGGGGAGTGGTCGACGAGCACGTTTTCTTCGCCTCCGAGCGCTGCGATCGGGCGGCAGAGCCCGGAGCCGATGGAGCCGCCGGCGCCGGTGACCAGCACGGTCGACCCTGTGATGTACGAGGCGATCGACGGGATGTCCAGCTGCACCGCCTCGCGGCCGAGGACATCCTCCACCTGGACCTCCCGGAGCTGGCGCGAGAGGCTGAGATCGCCGGTGATCAGCTCGTGGACCCCCGGCAGCGTCTTGACGGGCACCCCGGCGTCGCGGCAGGCATTGACGACGTTCTGGCGGACCTCGCCGGCGCCGGACGGGATGGCGATGATCACCTCGTCGGGACGGTTGTCGACAAGCAGCCGGGGCAGCTGGTCGGTCGTGCCGAGCACGCGTACTCCGTGGAGGCGCATGTTCCGCTTGCGGGGGTCGTCGTCCACGAGGCCGATCGGCGTGTACCCGAGCTTCGGGGTCTTGAGCATCTCGCGGATGATCAGCTGGCCGGCGTCGCCGGCCCCGACAATGAGGGCTTCCCTCCCTCGGGCGACGAAGCGCCCCCGGCCGGGCCGCTCGATCAGAGTGCGCGCGAGGAGCCGGGCTCCGGTGATGAAGGCGAGTGCGAAGAGCCAGTCGATCGCCACGATCCCGCGCGGGATGTCGAGCGCCTCGACGGGGCGCCACAGGTAGATGATCACGAGGGCCGCGATCGAGCCGATCGTGACCGCCAGGATCGCGCGCCACATGTCCCTGATCGACACGTACCGCCACCAGTGCTGGTAGAGGCCGAAGGCGACGAAGACCGCCAGCTGCACGCCGACGACCACGACGAAGACGGCCGGTGCGAGAAACTCGTCGTAACGGTCCGGCACGCCCTGGTCGAATCGAACCTGAAAAGCGAGGTACCAGGCGAGCGCGAGCAGCGCGGCGTCGGCCCCGACCTGCCAGATCCGGTGCCAGCTAGGCAACCTCATGCGCCGCTCCCGACTCGCTTTCCTGGCACCGAGCGATTCTAGCGGCCGGTCCACTCGGCAGATTGCTCATCGAGAGCCCGCTTGCGGCTCCGGCGACGATGCGTCCGGTAGACGACCGCGGCGACGCCCGCGACGACGAGCGCGATGATCGCGTAGTCCGCATACCTGAAGGCGTCGTGGAACTCCTCCCACTGGCTGCCGAGGGCGAGCCCGACGGCCGCCAGGCCGAAACACCATGGAATCGTCCCTGCGAACGTCAGCACGGTGTAGCGCACGAGCGGCATCTCACCGATGCCGGCGGGGATGGAGACGAACGAGCGGACGACCGGGAGCATGCGCGTGACGACTACCGTCGTGTCGCCGTAGCGCTCGAACCAGTCGTCGGCCTTGTCCAGCTTCTCGGGCGTGACGTGGAGCCAGCGCCCGTGTCTTTCGAGGTAGGGCCGACCGCCGTAGAGCCCGATCGCCCAGCCGAGCACCGAGCCGAGGGTATAGCCCACTGTTCCGGCGAGCGCGATCGCCACATAGGCCCAGCCCGTGGACTCGATCGGCTCGCCGAAGAACGTGACTTCGGAACCGGCGAACGCGCCTGCGGCCACCGCGCCGCCGTAGACCATCACGAGCTCGCTCGCCGCGGGAAGGATCGCGTCGACGAACATGAGCAGGAACACGGCGTAGAGGCCGTAGTCCCCGATGACCCCGGTGACGGCCTCGGTGATCGCGTGCACCGGAGAGACTCTACCGGCGTGTCGTGCGGACGACGCGCACCGAACGGCGCAGACTCACGGTCCCGACCTCGTTCCGCGCAGTGACGCGGACGACGAACGTTCCGGATCTGACGACGCCGCCCGATCCCGTGCGTCCGTTCCAGCGCCACGCCTGACGGCCAGGCCGGAGATCGCCGCGGAAGAGCGATCGGCGGACGCGGCCGTCGGTACCGAGCACGACCACGTTCAACCGAGCTTGCCGGGTCAGGTTGACGGTGATGCCCAGCCGGCCGCCGCGACGTGGCCTGACCCGCATCGACGTCTTCGAAAGGCGGAGGTGCCCAAGCGTCTTGTTCACGCGGAACGTCCGCTCCATGCGGGTCTCGCGCCCGCTGACGGCGTCGGTGGCCTCGACCACCCAGCGCCAGCGCCCGTCGGCCATCCGCGGGTTGGAGACGGCCCGCCTCAGCCACCTGGGCGCAACCATTCCGGTCCGTCGCCAGGCGACCGACCCGTTCGGCCTGAGCAGGCGGAGGCGGATGTTCGACCGGCGGACGACCTTTGCGGCCAGCACCTTCCGGTCGCCGACGCCGTCTCCGTTCGGTGAGAGGATCGTGCGGTTGGTGGCCGGGGCGTAGATCCCGTAGTAGTGCAGGAAGAGCCCCGTGGCAACGCGGCGCGGCACTCCGTCGGAAGGGTTGTTGAAGACGCGACCGTCGAAGGCGATCGTCGAAGAGCCGCCGCCGTCGAGCCCGATCGCGGCGACCGCGCCGAGGTCGATCATCACCTTGGCCAGGGCCCAGTTCGTCAGGCCGTAGCTGGAGCTGCTGCGCCCGTCGGCGACCACGAAGAGGAGACGCCCGTTCGCCAGCTGGCCGACCGCGGTGCGCGGATGACGCACTGCGTACGTCCCTGAAGAGAACCCCTGGCCCGACTGCCGAACGGTCTTGCTGTTGCGGACGAGCACGGGACCGCCGCCGATCCCGTCGAGCGGCCCCGCCGACAGCTCCGGCACGCTCAGGCGCACCGTTACGCTCGCGCCGACGGGCGCCTCAGCCCGGAGTGTCGGGCGCTCGGTGCCACGAGCCTGGAGAACCACGCCGCCGGCGGGGATCGGCGTGCGGCCGCCGCGCTCGACCGCCACGACCGTGCCGGTCAGGTCGGTGTCGACCTCGGTCCTCGAGATCCCGGCGAGCACCACCTCGACGGCGTTGCGAGCGCGCGGAGTGGTTGCTCCCCAGAACCTCGTGAAGAGCCCCACTTGCGGCAGCGCCCGGACCGGCCGGTTGACCTCGTGGATTCGATGCCGGGTGCCGACGCCTCTCCACCTGCCGACGAAGCGGAAGCGGTCCATGAGCAGACGACCGTCGAGGCCAACGGCCAGCGCCGGCCGTACCCGGTTGGGTCGAACGGAGAGCGCGCCGTTGCGCAGGAAGAGGCCCGAGGTGTGGCCCGTCTCGAAGCTGAAGAAGTCACCGTTGACGCCGACCGGTGTCGCGCGCCCCGAGAGGCGCTGCTGCATCGCCGGTACCGTCTCCCGACGAGCGCTTCCGCTCGCGCGAACCGGGCGCAGTCGGTAGAGGTCGCTGGGCGGCGGCGTCCGGATGATGTGGAGGACGACGGGCCGCCCTCCGTTGAAGATCAGCTTGCGGTCGTAGGTGACGCCTGGAGCGAGCAGGCTCCGTGCATTCGCCTGCATGGGAAGCAGGAGGACGACTGCCAGCCCGACACAGAGAAGACCCCCCCTGAGCCTCGGAGTTCTCAGCCCCAGACCTTGACCTCGCGATAGAGAGTGTCGCGCTGCACCGGCACCTTGCCGAGCGCCTTGATCGCGCGCACGAAGTCGTCGGTGTCGGCGCGGTGCGTCGTCCCGGCCGCAGAGACCACGTTCTCCTCGATCATCACTGAGCCCATGTCGTCGGCGCCGAAGCCGAGCGCGACCTGCCCGACTTTCATCCCCTGCGTCACCCAGCTCGACTGGATGTGGTCGACGTTGTCGAGGTAGATGCGGCTGACCGCCTGCGTGAGCAGGTAGTCGAACGAGGTCGGATGGTCGTCGACCTTGGCGGCGAGACGGGTCCCGTCCGGCTGGAACGTCCAGGAGATGAAGGCACGGAAGCCGCCGGTCTCGTCCTGGAGCTCGCGAACCCTCCGCATGTGCTCGACCCGGTCTTCGAGCGTCTCGACGTGGCCGTACATCATCGTCGCGGTCGAGGAAATGCCCAGGCGGTGCGCGTCCCGCATGACGCCGAGCCACTCGGCCGACTTGGTCTTCTTCGGCGCGATGATGTCACGCACCCGGTCGACCAGGATCTCCGCCCCACCGCCCGGCAGCGAGTCGAGGCCCGCGTCGCGCAGCCGTGTCAGCGTCTCCGGGATCGTCAGCTTCGAGCGGCGGGCGATGTGCTGGACCTCGGGCGGCGAGAGCGCGTGCAGGTGAATGCGGTAGCGCTCCTTGATCGAGCGGAAGAGATCCTCGTAGAACTCGACGCCGAGATCGGGATGGTGGCCGCCCTGCATGAGGAGCGCCGTTCCGCCAATCGCCAGGGTCTCCTCGATCTTCTTGAAGATGACCGGCTTGGGGAGGAGATAGCCCTCCTTGTGGTCGCCCGGGCGGCGATAGAACGCGCAGAAGTCGCAGTCCGTGTGGCAGATGTTCGTGTAGTTGACATTCCGGTCGATGATGAACGTCACGCGCTTCGGGTCGACCTTGCGGTTCTTGAGCTCGTCGGCGGCCCGGCCGATGCGGACGAGATCGCGGCTCCGGAGGAGGACGAGCGCATCGGCGTCGGTGAGCCGCTCGCCCGCGAGTGACCGGTCGAGAGCTTCCACGACGCGGCCGTTGCCGTTGGCCGGCCCGGTCACGCAGACACCGCCTCGGGAACGACGAAGCGAAGCTCCGGGACGCGCTCCAGCTCGCCCACGTCGCGCGCGAGCTCGAAGAACGTGATCAGGCCCGCCCGCTCGCGCGGGCCGAAGCTGTAGCGGAGCTTCTCAAAGTACCGCGCGAGGAAACCGGCCGGATAGCCGTAGTGGATGCTCGCCTCGTGTGCCAGGCGCTCGGGCTCGGCCCGCGCCAGCCGCACGGACGAGACCAGCGCCTCCTCCAGCTCGAGGATGCCCGCAGGCGCCGGATCGGGACAGGCCCAGACGGCGAAAACCATCGGCAGGCCGGTCCGCTCGAGCCAGAGCTTGCCGAGGTCGTAGTGTGGCGTCGGATCTTCGAAGGCGCTCCTGAGGGCCGCGTCGCCGATCAGGAGCTTGGCCTCGGCCTTCTTCCCGAGCAGCACTTGCTGCGCGTCCGGCAGAAGCACCTTCGTGAGGACGACCGAGGTCGCGCTCTCCGGCGTGACGGCAACGGTGTCGATGTGCTCCAGGGGCGTGTGCGAGACGAGCTGGATGGAGTCCACCGCCCCCTCGGAGGAAACGCAGAGCCGCGGCAGGATCCGCAGCCGGTCGGCATGGCGCGCGTACTCGATGGAGGAGATGGGCGCGAGGTCGATCTCCCCGGCGAGCAGGCGCGCGTTCAGCTCGGTCGGGACGCCGTTCACCTGTTCGACATCGGCGTCGAGCCGGTGGAAGACCGGCGCCATGTTCACGTAGGAGATGCGGCCGAGCCGGATCATGCCCTCCGGGCCTCCTTCACCATCGGCGCAGCTCGTTGTAGAGGGTGTCCCGCTGCACCGGGATCCGACCGGCCTCCTGCACGAAGCGGACGAGCTCCTCGATCTTCTGCTCCGTCTCCGTCCTCGCCCCGGCCGCGTGGAAGATCTCCTCGCGGACGACTGTGCCCTGGACGTCGTTCGCGCCGAAGTGGAGCGCGACGGCCGCAAGCGGCATGCCCATCATGATCCAGTAGGCCTTCACGTTCGCGACGTTGTCGAGCAGGAGCCGCGAGACGGCGATCATCTTCAGGTCGTCGGAGCCGGCGGTGTGAGTCCAGCCGCGGCGCTCGAAGACCGTGTTCTCGGGATGGAATGCAAGCGGGATGAAGGCGAGGAACCCGCCCGTCTCGTCCTGGAGCTCGCGGAGGCGGAGCAGGTGGTCGACGCGCTCCTCGTAGGTCTCCACGTGGCCGTAGAGCATCGTGCAGTGGGTCGGGATGCCGAGCCCGTGGGCGGTTCGGTGGGTGTGGAACCAGAAGTCCGGATGCTCCTTCCCGGGCGCAATCAGCCGTCGCACACGGTCGGCGAACACCTCGGCGCCGCCCCCGGGAAGCGATCCGAGACCCGCGGCCTTGAGCTCGACGAGCACCTGCTCGTGCGTCAGCCCGGAGAGCTTCGTCATGTGGTGGATCTCGCTCGCCGTGTAGCACTTGAGGTGCACCTCAGGCATGGCCTCGTGCAGGGAGCGGATCGTGTCGACGTAGAAGTCGAAGCCGACGTGCGGGTTCTCGCCGTTCACCATGTGGATCTCGGTGAACCCCGTGAGGTCGCGCTGGCGTAGCGCGTCCTCGACGAGCTCGTCCGGCGTGATCGTGTAGGCGGCCTCCTGCTTCTGCGTAACGGCGAAGGCGCAGAACTTGCATTTAACGCGGCAGACGTTCGTCTGATTCAAATAGAGGTTCTGCACGAAGTAGACCTCGTCGGTGCCGCCGCGGATCCGCCGCGCGGCGTCCGCCAGCTCGCCGAGCTGAAGGAGGTCGTCGGACTCCATCAGCGTGAGGCCGTCCTCGAGATCGAGACGCTCGTTGGCCTCGACCTTCGCCCAGACGGCGTCGAGGCCGGATCGCCGGGTGACGACCGAGCTAGCCATCACGGTCGACCACCAGGTGGGTGAGGGCTTCGAGCGACGCGCGGTCCAGCTCGCCGTCGAGCGCCGCTCGGGCGCGCGCGGCGTACTCGAGGGCGAAGCTGCGGGCAGTCTCGATCGCCCCGGTGTCGGCGACCCGCTCGAGCGCGCCGTCGACGTGCTCGCCGGCCAATGCACGACGGACGCGGTCGTCCTCACGGGCCGCGAGAATCAGCGGCAGCGTCGGCGTGCCGTCGCGGAGGTCGACCCCGGGAGCCTTGCCCGTCGTGTCGAAGTCGCCCGTGCAGTCGAGGATGTCGTCCGCGATCTGGAACGCGATGCCGAGCGCGAGGCCGAAGGCACCGAGGTCGGCCCTGGCTCCGCCGATGAGACAGGCGGCTTCGAAAAGCTTCCCTGTCTTGAGAGAGCAGCGGGCAAGGTACTCGTCGACGGTCGTGTCGGGACGGAACGCCTGCCGCCGCTGGAGCGCTTCGCCGCGGGCGAGCGCGAGGGCGGCGTTGGCCAGCAGCGAGACGGCCCGAGCGTCTCCGGTGCTCGCCAGCTCCGCGAACGCGCGCGCGAACAGGTAGTCGCCGGCCGCCTTCGCGGCGCCCTCACCGTGCTCGGCCCAGGCGGTCGGGCGTCCGCGGCGGAGGTCAGCGCCGTCGAGAAGGTCGTCGTGGACGAGAGTTGCCATGTGCACGAGCTCGACGGAGGCGCCTCCCGAGACCGCCCGCTCGCCGGCGCGGCCCTCGTGCGGCGTGCAGAGGAAGACGAGCACGGGCCGGAGCCGCTTGCCTCCTGCGGCGAGCGTGTCGGTTCCGATCTCGCCGACGAGGCCCGGGTGGGATCCAACCGACCGCTCGAGGCGGTCCTCGAGCAGCTCGAGATAAGCGTCCAGCCCGGGAGCAGCGCGCACGGTCGCGAGCGCGCTCACGGAGAGCCCCTGGTCGCAACGTGCAGGGCCACGATCCCCCCGCCCAGGAGTCGCCAGCCGATCTCACCGAAGCCCGCCCGCCCCATGGCCTCGGCGAGATCCTCCGGACCGGGGAAGCGGCGCACGCTCGCCGGCAAATAGGTGTAGGCGGCGCCCCCCGGGAGCACCTTGCCGGCGAGGGGCACGAGGCCGTCGAACCAGACGGCGAAGAATGGACGCAGGAGGCCTCGGGGGCGGGTGATCTCGAGACAGCCGAGACGCCCGCCGGGTCGAAGCACGCGGGCCAGCTCAGCCAGGCCGGCCTCGAGGTCGGCGACGTTGCGGATTCCGAAGCCTACGGTAACGGCGTCGAAGCTTCCATCCGAGAAGGGAAGAGCAAGCATGTCGCCTCGCACCCACTCCACGCCGGCCGACTTCCGGCGGGCGCGCTCGAGCATGCGCTCCGAGAAGTCGAGCCCTGTGACGCGGCCTCCCGCCCGCTGGGCCTCGAGCGCAAGGTCGCCGGTGCCGCAGCAGGCGTCGAGCACGCGGTCGCCCGGGCGAACCGCTGCCCCCACGGTGAGCCGGCGCCAGCGGCGGTCGAGACCCGCGGTCATCAGCCGGTTCATCGGGTCGTAGACGGGCGAGATCCGATCGAACATGGCTTCGACCGCGGCGGGGGTGAGCGTCCCGGAGCTCATTGGCCCCACCGGTTGACGAGCGTCTGGTCGATTCCCAGCTGATCGAGACATCGGGCCACGACGAAGTTGACCAAATCGTCGATGCTTTGGGGGGCATGGTAGAACCCCGGCGCCGCGAAGACGATCGTGGCCCCCGCCCCGCGCAGGCGAAGCAGGTTCTCCAGGTGAATGGTCGAGAGCGGGCTCTCGCGGGGGACGAGCACGAGTTTCCGCTCTTCCTTCACGGCGACTGAAGCCGCCCGGTGGATGAGATTTGCCATCGCGCCGGCAGCGATGCTGGCGGCGGTGGACATCGAGCACGGGCAGACGATGTAGCCGTCGACACGCGCCGACCCGCTCGCGTAGGGCGTCGAGTAGTCGCGAAGACCGACGACCGTCACTCCGTCGAGGCCGTCCACCAGCCGCTCGGTCACGGCCTCGCGGGACAGCGAGATGTCGCCGTAGAGCTCGGTCGCGCAGACCTGGGCGCCGGCGTCCGAGAGACAAAGCCCGACCTCGGCGCCCGAGGCCGACAGCGCCTGCAGGAGGCGTGCCGCATATGGGGCGCCGGAGGCGCCGGTGATTCCCAGGAAGATCTTCACGGGGCCCCGGCGGGGGTCTACTCGCCGCCGCCCTCGCCCTTCGACTCTTCGAGGAACACGCCGAGGAGCCGGAGGTTCTCCTCCCCGAGCTCGGCGTAGGGAGGCATCACCGTGTTCCCGAACTCCGCGGGGTTGGAGATGTACGTCGAGAATTCCTCGGCGCTCTGGCCGCCGGCTCCGATCTCGGAGAGGTCGGGAGCACCGAGGTTGCTCGAGCCGGCGCCCAGATAGGTGTGGCAGTTCATGCAGCCCGATTCGGCGAAGAGCGTCGCGCCCGCCTCGCCGTCCTCGGAGAGCCCCTGCGTCTCTACCCACTCGCCGACGAGCTCGACGTTCTCGGAGGCGAGCGACTCCTCGGCGGTCGCGCCCTTGTAGGTGAGGACGCCCATCGAGGCGATGACGAGGAGGGCGCCGACGACCGCCACCGGCCGACGCACCAGCCGCCGCTCCCGACGGCGGTCGATGAACGGCAGCACGAGCAGCAGGATGAGCGCGATCGTGGGGATGCCGACCGTGCCGAGCACCACCGACTCCGGCCACTTGAAGATCCGGAGGAGGTAGAAGAGGAAGTAGAAGTACCAGTCGGGTCGCGGCACGAACGAGGTGGTCCCCGGATCGGCCTCCTCCGTGTAGCGCGGCCCGAGGACGCCGGCGTCGCCGGGCTCCTCGCCCGACGTGAAGTACCAGACGCACGCGAGCCCGACGATCACGCAGACCACGACGAAGCTCATGACGGTGTCGTGGAAGATCGCGTACGGGAAGAACGGCTTTCCCTCCCGCTCGACGTCCTGCTTGTACCGCTTGAAGTAGGCGCGCTCTTTCTCGTTGCTCATGTTCAGGCCTCGGGTCGGCCTCTCACGTCGGCGGCCGCGCCGCCGTCCCCGCGGGGCCTCGGCTCGAGAAGCCCACGCCTGCCGGTGATGACGTCCTCGCGCTCCCTGCCTGCGGCTTCCTCCGACCACGGCGGCGAGGAGACGCCGAGGCGGATGACGAGATAGATGTGCAGAGTGATCAGCAAGATCAGCGCGCCGGGAATTAGCAGCATGTGGGTCGAGTAGAAGATCGAGAGCGTGTTGGTGCCGATTTCCTGACCTCCGCGCAGGAAGTCGGATAAGAACGGGCCGAGGAAGGGCGCCGTCGCGTTCAGGTTGATGCCGACCACGGTGGCCCAGTAAGCCGTCTGGTCCCAGGGCAGCAGATAGCCGGTGAAGCCTTCGAGCATCGCAAGCACGAGGAGGAGTACGCCCAGGAGCCAGTTCAGCTCCCGCGGGTACTTGTAAGCGCCGAAGAGGAACACGCGCCCCATATGCAGGAAGAGCAGGATGATGAAGACGCTCGCGCCCCAGCGGTGCATGCCGCGGACGAGCCAGCCGAGCGTGAGGTCGTTGGTGATGTACTGGATCGAGTCGTAGGCCTCGTTCGGCGAGGGCTTGTAGTAGAAGGCGAGCACGACGCCGGTGACGAGCTGGACGAGGAAGGCGGTCAGCGTCGCCGACCCGAGCGTGTGGAACCAGTTCGAGTCGCGCGGAACATTGCGGAAGAGGAAGTACTTGACCGCGCCGACGAAGCCCGAGCGCTCCTCGAGCCAGTCGAGCGGGACAAGCATGGCGTGCTCGAGCTGCTGCCTCCGCTTCGACTTGGCTCGGGCCATCAGCGGCTCCTCACGGCACGATCGGGTAGAGGTACTGCTCCGGCCCGTCCACATGGACGCCCGGGTCGGCGGCCCCCTCGTACTTGACGATGACCGCATCGGCGCCCTCGCCCTCGACCTCGGCGACGCTGTACGGGCTCCCGAGCACGAGCCTGCCCTCGACGATCGCGTACTGGTAGCGATCGAGCGCGCGCACGGGCGGCCCCGCCGTCCGGTTGCCCTCGACGTCGTAGGCGCCGCCGTGGCACGGGCAGCCGTATCCCGACGGCTGCGTCGGGGTCAGCTCGACCGGCCCGCCCTCGGTCTCGATCGTCTGCGGCTCCCCGGGCGGGCCCTGCGGCTGCGTCGGGCAGCCGAGGTGTACGCAGCGATTCGAGAGGATGGAGAAGCTCGGAACGCTGTCCTTCAGGCCGTTGTAGCGCACGAAGGCGGTCCGCCTGGAGACCTTCCCGTCGTCGGGCACCGACGTGAACGTCGCGATCTGCCATTCGCCCTCGGGGTAGTTGTCGAGCGGCCCTAGGTCGACGTTCGGGTAGTCCTGGTCGACGAAGGCCGGCGCGACCGCAAACCCGAGGACGGGCAGCGTCACGATCCCGCCGATGGCCGCGCCGATCCCGATCGTGGCGCCCTCGAGGAACTTCGAACGCCCGAACCGCGGCGGTCCTTCCTCTTCCTCCGCCTCCGCGAGCGGAGACACCGGCTCCGGCGCCTCGACCGGCTCGGGCTTGCCGCGAACCTCACGCGTCGCCTGCCGGATCCAGAGGAAGCCGAAGACGACGGCGAGGATGACGCCGATCGCCGTCGCCCACGGGTTCACGATCAGCCCGAGGAGGATGAGCGCGACGGCGCCGGCGAAGGCGAACGGCCAGATCGTCGGCGACGGGAGGTGGGCCTGAGGGTCCTCGTGCTCGGAGGTCTCTCCCGGCCGCTCTAGATCGTCGGCCACGCGGCTCCCTTCTCGCTGCCCTCGCTGTTACAAGCGCCCGCATTGTTTCGCTGCTGCGTCGCTTCTGTCAACGACGTACCTTCTGCCTCAATACCGTGGAAAATCGCCCGTTGGAGCCCGTCGGCGCCTCGATGCCGTACTCGTCCCAGCGGCGGTCCACCGTGTCACGAACCTCGGGAGCCATCTCGATCCGCTGCGGCCACTCGCGCGCCCCCTCCTCCGGCAGCTTGTGCGTCGCGTCGATGCCGAGCTTACCCCCGTAACAGGGCAGCACGGCTGCGTGGTCGAGCTGGTCGAGCGGACCTTCGCTCCGGAGGACGTCCCGCTTCGGATCGACGTTCGCGCAAACGTGGAAGAAGACCTGCTCGTAGTCGTGCGCGTCCACGAACTCGTCGACGACGACCACCGACTTCGAGAGGCTCAGCATTCCCAGGCCCCAGATCGCGTGCATCACCTTCTTCGCATGGCCGGGGAACGCCTTGCGAATCGACACGATCACGCAGTTGTGGAAGGCGCCGGCGACTGGCAGGTCGTAGTCGACGATCTCGGGCACGGTCATCCGGATCGCCGGCAGGAAGATGCGCTCGGTTGCCTTCCCGAGCCACGCGTCCTCGGCCGGAGGCACCCCGACCACGATCGACGGGTAGATCGCGTCGCGACGCATCGTCATCGCGGTCAGGCGGAAGACCGGGAACGGCTCGGGTGGTGAGTAGTAGCCGGTGTGATCGCCGAAAGGCCCCTCCGTCCCGACGTCGCCGGCCTCGATCGTGCCCTCGAGGACGATCTCCGCGTTGGCCGGCACCTCCAGGTCGATCGTCTTGCACTTGACCGTCTCGACCGCGTCGCCGCGCAGGAAGCCCGCCAGCATGAACTCGTCGATGTGCTTCGGAAGCGGGGCACTGGCCGAGTACGCCGTGACCGGATCGAGGCCGAGGGCGACGGCAACGGGGATCGAGCCGTCGGCCGCGAGCCAGTCGGCGCGCCCGTCCTTGTGAATCTGCCAGTGCATGAACGTGGAGCGCGAGTCGATCTTCTGCATCCGGTACATGCCGACGTTGCGAACGCCGGTTCGAGGGTCTCTCGTGATCACCGCGGGAAGCGTGATGAAGGGTGCCGGGTCTCCGGGCCAGCAATGCTGGATCGGAAGCGCGTCGAGGTCGGGCTCGAGCACGAGCTCCTGACACACCCCGCGGGAGACGGTCTTCGGCATCGAGTCGGCGAGCCGCTTGAGCTTGCCCAGCCCCTTGACCTTCTCGACGAGCCCCTGCGGCGGCTGCATCTCGATCACGTCCTCGAGCTTCCGTGCCACCGCGTCGAGGCTCTCGGCCCCGAAGGCCAGGCAAACGCGCCGCTCCGTCCCGAACTGGTTGATGAGAAGCGGCCGCTCCGACCCCTTGACGTTCGTGAAGAGAAGCGCCGGCCCGCCCGCCTTGACCACCCGGTCCGTGATCTCGGTGATCTCGAGGTACGGGTCGACCTGGGGCTCGATCTCGACTAGCTCGCCCTCCCGCCTCAGCAGGTCGATCCAGGAGCGAAGGTCGGCGACAGCCACCGCTTCGAGTCTAGCCGCCTCAGTGACTGCGACCGCGGCGGTGGCCGAGCCAGCGCCCGAACTGGCCGAGCGCGATCACGCTCAGGAAGATGAGGCCCACGACCAGCATCGAGATGATGATGTCGCGGCCTTCCTCGGCCGTGGACTTCTCGGCGGCGAAAAGAAGAGCGCTCAGCATGGCCTTACCTGATCGTGATCCTAATCGACCCGGGCGGCGTGCAGGGCGAGCGACCGAGCGACGTGTTCCGGGCCGGCCTCGAGCTCGGCCAGGGTCAGGAGCGGCCCTGGGTCGCCTTCGAGCCGGAGCGACGCCCGCGCGCGCCCGAGGCGCCCGTCGCCGGCGCCGAGCAAGGCGACCGTCCCCGCCCACGCGGCCCCGTCTCCGTCTCGCTCCTCGGCCCGGAGCTGCGCGCAGAGGGAGACGAGCTCGGCGAGATCCGAGACGACCGCGACCTCCCCATGCGCGGCCACGCGGACGAGTCCATGGGCATAGAGGTAGTCACCAAGGAGAATCGCGGTGTCCCCGTCGGCGGGGGCAAAGAGGCGAGGCCGGCCGTAGTGCAGCAGGTATCCCTCGTAGATCGACTCGAGCCCGAGCCCGTAACGCCTGCCTGCGAGCGTCGAGAAGATCGGTGTCCCGTCGCGCTCCCCTTCCGGGAGAAGTGAGGCAGCCCAGAGAGCACTCTCGCGCCCCGCCTCGTCGGCGATCGTCGCCCAGATGCCGAGGTCAGCCGCCGAGGAACTCATGCGCCGCCTCCACGAGCGCGTCGATCTCCGTTTCCCCGTGGGCGGTCGAGAGGAACAACGCCTCGAACTGCGAGGGGGCGACGTAGTGGCCGTGGTCGAGCAGGTGGCGGAACCAGGCGCCGTACCGCTCGGTGTCGCTTGCCTCGGTGTCCGCGAAGCTCAGCACCGGGCCGCGCCGGAAGAAGAGCGTAGCCATCGCGCCCACGCGCTGGACGCAAACGTTCGAGTCGCCGGCCGCCTCCCGGAGCCCTCGCTCGAGCCGGGCTCCGCCGGCCTCGAGCAGCTCGTAGACGGAGGCGTCGCGCAGCCGTCGGACGACGACGAGCGCGGCCGCCGTGGCAAGCGGGTTGCCCGAGAGCGTGCCCGCCTGGTAGACGGGCCCGGTCGGCGCGAGCTCCTCCATCAGCTCGGCCCGCCCGCCGAAGGCCGCGAGCGGAAGCCCGCCTCCGGCGATCTTCCCCAGGACGGTCAGGTCGGGGACGACGCCGTAGAGCTCCTGCGCGCCGCCGCGGGCGACGCGGAAGCCGGTGATCACCTCGTCGAAGACGAGCAGCGCGCCCGAGGCGTCGGCGAGGGCCCGCAGCCCCTCGAGGAACCCCGGCCCGGGCGGAACGACGCCCATGTTCCCAGCCACGGGCTCGACGACGATCGCCGCCAGCGTGTCGCCGTGGCGCTCGACCGCACGCGTCACGTCCTCCAGATCGTTGAAGGCGCAGACGAGGGTGTCGGCGGCGGCTGCGGCGGGCACGCCGGGCGACGACGGAATCCCGAGCGTGGCGACGCCCGAGCCCGCCGCGGCGAGCAGGGCGTCGGCGTGGCCGTGGTAGCAGCCCGCGAACTTGAGGATGCGATCGCGGCCGGTGACGCCGCGTGCGAGCCGGAGCGCGCTCATGGCCGCCTCCGTTCCGGAGGAGACGAGGCGCACCTTCTCCACCGAAGGCACGGCGTCGACGATCTCTTCGGCGAGGGCAACCTCGCGCTCGGTCGGCGCGCCGAAGGTCGTGCCGTCGGCGGCAGCCTCCTGCACCGCCTGGACCACCTCGGGATCGGCATGCCCGAAAACGAGCGGCCCCCACGACATCACCCAGTCGACGTAGCGGTTGCCCTCGGCGTCCGAGAGATGGGCGCCTTCGCCGCGGACCGCGAAGAACGGCTCTCCGGCCTCGACGGCGCCCCAGGCTCGGACCGGGGAGTTGACCCCTCCGGGGATCACAGCCGACGCACGCTGGAACAGGCCGCCGGTCGTTAGAACCCGTTTCAAAACGAAGCCCTGTTCCGCCGGGCGGCCCTGGACGGCGCGATGTCGCGTCGTCGGTTGCCCCCGTAGCCTCCGGCTACGAGCGCGCCCTGCGTCCTTGCCTCGCACTCCCCCAGGGCACCCCGGCGGGGAGGCGTCATTTCGAAACGGGTTCCTGTCAGAGCCACTCCGCCAGCTCCCGGGCCCAGTACGAGACGATCACGTCGGCACCGGCGCGCTTGACGGCGGTGAGACCTTCGACCGCGGCCTGGCGCTCGTCGAGCCACCCGCGGGCCG
>Ga0081538_10003410_pt1 | contig 15038 bp, 16 predicted proteins | sample TabmetS5T2R1_FD_71022 | JGI IMG/M metagenome (GOLD analysis project Ga0081538, IMG submission 71022) | Tabebuia heterophylla rhizosphere microbial communities from the University of Puerto Rico - S5T2R1 | ecosystem: Host-associated > Plants > Roots > Rhizosphere ... | reverse complement strand
GAGGCTGAGGGCGGCGGCGCGCACGAAGCCTTCGACGCCGCCGTTGGCGATGGCGAAGCTGGTCGCCTCGGGGATCGGATCGTCGAAGACGTAGCCGGACATGAGCGTGAACGAGCCGCCGTCTGAGATCAGCGAGCGCCCGAGCAGGACGAGGCGGATCTGCCCGAGAAGCTTGCTCTGAACTCCAAGCGCCAGCTCCTCTTCTGTCACGGTCTCGAACGGGCCGAAATGCGCCTCGCCGGCCGCGCTGACCAGCGCATCGAAGCTTCCGATCCGCTGGTACATCGACCTCACGGAGTCGGGCGAGCTGATGTCCACCTGGACGTCACCGGACCGGCGCCCTGCCACCACGACGTCATGTCGCTCCGACAGGAGCTCCACCACGGCGGTGCCGATGGTTCCGGCCCCTCCAATCACGACGATGCGCATGCGACTGCCCTTCAATCGATGTGAGCTGGTTGCCTGCGGGACATCACGGCTCTGGTGATCTCGGCGCGAGGATCGCCGTCGACGAAAAACTCCCTGCCGCATTGGCCCTCGACGACGTAGAACGTCTCGTCCTCGTGGCGATGGATGTGGGGCGGTGGGCCACCGCCGGGCGCGACGATCGCCTCCATCGCGAAGTACGCGCCGGCTGTGTCGGCTCCGGTGACGAGGAACCGGTAGACGTCGCCCGGCCCCAGGTACATCGCGCCGGTTCCGGCGGCGCGATGCAGCGGCGAACGGCTGGTTGTGATGACGGGCTCTGTGCGTGAGACCGCCCTGTTGTCGGCTGTCATGGGTCGAGCATGCCGCCGGTCGGCGGCCACGCCCACGCCCGTTCGCTATCGCCGAACGGATCGCGCGATCCGCTCGCCGGAGCCGGCGATCGCGCGCGCGTACTCCTCGCGCCGCACCTGGAAGCGGTCGCGAGGGGCGCAGAGCGCCAGCGCCGCCGTCGCCGGCCCCTCGGCCAGGCGTACCGGGGCGGCGGCACAGTCCACCCTGTCGAGAGCGCGCTGGGACCCGACCGCATAACCGCGGCGGCGCACGCGCTCGGCCTCCTCGGGCTCGAGCCCACCGCCGGTGTGGCCAACCCGCTCCGCGAGCAGCACCGTGCCGGGCGGCGTCAGCTCCGCAGCAACAGGCTCAGCGGGCGCGGCCACGCCGCCGGGCGGCCGTTCGCTGGCGACGTACAGCACGCGACCACGCTCCCACGCCGTCACGTGCACCGTCTCACCGAAGTGACCCGCCAACCGGCGCGCCGTCGGCATGACCACGTCGCGATACCCGTTCGTGGCAAGCATCGTCCGCGCCAGCCCCACCGTTCGCCACCCGAGCCGGTAGCGCCCACACGGCAACCGCTCCGTCAGCCCCACGCTCGCCAACTCCCCCAGCAGCGCGTGCGCCGTCGACTTCGCGATCCCCAGCTCGTCCGCCACCTCGGTTGGCCCCCAATCCGGCCGCTCGACCGAGAAAAGATCGAGCACCAGGGCAGCCTTGCGGACACTAGCGGGCACTGAATAAGCCTAGCCGCACGCCGTCAGAACTAGATTGACCGCCGCCCGCGCGGCCGCTCAGACTTCGCCTATCGATCAACGATCCTTTACGAGACACCGCGCTCGGTCTCCCACGGATGCGGGCGTCCCCAGCGGTCTCGGCCAGGCGCTCGCTCCGGACGAGTCGCAGTTGTGCAGACCGGTGCCGAACTCGCGCCTGCTTGCGGGGAGGAGCGAGCGTGCTCACGGGCCGGATGCCTGCGGGGTATGTCGGCGTCGCCGCGGCCGAGCTCCGGCCGTCGGCGAAGCCGTCGCAACGGCGGTCGCGCCGAGTGTCGAGCGTGGCCAGGACTGCCCTCAGCCGACGAGCGCGGGTTGCCGGCGCGCCGGGGTCCAGAGGATTCGAGGCCAGCGGCGACGGAGCGGGCGGCGGGCCGCGCGCGATCGACGCCACTGCGCCAGCGTGAGGTCCGCGGGGACGTCGCTCTGGATGTAGTTCATGACGTGATCGGGCATGGCGACAGATTCCCACCGACGAGCGGCCGCCGGAATGCGGCCAGCCCGTCGCTGTTCGACGGCCGACCCGACGCCGTTGGTGCGGCCCGCCGCACGCGCCGGCGTGCCGCACGTGGCATCGCAGAGCCGGCCCGGCAGCGCACTCGCCGCTCCCGTTAGCGCGTGCAACCCGACCGCAAGATGCCACGGGCACATTTACGGCGATGAGTCCCGGGCATGCAGCCCGATAGCCGCATGTTGGCGGGCGGGAGTCTTGGCGCAGTTGATAACGGGAGGTCTTCAACAGCACGGATGGCCCGAAACGCGACTCTCGGAACGGAGGAGAGGATGCCGATCAATGCCGTGGTGACCGAGCGTCTGGCGTGCCGAGCGCCGGAGCGCGGGGACGAGCGCCACTACGACGCGTTGACTTCGTCCGCCGAGGTTGGCGCGTGGCTGCGGCCGCGTCCGTTGGATCCGTTCGGCGCGACCGACGCCAGGCACTGGCTCGAGAGCGACGTCGAGCATTGGCGCGCGCATGGCTTCGGGCCATGGTTGCTCTTTGATCGCACGCGGGGCGGCTTCGTGGGCCGCGCGGGACTGCGCTGGACCGAGGTCGAAGGACAGCGAGTAATCGAGCTGGCGTGGGCGCTGCTTCCTGAGTGGTGGGGCCGCGGCCTTGCCACGGAGGCGGCCGTCGCAGCGGTTGCAGCCGCGCGCGAGCGCGGGATCGAACGACTCGTCGCGTTCACGCTGATAGCCAACGACGCGTCGCGTCGCGTGATGGAGAAGGCTGGCCTGCGGCTGGTCGGCAAGATCGAGCACGCCGGGCTGCCGCACGTGTTGTACGAGGTCGACCTTGGTCGCACGCCAACGCAACCGTCCGACCGGGTTTGACGGCGTCCTACATCGGCGGCAGCGGCTTCGGCTCTCAGTGCCTGATCGAGTGTCTAAACCTCGGCCGCTGCAGCGCCGTCGTCCCTCCAAAGTGGAGCGCCCTCCTCCAGCCGATCGGCCGGAGGCACCCCATCGCATGCCTCGCGCCGCCGACCGTTCCCAGCGGGCATGGCTGCTTCCGGGTCGTCGCACAGCAGGATGAGTGCGTCACGCTGTTCTTCCCATCTTGGTCGTGTCGTTAGTGCCCCGCGGGGTCCGCTATCGGAACCCGTCCGTTTGCATCGCGGGTCACTCTGGGCACCCGTAGGCGAGGGCGTCGGTCCCGCTCGACTCGGAGGTCACTTGCGTCATCTCGTTGAGTGCTCGCCTCGTACGACGGCCGTGGTCGGAGGAGCGCGGTAGCCGTGTCCGCCGCAGGCCGGCGACCGATCGTGACCGTGGCGGCCGAGCACGGCGCGGCCGGGGACGTCGTCGCCGCGCGAGTTGCCGATGCGCTCGGCGTGCCGTTCCTCGACCGCGCGCTGCCCGCGTCGCTTGCCGCGGCCAGTGAGGAGTCCGAGCGGCCGAGCGGAGTCGTCGGGAGTCTGGCGCGGGCCTCGACGATATTCGCGGGCGAGCCGGTCGAGCGCTTGGACCTCGACGAGGGGCAAATGCGCGCCGACCTTGCCGAGTTCCTCGCGAGAACGTCGACCGACGGCGGCGTGATCCTCGGCCGCGGCGGCATGCTCGTGCTCGCCGACGCTCCGAGGGCTCTCCACGTGCTCCTGACCGGGGACCGCCAGGGGCGCGTCGAGCGCGTCGCGGAGCGCGAGGGCATCGACTCAGAAGAGGCCGACCGTCGGGTCCGCGTGCACGATCGCGCTCGCAGGGAGTACGTGCGGCGGGCGTTCGGCGTAGATCCCGACGATCGGGCGCTCTACCACCTCATCGTCGACACGGTCGCGCTGGGCGTCGAGGCGAGCATCGAGCTCGTGCTCACGGCCAGCCGCGCCCGGACGCGACAGCCCCCGACAGCGAGTTGAGGAACCCGATGCTCAGTCCGCGCCAGTCCTCCACGCGGGAATGCACCTCGCTCGACGGCCTGTGGCGCTTTGCGTTCGACCCTCGCGCCGCGGGCCGGGCCGAGCGCTGGTGGACGACGGGGCTGCCGGGAAATGCGGAGATGCCTGTGCCGGCGAGCTTCAACGACGTCTTGCCGTCGCGCGAGGCGCGGGACCACGTGGGAGATGTCTGGTATCAGCGGACGGTGCGGGTTCCGCGGGGATGGGACGGGCAGCGGATAGTCCTGCGCTTCGACGCGGCCACGCACCGGGCGACGGTGTGGGTCGGCGACGCGCAGGTCGTCGAGCACGAGGGCGGCTACACCCCGTTCGAGGCCGACGTCACCCAGCACGTCCGCGCGGGCGAAGAGGCGCGCGTGACGGTCGTGGTCAACAACGAGCTGTCGTGGACGTCGATCCCACCTGGCTACGTGCAGGAGCTCGACGACGGCCGCCGCGTGCAGCAGTACTTCCACGACTTCTTCAACTACGCGGGACTGCACCGGTCGGTGTGGCTGCACACGACGCCTCGCGTGCACGTCAGCGACGTCACGGTCACCACGACCGGGATCGACGACACGAACGGCGTCGTCGCCTACGAGGCCGTCGTCGAGGACCGCGAGGACCACGAGGTGCAGGTCACGGTGCGCGACGCCGGGGGCGCCGAGGTCGCGAGGGGCGCCGGCCACGACGGCACGCTGCGCATCGATGACGTGGAGCTGTGGCGCCCGGGAGCCGGCTACCTGTACACGCTCGAGATCGAGGTGCGGGGGCCGGGCGGCGAGCTCGTCGACGTCTACCCGCAGCCGTTCGGCGTCCGCACGGTCGCCGTGGACGGGCACCGCTTCCTGATCAACGGCGAGCCGTTCCACTTCCGCGGGTTCGGCAAGCACGAGGACTTTCCGGTTCACGGCCGCGGCCGCGACCTCGCGGTCATGGTCCACGACTTCGAGCTGCTCAAATGGATCGGCGCCAACTCCTTCCGGACGTCGCATTACCCTTACGACGAGGCCGTCCTGGACTACGCGGACCGACACGGGGTCGTGGTCATCGACGAGACGGCGGCCGTCGGGATCAACCTCGACACTGGCACCCCCATCCTCAGCCCGGGCGAGGCGCTGACCACATACGGCGAGGCGACGATCAGCGCGCGCACGCGGGAGGTCCACCGCCAGGCGATCCGCGAGCTGGTCGCGCGCGACAAGAACCACCCGTGCGTGGTGGTCTGGAGCATCGCCAATGAGCCCGACACCGTCCCAGCGGAGGCGCGGGCGTACTTCGAGCCACTCGTGGCCGAGACCCGCCGCCTGGATCCGACGCGGCCGGTCGGGTTCGCGAACTTCATGAAGGCGACGCCGGAGCGCGACGTCGTCTCGGACCTCTTCGACGTGCTGCTGCTCAACCGCTACTTCGGCTGGTACGTGCAGACGGGGGACCTCGAGGCGGCCGAGCGCGCGCTCGAAACCGAGCTGCGCCAGTGGGCGCAGCGCGGCAAGCCGATCATCATGACCGAGTACGGCGCCGACACGCAGGCCGGGCTGCACAGCGTGACGAGCGAGCCGTGGAGCGAGGAGTTCCAGACCGACTTCCTCGACATGTACCACCGGGTCTTCGACCGGATCGACGCGGTAGTCGGCGAGCAGATCTGGAACTTCGCCGACTTCGCCACCCGCGCGGGGATCTCGCGGGTCGACGGCAACAAGAAGGGCGTCTTCACGCGCGACCGCCGGCCGAAGGCGGCCGCGCACGCGCTACGCCGGCGCTGGCGAGGCGGCGCGTGAGCGCCTCCGCGACGGCGTCGCGCGCGGAGCCCCACGAGGAACGCCCCGCGGGCCTGCGACTGCCCCAGTACCTGGGCTACGGCGCCGGCGACGCCGCCAACAACCTGGCGTTCTCGATGACGTCGATGTTCCTGCTGCTCTACTACACCGACGTCGTCGGGATCGCCGCGACGACCGTGGGTACGCTGTTCCTCGTCGTACGCGTCTTCGACGGGTTCGCCGACCTGTTCGCCGGACGTGTCGTCGACAAGACCAACACGCGCTGGGGCCGGTTCCGCCCGTACCTGCTCTTCGCGGCCATCCCTCTGCTGCTGCTGAACGTCGCCGTGTTCTCGGTGCCCGACCTGGACCCGACCGGCACGCTCGTCTACGCCTACGTCAGCTACATCCTTTTCGGGCTCGCCTACAGCCTGGTGAACATCCCGTACGGCTCGCTGGCGACGGCGATGACCCAGGACGCGATCGAGCGCTCCAAGCTCGCGACCGTCCGCGTGTTCGGCTCGAACATCGCGATCCTCCTGCTTGCCGTCGCGGTGTCGCCGCAGATAGAGGGGTCCGACGACCTGCAGCGATCCCTGACGATCACTACGATCGCGCTCGCGGTCATCGGGACCGCGCTCTACCTGGCTGCGTTCCTGACCAGCCGCGAGCGTGTCGCGCACAGCACGCAGACCCCCACGCTGCGCGAGACCTTCCAGAGCGCGAAGCAGAACAAGGCGCTGCTCGTGCTCTGCGGCTCGAGCGTCGTCTTCCTCGTGGGCTGGTTCTCGCTGCAGACGGTCACCGTCTACTACGCGCGCGACGTCCTCGGCAGCGCGGACTACTACATCGTCCTGACCGTCGTGCAGACCGCAGGCGTGTTCGCCGCCGCGTTGCTCGTGCCGCGGCTCGTCCCGCGACTCGGCAAGCGGCGCGTGTACCAGGCGCTGGGCGCGATCGCCGTCGTGTCCGGGCTCGCGGTCGCGTTCGCGCCCTCGTCGATCCCCGCGATCGCGATCGTGGCGTTCGCGTGCTTCGGCATCGGTCTCGGCGGCGTCAACACGGTGTCCTTCGCGCTGCAGTCCGACACCGTCGAGTACGGCGAGTGGAAGACCGGATCGCGCACCGAGGGCGCGACGTACTCGATCTTCTCGTTCACCCGCAAGGTCGGCCAGGCGATCGGCGCGGCCGCCGCGTCATACACGATCGGCCTGGGCGGTTACGTCGAGGGCGCGGCGGGCCAGCCCGACAGCGCGGTGGCGGCGATCAAGACTGCGGCCGGGCTCGTGCCGGCCGCGTTCATCCTCGTGGCGATCGTGGCCATGTCCGCGTACCCGCTGACCGAGGCGAGGTTCCGGGAGATCGTGCGCGAGGTGGCCCAGCGGCGCGCCCGAGGGGAGGTTGCCCTATGAGCATGCAGGTCGAGCAGGTGACCGACGTGGTGGCCTACCACGGAGAGGGCCCGGTGTGGTCGCCGCGGTGGAGTGGCCTGCGCTGGGTGGACATGCTCGCCGGAGACGTACTCTCGCTCGCTTCCGACGGGTCGATCGAGCGGCGGCACGTGGGCGAGGTCGCAGCCGCGCTAAGGCCGCGGCGCGGCGGCGGCGCGGTCATCGGCATCGAGCGGGGCTTCGCGCTCGAAGACCCCGACGGCAGCGTGCGGGCCCTCGACGAGGTCTGGAGCGACCCGTCGGTGCGCATGAACGAGGGCGGCTGCGACCCCGACGGGCGGTTCTACTGCGGCTCGATGGCCTACGACCAGCGGGAGGGAGCGGCTTCCCTGTACCGCCTGGACCCCGACGGCACCGTCCACCTCGTCCTCGAGGGCCTCACGGTCTCTAACGGCCTGGAGTGGAGCCCGGATGGGACGCTGCTTTACCACAACGACACGGCGACGCACACGATCGCCGCGTACACATACGATCGTGAGGCGGGCCTGACCGATCGCCGTGTCTTCGCCGCGCTCGAGCACCGGCCGGACGGCCTGACCGTCGACGCGCAGGGCGGCGTGTGGACGGCGTTGTCCGACGGCGGCGCGGTGTGCCGCTACACACCCGAGGGCGAGCTGGACGCGGTCATCGAGCTGCCGGCCCGCAAGGTGACCGCATGCACGTTCGGCGGCGCGGGACTGGACGAACTGTTCATCACCACGTCGCGCGAGGGTCTCGAGCGGGAAGTCGACCCGCTTGCCGGGGCGCTGTTCCGCGCCTTGCCCGGCGTCCGCGGCCTGCCCGTGCGGGAGTTTGCGGGCTGAGGGTCGCCGATGATCTCGAACCTCGTGCTCTTCGGCGCCTCGGGTGATCTGACCGGGCGCTTCCTGCTCCCCGCGCTCGCGACGCTGCGCGCGTCGGGCCGTCTTGGAGAGGAGTTCGCCGTCGTCGGCACCGCTCGTGCGCCGTGGGGCGACGAGGCGTTCCGCCGCTATGCGGCCGAGCGCCTCGCCGAGCACGCCGCGGACGTGCCACTCGAGCACCGCGAAGCGCTGACACGGTCTCTGCGCTACCGACCGGCCGACGTCACGGACGCAAACGATGTCGCGACCGTCATCCGGCTGACCCACGGCGCCCCGGTCGCCGCATACCTCGCGCTTCCGCCCGGGCTATTCCGTCCGACGGTCACGGCGGTCGGCGCCGCGGGGTTGCCGCCGGGCAGCCGCATTGCGCTCGAGAAGCCGTTCGGCGAAAGCCTCCACGACGCGGTCGCGCTCAATCAGGTCCTGGCCGGCGTGGTCGGAGAGGCGGGCGAGCGGGCCGTCTTCCGCGTCGACCACGCCCTTGGCATGGCGACGGTGCAGAACCTCCTCGCTCTGCGCCGCCACGACCCCGTCCTCGCCGCGGTCTGGGACGGCCAGCACATCGAGCAGGTCGAGGTGCGCTGGGAGGAAGACCTCGCCCTCGAGGGCCGCGCCGGCTACTACGACGGCACTGGCGCGCTGAAGGACGTCATGCAGAACCACATGCTCCAGGTTCTCTGCGTGTTGGCGATGGAGCCGCCGGCCGGGCCGGGCGAGCGCGCGCTGCGCGACGCCAAGATCGCTGCGCTGCGCGCCGCGCGCCTACCCGGCCCCGACGAGGCCGCCGGGTGCATGCGGCGCGCGCGGTACGGCGCCGGGCGCATCGGCGACCGCCCCGTGCCGGCTTACGCTGATGAGGAGGGCGTCGAACCCGACCGCGGCACAGAGACCTTCGCCGAGGTTGTGCTCGAGCTCGACGCCCCCCGCTGGCGCGGCACGCGCTTCGTGCTGCGCGCCGGCAAGGCGCTAGCCGCCCGGCGCAAGGAGGCGGTCGTCCGCTTCCGCGCCACCGAGCCCGACCGCGCGCCCAGCTGCCTTCGTATTGGCATCGACGGCCCGTTCGACGTCGCCGTGCAACTCACCGGTCTGGCGCCGATGACGCTGACCGGCCCGCCGCCCGCCTCGGACGTGCCGCCGTACGGCCACGTCCTGCTCGACCTGCTCGACGGTGGCAGCACGCTTTCGGTGCGCGGCGACGGGGCCGAGGAAGCGTGGCGGGTGGTCGAGCCGGTGCTCGCGGCGTGGCGCGAGCAGCGCGTGCCGCTCGAGGAGTACCCCGCCGGCTCGGATGGGCCGCCGCCAGTCGCGCATTGAGCATGCTCCGCGCATCGACCGCTGGTCGCACGGCGAGGTGTGGCGCGCGCCGCGACCAACGGAGACGGCGCGCCGGCGGGCTGCCGTACCATGCTCGCGGGCCTGATCATCAGCACTACCGGCGACCGCTCTCGATTAGCGCTACTCCTCCCTTCGACCGCTTCCCATATCCGCGCGAGCTGGTGGTGGGCCTCCTCGACAAGGAAGAGAACCTTCAGCAATCCCTGGCGACGCTGAAGCAGGCCGGCTTCGGATCAGAACGCTATGACGTCTTGCACGGTGAGCAGGACGCCGGCAGCCTCGACCTCACTGGGGACGCACACGGTCTCCGCGGCCACCTGATCCGCGCCCTGCAGGCAGCCTCGAGCTACGATCTCGACCACGTGCGCCGTCATGCCGAGCACTTGCGTGCCGGCCATTACGTCCTCGCCGTCGCGGTCGGCGTGGACGAAGACGCAAAGCAGCAGGCCGCCGATGCGATGCGCGCCGCCGGCGGTGGTTTCATCAACTACTACGCCGAAAACTACATCGAGTCGCTCAGCGATCGCTGACGCCCGCAGCGGAGGCACGCGCCGACGCCGGCCCGCTCTGCAACACGCGCGACGGGCCGCCAACCGCGCGACGGAGGACGACCGCCGGCGCGGAAGCTCGGTGTGGTCGGCGTCTCGCTTTCCGCGTCCGCTACGCCCGGGGCAGTTGAAAGACGGTGATCGGCAGCTCGAACCGCTCCACGATCCGGTCGAGCAACCGCCGCTCCTGCCACCCGGAGCGATCCTCGCGGCGGAGGCCGATCAGTAGATGATCCGGAGCGAACTCGCGAACAGCGTCCTCGAAGGCCAGGAGGGGATCGTCAGCTCCGATCCGACCGTGCGCGCCGGCTCCCATCTCGTCCAGCTGGCCGAGCACGGCCTGAAGCCGTTCGTCCGCTCGTTCGGTGGCCTTGTCAGTGTCGGAGGCGATCCAGTCGAGTCGCCCCGGCAGTGTCGGCGAAACGACCATGATCTCTACCGCGGCGTCGATAAGCGAGCGGACCCCGCGGGGGAGCTGCTCCGCGCTCGTGGCCGCCTCCCCCGCAACGATCAGCAACCTGGGTCCCACACTCAGACCGTACAGGCTCCCGCACTTACCGGGCCACGGCCTCCGCGACACTGTGTGCCCGCGTCTCGCCGGGCTTGAAGCGGACGGCGCGGTGCAGCGGCGCGCGCATCACCACGAGCGCGAGGATGACCGTCCCGCGGCCACTCGCCTTCCTGCACGTTTACGCTCGATCCGTGGCGCTGAGGAGGTGGGCCGCTGAAGGATGGTTGCTGCTTCAGGGAACTGCGGCCGCGACCGCCGCGTGGCTGATCGCGACGCACGTTCTCGGCCACTCGCAGCCGTTCTTTGCGCCGGTGGCGGCATTGATCGCGCTCAACGCGGCTTTGGGCGAGCGTGGCCGGAACGCGGTCCGGCTGCTCCAGGGCGTGATCGTCGGTATCGCGGCGGGCGAGCTCACATTGCTCCTGCTCGGCGGCGGCACCGTTTCGCTCGCGCTCGCCACCTTCGCGGCCATGGCCGTCGCGCACGCCATGCGCGGAACGCGGATCGTGATCGCTCAGGCGGCCGTCGGGGCGATCCTCACGATCGCGGTCGGTGATCACGGTGCCGGCCTCGACCGGCTGATCGACGCGCTGGTCGGCGCCGGCGTCGCGCTCGTCTTCAGTCAGGTCCTGTTCTCGCCGGAGCCGGTTGCGTTGGTCCGACGTGCGGAGACCGCCGCCCTAACCGACCTCGCGCGGGCGCTCGAGGCAACGGCCGCCGCGCTTGAGCGCGACGACGAGACAAGCGCCGAGGACGCGATGAACACCCTGCGAGACCTTCGCGACCGGCTCGCTGAGCTCGCCCGCACGAGAGAGGCAGGTCCGCGGGCCGCCCGGCGTTCCGCGTTGTGGCGTTCCCAGGTCGGGCCGGTGGTTCGTGAGAGTGAGTACGCCGGCCACCTCGACCTACTCCACGCTAGCTGCCTGATGCTCACGCGCATCGCGATCCAGACGAGCCCCGAAGGGCGTCGTCGCCTCGCGCGACCGGTGCGTGAGCTGGCGCGAGCCCTTGCCGGCCTTGCCGCCGATCCCGGCGATCGTGCGACTCGCCAGGCAGCCGTCGATGGCGCCCTCGACGCGGTTCGGCCGCTCGCGGGCGCCGGCGCACCCTCGGAGTTCGAGCTTGCTGCGGCACTTGCCGCGCTCCGGGCCGTCGCCGTCGACGTCATGGTCTTTGCGGGCGTCGACCCGGAGGAGGCGCGCGCAGCGGTAAAGGCGGGGACGGGCCAATTCGACGTGCCAACGCCTCCGCCAGCGACGCGCAGGCCATTCGGCCCGCGCCGCGCCCGTCCGCGCTAGGTACGCGGCGAAGGGCCGTCCGACCTGGTGCGTGCCCTCGAGCGGCGCTCACGCCTTGAGCACCGGCATCACGACGCGCGGGTCGGGCACGACGCTCGCTTCGCGCGTGAGCGGCGGTGCCGTGGCGTGTCACACGCCAGTGGCGGGTCAGCTCGTTCGTCGTAGAAGCCGCGCCCGCTCTCGGCGCCGAGGCCGCCTTCGTCGATGTACCGGTGCAGGAGCTCGCGCGGACCCTCAGGGATTCCCGGGCGGATCTCCGCATAGTGCTCGTCCATGGCGAGCACGACATCAAGGCCGACCCGGTCCATGAGGCCGGAACGGCGGGATGCCCGGACGCGTGAAGATCCGCCACATCTCGTCGACGTCTTGCGGGGTCGCAACGCCCTCCTCGACGACCATGAGGCACTCGCGCTTGATGGACGCCCAGATCCGGCTGAAGATGAAGCCGTCGCTCTGGCGCCGGACACGGAACGGCACTAGCCGTAGCCCGGCAGCGAGCGCCCCGGCGCGCTTCGCGAGTCGCGAGCGCGACGGCGGGACACCGCAACGAAAGCTGCTCTATCAGTCCGGGTACTCGTCCTTGCGCCACGCGCGGAACTGGTCGCGCTGAGGCTTCGGCGTCCGCTCGAGCAGGAACGCGTGGTACGGCGCAACGAACGGGTCGGGTGCGGCCACGGTGTAGGTGTGGTACACGGTGCCGTTCGCGCGCGCGAAGGCGATGAAGCTCGGGTTCTCCCGCAGGCCATCCTCGAGCTTGGCTCCGACCTGCCGGCTCCAGGCTTCCAGCCACTCCGGCGGGTTGTCCACCAGCTCGGCCACCTCCGGGATCTCCCGCGCCTGCTCCGGCATGAGGGCGAGACCGAAGTCGAACGCAAAGTCCGTCCCGTTGGTCGAGACGTACGGGAACCGCCAGCCCATCCGCTGCTTGTACGCGACGAGCCGATCGATCGGTGCGCGCGAGAAGCAGACCAGCGTCACGTCGCGGTGGTTCAGATGCACGCGCGTGGCGTCGAGCTCATCGCCCAAATTCGAGCACCCCGGGCACGCTCCGAGCTCATAATCGGGACCGAACATGATGTTGTAGGCCAGTAGCTGCGAGCGTCCGTCAAAGAGCTCCGCGAGCGTCTTCTTCCCGCCCTCGGTATCGAACTCGTACTGCTTCTCGACCGGAACCCAGGGAAGCCGACGCCGCTGCTCGGTCACCGTCTGGCCGAGTTTGGCGTGCTCGGCCTCGAGCCTCGCGAGCTCCTCGCGAGCCGCCTGCCATTCCTCGCGGGTTCCGATCTGCTGCTCGGACACGTGCGCCTCCTTTGGCCGGTCGTCATCTCAGCCTAGGCGGTATCGATCTCGATCGCCGCCTGTCCAGGCCCATGGGGTAAGACCGACGCGCCGGGCCGAACTCATCGCTGCGCGTGCGGGCGGGCGCCACCCCGCGAAGCAGCACCCACGCGTCCGCCGGGCGCCTGTCCGCGGCTGCTCGATTCGAGCATGCCCGCAACGGTAGCCTCGGCGGGGTGTTCGATCACGTCGCAATCGCCGTCGCAGACCTCGCCGCGTCCGAGCGCTTCTACCGCACCGTCCTCTCGGTGCTGGGCGCCGAGCCGAGTCACGCGGACGCCGAGCTCGTCGAGTGGGACGACTGGGACATCGGTCCGACGGACCGCGAGCACCCCCTGACCCGCGGCCTGCACGTCGGCTTCCGAGCGCCGTCCCGCGAGGCCGTGGACGCCTTCTGGCAGGCGGGGATCGACGCGGGCTACCGCGACGACGGCGCGCCGGGCCCGCGCACGATCTACGGCCCGGACTACTACGGCGGCTTCCTGCTCGACCCGGACGGCAACAGCGCGGAGGCGGTGCACACGAAGCGCGAGGACCCCGTGCCCGACGGCCGCGTCGACCACCTCTGGATCCGCGTCCGCGACCCCGCCGCGTCCAAGCGCTTCTACATGACGATCGCCCCGCACGCCGGGCTGCGGATCGGCGTGGACAAGCCGGACCACGTCCAGATGGTCGGCGAGAACTTCAGCTTCTCGCTGATCGACGACGAGCGGCCGCTCACGGAGCACGTCCACCTCGCGTTCCCGGCGCAGGACGACGCGACCGTGCGGGCGTTCCACGCCGCCGCGCTCGCCGCGGGCTACGAGGACCACGGCGGTCCCGGCGAGCGCGCCGTCTACCACCCGGGCTACTACGCCGCGTTCGTCCTGGACCCCGACGTGCACAACGTCGAGGTCGTCAACCACAACCGCTGAGCCATGGCCGACGCCGCCGCCCGCCACATCTCGCAGGCCAAACGTTTCAGACGATCGCTCGCGACAGGTCCAACAACACCGTCGGACTCACCGATCGACGAGTGGCGATCGAAACGAGGACCGTCCGCTTGAAGCTCACCGCCGCTGTAGCGGCGCGTTCTCCCGGGGCAGTCGCATCGTTCAGGTTGGCGGCTCTCAGAACGCGCGCCCCTCGATCTCACGCGGGATGTCCATGCGCCCGCGAGTGTTTCAGGCTCGCTGTCGCATCGAGGCAGATGGAGCAGCGATCCCGAGCCGGCAAACGGCCGGTCATGAGACGCTTGGCGGCGCGGATCCTCGTCGTACAGGCAAGAGCGCACGACTCGGCGGCCGACGCGTTCGCTCGCGGGTGAAGGCGGGCGTGGTGTGATGTCCCGGTTGTCGGTCCCCTCATCGGGCATTTCATCGGGCGAGTGTTGCGGGACACGCGGGACCGGCTCCGCCGGCATGCAGGCAAAGTGCCCGCAGTGGTTCTGCTTCCGGATCTCAGCGCGGCGCCGGCAATCGCCGTACGATCGCTTGGACCGCCCACGAACGATGAGTATTCGTCTCGCGATCGGTCACGAGCTAGTGGCAGAGCAGACGGCAGAAGCTAGGAGAGCCCGATGTCAAGCTCAATGGTGAACGTCATCACGATCATCGTCCGTCGCTCCGGTGCGACGAGCTTGAAGCCATGCTGATCTACTCGATGAGCGTCTCGGTGGACGGCTTTATCGCCGACCGCGAGGGCGCGTTTGGCTGGTCTTTCCCTAGCGAGGAGCTGTTTCGTTTCCACATCGCGCAGGTACGCGAGCTCGGCGGGTTTCTGTGCGGCCGCAGTCTTTACGAGACGATGCTGGTGTGGGAGACGGATCCGTCGCTGCGTGACACCGAGCTCGCGGCCGCGTTCGCGGACGTCTGGTGCGCGATCCCGAAGGTCGTCTTCAGCCGCACGCTCGACAGCGTCCAGGGCAACGCCCGGCTCGCCGAGGCGTCGGTGGCCGAGGAGGCCGCTGCGGCGCTCGGCGCGACCGACAAGGACGTCGGGATCGGCGGCGCCGGCCTGGCCGCAGCAGCGATCGAGCTCGGCCCCGGCGACGAGCTGCGCATCTT